>Ga0105091_10000156_pt1 | contig 25394 bp, 18 predicted proteins | sample PPLLak1March2015_FD_87022 | JGI IMG/M metagenome (GOLD analysis project Ga0105091, IMG submission 87022) | Freshwater sediment microbial communities from Prairie Pothole Lake near Jamestown, North Dakota, USA - PPLs Lake P7 Core (1) Depth... | ecosystem: Environmental > Aquatic > Freshwater >... | reverse complement strand
GAGTAGCCCTGCACATCCTTTTGTGCGGGGCGTATCGAGACCCTCTTTTGGCCGAAAACCGGAGGTCTCGCCCGCCCTGGTCGGGCTGGGCCAGGGATATGCAAAGAGCGCTACTCGACCACCTTATCTCATAAAGGAGATTTTTCATGGCAGGCAAAACGTATCGCATCGGAGTGATCGGCGGTGACGGCACGGGCCCGGAAGTCATCCGCGAGGGTAAAAAAGTCCTCGAGGCGGCTTCTAAAAAATTCAGTTTCGGGATCGAATGGGTCGATTACGATCTGGGCGGCGAACGCTACAAGCGCACCGGAGAAATTCTGCCCGATAGCGTCGTGGCGGAACTCCGCAGACTGGACGTAATCTACCTTGGCGCGATCGGACACCCCGAGGTCAAACCCGGCATCCTGGAAAAAGGATTGCTCCTGCGCCTGCGGTTCGAACTGGACCAGTACATCAACCTGCGGCCGGTCAAACTCTACCCGAACGTGGATACGCCGCTCAAGGATAAAACCCCGGCCGACATCGACTTCCTGGTCATCCGCGAAAACACGGAAGGATTGTATACCGGGGCGGGCGGAGTTTTGCGCAAGGGCACGCCGCACGAGGTGGCGGTTCAGGAATCAATCAACACGCGGATGGGCGTTGAGCGCTGCATCCGCTACGCCTTCGAAGCCTGCCGGAAGCGCGCCAAGCGCAACAAGCTGACGCTGTGCGGAAAGACCAACGTCCTGACGTTTGCCTTCGATCTTTGGGAACGGACTTTTTACGAAGTGGCCAAGGAATATCCCGGGATCCAGACCGATTATGCGCACGTGGACGCCACAACGATGTGGATGGTCAAGAACCCGGATTGGTTCGACGTGATCGTGACCGACAACATGTTCGGCGACATCATCACCGATCTGGGGGCGATGATCCAGGGCGGGATGGGGATTGCCGCCGGCGGCAACATCAATCCGGAGGGCGTCTCGATGTTCGAACCGATCGGCGGTTCGGCGCCCAAGTACACCGGCAAGAACGTGATCAACCCGATGGCGGCGATCTGCGCCGGCGGCATGCTGCTGGATACGATCGGAGAAAGCGCCGCCGCCAACGCGGTCGAACAAGCGGTGATCAAAGCGCTTTCCGGCGGAAAGATCAAGAGCCTGGCCGCGGGCAAGATGGGTCTCTCCACGACCGAGACCGGCGACCTGATCGCCGGACTGGTGTAGGCGGATGAGCCACGCGGATATCATTCTCCTGCCCGGCGATGGAATCGGTCCCGAGGTGCTCGCGGAAAGCGTGCGGGTCCTCGAGAAGGCCGCTGCCCGCGGTGGGCATACCCTCGGCTTTCAGGAACGGTTGATGGGCGGTTGTTCCATCGACCGTCACGGAGTAGCGCTTACGGACGAGGTGTTGGCCGATTGCCGGGCGGCGGACGCGGTCTTGATGGGAGCGGTGGGCGGCCCGAAATGGGACGATCCGCGCGCAAAGGTCCGTCCGGAGCAGGGAATGCTCGCCCTGCGCAAGGGGCTGGATGTGTTCGCCAACCTGCGGCCGGTTAAAGTCCGCGCCTCCCTTCAGGATGTCTCCCCGATCAAGCCGGACCGGACCGCAGGCGTGGATTTTATCGTGGTGCGGGAACTCACCGGAGGATTGTACTTCGGCTTGCCCAAGGAACGCAGCAAAACCGATGACGGCCATGAACGCGCCGTGGATACGCTGGAATATTCCGACTACGAAGTCCGGCGGGTGGTGGAATTCGCCTTTCGCCTGGCGGCCGGACGTCACCATAAAGTCACATCGGTGGATAAGGCGAATGTCCTCGAATCCTCGCGCCTGTGGCGCCAGGTGACGACCGAGGTGGGCGCGCAGCACCCCGGGATCGCGCTGGATCACATCCTGGTCGATACCGCCGCAATGCGCATCATACAGTCGCCGCGGGATTTCGATGTAATTGTCACCGATAATATGTTTGGAGACATCCTCACCGACGAGGCCTCGGTTTTAGCGGGATCGATGGGCATGCTGCCGTCCGCTTCCCTGGGTGACGGCGGTCCGGGGCTGTACGAGCCGATCCACGGCTCGGCGCCGGATATCACCGGCAAGGGGATCGCCAACCCGATTGCGGCGATCCTGAGCGGTGCGATGCTGTTCCGGCATTCGCTTGGCTGGGAAAAGGAAGCCGACTCCATCGAACGGGCGGTGGACCGGGTGCTGGATGCCGGCAACCGGACCGCGGATCTTCGCCCGGCGGGCAGGCCCGCCCTGTCCACGAAGGCCATGACGGATTGCGTAGTAAAAGAATTGGAGACGGGGGGATTGGCGTAGTTCGTTGACTGATCGTCATCCCCGCGCCTGCTCTTGCGAAGCGAGGGTGATCGAAGCCTGCCCTCGCGAAGCATCCCCGCTCGTTTCTGCTTTTTGAGCGGGGATGGTGCGTAACGGGGCGGGGATCCAGAAATTCTGCATTATAAAAATGAACGTCATGCCCGCAGGTTTTAGCGGGCATGATTTTTAGAATCGAATGGATGACGATCACATTTTGTAAGTTTGCTAAGATGGATTTTGGCAGTCGTGCACGAGCTCATTGATCCGGTCCGGGTTCCCGAGCACGCCGACCACGTCCCCCGCCTGGATCGTCTCATAGCTGGAGGGATGCCACTCCATCCCGCCTTTGCGTTTCAGAAGCACCGCGCTGATATGGTAGCGCTGTTCCAGATCATGCAGGGTTTTCCCCCTGGCGTCCGCGCAATCCAGAAATTCCACCGTTCCAAAACACAGAGGATTTCCCTCGACCATGATCGGCGGCGTGATATTGGCCCCGGCCGCGGCCGCGGCGAATACCGGCGAGGCCATCCCGGTGGCGCTGATCGCGGTAAAACCGAATTGCTTTTGAAGCGCGGCGGCAAAATCGTCGTCGAAGATCCGGATCACGACATGGATCGACGGACTGATACCCCGGGCCTTGACCGCCATTTGCAAATTAAGGCTGTCGTTCTGCGTACAGAGGATGATCGCCCGCGCGCGGCGGATGCCGGCCGCCTCGAGCAGATCCTCCTTGGTCCCGTCGCCGGGCAGGACGGGAATATCCAGCCGCCGGGTATTGGCGACCAGATCGGCGGTCGGGCTCAGTTCGATCGCCACGACATCCTGTTCCATCTGGTGGAGCTGGTCGGCAACCCGGAAGCCCAGGTGCCCCAGGCCGACCAGGATGATGTGATTGCTGAAGGTGGATGCAACGGCCATTTCCCACTCCTTGCCCCGGGCGCGGCGGTTGAAGAACAATGTGCCGAAATCGGCCAGGCCGTGAGCCAGCGTCACCATGCCGATAACCGGCATGATGAAATGAAATAACTGCAGCGGGAACGCATGCGGGAAATCCCCCAGGGATTCCAGAAACGTCGCGGCCAGGACGAGGAATACGGCCTCGACCGGATTGGACAGAGGTTCGCCGTACCGCGCCGCAAGCGCGTAATATATAAGTCCGCTGCCGACGATCGCCAGCAGGAAAAGCAGCAGCGGATCCCGGAACTCCCGCAGGAGCAGGGATGTATCCCGCCAGCTGGCGCGCCAGCTTCTGGAAAACAGCCGTGTTTGTTTTTTTCGCATGCCTATCCGCGCCGGTTCGATCCCATGGAGAAGGCCCGATCCCCGCGGAACCGGTTGCATCCGTTCCGCCCGGGAATCCATTCCGGTCTCGGCGGTAATTATACATAAATCCCGCGCCGGATCCGGAAGCGCGCACGGGCCGGTGAATCATCCGGAAGCGATACTTCCCTAAAATTATTGCCCTGACCTTGGGAAAATGCTACAATTCGCGAAAGTATCCGGAAAAGGAGATACCCGGCGATGGCAAGGGACTTCAGCGAAGTACTGCAACAGGCGATGGAATTCTATGTCGCCGGCCAACTCGTTGAAGCGAGGGCTCTGCTCCTGGATATAGTCCGCGCCGATCCGAAATTGGAAGCCGGATGGATGTTCCTTTCCTACACGCTGGATGACCCGGTCCGGAAGGCGGATTGTCTCCGGAAAGTCCTGGCGATCAATCCGGAAAATATCGAAGCGCAGGCGGCGTTGGAGCAACTGCTGGGCACTCCCATTACCGGTTCCGCGGAATCCGGCTCTGCGCCGGCTGCCGCGCTCCCGCCTTCCCCGGTCCAACCGGCGCAGGCCGCTTCCCCGTCAGCGCCGCCCGCAACATCGGCTCCCATGCCGCCTGCCGCTCCGGCGCCTGTATCCGCTTCGAACAAACCGCCTTCGTCTGTGGCGCAAACCGCCGAGACAACCGCTCCACCGACGGTTCCGGAAGCCAAAGCCGCACCCGCGGTTCAGCCTGCCGCACCTGCGCCTTCAGAGGCGCCGACCATGGTCCACGCCTCTCCCTTTACCGTTGGCATCGATCACGTCAACGATAATCTATCCGTCATCCCGGAAGTGGGATTTCCCGCACCCAACCCACAAGCGGCGCGGCCACCGCAGCCCTCCGTAAATCCATTTCCCCCACAATCGGTGTCTCACATCCAAAAGCCGGGACCCCCACCGTTGCCGGACCAAAGACAAGCGCCCGCCGCAGCTGCGGGCACTAAAATACCTGCACCAGCAATGCCCGGCCAGCTTGCCAAGGCAGCCGGAGAGCCTCCGGTAAGAAATACTAGTCCGCTTGCCCAAGCGGCCGGACAGCCTCCGGCAAGAAATACAGGCCAACTTGCCCAAGCGCCCGGACAGCCGCCGGTAAGAAAGACCGGACAGCTTGCCCAGGCGGCCGGACAGCCGCCGGTAAGAAAGACCGGACAGCTTGCCCAGGCGGCCGGACAGCCGCCGGCAAGAAAGACCGGACAGATTGCCGCCACAGCCGCACCAGAGGCACTCGCGCCGAAAAAACAGCGCAGCGCCGGCTGCACCTGCCTTGTGGTTGGAATCATTCTGGCATTGATCGCGGCCGGAATTGGTGTGGGATTGTATTTAACGGGGAATCTGCCGATCTTTTTCACCGGCGGTGTCAATCCGGACGAAACCGTTCCACCGGTCTTACAGGATACGCCGACGCAGTTCCAGCTTCCGCCCCGGGCGACGGACACACCGACACCGACGCTAACCCGCACGGCGACCATTACCTACACGCCCACCATCACCCCCAGCCCGACGTTGGCGCCGCCCGATGCGACTGTGCAAGCGGACATGGCCAGGTTGATAAAGGAGGTCGAAGATATCCGGGGGCTGAAGATGGAGGGCAGTGTTCCGGCCTACATCGTGGACCGGGACCAAGCGGAAGCCATTTTGCAGGCCGACCTCGACCGGATCGATTACAGCGAGACGATCAGGATCGAAGCCAAAGCCCTGGCGGTGCTCGGTTTCATCAAACCGACCTATGATCTGGCCAAGTACGCCACATCCAGGCAGGCGGACGGAGTCCTCGGTTTTTATATGCCGTATAACCGGACGATGTATATCATCGGCAACCGCTTTGCCGGCATGGAACGATGGACTTTTTCCCACGAATTCGACCATGCGCTCGTCCACAGCGTTTATCCGGACTCCATGGCCTCGCAGGGGGACCCGCTTTGCGCCAACGATTCGCAGCGCTGCGAGGCGATTCGCGCCCTGGTGGAGGGGGATGCCATGTTGGTTGATGAAATGTGGCGGGATCAGTACGCCACGGCATACGATGAGCGTGATATTGCCCTCTCCCCATACCAATTGATAATGCCTCCGGAACAGAACACACCGGCATATATGTATCCAAGCATGTTGTTTACGTATCTCGGCGGTGAAATCTTCGTCTACACGCTCTGGAAAAAGGGCAATTGGGCGTTGGTGAACGAGGTTTATGAAAAACTGCCGGACAGCACGGAACAAATACTCCATCCGGAAAAATTCCTGGCTGGCGAAAAACCGGTTGCCATGGACGTCCCGGAGCTGGCAGCCGCAATCGGAGAAGGTTGGTCGTTGATTAAATCCGACAGCTTGGGAGAGTTTAAAAGTTACCTCCTGCTGGCGTTCGGCGCGGACAATCCTGCGCAACTGTCCAGCGATACGGCCGCAGAGGCCGTCGCCGGCTGGGGCGGCGACCATTACCTGGTGTTTGAATCGGCCGAGAGGGAGGAATTGCTATTGACGGCCGAATGGGCCTGGGATACGGATGCGGATGCGGCACAATTTTTCGCCGCGCTGGAAGACTATCTGGACAAACGCTTCCGCGGGGGGGCGGTGGCGGCGGTTGCCGGTAAATGCTGGTCGATGAATGATACTTCGACCTGTGTATACCGGTCGGGGAAGAGCATTTTGTGGCTCACAGGGCCGGATATGGGAATTTTCGATGCCGTCCGTTTAGCTTATGGTAACTATTGACCGGTGGATACCCGGCAGGGAAAAATAAAACGCCCGGCGGCCGCCGGGCGTTTGTAAACATCCTCACCGAAAATTCTCAACATTCGCTGAACCCGCAGGCATAGCATTTGCGGCAGCCTTCTTCATTGACCACGGCGGCCTCCCCACACTGCGGACAAAGGTCGCCGATTTTCATTTTCATCTGTGCCGGAGAAAGCGCGTCGATGTCCGTCGCAGGAAGCTTTCCGGTTTTATCGGTTTCCCCCTCGGGGAGAGGGCCCTGCAGATAATCCGCCAGCACGTGCGCCACGCCGTCCGGGAGCGAGAGCACGCGGTTCGGTCCGAATCCCAGCGGCCGGCCTCCGCCGATACCGGCCAGCTGGCGCACCACTTCGAGCAGACGATCCTTGGGAGGAACGGGGGAACCCAGTCGGAGGATGTATGAAATCAGCCGTCCGAGCGCTTCCGAAACGGCGGCGGTTTCCGAACCGGCCTTGGCGGTGGCAATGAACACCTCGAACGGCTGGAATCCGTCGTTTTCATTCACTGTGACGAATGCCTTGCCGAGCGGCGTATCCACCTGGAAGGTCGCCCCGGGAAGCCGGCGCGGACGCGGGCGTTTGGTTTCATACCACAACGGGATCAGCTGGTCGTCGGTGGGGGTCGCCGTCGGGATCATGGTGACGGGGTGGGGGACGTCATCCGTTGCCGGGGAAAGGATCGAGACATCTAGACCTTTGTTCTTGGCCGTTTCCGCCGTTTCCAAGACGACCTGTTGGCGGGAACCGGTGATGAATACCGTCAATCCTTTGCAGCCCAATTCCCAGGCCAGTTGATAGGCTCCGGAAACGTCGGCCTCCGTCGCGTCCGGCGGGAAGTTGATCGTCTTCGAGAGGCTGTTATCGACGAACGCCTGCAGGGAGGCTTGCATGCGGACATGTTCTTCGGCGGAAATATCCTCCGATACGACGAACCGGCTGCGGACGGCTTCAGGAATTTCATCGATCCCCTGGCAGGAACCCTGTTGGATCACTTTCTCCACGGTCTGTTGATAAACCGGCTCGTCGAGGCCCAGGTCCTTCAAGGCTTGGTCGAACATGGGGGAGACGTACGGCAGCTGCAGGTCCTTGCCGTTGTCGTTGACATGGCGGATGTAGGCCAGGGCAAACACCGGCTCGCAGCCGTACCCTTCGCAGCCCGCGACCGTTGCGATCGTTCCGGTCGGGGCGATCGTGCATTGGGCCGCGTTGCGCAGGCCGTGCGATTTGATCCCGCGCGTAATTTCCGTCCAATCCACCGCCGGGCGGTGAAAATCCCGGGTATAGGGGGCAAGCGGCTTGGGCTGCTCCCATTTCAGATCCGCCGGATCGTATACGCTGCCGCTGATCGCCGGGAAGGCGCCGCGGTCCTTGGCCAGCGCGACGCTGGTCTTCATCGAGTGGAAGCGGATGAACTCCATGACCTGCGATGCGAATTCCTGGCCTTCCGCGGACCCGTAGCGGATCCCGGTATGGTACATCAGGTCCGCGAGCCCCATCAGCCCCAGCCCGATCCGCCGCGCGCGGAACGCCGCCTCCTTGAGTTGCGGGACGGCTGGAACATAGGCGTTCACGGCAACGACGTCATCAAGGAACCGGGTGGCGAGGGCCACGTCCTTGCGCATTTTTTCCCAATCCACCCTGCCGCCCCGCCCGAAATGCCGCGAGAGATTAAGCGACCCGAGGCAGCAGTTCTCGTACGGGCCGAGCCATTGCTCGCCGCATGGATTGGTGGCTTCCAAATCGTACAGGTGGGAGACGGGATTATAGCGGTTGGCGGTGTCCAGGAAAAGCATCCCGGGCTCGCCGTTGTGGTGCGCCTGGTGGACGATTTTTTCGTACAACTCGCGGGCCCGGACCGTGCGGTAAGTGCGGATCGGAACGCCGGCGCGCTCGGCTTGCTCCAGGGTTCCATTGAACTTGCGGTACCCCGGCGCAAACACATCCGGAAATCGCAGGCACCATTCCCCGTCGTCGCGGACCGCCTCCATGAAGGAATCCAAAATGCCGACCGAAATGTTGAAATTGGTGATCGCGTTTTCCTGGGTTTTGCAGGTGATGAATTCCTCGATATCCGGGTGGTCGATCCGGAGCACGGCCATATTGGCGCCGCGGCGGGTGCCCCCCTGGGCGATTTCGCCGAAGGCCTTGTCATACACTCTCAGGAATCCGACCGGTCCGGTAGCCTGGCCGGCGGAGGAATTAACCAGCGCGCCCTTGGGCCGGATGCGCGAGAAGGAAAAACCGTTGCCGCCGCCGGTCTGTTGGATCAGCGCCGCGTTGCGCAGAGTCTGGAAGATGCCGGATTCCTCGCGGCCCATATCGTCGGAGATGGGGAGTACGAAACAGGCGGCCAGTTGGCCCAGCGGAGTCCCGGCGCCGGTGAAGGTCGGGGAGTTGGGGAAAAAACGCAGTCCGGCGAGGAATTCATAGAATGCCTTGGCTGTTTCCTCGACGTCGCCGCCGTATTCGGCTTCGGCTTGCGCGACGTGGATCGCGACGCGCCAGAACATCTCCTCAACCGTCTCGGAGGGCTTTCCATCGGGCCCGCGCCGGAGGTAGCGTTTTTCCAGGATGATCCGGGCGTTGGGCGACAGGATCACCGGCTCCAGGGAAGGCCGGCCATTCCCCTTGATTTTCGATTTCTCCGAGACGGGTGCGGAATGGGTCATGCCATCCTCCAGGGAAAAAATAACGCGTACGGTCAACTGCCGGCGGCCGGATCAGCCGCTTTCGCGCAGCAGGTTGTTGATTTCGTCGCGGATGGAGCGCAGGTCGTCGAACCGCAGATAGACGATCGCATACCGGATGTAGGCGATATGGTCGAGTTCCTTCAGCGCCGAAATCACCATATCCCCGATGACACGGCTGGAAATTTCCGGTTTATTCATTTGCTGCAAAGCGGCTTCCACCTCGCCGACGATTCGGTCGATCTCCGACGCCGGGACCGGGCGTTTGGCGCAGGAGATGCGGATGCCGGAAGCCAGCTTCTCGCGGTCGAATTCCTCGCGGGTTCCGTCATGCTTGATCACCAGCGGGGTGGAGACGATCGGCCGTTCGTAGGTGGTGAAGCGCTGATGGCAATCCAGGCATTCCCTGCGGCGCCGGACTCCTCCCCGCACATCATGGGTGGTGTCGATGACTTTGGCGTCGTCCCTGCCGCAGAAAACACAGCGCATTAGAACATATATTCTACGCCACAGATGGCGATTCGGACGTTCACCTACCGATATTTTCGGTAGGACTGCATTTTATCATCCCGATAGACCGGAATCAATGAGTTAGTTATCCACAAACCTTAAAAAATTGTGGATAACTCAATCCCGATAGCGAGTTGAACGGTTCCAAAGGTGATGCCGCACTGGGGGTGTTCTATACAGCCGCGTTACACATTGCGAACACTAGGAAGTTCGTACCTGCGAACGATTAAATTCCTTTTCTCTTGGAATTCCATAATAAACGCGGTGGCGGTAAATAATGAATTCCTAAAATATTCGTTCCGGCGTCCGATTTCGCCTTGCGGACGATCGATCGGCCGTTTCCACCTGTCGAAGGGATGGTATCCGGACCGGACCAGGCGTTACGCTTCCATTTATTAACAAGTATTAAAGAAATCCGGCCATGGAACGCGGTGTAACTGCAGTCCGCAATCCCATGGCCGGAGGATTTCAACCAGTCCCGAATTATTTCTTCGGTTCCTTCGACTCCTTGGCGTCCTTGACAGGCGCGGCTGGAGCCGCTTCCTCTTCGCCCTCTTCCAGTTTCTTGCCCTTCTCGATGACTTCCACTTCGCCGGGAACGGCAGCGACCACAGGCGCGACCACTTCCTCTTCCGCCATCTGGGCCGTCACGGTTACCACGGTCTCATCGGTACCCATCAGCACGCGGATCCCGCCCGGCAGGGTGATATCCTTGATGGTGATCGAATCGCCGATCTTTTCAAGCGGGGCAAGCTCGACGGATATCCCGCTGACGAGGTCCTTCGGGAGGCATTCCACCTCCAGATCGTTAAGGACCGGCACCAGGATCCCGCTGAAATCGCGGACCGCGGCGGAGACACCCGTGAAGTGCAGCGGAACGCGGACGCGGATCACGCGATCGGTCGGAACCGCGTAGAAATCCGCATGTAAAATCGTGCGCCGGATCGAATCGCGCTGGATATCGCGCAGCAGAACCGAGTAGGATTTCTGGTCGATCGACAGCTTGACCAAGGTCGATCCGGTCAGACCGTTCAGGGTCTGGCTCGCAGTCTTCGCATCCAACTCGATTGGGACGGAATCCACGCCAGGTCCGTATATAACGGCGGGGATTTTTCCCGAGGTCCGCAGCGCGAACAGCCCTTTTCCGATCGCGGAGCGGACTTTTCCCTTTAACTCAATGTCACTCATGCCAACCTTCCTGGGAGCGCCTCTAGCCGTTCGGCGGCTACCTTCGCTCCATTTGAATTTTTCCCAATCTTCGGTTGGGAAAGCCGCGAGATTCTACCGGCTTACGGGAACTACGTCAAGAAACCGGCGAAATCGCGCACCACCGGTTGGACTGAACCGGAGATCGTCATCCCTCGCGCCGGTGCTGTAAAAGCCCGGGAAGGGCGGTACTTCCTTACCCGATATAAATCGGACTATAATAGTCGCAATACTTGATTTCTCTTTATTTATGTGCTATTCTCGCGCATATCCCGATCAAGAAAAAATGCGCCGTTTTGGAGGCTTGGAAGAATGCTAAGAGAGCGAATCGCAGAAGATGTCTCCTTCTTCTCAAGCGACCTGTATGCCCAGGTTTGCGCCGGCGTAATCGGGACGCCTGACGGCGCCATCCTGATCGACACGCTGGCACTGCCGACTGAAACCCGTGAAATCAGGGATTATGTCGAGCAGCGGATGAACACGCCGGTCCGGTTTGTGATCAACACCCACCATCACGCCGATCACAGCGGCGGAAATTACATGTTTCCAGACGCGCAAATCATCTCACAGGAGAATTGCCGCTCCCTGATGGAGACGAAAGGCCGGAAGGCGCTGGAAGCGGCCAAACAGGAAAATAAGGACCTGGGCGATGCGCAGGTCGTCCTGCCCAATGTGACTTTTCTCGACGGATCGCTGTATTTCCTGGTCGGCAAGCGGACGATCCGGATCTTTCCGCTGCCCGGCCACACCCCCGACGGGATCGGAGTTCTGTTGGAAGAGGAACGGATCCTGTTCGCGGGCGACGCGATGATGCCGCTGCCGTATTTCCGGGATGGCGACCTCGAAACCCTGACCGCCACCCTGAAAACGATCAACGGGATGGGGTTGGAAAACATCGTCCAGGGGCATGGGGACGTCATCCTGCGCGGGGAGATCGACGAGATGATCTCCTCCCACCTGGTGTACCTGGATCGGATCCGCAAGGAAGCGTTGAACGCAGTGCGCTGGAACTGGTCGATTGACGATTTGCGCCAGATCCCGATCGAAAAGTGCGGAAAAAGCCGGATTTTACTGAATGGACTGGCGCCGGACCTGCATTTTCAGAACTTGACGGCGGTGTTCCAAAAGATCCGGAAGGAGGAGGGGGTCGCTCCAGAGAAACGGAAGCCCGCCGGGCGATGAAACGCGAAACGGAAGAAAGCCGTACGTGTTAATGATGACAGAGCGGAAGCCTGCACACCCGGAAGGAGGGCCGGGCAAGGACGAAGCGAAGCTCATCTCCAAGGCCAAATACGACCGGGCGGCGTTCGGCGAACTATACGAGAGGTACCTTCAGAAGATTTATACCTACCTCTACTACCGGACGGGCAATCATGCCGACGCGGAAGATCTGACCTCAAGGGTGTTCCAGAAGGCCTACGTCCATCTGCCCGGGTATGAGCATCTGGGGCTCCCGTTTTCGGCATGGCTGTACCGGATAGCCCATAATATTGTGGCCAACTGGTACCGGGATCAGGGCCGCAGGAAGGTGGTGGGTCTGGATGAGGCGGTCAAGCACTCCACGGAAGATGATCCCGGATCGTCCGCGGAGAAGACCGATGAGCAGGAACGACTGCTGCAACTTATCCGCAAGCTGCCGGATGAAAAGCAGCAGGTGATCATCCTGAAATTCGCCGAGGGGTACTCGAATGCGGAGATCGGTGAGATCCTCGGACGATCGGAAGGCGCAATCAAGAGTCTCTACCATCGTACTCTACTCACCCTGAGGGAAAAGTGGGTACAATGGGAATAGAAAGAAAGGAAGACCGAAAATGACCACCGAAAGGGCCTTGGAGGCCAAACTTCGAAGCATGCTTGTCCCCATTTCGCCCCGCAAGGGATATGCGAGCATGCTAAAAAACAAACTGCTGTCGGGTTCGCGGATGCCGGTTGAGCTTGAGAAGGCCGATCGGGCGGGCGAAATTGCCACGCTGACAACGCTCGGATTGGGCGCTGTGGCGACGGTGGCCGCGGTCGCGACGATCGGGGGCATGGTCGCGGGCCTGCTCGGTTCCGGCGTGCTGCTCCTTGGGGCGGCTAAACGCGGGATGGGACGGAAGGAAATCAAAGCGCCGACCGCTTGCTGAGAAACGACATTCGACATTCGACCATCGACTAAGGCTCCTGTAAATTAAGGAGCCTTTGTGATTTAACAAGGTGTTGAAAAAAGGAATTTAACAGGTGTCATTGCGAGCGACCCCTTCGCATATGCTCAGGGCCGGCTCCGGGAGCGAAGCAATCTCCCCCTTCGGAAAAACAAGGAGATTGCTTCGTCGCTTCGCTCATCGCAATGACATCCTCTGCCTTTTTCAACATCCTGTTAATACATGACCATGGACCATAGATGATGAACCATAGACCATAGCCAATAGTTCTTATGGGAATAACTCGCCGTGACCAAAGGTCAAGGAATTCTTCGGACGCGCATATACCTTCACTCAAATGAGATGGCCATCGTCAAGGTCTCTGGTCCATGGTCAAAAAAAGAGCCTCCGAGCATTACGCTCGGAGGCTCTTTTTTTTTACGCAACCCGCCAGCGCGGCGCTTCTCCGCGCAGGACGGTGAGGATCTCTTCGGCAATATCGCGGGCGGCCCGCTCCTGCGCCTCGCCGGTTTGGGCGGCGACGTGCGGCGTGCAGACGGTCTTGGGGTGCTTGACCAGCGGCGAATCCACGACCGGCTCGACCGCGAAGACGTCCAGGGCCGCGCCGGCGATCTGGCCGGAGTCGAGCGCGGCAAGGAGCGCGGCCTCATCGACCACGTTACCGCGCGCAGCGTCCACGATGTAGGCGCCCTTCTTCATTTTTGCGATCCGTTCGGCGTTGATCAGCGCGCGGGTCTCGGGTGTCAACGGCACGTGGAGGGTGATGATGTCGGCCTGCTGGAGCAGGGTATCCAGCTCCGCCGGCTTGGCGCCGCGCTTGGCGATTTCGTCGGCCGAAATCAGCGGATCGTATCCAAGGCACTTCATCCCGAATCCGGTTGCCCGTGCGACGACGAGCGCGCCGATCCGGCCCATCCCGATCACGCCCAGGGTCTTCCCGTTCAGCTCAAATCCTTCCAGTTTCTTCTTCAGCCACTCGCCGCGGCGCAGTCCGCCGTCGGCCATCGGGACCATGCGTGCCAGCGAGAGCAGCAGGGCGAAGGTGTGCTCGGCGACCGCGACGCTCGTGGATTGCGGGGCATTTACCACGATCACGTTTTTGGCCTTGGCCGCCTTGAGGTCGATGTTGTCGACGCCCACGCCCGCGCGTCCAACCACCTTGAGCTTGGAAGCCGCGGCAAACACATCGGCGGTGACTTTGGTCCGCCCGCGCACGATCAGCGCGTCGACTTCCGGAACCGCCTTGATCAGATCGTCGGCCGAGATATCGGGCTTGTTCTGGACCGTGGCGGCCTTTTCCATGATGGCGATGGCGGAATCCTGCAATCCATCGGTGATCATTATGGTCCAGGGAGAGGTGCTGGCTTTGTTGGACATTTGGAACCTCCGGGAGGGGACCGGCGGATTGCCGGAAGGATGGCCGGGAGCAGAACCACTGCCCTGGATCCCGGCTGGCGCGCTTTTTCCGCGTCGCGATAGATTGTAATAATAATCACAAACTCAATTCTTGTCGAGGGTAATCCAAAACAGGATGCAAATCCGCCGGAGTCAGCTTTCTTTCTTTTGGCCGGATTCAGGTTTTTCCAGCAGGGCTTCCATGGCCTTGGTGGCGCGCCGGATGATATCCAGAAATTCCTGCTGGTCCGGGGACAGGGGGGTTGTGGGGGGGCGGGAGATCATCTGCAGAGCTATGAGGATGACGCCAAGGTGCATCCGCAAATCGTGGTCGCGAGTCGGGGGCCGGCGCCGCGGGCTCACGGCTCATCCTCGCGCTGGCGCAGATGCGGATAGAGGATGACCTCGCGGATGGTGGGTTGATTGGTCAGCAGCATTGCCAGGCGGTCGATCCCCATCCCAAATCCGCCGTTGGGCGGCATCCCGTAGCGCATGGCGTTCAAATAATCCTCATCCATCGGGTGCCGGTCTTCCTCTTCCTCGGAATACGCCCGGCCCATCTCCAAAAAGCGCTGTTCCTGGTCGAGCGGATCGTTCAGCTCCGAGAAGGCGTTGCATAATTCCATTCCGGCGACGAATCCCTCGAAGCGCTCGACCGTCTGCGGCTGGCCGGGTTTGCCTTTGGCGAGCGGGGAAATGTCGCGCGGGTAATCGAACAGGAACGTCGGCTGGATGATGCCGGGTTCGACAAAGTGCGAGAGCAGGCTCTCGATCAACTTGCCGCGGTGGGTTTCCGCCTTGGGGGAAAGCCCTTTGGCGTGCATCGCGGAGGCCAGGGCTTCGGCCGTCGGGTGCGCGTCGATGTCAATGCCGCCGAGCTCTAGGATGGAATCCCGCAGCGAGATGCGCGTCCAGGGCGGGGTTAGGTCGAGGGTGTGCCCGCGGAAGGAGATCTTGGTCGTACCGGTGACTTCCGCGGCGACGGTCGAAATCATCTCTTCGGTGAGGGCCATGATCTGCCGGTAATCGGCGTAGGCCATGTAGAATTCCAGCTGTGTGAATTCGGGATTGTGCTTGAACGAGACGCCTTCATTTCGGAAATCCCTGCCGATCTCATACACCCGTTCGTAGCCGCCGACCAGCAGCCGTTTGAGGTAGAGCTCGAACGAGATCCGCAGAAAGAGATCCTGGTGCAGTTGATGATGGCGTGTCACAAACGGTTTGGCCGCCGCGCCGCCGTAGACCGCCTGCAGCACCGGTGTTTCCACCTCGAGAAATCCGCGTGAGTCGAGGAACCGCCGCAGCGCTGAAATCATCCGCGCACGGACGCGGAATATCTCGCGGATATCGGCGTTTACGGCCAGATCCGCGTAGCGCTGGCGGTAGCGCGCTTCCGGATTGTCGAATGCGGAATGGACGACCCGTTCCCCGTTTTCCTCCACCGTTTCCTTGGAGGCGGGCAGCGGCGAGATTGCCTTGGAAAGCATGGCGATCTGCTCCACCTGGAGCGTGATCTCGCCGGTACGGGTGCGGAACAGAGTCCCGCGAGCCTGGAGGATATCCCCCAGGTCGAACAGGCTGCGGAAGGTATCCAGTAACTCCTTGCCGAGGATATCCGCTTTGAGGAGCAGCTGGATCTGTCCGTCGCCGTCCTCGATATGGGCGAAAACCGCCTTGCCCATCGCGCGGATGGAACGCAGGCGGCCGGCGAGGGTCGCGGTGACCCCGGCGCCTTCGGCGGCTTGTTCGAAGGCCTGGCGCGCCTGGGCGCTCGTATGCGTGCGCTCGGTATGCGCCGGATACGGATCCATTCCGGCGTCGCGCAGGAGTTGCACCTTTTGTAGGCGGTTCTTTTCGAGTTCGCTTAATTCACGCATGGATGGAGTATTCGGGCGCGAAGTTTCCTCCGCGCCCGCTTCTACCGAGGGATGGGGTTATTTAACCGACAGCACCCGGAACGTGAGCAGGCCGGCCGGCGCCGTCACCCGGACTTCGTCCCCGGATTTGCGGCCGAGCAGCGCCTGGCCCAACGGAGACTGATTGGAGATGCGGCCTTCCTTCGGGTTTGCCTCGGCCGCTCCGACAATGACGTAATTTTCGGGGGGATTGTTGGCTTCCTGGATGACCACCTTGCTTCCGACCCGGACGACATCCTGCGGCCCGCCTTCCTCGATGATGATGGCGTTGGAGAGCATCGTCTCCAGGGTGAGGATTCGTCCTTCGACAAACGCCTGTTCGTTCTTGGCGCTTTCGTATTCGGCGTTTTCAATCAGCTCTCCGCCTTCCATCGCGTCGTGCAGGCGTTCGGCAACTTCCGCGCGGCGTTTGGTGCGCAGGAGTTCCAGCTCTTCCTCGAGTTTTTTATAACCGTCCTTGGTGAGAAAAACAGGCTGATCGCTCATGCGTCATTCCTTCCCCGACCGACAAGTATAGGGTGGGACCATCCCGCTTGGCCCACCCGGCACATTCCTTTTCCAGAAGATTGGGTTGGCCGAACGGCCATCGGTAGTCCCGCGTTGATGGAGGAACACGATTACGGGCATCCTGCCGTCCGACGTTAAAAATCATAGCATATTCCCCCGGGGTTGACAAGAAAGGGGAACGCCGCGCGGATTATTTTTCACGGTTGGTCTGCTTTGGCCGCGCAATCCCCTGGGGTATACTTGGCGGCATGAAGAAGAAACAGATTCTTCTGAGCGCGCTTTTCCTTGTGATCGGGTTGCCGTCGCTAGCATTCGGCCGCCCGTACCAGGAGGGCGTCTCGGAGGACGTGCAGGAAATTTTCAACCGCCTGACCGTGGAAGAAAAGATCGGCCAGTTGTTCATGGTGACGTTCCAGGGCAAGGATCTCGCGCCCGCGTCCGATATCTCCCAATTGATTTCCTCCTCCCATATCGGCGGAATACTGTTGAAGCGGGAAAACGCCAATTGGCGGAGCGGGGAGGGGGAAGCCGGCGCAGTACTGGCCCTGAGCAACGGATTGCAGCAAATCGAAGCCGACAGCGCACTCGCGGAAGACCCCGCGGCCGGGACGGAATACATCCCGCTGTTCCTGGCCATCCCCGGAGGGGGGGACGGGTACCCTAACACGCAACTGGCGACCGAATTGACGAACATTACTTCGGAGATGAGCATCGGGGCGACCTGGCAGCCGTCACTGGCGCGGGCGACCGGCGCCATTCTCGGACAGGAACTTGACCTGCTCGGAATCAACATGTACCTCGGCCCGTCACTGGACGTGCTGGAATCCCCCAATCCGGGGACTACCGGCGATCTCGGGGCGCGCGCGTTCGGCGGGGATCCCTTCTGGGTCGGGAAGATGGGCCAGGCGTACGTCCTCGGGATTCAGGAAGGCAGCGCCCGCCGGGTGGCGGTGATCGCGACGCATTTCCCCGGAATCGGCGCCTCCAACCGCAGCCCCGAAGAGGAAGTCGCCACCATCCGGAAAGCCATCCAGGACCTGCAGTTGATCGATCTAGCCCCGTTTGCCAGGGTGGCGTCGTCGGCACCCGGGGCGCTGGGGATCGCCGACGGATTCATGGTCTCGCACATCCGCTATCAGGGCTTGCAGGGGAACATCCGGACCAGCACGCGTCCGGTCAGCCTGGACCCGCAAGCTCTCAGCCTGGTGATGTCTTTGCCGGAATTCACGGCCTGGCGGGCGGGCGGGGGGATCACCGTGAGCAGCTCCCTGGGTGCGCAGTCGATGCGCAAGTTTTACGAGGCAACCGGCCAGACCTATTCCAACAAAGGCGTCGCGCTCAACGCTTTTCAGGCGGGAAACGACATTCTGCAAATTTCCAATTTCGCCAGTCTGGAGGGGCAGACCGAACTTCAGGCGGTGGTAGAAACGATTAAATATTTTCAGCTATCGTATGTGACCAACAGCGAGTTTGCGGCCAAAGTAGACCAGGCAGTGCTCCGGATTCTCGCCTTGAAAAAACGGCTGTACCCGGATTTTTCGATAGCTTCAGTTCTCAAGCCGGAAGCCGGGTTGGCGGGATTAAAGTCTGATCCCGGCACGCCGGCCGAAATTTGCAGGACGGGCGCCACATTGATCAGCCCCGATCCGGAATCGGCGGGCGGAACGGCGATCGAACCGCCCACCTCGGCGGACCGGATCGTGGTCCTGACGGATTCGCGCACGGTCACGCCCTGTCCGTCGTGCCCCACCGAGCTGGATCTCGCGCCGACGGCGTTCGCGGATACGATTCTCAGGCTGTACGGACCCGGAGCTTCCGGTTTGATCGCCCCGACCCGAATTCAATCGTATTCGTTCAAGGATTTGTACGGATACCTGCAGGGTGCGGACCTGCCGGATTTGGAGATTGCTCTGGCCAATTCGACGGTACTCGTGGCATTAATCCGGACACCGTCCCCCAATGCGCCGGAATCATACGCCTTTCAGACCCTGCTGGCGGAACGCGCGGCCCTGATCCGGAATAAGGACATTTACATTTTTGCGTTGGGTGCGCCGTATTACCTGGATCCCACCGATATCAGCAAGGTTAACGCTTACTACGCGTTGTATTCCAAGCACCCAAGCTGCATCGAAGTCGGCGCGCGGATTTTACTGGGGGATATGACGCCTGTGGGCGCATCCCCGGTAGACATTGACGGGATCGACTACGATCTCCTGACGGTGCTTTCTCCCGATCCGGATCAGCTTATTCAAATATCTGTCGGGCAGTACGGTGCTCCGGCGGCGACCTTAACCCCAACCGGCGCAGCCACGCAGACGCTGACCGTATCCCCGACGCCGATCGGCTTTTCACTCGGCGACCACATCACCTTAACCGCCGGCCCGATCCTGGACCACAACCAGCATATCGTCCCGGATGGAACCGGTGTCAGCTTCCAGATCGATTTCCCGGGAGAGGAAAACATTCCTCCCCTGTTGCTGGGCGCCGAAACCATCAACGGGATGGCCCAGGAGGATTATGTGCTCAACCGGGAGGGGGTGATGCAGGTTTCCGCCTTTAGCGAACCGGCGAAAACCTCGACCATCATCCGGCTGGCGGTCGGGGAGGAACCGGGATTTATCACCGAGTTGGCGCCAACCGATACTCTCAAACAGACCCCCTCGCCGGAAGTTACACCAACCGAGACGAACACGGGGACGCTGACCGGGAACGGAGCCAAAGCGCGCGCCGGGTGGGATACGCTGTTTGTGATGATCTTTATACTCGGGGCGGTGTTCGCCGCCATCCTGTACTTCGCCGGCCGTTTCGGATTCTTCGCGTGCCGTTGGAGGATTCTGCTCAGCAGCCTGGTGGGCGGCCTCGCGGGGTACGATTTGATCGCCATCGTATTTTCCGGAATGAACAGCGCGGCGGTTTGGGGCGGCCGCTGGCTGAGCGTCCTGGCGGGCATGGCCGGCGCCGTGCTGGGAGCCGTGCTGGCCTGGGCTTCGATCAAGTGGAAAACTGAAATCGAGTCGGGATTGAGGCAACTATTCCAATAATATTTTTTCCACGAAGCGCACAAAGCCCGTCCTGGCCCGCACAAACAGGCCGGGGAAAAACCTGAAGCGCGCGAAGAAAAGGAAGTTATTTTTTCAGTATCTTTCGTGTATTTCAGATCTTCTTCGTGGCCTTCGTGGATTTACGGAACGATGCTGGCCAGCACCGCAATGATGAAGAGGGAAGCCCCGATTACCGCCAGGACGCGGTCCGGTTGCGACAGTGGAAGCAGGGGTTTGTTCAGCGACCGGAGTTGCCGTGCGGCCGGAACGGTCGGCGTGGGCGGGGGACTGTCCCCGAAAAGGGCTTTTCGGAAATCCCCGACCGTCGCAGGACGGTCATTCGGATGAAGCGCCATGGCCCAAAGCACCGTCCGCTCGATTTCCGGCGTCACCCTCGGATTCTGATGCCGGAGCGGGATGAGTGAATCCGGATTCAGGAACCGCTGCTTTGCTTCGGGAGGCGCCTGGCCGGCAAACAGGTGGTACAACGTGCAGCCCAGGGCGTAGATGTCGCTGCGGATGTCGGTGTGCCCCGTATCGCCGCCGTATTGCTCGAGCGGCGTATACAACGCCGTACCGCGGCCCTGCATCACCGTGATCGTCATTTCATCCGGAACAAGAACTTTAACCAACCCGAAGTCCACGAGTTTCACCAGACCGTTCGGCGTCACGCGGATATTCCCGGGTTTGATATCCCGGTGCAAAATGACGGGCGATTGATCGTGGAGATATTCCAGCGCGTCGCACAGCTGGGCGGACCAGCCGAGAATCTCGCCTGTATCGAGAAATTTCCCGAGCTGGTGAGCGTCTTCCACCATGCTGCGCAGATCCTGGCCCGGGATGAAATCCATGACCAGGTAATCGCGATTGCCGGAAGAGAAGAAATCTGATACTTTTGGAAGGTTGGGATGGTCCAGACGGGCAAGAATACTGGCTTCCCGGTAAAATTGATCGCGGGCTTCCTGCTGGAGTTTTTCCGGCAAGCCGGGGTCCTGTTCCACTTCCTTGACCGCGCAGTTCCGCCCGGTGAGCCGCTCGTCGGCCGACAGGTAGATGGCCCCCATCCCGCCGTGGCCGATGACGGACAGCACGCGGTAACGGTTTTTCAGCAGGTGGTTTGCGCTTAGCAGCTTGGGCATAGGGTCGCCGGATTTTCCATTCCTCCGGCGGACAATCACTCCGTGGAAGGGAGGAAATCGAAATCCTTTTAATTTTCCCGCATGGGAGCTTGATGGCAAGCCCCGGCGTCATGCGGGCAATAAAAGAATTATAACCCATGGACTCCAAGGCAGAATCCCCCGTTCTGATAGGACAATCCGGCCCGGTCCAGGGCAACCGCTGGATCATCCCGCCGGCGGGCGTCACCCTCGGACGGGATAACGGCTGCGAAGTCGTCATCGACGACCGGCAGGTGTCGCGCCGGCATGCGAAGGTCGACCGGCGCGCGGGAAGAACCTTCATCACCGACCTCGCCAGCAAGAACGGCACCTGCGTGAATGGCGTTCCGATCAAGGATGAAGCTGAACTTAAGGACGGCGACCTGGTACAGATCGCGCTGGCCGCCGGATTTGTCTACGTCGCATCCGATTCGACCGTGCCGCTGGAGTACGACGGCGCGGCGCCGCGCCAGGGACGCATCCGGCTTAACCCGGTCGAACATTCGGTCACGGTCAACGATGCCCTGCTGGATCCTCCGCTTTCGATCCACCAGTACCGGTTCCTGGAAATGCTCGTCCTGCGGAGCGGGGGGCTGGTATCGCGCGAAGACGTGATCGGGACGGTCTGGCCGGGCGAGGATACGGAGGGGATCACCGACCAGGCGATCGATGCGCTGGTCCGGCGGCTGCGGGACCGGCTGAAGGAAGTGGATCCCGAACGGGAGTACATTCTCACCATCCGCGGGCACGGATTCCGGCTGGATGTAAACACATAAAATCAGTTATATGCCGCAAAAGGCACAAAAAACACAAAATAATTATTTACAACCCTGAACAGGCTGTCGTACCGAGCGAAGCATCCTACGCTCCGCTCAAAGTGTCATCTTCAGAGGTTAAGAAAACTTAACTTCATCCTGCCTCGCAACCGTGTTTCACCTTCCCAATTTTTTTGTGCAGAACGATTTGTGCCTTTTGCGCTTTTTGTGGTGGGAAATTCTTCCGGTCTGGTCAAAGAGGCGAAGGCCGGATATAATGCCTCTTTCCGGGGCGTAGCGCAGCTCGGCTAGCGCACCTGCATGGGGTGCAGGGGGTCGGAGGTTCAAATCCTCTCGCCCCGACTAGAAGCGACCAAAGGATCGGTCGCTTTTTTCATACCCCCGGCCGGGAACGGATGGCCGGGCTCCCTAACTGAGCCCGAACCTGTTTTATAATCGGATGAGTGCTTGCGCACACATATTTTCGCCCGGAACGGCGGGACTCCTCAAACCCGGCTCCCGGACCGTCGGAGATGATGACGATGAAGAAACCAACCCCGGTCAAAGGCACGCGCGATTACTATCCGGCGGACATGGCTTTCCGCAACTGGCTCTACAGCCGGGCGCGCGAGGTGTCGCGCAAATTCGGGTACCAGGAATTTGAGGCGCCGTTCCTCGAGACGCTTGAGCTTTACGCGGCCAAATCCGGCGAAGAACTGGTGAAGGAACAGGCGTTTGTCTTCCAGGACCGGGGCGGAGAGGAGATCACCCTGCGGCCGGAGCTGACTCCTTCGCTGGCGCGGATGATTTCGGCGAGGGTCGGCCAGCTGACGTTTCCCGTCCGCTGGTGGTCTTTCGGACCGTTCTGGCGCTACGAGCGGCCGCAAAAGGGGCGGACACGCGAGTTCTTCCAATGGAACCTGGACCTGATCGGCGTAGACAACCCGCAGGCGGACGCCGAAATTGCGGCCGTCATCTGCGAGTTCTTCCGGTTGGTCGAGCTCACACCGCGGGACGTGAAGCTTCAAGTGAACAACCGGCGGCTCATGGAAGAAGCGCTGGCGGGCCTGGGCATGCGCGACGAGGTGCGCACGGCGGCTTTCCGGTTGATCGATAAAAAAGAAAAAATGGACCCGGCGGCGTGGGAAGCGTATGCCCTCGAATCCGGATTGGCGGCGGAGCAGGTCCGCGGCCTGCAATCACTTCTGGCGAACTGCGATTTATGGACCCAATCCGGCGAACTAAAGGAGTTTTTCTCCGCGATGGAATCGTTCGGCGTGCGGGATTACATCGAATACAATCCCGCGGTCGTCCGCGGATTGGATTATTACACCGGGACGGTCTTTGAGGCGCGCGACACGGCGGGCGAGTTCCGGGCGATCCTGGGCGGAGGCCGGTACGACAACCTGGTGGGGGATGTCGGTGGCGGGAAGATTCCCGGAGTGGGTTTTGCAATGGGGGATTTAATCATCGGTCTTTTCTTGAAAAAATCTGGGAAAGAGCCGGCCCTGAAGGTCGTGCCGGCGGATGTGCTGGTCACGACCTTTTCCGATACGGAACGGGACGCCGCGATGAAGATCGCGCAGGAGCTGCGGAAATCCGGGATCGCTGTGGAATGGTACCCCTCGGCGGAGCGATTGCCCAAGCAATTGAAGTATGCGGATGCGTTGGGAATCCCCCTGGCGGTGATCGCCGGTCCGGACGAGATCCGCGAGGGAAAAGCGACGCTGAAGGACCTGGCGGCGCGGGATCAGGTTACGGTCCGTACGGAGGATCTCGCGCAAGAAATCTGCAAAAGGCTTGCCGGAAGACAAGCCGGATGATAGAATTTTGCGCCTCGCGGCACTGCATGGTGGCTGTAGCTCAATTGGCAGAGCGCTGGACTGTGGATCCAGCTGTTGCGGGTTCAATCCCCGTCAGCCACCCCAAATTTCCCAATCTCTCCGCAGATCAAGTCGCGAAGTTCGCAAAGGGAATGAAAAAAAATCTTTGCGACCTTGGCGTCCCTTGCCCAGCCCGACCAGGGCGGGCTTTGCGGTGAGATATTTTCTATAGCGTTAAGTGTGAAATCGGTTCTTAGGAATTCTCCCCCTCATTGTTAGGGTTTTGTTCTGGTTTCCTCTGGATCAACCGTTCGGTTTCGGAAATTCTGGAAAGGTTGGGTTCGGGCGCATAGATCTGCTTGGTGATGACGGGGGTTGAATGCCCGAGCACGGATTGCACGTCTTCCAGCTGGGCGCCGGCGCGGATGAGCGATTGGGCATGCCAATGCCGGAACGCATGCGGGGAAATGAACTGGGTCGTCTTATAGCCATAAGCCTGGCGGCCGATCCCGCGGATGATCTCCCAGGCGGTCTTGGGGGAGATTTTTGCCCCATAACCCTTGATTGAAGTTCGAAAAAACTGGCTTGTGCCGGTGCGCGGTTTTCCCGCCCGGCCGTGCTGGATGAATACCCATGGTGAGGCGTCGCCGCGCTCTTTGAGATAGCGCTCGATCGCGGCAACGGCGGATTCACCGATCAGGCAATGGGCCAGCGAGCCGGTCTTTTGCATCTGCAGCGTGAAATATCCGTCGTGGGCTTTCGCATTCTGATAATCGCTGCGGCTGAAGCGGCAGGCGTCGCCGATCCGCAGCCCGGTGGCACGCAGGAAATGGACCAGGGCTTTGGAGCGGAGGATTTTCAAGAGGGCGATCCGGTTGTTTCCAGTAGGCAGCGGCTGTGAATCCGCAATTGAGGCCATCTTGTCCCCAAAATCCTCCGGGACGCGACCGACGCGCGCGGATCCGGCGGATTGTTTTTTCTTGGATTGGATGCGCATAGCCAATCTTGTCTCTTTTTCTTCGTCGTTTGAGAAAGTTATCCAACCCTTTATTCTCCAAAAATTGACGGCTCGCCGAAGAGCGCTTTCATATATATTCTGGGTATACTCGCTCAAGCCTTTACCGATAATCCAGACCCCGAATCGATTAATAATGGAAGAATCCAAGCTTGAGACATCCTTCATTAATATGTGGTCATCGTCCGCATACTGGAGGAATTTATTCAGCGCGGTTTTATACGTCCGTTTGGTGTTTTTGGATTCCCTCGGAAAATGGAATTCATTAAAAAAAACGTCAACAGCCTGCTGTATTTTCATATTCTTTATTTTAGCTCCTAGTTACGTAATATAATAACCATTAGCTTACATAATAATATCACGGAATTCACCAAAATCAAGGCGGCAATTCGCAAAGGATTTACTCCGCCCCACTGTGTTGATCATGAAATTAATTATTTTAAGGGAAAGCAGAAAGTGATTTGGACCGGGAAAGTAGATGGAAAAATCCGGTAATTTATTTAATTTTCCCGTTGTGCAAACACTCACCCACCCCGAGCGCCAGCCGCCGCCAGCTGGAGGCCATTGAGAACTGGACCTTAACCGGTTCTATCCCGCTGCCGATCAGGTACACAATCTTCGAATCGGACATCTCCACAAGCGCGTAATAGCGCAGCTCCTTGCGGAGATAGATGCATTCCAGGATCTTGAAACTGGCTTCCGTTCCGAACGTGTTGGTGACGAGGGACGTCACGGCCTCCCGGCGTTCGGGGATGGATGGCACGCCCAGCAGGCCGGTCGCGGAGGTGGAGAGATCGAGCGGTTCGCGGGTTGCAAGCCAGCTGGCTCCGGCAAATTGCTGCGCCAGATCGGGGAGAGTCATGCCGGCGACCGGGTAACAATGAGGAG
>Ga0105091_10000155_pt1 | contig 25495 bp, 20 predicted proteins | sample PPLLak1March2015_FD_87022 | JGI IMG/M metagenome (GOLD analysis project Ga0105091, IMG submission 87022) | Freshwater sediment microbial communities from Prairie Pothole Lake near Jamestown, North Dakota, USA - PPLs Lake P7 Core (1) Depth... | ecosystem: Environmental > Aquatic > Freshwater >... | reverse complement strand
TTTTTTGCTGGAACCTAGATTGAGTCATACGAAATAAAGGTTGGAACTTGAACAAGAGTGAATCCGCATTGGTGAGCGTCATTATCCGCAGCATGGATCGACCTACGCTGTCTGAAGCGCTGGGCTCTGTCGCTCTGCAAACCTATCCGAATATCGAAGTGGTGGTGGTTGACGCCAAGGGAGAAGGCCATCGTGAAGTGGGCGAATGGTGCGGGAGATTCCCGCTACGAACAGTTGGCGCAGGAAGACAATTGAAGCGCAGCCAGGCGGCAAACCTCGGACTGGAGTCGGCGTCAGGGGCATGCCTTATTTTCCTGGATGACGACGATCTTTTCGATCCCGACCATATCGCCAACCTGGCCGAAACATTGAATGGCTCAAACAATTATTTGGCGGCTTATGCAGGCGTGAGGGTAGAAAACGAGGCAGGAGGAGTTGTCGGCGTCTACAACCAGGATTTTGCAGCCGCTCGGTTGATGGCCGGGAATTTTATTCCCATCCATGCTGTACTTTTCAAGCGCGAGCTTGTTGCCCAGGGTTGCCGATTCGATGAGAATTTCGACAGCTATGAGGACTGGGACTTCTGGCTTCAGGTTGCACGGAAAACGGACTTTGCGCACTCCACAAAGGTAAGTGCGGTCTATCGGGCGCAATTGGGCGAATCCGGCATGTCGCTACCCTTGGCGCATCAGCAACAGCGGCAGCGGCAATGCAGGCTGACCTTATGGGGGAAATGGTGGTCGGAATGGTCAGGTGACGATTTTGATCGTCTTGTGGCGGATTTCCGCCAACAATACGCCCTGCTGCAGGAGCAGTTGGGAGATGTCACTCACACCGAAAATGTATTACGGGCTCTACTCGCAGAAAATGAAAACCAGCTAGCCGAACGTGATGCGCAGATAGCCAATCTTAACCAGGCGGTGAGCGAACGCGACGGCCAGATTGTGCAATTGCGATCCACTATTGAAGAAATTCTTGGTTCGAGAAGCTGGAAGCTGACCGCCCCTATTCGTTTTCTGGGCCGGGCAATACGAAAGATTCTGGGACTTCTGAGAGCTGTTCTCGGTTTAGCCCTTGGGTACTATCGTCGGGAATCAGCTTATAAATTTATCAAGCGCGCTTTGAGTATCATCCGTAACGAGGGTCTGAATGGAATAAAGTGGCGCTTGAAGGAGTTTCGCGAAAAGCACGACAAGAATGCTGCCGGATTAGAGACTAGACCAGCAGTAAGATTAGAAAAGCACAACTTCCTGCCGCTTTCGAGCATTGACATCACGAAATACGACTATTTTTTCTTCGACGTCTTTGATACGGCGATTATCCGCCTTTTCCAAAGACCAATTGATTTGTTCGAATATATCTCGTTTAAGACAAAAGACCCCGCCTTTCATCTTAGACGCATCGAGCAGGAGGCGAGAACCCGGGAGCTTAACCCGGGACGCAAGGACATCAGTATTTTTGATATTTATGACAATTTGGCGGGTGCTGAAGTTGACGTGGAAATTGCGGCAGAACTCAAGTTTTGTGTGGCCAATCCGGAAATATTGTCTTTTTACTCAAAACTCCTGGCCGCAGGAAAAAAGATATATTTCGTCTCGGATATGTATCTGGATAGAGGAACAATCTTCGGGATACTGGAAAAGAATGGGTTTTCCATTTATGAAGATTTGTATGTTTCATCGGAAGACGACCTCATAAAAGGCGACGGTAGCCGCTTCGAATGGTTGAAAGAGAATATTCCTGACAGTGTAGGTACTGCAATTCACATCGGCGACAATCACATTTCCGACTTTTTGCAGCCACGCGCTCATGGCTTTGAAGCACTCCATTTTATGGAGAGTGATGCTTACTACCGCCATGATCCATTCCTGTATTCCAAGATTGACTTTCTCAATTCAAGCCGCAGCCTGGGCCTTTCTTTCTTGGTTTCATCCTTCCGCTATTGGAAATCGGGATTTCACGATCAGGCGCCTGATTATTGGAGGCAATTCGGTTTCTTGTATGGTGGCGCGCTGGTGTCTGCTTTTTGCGGCTTTGTCCATAAACAGCTTGCTGAGAAAAATATTTCATGCAATAAAATCTTCTTTCTCGCGCGCGATGGCGACATTATGAGCAAAGTGTACAGAATGCTTTACGGTGACGTCGAAGCGGTATATTTATTGGCCTCACGCCGTTGTATGCTTTTACCATCGATCAAGAGCTTGACGCACGCGGACGATGCGGAAGCATTAAAACAATTCATAGGCCCTATGGGTAATACCGGTGCACATGACGTCTTGGATCGATTCGGTTATGTCGATCTGCATAACCTGGAAGCAGATTTGGAGAGCATTGGACCAGATCCATCAAAATGGACAGAACGAGACATACGCGCCTGCTTTTTGCGAAACAAGAAATCGATCATGGAAAAAGTGGAGGCCGAGCGTAGGGTGCTGTTCGACTATCTCACAGAGGTGGGGTTTTTCGGTCAAGACGATATCGTTATCGTCGATGTGGGCTGGGGTGGAACCATACAGAACGCGTTAGTCCAGTTGCTGGAGCTCGCTGGTTATGGGAAGAAGCGCCTGCATGGAATATATCTGGGTGTAAATAACGGTGTGGCGCACAAACAGAGCAAGACCGGTTTCCTTTTTGATGGAAATCATTCGCAGTTTTTCGAGTATTTTAATTTGATCGAGCTCATCACTTCGTCTCCCAAAGACGGTGTGGTCCGTATTGACCATGTCGACGGCGAATTTGTCCCCGTAGCCGGAACGACAAGTGAGCATGAAAAGCAAAGGCAGCTAGTTTCAGCGGAGATTCAGAAGGGGATACTCGATTTTGCGAAATTGGTGAAAACTTGCAATATCGATAACCTGGATTTCATTCGCGCCGATGATTTCAGAATATTGTTTGAGTCATTGCGAGACCATGCTTCAGAAGAGGATATTGTTCAGTTTGGACAGCTTAAGCACGCGATGATGATTGGCAATCTCTATGCACATCCAGTGCTGAATCTGAAAACAGGATAAAGATGATCTTGGGTTTTTGTCATAGAAGTGTGTTATTTATCTTACGATAGACTGCTTGTACATGAATAGTGGCGAATATCGTTAATATTATGCCGATACGCAGGTGGATGATTAAGGCACTCAAGGTATTTGTGATGGCAGAGGGTTCTTTTCCGCGCGATAATGCGCATTTCAGCGTTTCTTGAACGGATATAAGTGTGCGCGACGTAAAATTGGTGACGGTTTTTATTAACCCTGAAATGTACCACAGGTTTTTTACATCCAATTCCAATGTAAATTGTTATGAATTAATCGCTATCGATAACAGGCGGCACAATCGCGGTCTGCCTACAATTTATAATGAAGTAATCGAAAAATATTTAAACGAGGATTGCTGGCTCTTTTTTGTTCACGAGGATTTCGAAATCAAGAGTGACATGGACGTCATCGAAGACTTGGATCGGGGATACGTTTATGGCACTTTCGGTATAAATCTTGAGCACAATGTGCCCGTTGGATACGGAAAGCATGTCTGTAGCAAAAAAGACGGATCTGGTCCACTTGATGTTGGAAATGAAGTATTTGATGCAGTAAAAGTACAGACACTCGATTGCCAGAGTATTTTGGTTCATACGTCACTGTTGACTAAATACCCACTCCTCCGTTTTGATGAGAACCTGACATTTGACCTGTATGCAGAGGATTTTTGCATTAACGCTCAGGAACGGTATGGAATCGATGTGAAAGTATTTCCCCTAAGATTCCAGCACTATTCATATGGAAAAATTACCGAAAGGTATCATGCAGGGCTTCGATATTTAGCAGAAAAATATCCTGCCATCGCCGTTGCTGGGAGCTGCTCTTTTATCGGTGGAAGGGCTGGTGAGCTTGAGAAAAACTTCAAGTATGACATAGCCGCAAATGCGAATAATGAATTTGTCATGCGAGTTACTTATCTAATCAAGCGTTTCGCAAGGCGATTAAAAAAGTACTTTTTTGCACGGGTTAAATGAAAATAAATGGGTAACGCTTGCGACGCACGCTCCGTTAATTTCCCGCAATCCATGGCGCTGCAAGTTAAACCTCCCCTCGAGTGCCGCGTCACCCGAAACCTCTAGTAATGGGCGGCACTGATCGGGGGAAGTTTACAGATTCACCGGTTTCACTTTTTCGATTGGCTAATATATGGTGTAAATCAGGCCATATTTGTGCTGATCCAGCAAGTCAGCATCATTTGTCCCATAACCCACATATATTTCCGTGCCGATTAATCCGCTGACGTCCACAGATTGGCCTACTGTCAGGCTGATGACCGGGATTGCAACTACGGAGCCAAATACAGGCAGGGGGCCTCCCGTCCAGGCTATCCAATCTGTGTTGGTACGCAGATACCATTGATTTCCTACCTTGGCGGCGACATATAAATTGACGATCTTGTTCAGGTCGGCGGTTATGGGTCGAATCGTCGCTTGCAGGGTAAGATTCGTCAGGCCCCCGCTGGGAATGCCGCTTATTTGAACAGGTAGTACACCGGTTAATGACATATTGAGAGCGGCGGTTGCGTCAACGATGCCGGCTCCGCAATCGAGGGTGGTGCAGTCCCACGCAGTGTTAATGGGAAAAGCCCTGGCGCTGGCTTTCAGGATGCTTTCGACGCTGGTGGGGGTAAGCATGGGGTTGACGGAAAACATCAGCGAGATGACGCCCGAAACGTGAGGTGCAGCCATGCTGGTGCCCTGCTTGAAAACATACGCGTTGTCGTGATTTGCTGTGGTTTTGCCGCTGTCACCGGTAGACAGAATGCTTCCTCCAGCGTATGCAATGTCACCGCCTGGCGCGCTGATGTCGATCAGGCTGCCGAAGTTGGTATATGAGGCGCGCGAGCCAAAGCTGTCGGTTGCTGCTACAGCCACTACGTTGTTGCAGTTGGCAGGTGATATATTTGCTACATTCTGCGCCGTGTTCCCTGCCGCCACGACCACTACCGCGCCGGCAAGGACGGCGTCGTTGATGGCATTCTGTTCTGTTGTGCTGCATGGCCCTTCCCCGCCCAGGCTTAAATTCAATACCTTGGCTGGAGTGGGGTTGACTGGCACTCCGGCAACGGGCAGGCCAACTGCCCAGCGCATGCCATCGGCCAGGTCCGAAACGTATCCGCCGCATTTTCCCATTGCCCTGACTGGCAATAGCGAACTGCCCCAGGTGATGCCTGCAATTCCCTTGCTGTTGTTGCCGGCTGCACCAATTGTGCCTGCGACATGTGTGCCATGCCATGTGCTGTCGGTAACGGGGCAATCGGGAAATGTGGTGGTGCTCTCTTCTGTGCTTATCCAGTCTCCCGGGTCGGTTGGGTCGCCATCGCGTCCATCGCCATCGTTGGCAATGCCGGTGTCGGAGACGAAGTCATAGCCGGGCAGCAAGCGTCCGCTGAGGTCTGTGTGATAGAGGATGCCGCTATCAATTACGGCGACGACTATGGCAGAGAGGCCGGTGGTTATGTCCCAGGCATACGGAAGGTTGATGCCCCCGGGGCTTGTTAAAAGGCCTTGAAGATTCCACTGCTTGTAAAAATAGGGGTCATTGGGCGTGACCAGGGGGAAAATCCGTTTGTCCGGTTCCGCATAGAGTACGTCCGGGCTGGCTGATATTCGCCGTGCGATTTCCTGGACATCGGAAAGGGAGGCTTTGCGCGACAATTTGACCACTTGTCCATATTCGCTAGTCCGATGGGCTGTCAGTGGTATGCCGGCCAGGGTGCTTAAGGTTTGTATTCTGGCCGATTCGAGTGGCTGACGTGAGAGCCTGGGGTCGGCAGGCTGTCTGAATTTGATGATTAACTGATCCGTCTCGGGGGCAAGCCGAAACTCACTGGCCTGGGCTGTCGCATGAAAACATCCGGCCAGACATATCAATGCAATCCATTTACGCATAACAATCGTCTTTATAAAGTGGCTTGTGTCGCCCCATTTGTCCGTGGTGTTGATAACTTTGCGGCACAAGAGGAGAATTGATTTCTTTAAAATTCGTCGCCTGGTGGTCGATTAACCAAGGCGATGAATCCATAAAAGTGGATATAAATTTTCCTGAATCTTTCACTGAAGCTAATGAATAGTAGCGCAACAACCAGATATTCCAAGCCCTGGGTGGACATTTTACTGGCCACTTATAATGGTGAGCGCTTCCTGGCGGAACAGATAGAGTCACTTCTTGGCCAGGATTATGTTCACACCAGGCTTGTTATTCGAGATGATGCCTCATCAGATGGTACGATGGCAATTATTCAAAAATTTATCAAGCAATACCCTGATAAGATAAGTCTGTTGAATGACTCCGGGGACAATGTGGGGTCTGCTGCGAATTTTTTTCGGCTCATCGAATCCTCGAATGCGGATTATGTGATGCTTTCAGACCAGGATGATGTGTGGTTGCCGGACAAGGTTTCCATGACCATGGAGACGATGAGGGCGAACGAAGAGAAATATGGACCAGAAACACCCATTCTGATCCATACGGACTTAAGGGTAACGAGCGGTAATCTTTCAGGAATTTCCGACTCTTTCTGGAATTACCAGAAAATCTCCCCGGACTGCGATGCAATTAATCGCTTGCTGGTTCAGAATGTCGTAACCGGTTGTACTGTCATGATTAACCGTAGCCTTATGGCCTTGGTGCGCCCGGTTTCTGCCGGCATCATCGAGCATGATTGGTGGCTTGCCTTGATTGCGGCTTCTTTTGGCAGGATAGCTTTTGTGCCAAAGCCGACTATTTTGTACCGGCAACACGGCGAGAATGCTGTCGGGGCAGTGAAATGGAGCACTTTGGGCATGATCAGGAAATCGCTTTCTGCCGAAAATAAAAACCGCATGGCTGCTCGGCTGGAGAAAACTCGGCTGCAGGCGGCGCAGTTCTTGAAAATTTATGATGATATCCTGATGCCGGCAACGAGAAGAATAATATGGAGATATGCAACACTTGATGAATTGAGCTTTTTCCCCAGGCTGTTTTGTGTCATCCGGTGTCGTTTCTTTAAAATCGGTGTGCTGAGGAATATTGGCATGATGTTGAGTCTGGCATCTGCTTATTGAATATTCAGACACCACCGGTTATTCCATAAACATAATATAGGATGCTTTTGTGAGAAAATACATAGTGCTGGCATTTTTTGCCATGTCTCTGGCCTTCCCTTTTTCTGGCGGTGCTGCAGATACCTATTCCATGAAAGTGACCCCGACTATGCCAAAAGGCAGTGCGGGAGAAAAGCTGGCTTCTACCCAGCCTTCCAGTACCAAATTATCACCTTGTGATAATAACCCGCTCTACCCGACAGTTGATGCGGTGACATTTACGCTTGCATATAATGCGGGCAGTTCGACCAGGCTTGATGTTTATATGCTTTTTTACAATCCAAATGGTGATGGAATATCCAGCCCTCGCTACTATGTGGTATCGCGGTCGGCGATTTCCAGTGGTGGTTTGGCGCTGGTGCCGAGAAATACCCTGTCAGACCTGGTGGCTTCAGTGGATATTTATCTTTCCAGGGAAGCCAGTCTGGGGGTGGCTGTTACCGAGACCTTATTGGGCTCATTTGTTTCTGTTGACGGAGTTCCCGCAGGGACTTGGCAATTGGTTGGAATTGTTGCGGATCGGGCTACCGTTGATTTCGATGATCCGGGCACATGGGCTGCCTGGGATGTTGCCACAGTCATATTGCGCAAACCTTGGGTGGGTTCAGCAAATTCTGTTTGCCAGTGATTACTCCTGATCGTGCTTGAGAGTCCTGGTTTTGCTTAAAACGCTCCTGTGTATTCCGACGTTTAACGCGGCGAATCATGTGGCTCACTTGCTGCAATCCATTCAGCACCAACATCTTCAGCCGGATCATGTCGTTATTGTTGATTCGGGCTCCAGTGATGGTTCGTTGGAAATGTTTCGCTCTGCAGCCGGTGTGCAGGTGATGGTTATTCCGGCTGAACAATTCAATCATGGAAGAACGCGCCAGCTAGTTGTGAATAATGTGCCACAGGCCGATGTGGTGTTTTTTATGACGCAGGACGCGGTGTTGGCGGGCAGGGATGATTTTGCATCCCTGTTGGCTTGCTTCAGGGATGAGAAGGTCGGTGCTGCCTATGGCCGTCAGCTGCCGCGCCACAATGCTGGCGCAGTAGAGACACATGCCAGACTGTATAATTACCCCGGACAGGGCAGGGTTCGAACGATTTCAGACGTGCCGGAGCTGGGAATAAAAACAGCTTTTTTGTCCAATTCCTTCGCGGCTTACCGGCGTTCGGCGTTGCAGGAAGTGGGTGGATTCCCGGGCGATGTGATCCTCGGGGAGGATACTTGTGTTGCCGCCAGAATGTTGTTGCAGGGGTGGAAAGTTGCTTATTGCGCTGAGGCGCAGGTATTTCATTCCCATGATTACAGCATTCTGGATGAATTTCGCCGTTATTTTGATATTGGTGTTTTCCATGGACGCGAATCCTGGTTGCGGCGGGAATTTGGTGCGCCTGGTGGTGAAGGGGTGCGCTTTATCAAGTCTGAATTGGCTTATTTGAGGAAAACCCGCCCTGCTCTGATTCCTGCGTCCTTGATTCGTAATGCACTTAAATTGTCCGGTTATCGGCTGGGGTTGCTGGAGCGCGCCTTGCCATTGTGGCTGAAGAGATATTTGAGCATGCATGCAAGCTATTGGAATTGTGACAATTTAATCCCATGAATTTGTATTTCAATAAAACCGTTCTTTCCAAAATAGCGCTTATCGGCAGCGATATTCTTGCCCTGTTGCTTGCCGTTATCCTGGCGCGCATATCTAACTGGGCTTACGACCATTCTTTTGGCGAGGCTTTTCTGGAGTGGTGGTGGAGGGAGCAGGGCGATATCCGGTTAATGACAATTGCTGTGATGACGTCCATGGTGGTTGGGTGGTTCTGGGGCCAGGGACATTATTCGGGTCGCAAGCCTTTTTGGGACGAGTTGAAGGAAATCCTTAAGGCTCTGATCTTGATCGGGGTGGTGGATGCCGCTCTGGTTTATCTCGGCAAGTGGCAGTTTTCCCGTTTGTGGCTGATTTCCACCTGGATGCTGGCTTTGTTGCTGATCCCCGTTGCACGCTTTGCCACCAAGCGTATCCTGCTGCGCCTCGGGTGGTGGCAGCGTCCGACCGTGATCCTCGGGGCTGGCAGTAATGCGCGCGAAGCGGCGGCGGCGATGCAGAGCGAACCGCTGATGGGGTATGACGTGATCGCGTTTCTGGCTACTCCTGCGGATTATCCTCTGTCGGCAGAAAGTAAGGAATATCCCGCGCCGGTAGTTCCTCTCGGCAATGATCCAATGACGGCTCTGCGGGAGATGGGTTACCCTCATATAGTGGTCGCGCTGGATGCGGAGGTGTTGCCGCAATATGAAAAACTGGTGCGCCAGTTGAGCGCGCATTATCCTGACTTGAACGTGATCCCGAGCTTGCGCGGCCTGCCCTTGCTGGGTATGGAAATGACCCATTTCTTCAGTCACGACGTGTTGATGTTGCGTGTGCGTAACAACTTGAGCCGTCTGGGGCCGCAGATCTTCAAGCGTTTTTTTGATGTCGTGGTGGCGGGGACGTTGTTGCTGCTTTTGTCACCACTCTTTGCCTATCTGAGCTGGCGCATCCGCCAGGGTGGCGGTTCAGCAGTTTATGCTCACCCCCGCGTGGGACGAGAAGGCCGCTTATTCAATTGCCTGAAATTTCGTACCATGGTGCCGCATGCCGACAAGGTGCTGCGGGAACTATTGGCCAATGACGATGCGGTTCGCGTTGAGTGGGAACGGGATTTTAAACTGAGGAATGATCCGCGCATTACGCCCATAGGCGAATTTTTGCGCAAGACCAGCCTGGACGAGTTGCCCCAGTTATGGAATGTATTGAATGGGGAAATGAGCCTGGTTGGACCCCGCCCGGTTGTCGAAGCCGAGTTGGAACGCTATGGGGACCTGGTGGACTATTATCTGGAGGCGCGGCCGGGAATCACCGGGCTGTGGCAGATTAGCGGGCGCAGCAATATTGAATACAGCGATCGGGTGAACCTGGATGCCTGGTATGTTCAGAACTGGTCTGTGTGGTACGACCTGGTGATTTTGCTGAAGACGGTGCGGGTGGTGTTGCGCTGTGAGGGAGCCTACTGATTGGCGCATAAAATGAAGCTGCTGGTGGTAGGCGGGGCGGGTTACATTGGCTCGCACATGGTCAGGATGTTGCTTGACGATGGCCATGAGGTGGTTACGCTGGACAATCTTTCTACCGGGCATCGGGATGCCGTGCAGGGTGGCGATTTTGTCCTTGGTGATCTGGCTGACTGCGTGCTGCTGGATAATCTTTTCGCCGGCCATCGGTTTGATGGCGTGCTGCATTTTGCTTCCTTTATCCAGGTGGGCGAATCGGTGCGCGAGCCTGCGCGGTATTACCGCAACAATGTGGCGAATACCCTGAATTTGCTCGATGCGATGGTGAAGCACGGGGTGGGGGCAATGATCTTTTCTTCCTCTGCGGCGGTATTCGGTGAACCGCAATATGTGCCGGTAGACGAAAGCCATGCCAGGGCGCCGATCAATCCGTATGGGGCTTCCAAACTCATGGTGGAACAAATCCTGGCGGATTATGGCCGGGCGTATGGCTTGAAATCAATATGTCTGCGTTATTTCAATGCGGCTGGCGCCGATCCGGAGGGAAATCTGGGAGAGCGCCACGATCCCGAAACGCATTTGATTCCGCTGGTGTTGCAGGTGGCGGCGGGTCGTCGCCCTTTCATTACGGTATTTGGGCGGGACTATGAAACGCCGGATGGAACCTGCATCCGTGATTACGTGCATGTAAACGACCTCTGCCGTGCACATTTTCTCGCACTGGAAAATCTCTGGGGCGGTGGAGAAAGTTCGGCGTTCAACCTGGGCAATGGTCAGGGATTTTCAGTGCGGCAGGTGGTCGATGCGGCGATAAAAGTGAGCGGCAAGGATATCCCCGTGGTTTACGCCGAGAGACGCGCCGGCGATCCGGCTCGATTGGTGGCGGACAGCGCCAGGGCCAGAAAGATACTCGGCTGGTCGCCGCAGTTCCTTTCCCTGGAGAAAATTATCGGGCATGCATGGTTATGGGAAAGAAAACTGGCCGGTGCTGCTAACGGAAGTTGAATTGCTCGACGCTACAAGTTTGCAAAAAGCCTGCAGCGCGGATTCAACGCTGATCTCACTCACTTCCCTTGTCTCCGGTTGAAGTACAACATGCGGCACCCCCCATGGGTGCCAGCGTGCTGCGTCGGATTTGCCAAAAAAACTCAGGATGGGCTTGTTCAACCCGGCGGCGATATGCATGGCGCCGCCATCGCTGCAGACCACGATGTCACATAATGCCAGGCCGGCGATAAGCTGGCCAAGATTCTGGGTCGCGTAGGGCAGGACCGGAATGCTGTGAAGTGCTTGAAGAATTTCCTGCGCCTTGTCATCATCACCAGGATGCAGGGGGTTTGCGGAATCGCCCGGTGACCAGAACAGCATGAAAGCGGCATTCTTTTCCTGATGCAGGCGCTTCATGAGTTCGACGAAGTTCGCTGCCGGCCAACGCTGGCTGGGTTTGCGTGCGCTGATATGTACACCGACAAGAAGTTGAGGTGGTCGTGGCATGGCCTGACGTAGCGCATTCCTGGCACGTTCAGTTTCGAGTTTGTCCGGCTGGACCTGGACGGCAGGCGGCGGGCCGCCGATTGCGAGCGGTTCTAGCAGTCTGAAAACGTCTTCCACCTCGTGCAGCGGGGAGGGCGTAGGACCATAGGGTACGCCGATGTCGATGTGTGCGCTCCCACGTGCATCGGGTTCGCTGAACCCTATGATATGCCGTGCGCCGACGAGCCGCGCCAAGCGTAGCAGGCGCGGCTGGAATCGCGGCGCGGCCATGATCGCATAATCGAAATGCATTTTTCTGAGTTGGGCAAACAGCCTCAATCTGTCCCAGTAAACCTTTGCGGAGCTGGTGCCAGGCGGGCGGTGTTTGGCCTTGGTGTAGGCGAATACAGCATTGACATCCGGGTTGTCGGCAAGGACTGGCGCGTTATAGCTGTTTACCAGAGCGCAGATCCTGGCTTCGGGATGCTGTTGACGAAGGGCGCGAATCAGTGGGGTGGTGCAGATCAGATCGCCAATGTTGTCGCGGCGGATGACGAGAAAACTTGGCGGTGGTTTGTTCACCGTTTCGCCTCTTGCAGTCGCCGGCCATAGCCAATCAGGATGCCCATTATTGCCCAGAACAGCAGGGCATCACCACGCCAGAACAGATTGTCCGTCATGTTTTTGGAAAGCATGGCGATGACCGTGGTCATGCCGCAGATTCCAATCAGGGCGGCTTCCTCGACTGGACTGCGGTACAGTCGCCAGAAATATCGTAGTATCGCTCCAATCAGGAAGAGAAAAATTCCTAGCCCGACGAGGCCGAGCTGTAGGGCGTAATCCAGAAATATGTTGTGTGCGTGGGCAAACATCAGGTCAGGCCACTCCCGTGGCTTCATGTCAGCATAGGCGATATGGGGAAGGTCTCGTCCGAAGCCGATGCCTGCAAGTGGCTTGTCGGCGATGTGTCCCAGCCAAAAACGCCAAATCTCATAGCGTTCACTATGTTCGAAGGTGTTGCGGATGTGATTTGAAATGGAAGCTGGAGCGGCCAGGGGCGAGGCGTTGTCCGATGGTTTTTGCTCTGCCACGGTGACGAACAGAAGTGTCAGGGTCAGTGCGCCGCATACCGTTGTAGCAAGCAATGCCCCCTTGTGGTAGCTCCGTTTGCGCCGCGTCCACCAAAACAGGATCCACATTATGAAAACCAGGCCGGTGGTAAGCCAGAACATGCGGTTTAACGTGGCATAACCGGCAAAAAGAAACAATGGCAACAATGCCCATCGTAATTTGTGCAAAATGCCTTCCCCTGTGTTTTTTAGCCAGAAAAAAATCAGGCAGGGTAGAATGGTGACTAAATAAGTACTGTAAGTGACGAAGCCATGTTGCCAGTGCCAGTCATATGCCTGGAAGCTGGTGAGTTGGGCGCGATTGGTCCAGATTGCCATGACAACTGTAAGTGCCATTCCTGCGCTGATGGCCCGTAACCAACGATTCCATTCCTGTTGGCCTTGAGTCAGAACGTAAAAGGTGAAAAATGCCACCATGCCATAAACAATCTCTGTTTTGAATTCGCCAAGGGAAAATAGTGGGTCAACCGACCAGCTTGTCGAAAGTGCCGCGATCCCCGCCCAGAGTGCGAGCGGAAACTTCAGCGGAATTCGCGGTATCGGGTTTTTGAATGCATACCAAATGGCAATGCCGGCAGCCAGGAACAGGCACGACATGCGCAATGCCATGCTGTGATTGAGTGGCAAAACCACTAGCAACAGGGTGGCGGGAAACAGGTGCCAGTTATCCTTAAGGATTTGAGCCGGGTTCAAGAGGCATCTCCAGAGAGATGATTTTCTTGCCAGGCGTGTACGACTTCGAGTATCTGCCGGGCGCGGATTTCATAGGTGTGGTCACGTAGTACACGTTGGTGTGCGGCCTCGGCGATCTCCCGGGTCAGCTCGAAGTGGGACAGGTAATAACGTACCTTGTTGACGCAGTCGTCCATGTCGTCGAAGGAGGCCCACTCCGTTCCCGGGGCAAAATCATCCTTGGCGTGCTCGCGGGAATCGGAGAGTAAAAATCCTCCGCAGGCGGGGATGCCATAGCAACGCTCGGGCAGTCCCCAACTCTTTTCAGAACCGCTGTCGCAGGCTGCCCCGTAGTTGAGGTTGATGCGGCTTTGCTGGATCAGGGCAACCTGTTCGGCTGGAGCGATAGCGGTGGAGTCAACAAAATGACAGTTAATGCCCAACGCCGTTAGTCGACTTTGTAGCTCTTCGAGAAATGCCACGCGCTTTCGGTGTTCGCGGTATCGTGTTGCATCAAGGTTGCCGATGAAGCAGACGTCGTAGCGGTAAGCGCCGGGGTCGCGGAAGTCGCGCAACGATCTCCCGGCCAAATTGTAAATTCTGGTCCAGGCTGCGCTCGGCAGATAGAGTGAAACGGGAGCATATTTATCCGCATTCTGCAGCGAATGGCTGGCGTAGATGTCGAGTGGATTCAATGCTCTGAATAACCAAAGCTTGCGTTGGTGAACGCCCCGGTGCCATGGGGCATCGCGGTCGATGGCTAGCAGGGGAATGCCATGACGTAGCAAGCGAAATTTTAGTCGGAGCGTCCGAAATGGATGCCTGATGGCCTCATAGAGGTCGATTATGCAAGCCGTGCAGCCTTCTAGTTCGCTTCTGTCCGGTTGCCAAATGTTTTCCACAAGTTCGCAACCAATTGTCTCGAAGCCTTCTTTCTGGGCTTGCAAACCCGATGTGAGGTTGAATAAGAGCTTCATTTCCGGACATCTATCCTGGCTAATTCCAACAGGTTGCGCATTTTGTCGGCATAGCTTTCCAGAAGCAATACTTTTTGGTAGCCAGCCTTGGCGATTTCTTCCCGCTCCTGGTCATGGCTCAGGTAATGAGTGATTTTTTTCCGCAACTCATCCGGGGTGGAAAAAGAGTCCAGTTCTCCGCCGACGTTAAAATGTTGCGCCAGTTCTGCAGAATAATCGGTGAGCAGAAATGCGCCGGTAGCCGGCACATCGAAGACACGCAGATTAAGCCCGGTACGGGTCGGATCCCATGATGAGATGTTGAGTACAATTTTGGCGTTATTGTAGAGGGCGATCAGGTCTTCGCCCCAGATGCGGTTGGCCTTGACCTTTTTCCGTAGCTCGGGATTGAACCAGTTGCGTCGTTTGCGCCAACCCGGGCCATAAATTTCCACCGGCAGGCCGAGCAATGCCTCCATCATTTCCTGGCGTCGCGGGCTCCAGCCACCGACGAATACCACTTGGTGAAGATAGGTTTTGTCTCCGGGGAATGGGCGGTACAAGGCCCTGTCGACGCCTAGCGCCGGCAGGTAGTGGATGTTGTCTTTTTCTCCATAGCCAAAGCGGTGGATGCAGAAATAGTGGTCATATATCCGCGAGTCTTCCAGCATCTCGTTGCTCGTGCGCGGATCCTTCACCCACCAGCCTACGGTGTGCCGGATGCCATATTGCTCTTTCAGGCGCCGGATCACCTCGGCATCGAAGCTGTTGCCGCGAATTACCAGCAATATATCGGGCCGGAAGGTGGCTACCGCTTTTTCCAGTTGAAGCTGGCGGAAATTGTGGTTTCCCCAGGGGGAGTGGCGGGCAATATCCACGGATCGAAGGCCGAACGTTCGGAAGAGCTTGTTGATCCACTTCAGGAAGTAGCGATTCACCAGGCTTTCCGCCTGGCTGTTGAAGCAGTATGTGTCCCAGCCCAACTCGCGGAAGCCGGCCGCACAGGAGGCGCCAAGGGGAATGGTATCTTTGCCGAAGAAGTAGCTGATCAGGACGCGAGGTTTTGTGGTGATCATGGTTGACTGGATTCTATTCGGCGCGCATGTGCGGCGTGGGTTGCATAAGCCATCGCCGCAGCGACGCGTTGTTTGAATTCCGGAAAGGAAAACTGGCTCAGGTGCGGGCTGTCTGGATGTGGCTTCGGTCGCTCACGGCCCGCGATCAGTTCACCCAGCAAGCTTGCAAAATTCCTGCCCTGGTCTTGTCTGGGATCGATGTAGAACAGTCCGGTCTCTCCTTCCGTCACGGTTTCCGTGAACGGCGGCGAGTGTATCGCAAGCACCGGGATGCCGCAATGTTCCGCCTCGATGACGTTGAGGCCGAGCGCTTCCTTTTCCGGTAGGCCGGCCAGGAGGAAATCGAGCTGGTGGTAGATTGCACCGACGTTCGCTTGCTGTCCCCAGAAACGGACTTGGCTCCGAATTGGAGTGAGCGCCCGCTTGAGGTCGCGTACCGATGCGTAGCCGCCGCTGCCGAAAATTTCCAGATTGACCTGAGGAAACTGGCGCATGACCGGTGCCAGAATCTCGAACATCAGGGGAAATTGCTTGATCGGGGTGAGGCGCGAAACGATGCCGAGCGTCAGCCCTTCCTTGCGCGTAAAAGTCTGTGTAGGGCGAAGTCGGCGGTAGAGAGGTTCGGCCAGTCCCAGCATGCGGTCACGGAACTTGCGGGTATCCCACTCGTAGCAGGAGGCGGCAAGAATGGGATCGTTGCTGTCGCCGCCACGCGCCAGATCGGCCACGCCGTAGAGCGGCTGGGGGTAGTAATGATTCAGCCCGGCGTTTTGCAGGCTGGCAATGACATGGCCGGACACCGCGAGGATCAGGTCCACGTTGCGGAACGGCGCAGGGTCGCGCCCGGTCAGCGGCATGTGGGCGAAGCTGGCGAGAAAATGATGCTGGCGCAACACCTCGCCGAGTTGTCCCAGGGCGGGGGAGTGGGTGATGAATAAAGCGGGTGTCTCGGGCAGCTGGGGAATGATATCCGCGTAACGCCTGACTGGAATGTAGCGTGCTCCCGGGATTTCCGCAGCGCGCCAGAAATGCGCCTGTTCGTGAACGAACAGCACCACTTCCCAGCCCAGCTCGCACAGCGCGCGGGTAAAAAAGCGGGTATAGACCTCGCCGCCGCCCAGGCCCTGCTGCAAATTGATCTGGTAACAGATGCCGGCCATCAGTGTGGTGAACTTCCGTTCATCAGGCGCAGTGCCGCATCCTTTACAGCTTCCAGGCTGATGGCCTGCATGCAGCGCGGGCTGGCGCATTCCCCGGTGTTGCGCCCGCAGCGTTGCACCCAGGGAATTTCGCGCTTGAACAGGCGATGCTGGTCACGGCAGGGGAACGGGTCCACGGTTACTGCTTCATAGGGACTGTTGCGCCAGAACTCTCCGGCACCGTAGATCGACGCCGAACCGGGGCCGAACAGGGTTGCGGTGGGGGTGCCGGTGAGGCGACCGAGATGGGCCACGCCGGTGTCCGGGCAGACCAGCAGGCGCGCGTTTTTCAGCAGGTGCCAGAGCTGGGCCAGATCGAGTTGTGCGGCGTATGAACGGCGGCACCCAGTCGGATCAAGCGCGGCCACCAGTTTTTCCTCGCCGCGCCCGCCGCTCCACACTACCTTGTGGTTCTGGGCTTCGAGAAAATCAGCCAGGGCGAGCCAGTTTTCATTTTCCCATTGCTTGAGTGGGGTGCTGGCGCCGATGTGGAGCACGCAATAGGGCTTTGCGGGCAGCTCGAAGGAAGAAAAATCCGGGTCGGGCCAGGCTGCGGGTTGATAGGGGGCGGGTGCTGGGCCGGGAATCAGGCCCGCCACCATGTCGCCCCAGGCTGCCGGGGTGTCCGGATAGGAGGGCAATTCATCCACCGGCCAGCTCTTCCAGGCAGGCCGGTCGCCGGCGAAGGCGACGATATGTTGCGCACCCAAGGCCTTGGCGAGCCAGCTGTAACGATTGTCGCCGGGCACGAGGGCGAGATCGAAAGCGGGTTGCCGGTAGAGCGCCTGAAGTGTGGACGGATCGCGCGGGTCGTACGGCAGGGCGGTAACGCCGTAGGGCCGCTGCTGGTAGAGAGCGACGCTCGCTTTGGGCGCCAGCATGACGATTTCGGCCTGGGGCTGGTGTTCGTGCAGTTTGGCCAGCAGCGGGGTCAGCATCAGGGTGTCGCCCAGCAGCAGGTGGTGGGCTATGAGGATACGCCGGGGTGTTTCGGTGCGTGGTTTTTTCGGCGCCAGCATGTTGCCGAGCGCGCGGGCAATTACGCTGACGCGGCTGGAGAAGCGGCTAGCCATTACCCGTTACATTGCAAAAGATGGCTTCCATACGCTCAACCATGGATTCGAAGCCAAAACGGGCCAGCGCCCGCTCGCGCGCTGCGTCGCCAAGCCTGCGGCGCAGTTCGGGGTCCGCCAGTAGCTTTTCGATCGCCTGGCGCAGCGCCGTGGCATTTTGTGGCTCGACGATCAGTCCGGTGTGCTCGTGTTCCACTGCTTCCTGAATGCTGCCCACTGGCGTGGAGATGACGGGCAATCCGCACAGCATGGCCTGCAGGATGGCCTGGGGCACGCCTTCGTTGGCATAGGAGGGGAGTGCAAAAAGATCCATGGCCTGGAGCCAGGGCAGCACGTCGCTCTGGTTGCCGGGCAGGATGACGCGGCCGGTCAGGCCCTGTTGCTCGATCTGGGCCAGCAGCGCGGCCCTGACCGGGCCGTCGCCGACAATCAGCAACCGTGTCGTTTCCGGCAGGGCGGCGAAGGCTTCCACCAGATAGCGATGCCCCTTCCAGCTGCGCAGGGTGGCGACGATGCCGATGATGGGCGCATCCAGCGGCAACCCCAGTTGTTGCCGCGCCGCTGCCTTGTCGCCCGGCACGAAATGCCCGGTATCCACGCCGGTGGGCACCGAGGTGATGGCGGCCGGGGAGAAGCGGTTCACCCCGATCAGTTGCTCGCGCAGGCGTTCGCCGGTGGTGACGATGTGATGGCTGGCGCGCTGGTATAGCCAGCGGGTGGCGGGGTTGTGCGGGATTGGCGCGGAAATGTGGCGGGTGCGCACGATCGGCACCTGTTTCCAGAGAGATTTCATTGCCAGGGCGGCGAGCCAGGTATCGGTCGAGCTGTGGGTGTTGATCACATCCACAACATGGGTTTTGAGCCAGTGCCGCATGGCAAGTACGCCGCGCAGGTTTTTCCTGCCGATGGGCAGCGCCACGACGGGCAGGCCACGATTTTGTGCTTCTGTGTAGATGCGCGCTTGTGGCGGACACAGCAGGGTTACCTGATGGCCACGCTGGACCATTCCCGCTGCCTCGGTGAGGATGCGGATTTCCTGTCCGCCCCAGCCGAGGGAGGCTTCGGTGTGGACGATGTGCAGTTTTGCACTATTCATTAACAAGCCCTAACTTTTCCTGGCTGAACTGGATACGGTGCAGGTTGGCGTAGATGCCATCCTTTGCCAGCAGTTCGCGGTGGCTGCCGATTTCGGCGATTTGCCCTTTTTGCAGCACGACGATGCGGTCGGCTTTTTCGATGGTGGAGAGGCGGTGCGCGATGACGATGGTGGTACGTCCCTGCATCAGGGTTTCCAGGGCGGCCTGGACGTGTCGTTCGGATTCGGTGTCGAGTGCCGAAGTGGCTTCGTCGAGGATCAGGACCGGCGCGTCTTTCAGGATCGCCCGGGCGATCGCCAGGCGCTGGCGCTGGCCGCCGGAAAGGCGCACGCCGTTTTCGCCGATCTGGGTGTCCAGGCCTTCCGGCATTTCGCGGATGAATTCCATGGCATGAGCAGCTTCTGCCGCTGCGATGATTTCCGCCTCGCTGGCGCCGCTTTGCCGTCCGTAGGCGATGTTGGCGGCAACACTGTCGTTGAACAGCACCACGTCCTGGCTCACCAGAGCGGTGTTGGCGCGCAGGTCGGTAAGCCGGATGGCTTGAATGTCGTGGCCGTCGAGCAGGATCTGGCCGCTGGTGGGCGAGTAGAAACGCGGAATCAGGTTGGCCAGCGTCGTCTTGCCGCTGCCTGACTGCCCGACCAGCGCGATGGTTTCACCCGGCTGGATGGTCAGCGAGATGCCATTCAGCGCCATCCGCTCCGCGCGGCCGTAGGTGAAGCCGAGATTCCTGAATTCCAGCGCGCCCTGCGCGCGTGGCAGGGAAATCGTGCCGCTGTCGCGCTCCGCTTCTTCGTCGATCAGCTGGAATACGCTTTCCGCCGCCGCCAGGCCGCGCTGCAGGCTTTCGCTGACGCCGGTGAGGCGTTTCAGTGGAGCCAGCAGCATCAGCATGGCGGTGATGAAGGAGACGAAGCCGCCTACCGTGGTCTGGTCCGAAGCCGATTGCATGGTGGCGATGTAGATGATCACCGCCAGCGCGATGGCGGCGAGGAGCTGAACCAGCGGCACTGTGGCCGATGCGGCGATGGCCTGCTTGACGTTGAAACGTCGCACCTGGTTGGCAGCGTCCTGGAAGCGCCGCGCTTCATATTCCTGGCCGCCGAAAATCTTTACCACCTTGTGGCACTCGATGGTTTCTTCCAGCACATGGGTGATATGTCCCATGGCACGCTGCGAACCCCGGCTCATGTTGCGCAGCCGTCCGCTGAAGCTGCGGATGACGAAGGCGATGGCCGGCACCACGATCAGGGCCACCAGGGTCAGCCGCCAGTTCAGGTAGAGCAGCCAGCCCAGCAGGCCGGCGATGCTGAGGGAGTCGCGCACCAGGATGGTGATGACGTTGGTGGCGGCACTGGTCACCTGGCTGACGTCGTAGGTGACCTTGGACATCAGGACGCCGGAGGAGTTGTTGTCGTAATAGTGGGTGGGCAGGGCCACCAGTTTGCCGAACATCAGGCAGCGCAGATCCGTCACTACCTTGTTGGCTACCCAACTGATGGCATAGGAACTGGAGAAAGTGGCGATGCCGCGCAGCACGAACAGCCCGATCAGCAGCAGGGGGATGAGGCGTATCATGTCCGGGTCTTTTTTGACGAAGCTGCCATCAAGCAGGGGCTTGAGCAGTGCCGGAAAAGCTGGTTCCGTGGCGGCGACCAGCGCCATGCTGACGAGGGAAACCAGGAAAATGCGCCAGTAGGGCAGGACATAGCGCAGCAAGCGCAGGTAAAGCTGTTTGCTGTTGAGTTCCGGAGATGAGGTCACTATGTCGATGGGTTTGCGGAAAGGAGTCTATTATACAGTGACATCAGGCCTAAACTCATCCTTTCCAGACTAAACTGCTCCGCTGTGGTGCGTGCCACTTTCGCTGCTCGTCGTTGTAGATCAGGTGAAAGGAGCTTGTGCATCGCTTCAGTCAATTGTTGATGATCGAGCGGATCGCAGGTGAAGCCGTTTTCTCCTTCCCGAACAAGTTCTGCAGCGCCGCTGTGGGTGCTGGTGATCACCGGCAGGCCGCAGGCGAAGGCTTCCAGCGCGACGTTGCCAAAAGGCTCATAGAGGGTGGGAAATACCAGGGCGTCGGCAGCGCCGTAAAAAGGCTTGACGTCTTTCTGGCCGCCGGCGAAATGGATGCGTCCGGCAAGGCCGGGCCTTGCCGCATGCCGCATGAATTTTTTCATCTGCTTGTCTTTTCCTACCACCAGCAGGTGAGCTTCTTCCGGCAAGTCCGCCATTGCATTCAGTGTTACAGCCAAGCCCTTGCGCTCGAAGCCGGAGCCGACGAACAGGAACAAGGGCGCGTCGAGGGGGATGCCGAACGCAATCCGGGTTGTTTGCCGGTGTTTCCCCGCCAGCGAAGGGTGAAAGGCGTTTGTGTCGACGCCGTTGTAGATGACGTGCAGCTTGTCTTCCGGTACATCGTAGTGGCGGCGAATGTCATCCTTCACCATCTGGGAAATGCAGATCACCGTTTTCAAACGTGGGCTGGAGAATAGTTTCTTTTCCGCCGCCAGCACGTAATGATGGTAGGGGTTGAGGGCGAGGCGGAGCTTGCCCAGCGGGCCCAGTACACGGCGCCGCTGGGCCAGCCACTCGCGGTGCACGCCGTCCCCGGCGCGGAATACGTCGCAGCAGGCAATGCGCTCGTGCGACTGCACCAGATCGAAGGAATGTTTTTGCAGCGTGCGGCAAACGCAACGCGCGAAGCTCCAGTCGCGCCACAGGCTACCGAGATAAGGCGGGTTGCAGATCAGGGATTCGTTCTCGTCGCCACTTTCCCATTGCCGCGTGACCACGGTGAGGGAGGCGCCTTCGGCACGAAGCGCCTGCACGGCGTTGGCGACGAAGCGCTCGGCGCCGCCAAACGGGGTGTAGCGCTGGCGGATCAGGGCGATTTTCATGCGGAGAGGCGGCGAAACAGGGGGGTGTGAGTTTTCACTCCCCCTAGTTGGCTCGCCTAGTTGATCTGCTGAATACCTGCAATGAACCAGCTACTGTTGGGCTGGCTGGTGGATTTCTGGATGTGCCAGATTTCGTTGAAGGATTCGGCGCTGGCGCCTTCTTCTTCGCGGATCAGGCCGGAGAAGCGCACGCTGGCAATGACGTGATCGCCTTCGCTGGCGACTTCAACCATTTCAGCGTTGAGCGTCACGACTTCGGTATGCTGTGCCTTGCCGCCGCGTTCCTGAATCTGCAGGCTGACTTCGGCGAACATTTCGGGGGTGGTGAATTCGCGGATGTCGTTGATGTCGCCCTTGTCGTTGGCATCCTGCAGGCGCAGGAAATTGGCCTTGGCCTGGCGCAGGAAGGGTTCGTCCTCGAACCACGCGGGGCGGCTGCCGGCGGCCAGTAGTGGCGTGCTGCTGCCACCGGCCAGAGGCTGTACCACCGGACGCTCGTTGTAGCCGCTGTACTGCATGCCGCCGGCTGTTGCTGGAATGGGCCGTGGCGCGCTGTTGCGGCGCAGGGTGCGGAAAATGAAGAAGACGGCGGCGGCGATGCCCAGCATCATCAGAATGTCCATCATCTTGATGCCGTCAAAGGCGCCGCCCATAAATAGCGAGGCCAGCAGGCCGCCAGCGGCCAGGCCAGCCAGGGGGCCGAGCCACTTGTTGCCGCCCGTTGGCGCGGCGGTCGGTGCGGCAGCAGGTGCCTTGGGCGTGGCTTGCTGGGAAACGCTTTCGCGCTGCTTGCCGAAGCTCTTGCTGCCGCCAAAGCGTTTGGCGCTGGCTTCTCCGGCTACCAGGCCGAGGCTGAAAATCGTTACCAGAAACAGGGTGAAAAACTTTTTCATAACATCCTCATGGTTTATCTCGCAGGAAAACATTCTAGCCGGAAACTGCCGCATGGCAAGTCAAATTGCGCTTGAGCATCCAGCTGGCTTCGTGGTATTAAAGCCAAGCTATGGATTCCAACATACATAAAAAAGTTCTGACGCGCCTGTTGCTGGGCTGGTTGTTTTTTTCCCTGGTCATTGGCGGCGTGGTGTTCTTCTGGGAGATGGAGAAGGTCGACGATCATGTGCTGGCGCGGGCCACGCAGGAGGCGGACGCTTTCACCAGCGAGACACTGAGACATTTCAACAGTATTGATGAGGCCCATCCGGAGGTGTTGCAAGAGATCAAGTCCAAGGCGGACGATTTCCTGAAAAAGCATTTTACCGTGATCGAGCTTTACAACCGCGACAAGGAAAAATTCCTCGAGGTCATTGATCCTGGCATGGAAGCGTTGGAGCAGGAACTCAAGCAATATGTGCACAAATTCCCGCTCGAGGATTCGGTACACTATAAAAAGTTCTACATTAACTCGCACATCTACATGCAGGTGTTGTTGCCGCTCAAGGATGACCGGGATCACCTGGCCGGCTATTTGGAGGGGGTGTACGAGGTCGACGATGCCACCTTCCTAAAAATCCAGCACGACGTGATCCGTACCCTGGTGCTGGTGGTGGTGGTGATTTTTGCCACCTCGGTGATGCTCTACCCCATCATAATTTCGCTCAATCGCGGGTTGGTCAAGCTCTCGGGCGATCTACTCAAGGGCAATATCGAGCTGATGGAAGTGCTGGGCAGCGCCATCGCCAAGCGTGACTCCGATACCAATGTCCACAATTATCGTGTCACCATTTACGCCATTCGCCTCGCGGAGGCGATGGGGCGCAGCAGCACCGAGGTGCGCGGGCTGATATCCGGTGCTTTCCTGCATGATGTGGGCAAGATCGGCATCAGTGACAATATCCTGCTCAAGCCGGGGCGGCTGAGCGAGGAGGAATTTGCCGTGATGCGCACCCACGTCCTGCTGGGCGTGGATATCATTGCCAAATCAAACTGGCTGGAAAACGCGCGCGATGTGGTGGAGTCTCACCATGAAAAGTTCGATGGCAGCGGCTACATGCGTGGACTGAAAGGCGAGGAGATTCCGCTTAACGCGCGCATCTTCGCTATTGTCGATGTTTTCGATGCACTGACTTCGCGGCGTCCTTATAAGGAACCTTACAGCCTCGATGAGGCGATGACTATTTTGCGCCGCGACAGCGGCAGCCATTTTGATCCCGCCATCCTGGCGTATTTCGAGCCCCTGGCGCACGATTTGCATCAGCTGACCAGCCATGCCTCTGATCGCGAGATCGAACTGGCGCTGGACCGTCTGTTGCAGAAGCATTTTTTCAGCAGCTAGGATTCATGCGGAAACAGGATTCACAGGGTTTTCACAAAAACCTTGGAACGGCGCTGGAAGTTATATAAACCCTGCTTTGCCTTGGGCAGCGCCTCCACGCCGGCTTCAATGAAGCCGCGTTCGATGAACCAGTGGGCAGTGCGCGTGGTGAGCACGAACAACTGGCGGAAGCCCTTTTCCAAAGCTTTAATCTGCATGTATTCGAGCAGCGCCTCGCCCCGCCCGGCGCCTCGGTAATCCTTGCTCACCGCCATGCAGGCCAGTTCGGCTGACCGTTCCTCGGGAAAGGGGTAGAGCGCGGCGCAGCCGATGATCAGGCCGTCGTATTCCAGCACGGTGAAGCGCTCGATTTCCATTTCCAGCAGTTCGCGCGAGCGCCGCACCAGCGTGCCTTCCGCCTCCAGCGGTTCGATCAGTGCCAGCAGCCCGCCTACGTCGTCGATGGTGGCGGGGCGCAGGGTTTCCAGCGAATCCTCGGCCAGCATGGTGCCGATGCCCTCGTGGGTGAAGAGTTCCTGCAGCAGGGCGCCGTCCACGTGGCGGCTGATCAGGTGAACGCGCGCTACCCCGTTGCGGCAGGCGCGAATGGCGCAAGGCAGGAAATAGTCGATGTCTTCGGGCAGGTCGTGCGGCCGTGAAAGCACGGCTTCCGCATCCTGGGTGGTGAGGCTGTGCAGCAGTTCGCCACTTTCGTCGGTGACCCCGGCGGTATTCATGAAAAACACCAGCTTGTCGGCGTCGAGATCAATGGCGGCACGGGTGGCGACGTCTTCCAGCGACAGGTTGAAAATTTCCCCGGTGGGCGAGTAGCCGAGCGGCGATAGCAGCACGATGTCGCCCTGGTCGAGGCGGCGCCTGACGCCAACCACGTCGATTTTGCGCACTTCGCCGGTGTGCTGCAGATCCACGCCGTTGCGCACGCCCATGGGTTTTGCGGTGACGAAATTGCCGCTCGCCACGCGGATGTCGGCGCCGGCCATGGGGGAGTTGGCCAGGCCCATGGAGAGCAGGGCTTCGATCTCCACCCGCACCGTGCCGGTGGCCTCCTTGACGCATTTCAGGGCATCGTCGTCGGTGACGCGCAGGCCGTTGACGTAGCGGATCGAAGCGCCGCGCTCGGTCAGTTCCTCCTCGATCTGTGGCCGCGCTCCATGCGCCAGCACCAGGCGCACGCCCAGGCTGTTGAGCAGGTTGAGGTCGTGAGCCAGGGTGACAAGCTGGTTTTCGCTCACCACTTCGCCGCCGAAAGCGATGACGAAAGTCTTGCCGCGGAATTTGTGGATATAGGGCGTGGCGGTGCGGAACCATTGCACGAACACGTCGACGAATGTTTCAGGCTTGACGAAATCGGCTTTGAGCTTGCTGGGCATGGCGGGTTTTATTTTGTTTTGATTTTTGAATTGTAAGGGGATTTAGCGTGAAACAACAAAAAATTGGAACCCCAAACCCCTCCCGGCCTCCCCTTGTCAGGGGAGGAGCTAGGCTCTCCCCCTGAC
>Ga0105091_10000154_pt1 | contig 25597 bp, 16 predicted proteins | sample PPLLak1March2015_FD_87022 | JGI IMG/M metagenome (GOLD analysis project Ga0105091, IMG submission 87022) | Freshwater sediment microbial communities from Prairie Pothole Lake near Jamestown, North Dakota, USA - PPLs Lake P7 Core (1) Depth... | ecosystem: Environmental > Aquatic > Freshwater >... | reverse complement strand
TTTTTCAGCCCCAAACCGCTTTCAGGATTGGAGGACTTTTTAACTGGATTATAATTGTTCGTTATAATCAGTAATTCATTTTTTCCCCTGATAGAAAGGATAAGCGGATTTTCTTCTGAAATTTCATTGTGTTTGATGGCATTCTCAACAAGGAGCTGAAGTGACAGGGGTGGAAGGAACAATTGGAGACAGTCGGCATCTATTTCTATGGAATGGACAAATCCCTTATCAAACCTGATTTTCTGCAGGTACAGGTATGAATTAAGAAAATTCAATTCTTCCCGGAGGCTCACGATAAGCCTGTCTTTTGAATCCAGAACATACCGGTATATTCTGGAGAATTCCCTGGTGAAAACAATTGCCTTTTCAGGGTCGTTCTGAATCAGGGAGCTGAGCGCATTCAGGCAATTAAACAGAAAATGGGGGTTAATCTGGCTCGTTAGGGCTGCATAACGTACTTCCGCATTGGTCCTCCTGAGCTGTTCGGATTCAATTAGCGAGTTTTTCCATTTTCCAAGAAAAAAAGCGATCTCTACCAGTGCAACCACAATAACATTCATTATAATGGCGATCATGATATTGTCAAACAGCGCTGTGTTAACCGGGGATTGCTCACTTTGCAGAAAATAGACAAAAGCAGTAAAAACCAGGAACATTACAATACCCGAAATTCCGGAAGTGATCAGCAGTTCTTTCAGGATGCGCCCAACGTGCGAACCTGACTCCTTTTGCTGAAGTTTATTTACAATGCGTATATTGAAAAAATAGATACAAAAGGAAACAGTAAAGGAAAAAACGAATCCAAGCAGGTAAGCATTCACCACGATTACCTGGTGCGAAAAAATTGCTTTGAGAAAAAAAACAAAGGGTATCAGTATACCGATAACCAGACTGGCCAACGTGGCTTCAAGCAGGAAAGAAAATTTTTTATAAAACAGGCGCATCATGATTTATCTTATAAATTTAAATAATTTCAGAACACGATCCTGTACTGCATCATAGGAAAAATCCTCAGCTGGCTGACAAATTCAGTCTTCCCTGTTTTCCTGTTGTATTGCATGTATAGGGGATTTTCACGGTTAGTAATATTCTGAACATCAAAAGCGAATTCCTGGGAGAATTTCCGGTTATCCATGCGATATGCAATCCTGAGATCGAGACGGAAATAGTCCCTGAATTTTTCAGTATAGGCACGAGCTTCATTATATACGGTCTCTCGTTTCAGGGCTGATTGTATAAGATCAATGGGTGTATATCGCTGACCGCCTGCAGCTGTAAGTTTAACATCCGCTGAAATAAAACTTTTCCTGGCTTCATTTTTACCTGTTAATTTGAATTCCTTACCGGCGAGGCCATTGAAAACGTATCCGCCGTCAAAGGCCGTTGATCTTTCAATTCCATCACTACCTTTGTATTTTGAGTCGAATACCGAAGTCGTTACCAGGTAATAAAATCCTTTATTCATAAATCTTTCCAGGGTGATTTCAAATCCCATATTTTTGCCGCTGCCGCCATTTACCAGTGTATCAGGAATTGTGAATTGAAATGAATTGTTGTTCAGCATGGAAAAGCTGCCGGGCTTATTTTCGATAACGGCATTGTATAAATGCTGGTAATATCCTTCCACTTTTAATCGCGTAAATGGACTGATCTGCCAATCCCATGATGCAATAAAATGATCAGCCTTCACCATTTCAAGCTTCTTGTTGGGCTGAATATATTCATGGGCATTCAGATCAAGCCTGCGGAAATAAACAAACATGGGCAGCATTTTGCTGTGGTTGCCATAGCCGATGCTGATGGAATGCTTCAAAAAGGGTTTGTATTTGAGCGCTAGGCGTGGTTCTGCGTTCCATTCATGGTTTAATGCAAGGGCTACTATATGAATCCCTCCGTTGACAGAAAGAAATTCATTCAATTTAAAGTTAAATTCTCCGTATCCCCTGAATAGCATTGTACTTCCACGGTCATTGTACATATTAAAAAAGGAATTGTATTTGCTGAGATATACGCTGTCCTTCAGGGAAAAATGAATGCCTCTCACTTCACCTCCAAACCGGGTGCTTAGCCGGCTGTTGAATTTACTGCTGATGCTGAGGTTGGCAGAATAGTTTTGCGAACGGAAATCGTTCATTTCAAATAACCGGACGAAATTCGGGTTTACCAGGACTGTATCAATTATCGACCGGTTCTGCAGGACATCCGCTGAAAGGGTTAGTTCTCCGTAGGATTTTTCACCCAACCGCCTGAAGTAACTAAGTCCGGCCACCCCCTGCCGGTTGTTATTGTAAATGTCAAACCCCTCATTTTCATAAAAGTTGTCATCTTCCGATGAGTCCTTCTTACTGTATAGCAAGTCAATGGCACTTAAACCTGCGAGACCGAAGAGTGAAATTTTCCCCTTTCCGAAACCGGAGGTGACCTTGAAGCTCACATCCTGGTATTCGGGGATTGCAGTTCCCGTTCCGATACTGATCCCCAGGAGGTGGAACAATCCAAGCGTGGAATACCTGTAATTGATGAGGTATGAGGCATTATTCTTCTTTGAAATGGGCCCTTCGGCGCCCAGCTCAAAACCATTAAAACCCACCTGGCCAAGAAATTCATGTTTATCATGGTTGCCTTCCCGCATTTTCAGGTCAAACACACCTGAAATTGCATTTCCATATTCAGCGGCAAAGGCGCCTGTGAGAAAATCACTGTTACTTAGGGTATTGTTATTAAGCATGCCAACAGGTCCGCCTGTTGCCCCCATAAATCCGAAATGATTGGGATTGGAAATCTCTACTCCCTCAAGTTGCCAGAGCAACCCGTTCGGTGAATTGCCACGGATTATGATCTCATTGGTTGCATCATTGCCTGCAGCCACTCCCGCATAATTAATGGCCATACGGGCCACATCATTGCGAGCGCCTGCATAACGCTGTGTTTCTTCAATTGAGAAGGTCCGTGAACTTACTGCGGACATGGTGTTGATGGTGGCGCTTTTATTCTCATTGGCTTTCACCACCACTTCATGGATGCTGGTAACCGTCTCCTCAATTTCTATGTTCAGTACCAGTTCTTTTCCCGATGTGAGGTTGAGATTATCCATGCAAAGCGGCTCGTATCCGAGGTACCTGACGCAAAGCCCTATGCGTCCTGTCTCTATGTTTTGCAGCCTGAAATTCCCGTTTTCATCCGAGGTGGTTCCCCTCACCGGATTTGTATCCATAATGTATATGGTTGCCCCCGGTAGGGTAATTTTCGACTGCTTGTCAATAATTGTCCCTTTAATGGTCTGCACTATTTTTTGGGCTTTTAATGCCGGGTTGAAATGTATTGCCAGAATCATGAAAAAGATTGTGGCAAGTGTTTTTGCTTTCATGTTGCTTATGATTTTGGATCAAAGGAACAACACCTTAAATTATGAACAAAAAATAAAAGCATGAGCGTGGAAAATATCATCCTGAATGTGAAATATTAGATTTGTATAAGAATTTTATGGCTAGACGCAACCATTCTTTCAGCCGGGACATCTTCAATTATCATCCTGTACATCTGTAAATTAAACAAATGAAATATCTCCTTTCTCTTTTCCTTTCAGGATGCATGATCTTTTCCCATGCTCAGCATTTTACGATCGGACTCAGAAACGGAATAAACTTTTCTGATTACCGTGGTCATTTTACCACAGGCAAATGGGAGCATAGACCTGGCGCACTTACCGGCTTATTTTTGAAATATGATGCGGGTTCCGTTTTAAGTTTGGAAACCGGGTTGGATTATACCACCCAAAGTTACCATCATATAGCCTACAGTCACACACAGTCTGATTATGGGGTATATCCGGCCAACATGATCGCGCCTCCGTCACTGAGCGATGAAAAATGGGATGTGGATTTTTTTCGGATCCCAGTATTGATTACCCTTTCCACGCCTACTAAATTAAAGTTCTCTGTGTCAGCCGGGTTTTATCTGGCTGTCAATTCAAAGCAGGAATATTTTTCCGACGGATATCCATACATCGTTTATGATCAGTATATTAATCCAGTCTCATATTCTGAACCAGGGTTGCCTCATTTTGACAATGGGTTTCTATATGCTGCCTCGTTATCCTATCCGGCAAATGAACACTTGGATATCTCCCTTTCCGGGCGCTATATTACAGGCCATAAACCTTTTTTCAGACCGGATGAAGGCCGGACAGGAGCATCTGAGATCGCACTCGGAATTGGCTATCGTTTAGGTAAAAAGAAAAGATATTCAGACAGGGATATTCCGAATGATACAATTCGGTCAAGATTTTCGATCAATCCCATATTCGGGCTCAGTTTCAGTTATTTGAACACCCCGGGCTTTTCGTCCGGATATAAATCCCGGGAGAGTTTCTCGGCCGGCTTTCAACTGGAATACAGGCTTGATCCTTACGTTTCCCTGAAAGCCGGATTGATTTTTGACAGGAGAGGTTACAGGTTGGATGACAGCAGTTCATATTTCTTCAGGACTTCAATCCAAAAAAACCAACCACAATATGAAGTTAAAACCAAGGTTGGCCTTGATTATGCGGTTATTCCTTTAATATTAAAATTTCAAACCGGACGTCGTGTTGATGGATATCTGGAAAGCGGTCCCTATTTCGGGATGCTCCTCAACGCAAGGACTGTGGGAACAGCCGAAACCGAGATGTCTTATCCCGGAAGCTTTATCCGCCATGAGATCAATGTTTATGATGATATTGAAGGGGTTATAAAAAGCATGGACTTCGGATGGATTCTTGGGGGTGGTTTTCAATATTCATTGCCCCGGGGCATTTCTTTGAATATTGGATTGCAGTGCGATTTTGGGCTGGTAAATATATTTTCGGAAGACGGCGAAGATCAGAATTCAGGAAAGGATGAAAGTATGGCCTTCCGCAACCGGTCATTCCGGGTTTCAACGGGAATTATCATCCCCATAAAGAATAACTCAGGAATATGAAATTTCAGGCATACCTGGTTTTGTTAGCGATATCGGTAACAAATTGCACCGATTACCCTGATCCGACGATTACCACAGTAGAGGATACCGGATTTTATTGTTATGAATTCAATCACAGGGGTTTTGCGGGAACATATTTGCCGGACAGCATAACCGTATTTGCCAGTGACCGATACTCCTATTGGGCTTTAAAGGATTATAAGGTACAATTCAGCATCATCAGGGGAGGAGGAGAACCGGACCGGGACGAAGTTCTTACCGATAAGTACGGTAGGGCAACAATTCATTGGAGGCTTGGAGAATCAGGCAGTATTCAGCAAATGGAGGCAAGTTTATTTAATCCGGAAGGGAAGCAAATTACCACAATTCAGATAAATGCCTGGAGTTTCAGATCCGATTCATGGGATTCAATAATGGATTTTCCGGATGTCCGGTTCTCTGACATGGCAGCTGATACGTTAAACGGTATGACCTATGCTTTGGGCGATCTGTTATTCATACAGGGAGAACGTTATTTTGACTGGACCCCAATATTATTGTACCCTGACGTTTATCCCGTGACAATTGAAATAGGGATTGATGGCGTACTTTATTGCACCAATTGGAAAGGCCAGGTGTGTAGGAGCACGGATCATGGAAAGAACTGGCTATTTTGTACGAGTATCTGGAGAAACCATACTGCCTATACAGATCTGAAGGTTACTACCGAAAATTATCTCTGGGCGACAGCTCCAAACAGGCCTTTGGGTTGTTCCCGCGATGGAGGTATTACCTGGGATACTACAGCAAGAGGTATTCCGGCTACGGTGCGTTTACAGGATATCTTTCGGATGTCAGGCGGCAATTTGTTTTTGCTTTCACAAAATGGCCAGTTATTCAAATCCGAAGATGATGGACATTCCTGGCGTATTATCGACGTTCCGGAATACATACGAAAGCTATATATAACCAATCAGGATGTTATCATCTTGTTTGGAGAGCATAATGGCATATCCATTTATAAATCAAGCGATAATGGAGATCATTTTATACAGAAGCATTCCGTCTGGCCTGTGTTTTATTCTCAAATGAACAATACTGTTCAAAAAGCTGGAACAAATTATTACATAACGATTCCAGGATATGGAATTCTAATTACCACAGATTTTGAAGCTTACGAAAATTACTGGGTCAAATCTGATCTCTACGACATGTTTATCGATGATCGGGGCAATCTTATAGCGAGGGGTCCAATAGGCCATACTGTTTACTACAGGCATAATTCTGAACCTTGATTTCAATGTAAATAGGATCCGGATAAACTCAGGATTTCATTTATCAATAAAAGGTCATCGGGATGCTCAGCCAGGGATATCCAAGAGGCGTTTTTTCCTTTCCAGAGTATTTTCACTGTAATCATTCTAAATTATTCCATTCTTCAAAAAAGTTTTTGCCGTACATTTGCCATTTTTCTATAAATGGCAAATATTTATGAAGAGTTTAAAGATCATCGTGTTGGCCAAACAGGTTCCGGATACCCGCAATGTAGGTAAGGATGCCATGAAAGCCGATGGTACTGTTAACCGTGCCGCACTGGCAGCCATTTTTAATCCGGAGGATCTCAACGCCCTTGAACAAGCACTTAGAATGAAGGACCGGTTTCCGGGTACCCGGATAACCATACTGACAATGGGTCCGGGCAGAGCTGCGGAAGTGATACGGGAAGGACTGTACAGGGGTGCGGATGATGGTATACTGCTTACTGACAGGGCTTTTGCAGGGGCAGATACCCTGGCAACATCGTATGCGCTAGCCTGCGCCATCAGGAAAATAGGTGACTATGACCTGATCATAGCAGGCCGGCAGGCTATTGACGGCGACACAGCCCAGGTAGGACCTCAGATTGCTGAAAAACTCTCGCTGCCACAGGTAACCTATGTTGAAGAGATCATCAGTCTTGAAGCCAAAAAAATCAAAGCCAAAAGAAGGCTGGAGAGAGGGATTGAGACTGTCGAAGCTCCCCTCCCATGCGTGCTTACCGTTAACAGTTCCGCACCGGATTGCCGCCCCCGCAATGCAAGGGCGATCATGAAGTATAAGCATGCGCGCACCATTACCGAGAGACAGGACAATTCGGAAGATTATATGACGCTGTTTAATGAACGGCCTTATCTGGATATACCGGAGTGGAGCGTCAATGATATAGAAACGGATTTAAGCCAGCTGGGACTTTCAGGTTCTCCGACAAAGGTTAAGAAGATCGAAAATATCGTTTTCCATGCCAAGGAGGTCAGGCATATTACACCGGATGATTCAGGAATAAATGAGCTGATGAAGGAGCTTATAGATAATCATACCCTGGGCTGAAGCCTGTACCCCATAAATGAAATTATTTTGATAAACAACAACAGTCAGACGTGAAAAACATTTTTGTAATTTGTGAACTCGAAGAGGAAAAAATAGCTGATATCAGCCTTGAACTTGTTACAAAAGGAAGGTCGCTCGCCAATCAGCTCACCTGCAATCTTGAAACACTGGTGATTGGTCACAGGCTCGATAATATCGAATCCCAGCTTTTTATGTATGGTGCAGACAAAGTCTGGATTGCAGATGATCCCCGCCTGGAGATATATACAACCATTCCCTATGCATCCATTGCAGTAAATCTGTTTAATGAGGAAAAACCGCAGATTGTACTGCTGGGTGCTTCCACATTTGGGAGGGACCTGGGACCCCGCGTTTCCTCAGCCCTGAAAAGCGGATTGACGGCCGATTGTACAAGCCTGGAGATAGGGGACCATGTTGACAAACGCGAAGGAAAAAATTACAGCAATCTGCTTTACCAAATAAGACCCGCCTTCGGGGGGAATATAGTTGCCACAATCATCAATCCCGATCACAGGCCACAGATGGCCACCGTACGTGAAGGGGTTATGAAAAAGGAAATTTATTCCGACACGCACAAAGGTGAGACGGTCCGGCTTGACCTGAGGAAATATATGAAGGAAAGTGATTTTGTTGTTCAGGTCATTGAGCGTCATATTGAAAAATCAAAGGTGAATATCAAAAACGCTTCAATTATTATTTCAGGGGGATACGGAGTGGGATCAAAGGAAAATTTTCAATTGCTTCATCAATTGGCCGAGGCCATCGGAGCTGAGGTAGGTGCATCAAGGGCCGCCGTGGACGCCGGTTTTGCCGGCCATGACCGGCAGATCGGACAGACCGGCGTTACCGTGCGTCCCAAGCTTTATATTGCATGCGGTATTTCGGGACAGATCCAGCACATTGCAGGAATGCAGGATTCGGCGATTATCATTTCAATCAACAATGATCCGAACGCACCCATCAACAGGATCGCTGATTATGTGATCACCGGTGACCTGGAGGTAATAATTCCAAAAATGATAAAATATTACAGGCAAAATACTAAGTAGTTGATTACAATGCGCAAACCGATATAAAACTGGAGAGAAATGAATAACTTCTATTTGGATAATCCCGAACTGAAATTTCATCTTACCCATCCGATGATGAAAAAAATTGTGGCTTTAAAGGATCGCAATTATGCGGATAAAAATCATTACGATTATGCCCCGGTTGATTTCGAGGATGCTATCGACAGTTACAACAGCGTGCTTGAAATTGTGGGGGATATCTGCGCCAATATTATAGGTCCGAATGCAGAAGGTGTTGACCAGGAAGGTCCCTTGCTGGATGAGAACGGTGTTACCTATGCACAGGGAACTCAAAGGAACCTGGATGCCATTATTAAAGCGGGATTAATGGGAATAACGCTGCCCCGTGAGTATGAAGGACTTAATTTTTCAATGGTTCCGTACACCATGATCGCAGATATCGTATCGCGCGCCGATGCCAGTTTTGTAAATATCTGGGGGTTGCAGGACTGTGCGGAAACGATTCACGAGTTTGCGTCAGAGGAACAAAAAAGGAAGTACCTGCCACGGGTTTCAAAAGGGGCCACCATGGCGATGGACCTTACGGAACCTGATGCAGGGTCTGACCTGCAGGCTGTGATGCTGAAAGCAACATACAATGAATCCGAGAATCAATGGTACCTGAATGGTGTGAAGAGATTCATCACAAACGGCGATGGCGAAATATCCCTGGTCCTGGCACGCACGGAAGAGGGATCAGCTGATGGCAGGGGATTATCGATGTTCATTTTCGATAAAGTAAACAAGGGGCTCACGGTCCGCAGGATAGAACATAAAATGGGAATTATCGGTTCACCCACCTGCGAGCTGGTATTCAGGAATGCCCCCGCTGAATTGGTCGGAGAACGCAAGTTCGGGCTGATTAAATACGTTATGTCACTGATGAACGGCGCTCGGCTAGGAATTGCCGCTCAATCGGTCGGAATTGCAGAGGCAGCATACAGGGAAGCAGTGACCTATGCAAGGGCACGTTCACAGTTCGGGAAACCGATCATTAAATTCCCGGCTGTTTATGAAATGCTTTCCTATATGAAGGCTAAGCTCGATGCAGTAAGGTCCCTGTTGTACGAAACAACCAGGTTTGTGGATATATATAAATCCTATGCATTTATTACGGAGGAAAGAAAACTGGAGCATGAGGAACGGGATGAAATGAAAGCATATCAGAAGCTGAGCGACATATTCACACCCCTTGTTAAGGGAATTGCTTCGGAATACTGCAATAAACTCGCATACGATTCTCTTCAGATACACGGGGGTTCAGGATTTATGAAAGACTACCCGATTGAAAGGATCTACAGGGATGCCAGGATCACCTCAATTTACGAAGGGACGACCCAGCTGCAGGTAGTTGCTGCCATTCGCGGTATTACAACCGGCGGATACCTTACACAGATCCGCAACTATGAAATGACAGAAATAAAACCCGAATTGCAGACTTATCGGCGAATTCTGATCAGTATGACAGAGGAATATGAAGATGCGGTAAACATGGTCACCTCAATCGGCGATAATGAATACATCGATTTTCATGCCCGCAGGCTGGTTGAGATGGCCGGGAATATCATAATGGGATATTTGCTGATGCTGGATACAAACCGGAATCATGAATACTGGAAATCACTTGAGGTCTTTTTAAAAGTTTCAAGGGCTGAGAACAAGGAAAGGTCTGAAAGGATAAGAATTTCCAATATCAACGACCTCGGGAAATTTAAACATGAATGATCGCACTTTTCCAGCAATGTACAAACATTTTTATGGAAAATGTTAAATATTAAAATAAGGGAGGGTTTATGAAGAACAATCCAGTGATTGTCGAACAGGTCTGTCAGGCACCCGTTACCATCGTTTGGAATTCCATTTCGGACCGTAAAGAAATGAAGGAATGGTACTTTGATCTGGCTGAATTTAAACCGGAAGTGGGTTTTGAATTTCGGTTTTCAGGAGGACCCAGTGAAGATAAACAGTATTTGCATATTTGCCGGATTACTGAGTCCGTAAGGGATAAGAAACTTTCATACAGCTGGAAATATGATGGATATCCCGGACTTTCCCATGTCACATTTGAGCTTACTCCGGAAGGCAATAAGACTAGACTCAGGATAATCCATTCGGGTCTGGAGACTTTTCCGCAGGACATTCCGGATTTTGGAAGGGAAAACTTCGAAAAGGGCTGGAATGAAATTGCCGGATCCTTAAAGTCATACCTTGAGAAATCCAAACACTGAAAAAAGCCAGACTTAAATTTAACCATGATCCCGCAAAGCAATTCGCTGACAATTTCCAGATTCTTCTCAGTTATACGGCAATCTCTAAGGGGTGTAGAACATGATTATACCCAGGGAAGCATACCCAAAGCTGTTATTCTTCTTGCCATTCCGATGATCCTGGAATTAAGCCTGGAAAGCGTATTCGCTGTTGTAGATATGTTTTTTGTAGGCAAATTGGGGCAAAATGCAATTGCAACAGTGGGCTTAACAGAGTCTGTGATTACACTCGTTTACTCCATGGCAATTGGGTTAAGTACTGCTGCTACGGCTGTCGTGGCCCGGAGAATCGGGGAAAAAAAGCCTGAAGAGGCTGCGCATGCAGGTGCTCAATCCCTTTTGATAGCCCTGGTTGTGACCCTGGCAATAAGCCTGGCCGGAGCTTTTTTCGCTGCCGATATTTTGTCCCTGATGGGTGCCAGTGATGAGGTGGTCAGAGAAGGGACTTCGTTTACCCGGATAATGTTTGCCGGAAGTCTCGCCATAATTCTTTTGTTTCTTATAAACGGCATATTCCGTGGAGCCGGGGATGCTGCAATGGCCATGAAGAGTCTGTGGATCGCGAGTGGTGTTAATATTATTCTTTGCCCTGTTTTTATTCATTTTTTTGGTTTGAAGGGTGCCGCCATTGCAACGGTAATAGGAAGAAGCTCCGGTGTCATTTACCAGTGTTTTCATCTGTTTAAGGGAAAACACATACTTAAATTCCGGTTGTATGATTTCAAGTTTGACCCGGTCATAGCAAAATCGATCATAACCATTGCCTGGCCTGCCTCTTTTCAATTCCTGATCGCCAGCGGAAGCTGGATATTACTTGTGCGCCTTATTGCAGAGACAGGCGGAACCGCTGCTTCAGCAGGTTGCCAGATCGCCTTCCGCAATTTTGTTTTCTTTATATTACCTGCCTGGGGATTGAGCAATGCAGCTGCAACCCTGGTTGGACAAAACCTGGGGGCAAAGCAGGTCCGCAGGGCTGAAAAAAGCGTTTTCCTGATTGCAAAATACAATGCAATCTTTATGAGTTTTGTTATGTTCCTGTTCCTGTTTTTTTCCAAACCTATTATAATGTTATTTACGCAGGACCCGGGAGTTATTAAATATGGCACCCGTGCTTTGCAGATCATGGGATCGGGTTTTATTTTTTACGGGATTGGCATGGTGATGGCCCAGGCACTGAACGGGGCAGGCGACACCAGGACGCCCACCATGATCAACTTTGTCGGATTCTGGCTTTTCCAGATACCATTGGCTTATTTTTTATCCGTGGGACTGGATCTGAAATCCTCAGGGGCCCTGATTGCCATACCTGTGGCTGAAACCCTGATTGCCCTTGTAGCATGGTATTTCTTCAGAAGAGGAAAGTGGAAGGAAGTGAAGGTGTAGGAAGGGGAGGTCTTGCGGTCTTGCGGTCTTGTGGTCTTGTGGTCGGGATATTTATTCAGGTGAGAAGGCTTATGAACAGTATTATGTTTAGAGCGGAGACGATGATCCCCAGGCTGAGAAGGGTTATTTTTGTCAGGATGGTGTTTTTATACTTTCCCATCACTTTTTCCGAAGAGGTAAGGTAAACCTGAAGGAATATTGTAAAAGGAAGCTGGATACTGAGTATCATTTGCGACAATATCAGTCCCTGGAAGGGATCTGAAATCAGGAGAATGATCCCAAAGGCAATGATCAGGGATAATCCCACCCCAAACCGTGAGTGTTTGTCCTTGATATCATACGGTTCCTTAAACATGCCGGAAAAGATGCTCCCGGCTGCCATTCCGGATGTTATTGTAGAAGCAATGCCTGCAAAGAGGAGTGCAATCGCAAATACCACCGAGGCATGACCGCCAAGCAAGGGTATCAGCAAATCCCGGGCCTGTTCCAGTTTATCCACAGGAGTTCCCATTCTGAAAAACGTGGTGGCAGCCAGAAGTATCATGGCACTGTTAATGGCCCACCCGACCAGCATGGAGAGAAGGGTATCAAAAAACTCGTAGGTCAGTTGTCTCCTGATCACTTTGTCTTCTTTAAGGTTCCATTGACGGCTTTGGATAACCTCTGAATGCAGGAACAGGTTGTGGGGCATCACCACGGCACCCAGAACGCTCATGATCACGATCATTGAACCGTGGGGAAAGGATGGTGTAGTCCACCCGGCAAGGGCACTTGTCCAGTCGATATGCACCAGGGAAAGCTCATACAGAAAGGAAAGGCCGATGATCGTTACAAATGTAATGATCCATTTTTCGATCAGCCTGTAAGAGTTTGTATAGAGCATCATCATCACAAATAATGTTACCAGCACGGCTCCTGCCCGGACAGGGATCCCGAACAGCATTTGCAGTGCAATCGCACCTCCGAGTATTTCCGCCAGGGAGGTAGAAACGGATGCAAGCATTGCTGATGAAAGCACAATCTTCGAGAAACGGGGTTGAAGGTGTACGGTGGCGGCCTCCGAAAGACAGAGTCCGGTTGCAATACCGAGGTGAGCCACATTATGCTGCAGCAGTATCAGCATAATGGTTGACAGGGTGACCATCCACAGGAGCAGATAGCCATAGTTAGCCCCGGCAGCCAGATTGGAAGCCCAGTTTCCCGGGTCGATAAATCCTATCGTAACCAGCAGACCCGGTCCGATAAACTTGAATATCTCGAGCCCACCAAATTTTGGTTTGTAATCCCTGTGCTCCAGAAATTTTGAAAGGCCGGACATATTCGTCAGAAAGATATAAGGAGCATAAAAATACACCTAAAAATCAATATAGGCACAACCGTGAATTTATTGAAATTTAAAAGAACATATTTTAATTGTAATTGTTTAAGATACAAATTTATACCATTCTCCGAATGCCTTCCATCCTGCCCGGGTTTCATTACGATATCTTTATCAGTTACCGCCAAAAAGATAATAAAGGCGAACGCTGGGTAAGCGATTTTGTAAGTAATCTGAGAACGGAACTGGAGTCCACCTTCAAGGAAGACATCTCCGTTTATTTCGATGAAAACCCGCACGACGGATTGCTTGAGACCCACATCGTAGATAAAAGCCTGGAAGGTAAGTTGAAGTCTCTGATTTTCATTCCCATCATTTCCCGAACGTATTGTGATGAGAAAAGTTTTGCCTGGCAGCATGAGTTTTGTGCTTTTAACAAACTGGCAAAGGAGGACCGTTTCGGGCGGGAATTACGGCTGTCAAACGGGAATGTGTCCAGCCGTATCCTGTCCGTAAAAATCCATGATCTCGATTCAGAGGATAAAGTGTTACTGGAAAGCGAACTGGGTGGCGTATTGCGGCCTGTTGAATTCATATTTAGATCTTCCGGCGTAAACCGACCGCTTAAGCCTGATGATACCCGGGCTGAAAACCAGAACCACACTTATTACAGGGACCAGATCAACAAGGTGGCCATATCGGTAAAAGAGATCATTCATTCCATGAAATCCCCTTCGGCACAATCATTGAAAGAACCCGAACCCCGAAGAATACCGATACAGGGGGGGATTCGCAAAAGAAACCCCCAACTATTGCGGATATCAGGAGGCCTGGTATTTGCAGGTTTGTTGGTGGCCGGTTATTTTCTTATGCCTGGCCTCCGGAAAAGTACCCCCGTGCCGGTAGAACGTTCAATCGCCGTATTACCGTTCGATAACCTGAGCAATGACCCGGAGCAGGAATATTTCGGTGAAGGCATGATGCAGGAGATCCTGAATCACCTTTTTATGATAGGAGGGCTGAAAATACCTTCAGGGACCTCAAGCATGCATTACAAGGGATCTGAATTACCCATCAGGGAAATTGCCAGGGAACTGAATGTTTCCTATATTCTCGAAGGGAATATCAGCAAATCGGATGACAGGATCAGGATCATCGTCAGGCTGATCAACGGTAAGGATGAAAAAGTGCTTTGGACCGAAGATTACAGGCGGGCTATGACTGCTTCGGATCTTCTTGAAATTCAAAGTAATGTGGCACAGCAGGTTGCGGAAAATATGAAGGTGATCATCAATCCCGAAGTAAAGAAAAGGATTGAGTCCAAACCGACAACCAATACCGAGGCGTATACTCTGTATCTCCAATCATTAAATCCCTTAAAAATATATTACTCAAGGCAAAACCTGGAAAGAGCCATCCAGCTGGATCCCAATTTTGCCGATGCATATGCCCTTCTGTCCTTTTATTGGTTAACCAGGGGCACTTCAGGGGGAGATGTTGAACGTGATGAGGTCCTCAGAAATGCAACTCCCTTGCTGGAAAAATCCCTGGAGCTGGATCCGAATTCTTCTATGGTACATCGGGCTTCTGCTGCAATGAAACTCTGGTTTCTCTGGGACTTTAAATCCCTGGACAAGGAATTTCAGATCTTAAATCAACTCGCACCATCAGAATTCGGCTTCAATATTTTCCCGGATTATCTGTTGGCCACAGGAAGGTACAAAGAGGCATTAATTTATGCTAAGAAATTCAATGATCAGGAGATCCAGACAAGTTTAGGCTGGGCGTTTCTGTCAGTTGCGCAATATTTCAACGGCGAAAATGAAGCAGCCTTAAAGACACTGCATACGGCGTTGCGGATCTTTCCCGGTGATTTTTTTATAACATTTAATTCATTCCGGATCTTTGTGTATACGGGTCATTATAAGGATGTAATCGCTTTATCTGAAATGAATTACCCTAGGATGGATACTTTGTATATACCTCCATATAAAAATTGCTTTCTGGGAATATCCTATTTTAAAACCTATGATCACAGGGCATTTTCATACCATCTTAAAAGGCTGCTTTCAGCAACCGAAAAGTCCTCTGTCGGCAGTCCGTGTTTTTATGCTGCTTTAGTATATTCAGCGATAGGTGAAAAAGAAAAGGCCATCAAAATGCTTGAAAAAGCATATGACAAGCACGAAATGGAAATGTACTGGCTAAAAGTAGATCCTCTTTTTAAGCCATTGCATGGAGATAAAAGGTTTCAAGAGCTTTTGGCGAAAATAGGATTTAATTAAAAGGCGCCCCAGGTATTGCAGAAAATAAACACAGTCGTATTTGTGAAATTCTGATTACCTGGTTTAATGCCGCACAAGCTTTTTCTGGATGAACTGTCCGTCTGTTTTCAGGGTTACCAAATACATCCCGGGAGACAAACCGGTACCGTTCAGCTGGTGAGTATTCTGACCGGCCGGCTGGTTCCTCAGAATTTCTCTTGAAACCGCCCTTCCCTGCAGATCCGTGATATATATTTCCACATCTCCCGGCTGTTTCAGCAGGTATTCCAAGCGGACACTTTCCATAAACGGATTGGGAAATGCTATGACCGATGAAGGTTCAAGAATAACATTCGTGCTGCCCGTTGTAAAATTTGAGGCATAATATTCAATCTCGGCACGTATAAAATAGGTGCCCGGGTCTTCCTCATAGCCGCTTTCAAAATCAGAGGAGAAAAACAAATTATTGCCATAGGATTTGTTTGTGTCGTAACCAATCCCGGGAGTATTGAACCCGTCGTACATCACAGCCACAACAAAATCACCGTTAAGGCTTATGTTTTGCGCAGCCAGGTCCACATAAACCCATCCCGTATCCGGAGGTGTGAGCTGTAGCACTGTATCGGGAAGCAGGTAGCCGTAGTAATCCAGCGCGGTAAGATAGAAAGTACCGTCACCGCCCAGGCCTTCAGCATCCAGATCCTGAAAATTGATCCATACCCTGTTCAGCGTGGCCGGGATCGCAGGCAGTTTATATAAACAGCCTGCTGCGTCTCCCAGAGCTGTCCCCCAGATGTAAAAGGGCGGACTGCCAAAATCATAAGCCAGCGTTGTATTATAGAGAACGGGCTCCGTGGTTTCCGCAACTCCGCCAAGGGTAAGAACATAAGGTTCCTCACTGATATCGAACGGCGTTACTGCCAGGTAGTAAACCCCTGCACCGATGTTGCCTTCCAATCCTTCTGGAGAATTACCGGATTGTTCCGAACTGGCGAGGACGTTTAAATCACTGCCATCGGGCTGCAGCAGATACAGATCAAAATCGGCCGGGACACTCAGATCAACGGAAATATCAGCATCTGAAGGTATTTCAATACGATAGAGATCAAAGTCCTCGTCGTCAGGCAGGTATCCCACATATTGGTTATCGTTTTTTAATGGGCCATAAGCAAGCGCCAGGTTATTATTGGGCTCGTAAACATCTTTTCCGTAATCTATATCCGGATCCTGCGGTCCGCCCCCGTTAGCCCCGTTAAAATAGGCAGTCAGGAATTCGTCCCACTGGTTCTCCTGCATAAAATCAATTCCGTTTTCTTCCTCACTGTAATGCGCATTATAATTGGTGGCATCGGGAAAGTATATTGCAAGCCCCCTGGAATTTGCGAACTCAGGCGTCGTGGCAAAATTTTGCAGAACACTGCCGGAAATGGCTGCTTTCAGATCTGCAGCCGTGGCATCCACGGTTCCGTCATCGGACAATTGGGATATAAGATCGGCTATATGCCAAAGATCCTTATGTTCGGGGATGTAATACTTATCCGCTGCACTGCGGGACTGATCAACCTGGCTCCATAAATTGTCATTGTCTGTAATTGCCGCCGTAAATGCATCAAGCTTTGAAGCTACATTCGATACCAGGCTCAGATCAATGGCTGAGTGTGTGCCGGGTTCCCCAGACACATAGAATTGGCCGTATTTCTGCACAATCAGTTTTGCGAAGTCCTCGGGTGACATGTCCGGGTCAAAAAGTAATTCACTGAGGATAAGATCGTAAGGCCATCCGTCAGCCGGAACGGTCTGTTCGGATGCAACCATATAATCACCGAGATTTCTGAGCGGATAAGCGTTTTCGATCATCGCCATCAGGCAGGCATCAAAACCGATCACGTCAAAATGTATTCCGGCATTTGCAATGGCAGATGAAATTTCATGGTTGTATAATATATCCCCGTCGGTTTCATCGCTGCAAACATTTTTTAAAATATTTGCAGCATTTACCGAGCCCTGTTGCAACCGGAGCAAGGTTTCGGAAAATTTACCGGCGCCGGGTATGCCTGTAATCCCATGGGGTTCGGAGGATATTACAGGATTGAAAGGCAGACCCCTGGAGTCTATACCTATCGGGGCATCCTTAGAGGAGGGAGCAAATTTCAACTGATTGAGGGTTGCCTTCTTTTTTTGCCATCCTCCGCCATGATCCCAGAGGACCAGGGCATAATGATCTGCAGGATGCGAGGAGGCTGCCCATTGGATAAACGATGTGAGTGTATTCGGATCGCCCATATTCACTTCTCCCAGGTCATCTACCATTGAAGAGGCAATGGACCCGGTATTGTCATCCTGTGTGACTACATAACGCCTGGCGCCAGTCCAGTTGCCATTTGAATTGTCATAACCCGGTGCCCTGTCGATCTGAACGATAATATTCATTTCAACGGAGGAACCTACCAGTTCCATCTCATTAAAATCTTTAATTCCAAATGATTCCAGATTATTGTCGGCGTCCAGGTACACCATAAATGTCCATTTTGCCTGTGCATGAATTCTGAATGCCGGTAAAATGCAAAGCGTTGCCAGCAATACAATAAGTAAGGGTAAAGGTTTTTTCATAATCAGTTTATTGTTTCACTAAAACATCGATTAATTCCAGGTAGATCTTTGAGTCCTTCATTTTCACATTCGCATTCAGCCTTACCGGAACAGGATCTGAAGAAGCTGGATCCAACCCCTTCGGAGCGGAGCCGGAAACAAAGCAACACCATTTTCCATCGCTGATCACCCAGTCACTGCGGGTGATTTGCAAATTGCAGAAGGATTCAGGGAAGATGCATTCCGCATATTTCCAGCCCAGGAAATTTACATCGAGCATCACCGCCTTGCCTTCAAAGCGGTTGGGTTTTTCAGCGATATAAGAAAGAGTGATGGTGTCTTTTGAATTAATGCCTTTTTTTGAAGCATGGCAGGAAATGACCAATACTATGAGGGTTAGGGCATAGAAGGATTTTCGCATAGGTGAGATTTTAGATATTCAACATTTAATATCCGGAGATTGTTGAAAATCCCCGGCATAATATTTTAGCAACCCGAAAGATTTTATATTTTTTTTAGAAGTAATTTAGCATGTATCCTTTTAACAAGCTGAAAAAATGAAGAAATTCTTTCTTTTATCTGTCATAAATACCCTGTGTTTTATCCTGTTTTCACAAAATCCGGATAGTACCTGGATTGTAAACAATTACGCAAAGATGGAAACGATGATCCCTATGCGTGATGGAATAAAGTTATTTACATCCATTTATTATCCAAAAGATAATTCGGAAGCCCATCCAATTTTAATAGAACGGACTCCATATTCCTGCGCGCCATATGGAGAAACCAACTGGAAGGGAATCTGGTGGTCCTATCAGAAAGCTTATTTTAAGGAAGGATATATAATGGTAACCCAGGATGTACGCGGGCGATGGATGAGCGAGGGAAAATTTGAAGATATACGGCCATTCAATCCGGATAAAAAGACCAGGAAGGATATTGACGAGGCAAGCGACACATATGATGCCATTGAATGGTTAATAAAAAACATTCCCAATAACAATGGAAAGGTGGGTGTTTTCGGAATATCCTATCCCGGATTTTATGCCACCATGGCGGCAGCCAGCAATCACCCGGCCCTGGTTGCAGTCAGTCCCCAGGCACCGGTCACAAATTGGTTCATCGGGGATGATTTTCACCACAATGGGGCGTTCTTTTTATTGGATGCATTTACCTTTTATCCTGCCATGGGACGGGGATTTGGTCTGCCACGTCCGAATCCAACCATGAAAGAACCTGCAACGGTTGACATTCCCGTTCATGACAACTATAAATTTTATCTTGAAACCGGGCCTTTACCGGTTTTTGCAAAACTGGCCGGTGACAGTGTTGCTTTCTGGAAAGACCTTTTTGCCCATCCGGACTATGATGAATTCTGGAAGGCCCGGGATGCAAGGAATGCAACAAAGAACCTAAAGCCGGCCATATTATGGGTTGGCGGGTTATTTGATGCTGAGGATAACTGGGGAGCCTGGAATGCCTATAAGGCAGCCGAAAAAAACAATCCCGGAAAAGAATTCAATAAACTTGTGATGGGACCCTGGTATCATGTTCAATGGGCTACCAGCGACGGAACGCACCTGGGGAATGTGAGCTTTGGAAGCAACACGTCACTCTGGTATCAACAAAACATGGAAATTCCCTTTTTTAACCATTACCTGAAAAACAAAGGAGACATTTCAAAAATAGCGGAAGCCAATATTTTTATTACCGGAGCCAATGAATGGAACCAGTTTGACCAATGGCCTCCGGCTGGGAAAGAGGATAGGATAATGTACCTGAAAGAAGATGGCATGCTTGACTGGACACGACCCGGATCTTCAGAAAGTTTCACTGAATATATAAGCGATCCGGCAAAACCGGTGCCGTATACCGAGGATGTTCATTTTAACAGGACAAGGAATTACATGACCGACGACCAGCGTGTTCCCGGACGAAGACCGGATGTTCTCGTTTTTAAGACCCCGGTATTGAGTGAGGACATTACGCTTACCGGAGTCATTACGGCTGATCTTTTAGTTTCAATTTCTTCCACTGATGCTGATTTCGTGGTTAAATTGATCGATGTTTTTCCGGATAGCCTGTCATACAACAACATAAATATTTATTCAATCTCGGAATCAGATGCTGACTATCCTATGGGGGGTTATGAAATGCTTGTGCACGGGGAAATATTCCGTGGAAAATACAGGAATAGTTTTGAAATTCCCGAAGCTTTCGTACCGGATAAAATTGAAGAAGTGAAATTCATGATGGGAGATGTCGCGCATACATTCAGAAAAGGTCACCGGATCATGATACAGATTCAGAGCAGCTGGTTCCCGCTGGCAGACAGAAATCCCCAAAAGTTTGTCAATATTTACAAGGCTGAAAAAAGCGATTTTCAGAAAACAAGCATCCGTATCTTTCATGACGAAAAAAATGCCAGCAATATAATTATGCCGGTGCTGAACAGGTAATCTGATTTATATAAATAAACTCTTTAAATATGAAAAAATACATTCTTACCCTAGTTTTGGTTGCTGGAATTGTTACAATATCATTCCGGGGCGACCGAAAAATGATCAATGATCCTGTCATTAGGTCAAAAGTCATTACCCAGGTTGCCATTGTGGTGAAAAACATAGACAAGGCCCGCAATGCCTGGGCTCAATTACTCGGTGTTGAGGTTCCGGAAGTAAGTGTTGCCGAATCAAACAGTTCCAGGCCAACTCTATATAAGGGTAAACCCACTGATGCCAAAGCTAAACTTGCATTCATATCCATGGAAAACCTTCAGATCGAATTGATCCAGCCTTTGGGGGGCAAAAGCACATGGCAGGAATATCTGGACAGCCATGGTGAAGGAATTCACCATATTGCATTTGCAGTGAAGGACATCAATGGCATGGAAAACAAATTTGATTCCCGGGGAAATCCGACCGTACAACGTGGCGGATGGGACGGTGGCGCATACAGCTATATCGATGGATCCAATGACCTGGGATGCATCCTGGAATTACTGGAGAATTACAATTAGGTAATTATTAAACAAGCATCCTATTCATATTTCAGGACATCGGCCGGATCTTTACGGGATGCCTTCCTGGTCTGATAAATCACTGAAAGCTGGGCAATTACCAGTACCAGGATAATTGCCAGGATAAAACTTCCGGGACGGATCGTTGTTCTGAATGCAAAATTCTGTAACCAGTGATGCAGGTAAAAATAGGCCACAGGCACACCAATGATCGTGGCTACAACTACCCAGGTAGCAAAATCGATGGAGAGCATGCGGATGACAGTGCTGCCTGAAGCTCCCATTGCCTTGCGGATCCCGATCTCACGTGTTCTGGTTTCAGTCATGAATGAGGCAAGTCCGAAAAGCCCCAGGCAGGACAGAAATATGGCCACAATGGCAAATCCTCCGAAAAGTATGGCCATCTTCTGTTCAGCCTTGTATAAATTCTCATATTCCGCGTCAAGAAATTTAAGTTCCAGCGGAAAATCAGGGTTATATTTTTCCCAAACGCGCCTGATTGCAGTCATTGATCTATTCATTTCACCGGGTCTGACCTTGATGAAAATAAACCCGAAGGGGTCCCGGCCGATCCATAGGATCAAAGGTTCAACCGGTTTATGAAGTGACTTGAAATTGAAATCCTTCATTACACCGATAATTGTATTCTGGTTATCCCACAACCTAAACCATTTGCCCACGGGATCCTTCATATCCATCAGATTCACTGCAGTTTCATTGAGTATGAAACATCCGGAATCCGAAGGATATGCAAAATCAAAGTTTCTTCCGTCCTTTATCCCCATACCAAAAGTGGGAAGATAATCCTCATCCACTGCGAACTGATGTATTAAAAAAAGCGAGCTTGAGGTATTGCCTTCCCAGGAAACTCCCCATGTTGAGTGCACTGTATAGGTCGGCAAATCAGAAGACCATGTAACATTTTCTATTTCAGGGAGTTGCTTCAAAGCGCTTTTGAACAAACTGAAGTTCTTATTCATGGAACCGGAGAATTCGGTGTACAGGATCTGGTCTTTATTAAGCCCTAGATTCCTGTTCTGCAGGAATTTAAGCTGGTCACTGATCACAAAAGTGCCGATTATCAGAATAATGGCCAGAGAAAACTGGAAAATAACAAGGATTTTGCGGAACAGGGATGATCCTGATTTAACATGGCCTTTCAGCACGAGCTGGGGTGAAAAAGATGAAATGAAAAAGGACGGATAGCTCCCGGCTGAGATCGCAGTGAAAAGTATGATACCTGCCAGTCCCAATGTAAATTGATAATCGCTGTAATGTATCCCCAGGTTTTTACCGGTAAAGTTGTTGATCAAGGGGAGGGCAAGGTCGCAGAGGATAAGGGCAATAAATCCGGAAATCAAGGTCAGAATAAAGGATTCTCCCATATATTGCGTTATCAGCTGCCGGCGTGTTGCGCCGGCAGTTTTCCGGATACCGACTTCCCGGGCTCTTCTGGCAGCCCTGGCAGTGGACAGGTTCATATAGTTAATGACCACAATGAGAAGAATAATGATGGCCACCGTGGAAAAAATATACAAATACTGGTAGCTGACTTCAGAATGGGAATACAGGTCAATATCGAATTCCGATTTCAAATGAATATCTGACAGGGGTTGCAGGTAAAAATCAGATGTAAGGTCCTTTTCCTGAAGATTGAATTGCTTAATCAGAAACCGGTGAAATTTGTCCTTCATTAATTTGTAGTCATAAGCATTATTGAAAAGCATATAGGCGTAATAGTAATTGTTCCCCCAATTTGTACTCCAGCCCATTTGCATTATTCGTTCAAAAGGCGCCAGCATATCAAACTGAATATGCGAATTGGACGGAAGGTTTGCAATAACGGCAGTCACGGTATAAACAAAGCCGCCGTCGATCTGAATCGATTTTCCGATGGGGTTTTCATCTCCAAAATATTTACCTGCAATGCGTTCTGTTATGATCAGGCCGTTTGGCTTATCCAGGGCATGTTCCCGGGAACCATGCAAAAAATCAAAAGTAAATATTCTGAGCAGCTCCGGATCTGCGTACCCAAAGCCATTTTCATAAAATTTCTTATCCTTCCAGGTTACCAAAACCTTTTCTATAATCGGCCTGTAACGCCCGGTTAATGTTATTTCTGGAAATTTTTCCATCAGGAGCGGGGCCAAAGGGGCCGGAGTGGCTGCTACCTTATATATTCCTCCCTCTAACTTTTCATCCTGCACTAGCCTGTATATGCTTTCATAATTCTCATTGTGCCTGTCATAATTTATTTCATCCAGTAACCATAAATAAATAATGATACTGCAGGTAAGTCCCACGGCCAACCCAAGGATATTAATGAATGAATATCCCCTGTACCTGAACAATACCCTGTAAGCCAGAAGAAGATAACTTTTTAGCATGGTGTATAATATAAGGTTGTTTAAAAGGCAAAGGATTACCTCAGAATTATTTTGCTGATTTCATATACAAAATCATCCAGACTGAGTGTTGCTGTATTGCACAGGATAATGACCGTCAGGTTCTCATCCGGATGGTGCACAAGCATGGCCTGTGCGCCCATTATGCTGCCAGGTCTCTTTATCGTGGCATATTTTTTATTGCCGATCTCGGTCTGATAAGACCAAACTCCGTATCCGTATTGATCCAGGCCGGGGTTTATTAGCATTTCCAGGGTTTCCTTTTTGATAATCCTTAAACCAAACAAAGCTTTCGAAAATTTCAGAAGATCATTTGCGGTTGAATACATGGCTCCCGCTGCGTACCAGTTCTCGATATAAACCGGCAGGTCATTGACCAGCCTGTTCAGATCGTCCCTGAAAAAATAGGTGTCGGCAAGTCCGTCAATTATATCATACTGTTGCAACATAGCAGAGTTTTCCATTTTCAGCGGCTCAAGGATATTTTCCTTTAGGACCACTTTAAAAGGCTTTCCGTATATTTTTTCAATGATTTTTCCGAGTATGATGTATTCTGCGTTGTTGTAGCTGAATACTTTACCGGGTTCTGTTACCAGGGTATCGCTGCAAAATTTGCTGAGAAGGTCGTCCGTAGTCATCGCCTTCTGATATACCGGTACACCATTCTTAATTGCACTGGCAGCGCTTGTAATGGTATCAATATTTACCATCCCCGAAGTATGATTGAGCAGCTGGTGGATGGTGACCTTGTTTGCACCTTCACCTTTATAATCGGGTAAATAAGAGTCAATTGTTTTTTGTAAGTCCAATCTGCCCTGTTCATATAGTTGCATTATCAACACAGAGGTGAAAAGTTTGGTGACAGATGCGATTTTAAACCGGGTCTCATTTTGAACCGGAATGTTGAATTGCCGGTTTGCCAATCCGTAACTTTTTTGATATTGAAGACCCTTTCCATGAATTAATACTGTGCCATTGAAATTATGTTCTTTTGAATAATCGTTGACGAAATTGTCCAATGTTGATTGCCCGGATACCACAGAGGACAGCAAAAGACAAAGGCTCAGGACCATTATGTTTTTCATGCGGTGAAATTCTATTAATTATAACAGGTTTATTGTATTCAATCGCAAACATAAACCAATTCTGTGCCACAATTTTTATATCTTAATTATCAGCCTATTAATACAAAGAATATTGTACATTTGTAACAAAACGTTACAATTAAATGTAACGAATAAATACGGAAATCAGTGGTTTGCATTATGTACTACAATGAAAGACAATACGCGCATACTTATCGTGGATGATGATCAGCATATGCTGGATACATTAAAGCTTCTTCTAAAATATGAATTTGCGTATATTGCGGGTATCCGGAATCCCAACCTCATTCCCGATATCCTCAAAAAAGAAAAATTTGACCTTATCCTGCTGGATATGAATTTCTCAACCGGACGTACTTCAGGAAACGAAGGACTATACTGGCTTCGTGAGATCCGCAGGATGAATCCCATGGCCACTGTCCTTATGATATCCGCGTATGCCACGATCAACCTGGCTATTGAAGCCATGAAAGAGGGGGCGATGGATTTTATTCTGAAACCCTGGGATAACCGGAAATTGGTTGCGACCCTTAAATCTGCGGTTAATTATAGCAGGATGAAGGCAGACCTGGAAAAAACCAGGGCGCAGAACCGGATGCTAAGTGTCAGCCCGGTTTCTGATTCCCCTTTTCTTGCATGGAGATCCCTGAAAATGCAAAGAATCGCAGAGACCATTGAAATTGTTGCCAAAACCGATGCCAATATCCTGATCCTGGGAGAAAATGGCACCGGCAAGGAGGTTATAGCGCGGGAGATTTACCACAGATCAGGTCGGAATGAAGAGGTTTTTATGATTGTAGATGTAGGATCCATTGTGGAAAGCCTGTTCGAAAGCGAGATGTTCGGGCAT
>Ga0105091_10000153_pt1 | contig 25638 bp, 23 predicted proteins | sample PPLLak1March2015_FD_87022 | JGI IMG/M metagenome (GOLD analysis project Ga0105091, IMG submission 87022) | Freshwater sediment microbial communities from Prairie Pothole Lake near Jamestown, North Dakota, USA - PPLs Lake P7 Core (1) Depth... | ecosystem: Environmental > Aquatic > Freshwater >... | reverse complement strand
TCCACGTCGGTCGGGTTGCGCCCGATGCGCGCGAAGTTCTCTACCAGGTATTCTATTTCGTCCGCGGACAGTGCCATGCCCCATTCCCGGTTGGCCACTTCCAGCGCGGCCGTACCACCGCCCAGTATGTCCACCGAGCGCAAGGGCTGGGGCTCGACGTGGTGGAACAACTGCTCGGCTTGAGAAAAATCGCCCAGCACGGTCTCGGTCATGCGGTCGTAAATCAGGGGCAGCAATGCCGCCTTGTCTTCTGCAGTCAACGCCGCACCGTCGCTCTTTTGCACATAGAAGGCGATGCCACGCTCGATGCGTTCGACCATTTCCAGTCCGCAATGCCGCGCGATGTCGGTGGCCTTGGAGGACCACGGCGAGATGGTGCCGAAGCGCGGCGTTACCAGCAGCAATTCACCCTGTGGCTGTTCTTCCTGCACGGCAGGGCCGTAGGTCAGTATCTGCACCAACCGTTCCTGCTCGCCCGCCTCCATGGGACGGAAGGCCGCCACGAAATGCCAGTATTCGGCGTAGACGTGAGAAATGTCGGGAACACTGGCCGACAGGGCGCGCATCAGTTTTTCGTAGCGGAATGGGGAAAGTGCATTGCGGCCGCGCAACGAGATCGCGCGCGGCAAATTGGTTTGAGACATTATTGAATATCCGGGGCAGGGACGGAAATGCGTAATTTTACCCCAAAATTGCCTCGCTTAAGAGAGAGACCTTTGTCCTACGCAACGATTAAGCGTATCCAGTATTTTGGCCGCATTGTAGGGTTTGACAATGAAGCCGCATGCGCCTTTGCTCATGGCCTCGTGCACCACATCAATCGTCGCCGCCGCGCTTACCATGATGACCACAATTTTGGGGTGTTCCACCTTGAGGGCATGAAGCGCTTCAAGCCCCCCCATCCTGGGCATGTTTATATCAAGGCAAACGGCATGGGGATTAAGTTTCGCGCACTGCTCCAATGCTTCTTCGCCGTTGTATGCCTCTCCAACCACGTCATAGCCCTCACGGCGCAAAATGGATTTCAGGAGTTCACACATGATGTGGTCGTCATCAACGACCAGGATTTTTATTTTAGTATTTTGATTCATAACGTTTGCTATGCCCTGCCATGTTTTAATGGTGCCTCACTTGGCTTCATTGCGCAATATCCAGCGCTGCTGGCCAAGCAATCGCCAAAATGCAGTCAACTGACGATAACCCAAATTTTCCAGCAGCGCGACGGCAAACAGTTTAAGCACGCTGCCGAGTCCTGGATAGGTGCGCAAAGTCATTTCTTCCCGCACCAATCCGCTCACGGAAAGCAACATGCCCATCCCGATGGCGAGCAGCATGAAACTTCCGAATGTCTGCAATGAAATTGCGCCGGACAGCCACAGTGCAGTCATCACCACATAGCCCAGAAACTCGATCAACGGCCCAAAACACTCGAACAACAATACCAGTGGGAAGGATAATCCCCCCACCACCCCACCCCGGCGGCTGAATAATAATTGGCGGTTTAAAGCCAGACTTACTTTCAAGCTGCGTTGCCGGCGTACATGCTGATTTTTAAGCGCGTTCATTGTCTCCGGCACAGGCTCCCAGCAAACCGGCTCGGGTACCAAGGTGATGCGGTAAGGCTCGCCCGCCTGCCGCAACAGGCGATGCAGGCGCACCACCATCTCCATCTCTGCATCTTCCACATCGGTGCGATATGCGCCCGCGGCAACCACGGCCTCCTTGCGGAAAACTGTAAAAGCTCCAGGGAGCACGAGCATGGCGTTCTTGTCCGACCACCAGGCCAGGCCCGGCGGATAAGTGCGCAACTGTTCGGTGATCTGCAACAAGGCAAGCATGTTACCTGGCAGACCTACCTTATTCACAAAGCCCTCTTTCACCACGCAGCCACTGGCTGGCCGCACAGCGCTGCATGCCGCCACAGTGGCCGGATTGCCGATAAACGGTTGCCCCATCTGGCGCAGGCTGTCACGTAGCAGGACAAAATCCACCTCCACGCTGCAGTAAAGCGGGTAGCGGGCACAGTTGATCCCGGCATTGAGGGCATCGGCCTTGCCGCCATTTTCCTTGTCCACCAGGCGCAGGTTCGGGTACGTTGTCGAGGCATAAATCGACTTGACCGGTTTGGTCTGCAGGCGGTCACGGTAGGCTTCGGGAAAAGGCGCAAGGGCAAACTCGCGCATCAGCGCTTCCTGGGTTTCATCCCAGCTTCCGTCATTGACGATGATGATTTCAAATTCGGCATAATCGAGGCGCAGCATGGCGTGCACCGCGGCCACGGCAGCGCTGGCCTGGCTGCAGACCACTGGTACGATGAGGCTAATGGGGATTTCGTCGCACGCCTCATCCTCCAGCAATATTACAAGCGCCTGCTCGCGCCGGTAACGCAAGAGACTGAACAACGACATCAGATTGAACACTATGTAGCTGCCGTTGAAAACCACGAAATAAAGCAGTAAGAACCATTGCAACAGTGGCACGGCGTCCGTCAGCGTATTGTGCAGCGATGCAAGCGCCTGTTCCAAATCGAAGTCAGGGCCCGGTGTGGGTGGCGGCGGTGGTAATGAAGCAAAGGTCTGATCATGCTGCAACAGCAGCGGTGTGCCGTCCGTTGACAGTCCTTCCGCCTGGTCTGCCGGAACCGGGCCTGGCACATATCCGAGCGTGGGATCGAGACGTAAAATATCTTCAGCCATGCGCCGCACCTGCCAGGAAATCCAGTTCCGCCATCACCTGATGCAGCATGTCACGCGCGTAGCGGTCAGTTTGAATATCCTTGATATGTCGCAGCTCTTGGGTCGTCATCCCCGGCAGTCGCGACAGGGCACGAGCCGCGCGATAGCGCACCCACCATTGGCTGTCGCTCAGCATGCCCGCCAGCAGAACAGCATCGTCAGGCGTGCCTAGCCGGCCGAGAGCAGAGGCCGCATGCACCCGCACGTGCCAGTTTGTATGCTGGGAAAGCTGGCGCAACGCTTCCAGTTCAGCGCGATCGGTTAACGCCTGAAGAGAGACGATCAGCAAACAATCATCGGATGGGTTGGCAAGTTGCCCGGCAATCAAGGGTTCTGCTTCGGCAGGGGCGATCTCAACCAGATAGCGCATCAGCCGGCAAGCATTTTTCGCTGACGCTTCCTCGACGACCTTGACCAGCGGGAGCGCAAGCTGTGCGGCACCCGCCTCGCGCAGCATCTCCGTCACCCGTTGCGGCGGCCAATCTTCGCGCAGGCACAGATGGGTCATCAACAACGGCACGGCGCGTGTCGAATCAATGCGTACCAGGGCCAGGCACGCCTCAAGCGACAGCCCCGGACTTTTATCCTCCAGTAATTCGCGCAGCACGTCCCAGGTTGCGGCGAGGCGCAGATTCCCTGCCGTCCGCACCGCAACAAGGCGTCGATCAAAATTTTTCTGGCGCATCATCCGGCTTACTGCTGCCGGCACGCGCGCCATGACGGCTATCCGGTTAAGGCTGCCCCTGGCCTCGTCCCCCAGGGACTGATGCAGGTGATTCCACAACTCGAGAAAGTCCGGCAAGTCAAAACGGAAAAGAGGCGGCAACGATTCGGGATGTTCATACAAACCGGCCATCAACTGCGGGCGCCAGCGGTTGAGAACGCGTCGGCGCCAATACTGCTTGACCTGTTGCAGCAAACGCATGAACAGGATCAACAGCAGCAGCACGCCAGTCAGCGCCAAAGCCATCGCTCCAACCCAATAGGGAACAGCGACGAGCGGATCGGAGCTAAAAAAAGGCGCGAGTATCAAGCCGGCGAACTTTAAGGAATCGGCATTTCGGGACGTGATGCGGGGGATAGCGGCAGCAACGCCCTGCCCTCCAGATATTCGCTGTTATCGGGCTCCGTCTCCAGCAGGCGCCGATATTCTCTCAGCGCATCGCTGTGCTTGCCTTGCCATGCGAACACCCGGGCCAGCAGGAAACGCGCCTCCTGATCCTCCGGATGACTGCCAAGCCATTGCTGCAACATCTCTTCTGCATCGCTCAAACGCGCATTCTCGACCATCACCTTGCTCTGATCGAAAGCGGGGGAAGCGCTCCATGCGTCAGGAATCGCTGCCAGGAATAGACTCAGCAGCGTGATGGAGAGAGAAATAAATTTCATGGGAAAGGATTATAAACACAAACAGAAGCCTTTCAGCATGCTGAACATGCTGAATAAGCCCGAGCCATAGCGAGAATGCGGAAATCAATCAGGGCTATTTTGTGCTTACGCCCTTCACATTCAAATTGCCCCGCCACAGGCCGAGGCAATCAAGACCGCAAAAATGATGCACATAGTCATTCCCCTCGAAGCTTTGAGCCACGCTTGCAGGAACTTCCTTCATGCACATCTCGCACTGCACCACTTCGCAAACATCGTCGCTAACGCAGGACGCGATATGCGCGCCGTCATGAGTCAGATTTTCCATATGACCTCCTTCGGGGTGTTTCCCTCAGGCTGAGCGCGATATAGACTATGGCTCATCGGACAGGAGATGCACCCATGCTTGTTGCAAATTTCCCCACCAGCCAACCCCTCTACCGCGGCCATGAAATCCGCTCGATCGAGCAGGCTGCCGTAATGCTTTCTCCTTCATTGATGGAACGCGCTGGCGAGACAGCGGCCGAATTGGCCACACAGTTATTAGGCAACCATTATTCGGTTTTGGTTCTGGCAGGCCCCGGCAATAATGGCGGAGACGCCCTGATAGCAGCGCGCCACCTCAAGGCGCGTTGCTATCAGGTCACAGTGGTGCTGGCCGGCGATACGGAAAAATTGCCGCCGGATGCCGCGACAGCACTTCAGGCGTGGAGGGAAAGCGGCGAAAGTATCCTATCCACCATTCCCGCTGACGGGCACTGGGATCTGGTAATTGACGGACTGTTCGGCATCGGCCTGGCACGCGATCTTGACGGCATGTATCTGGCACTGGTGAAACAGATCAACCAGATGGAAACACCGATCCTGTCACTGGACATCCCCAGCGGCCTCGACAGCGAGACCGGCCAACCCTTCCGCGCTGCCGTGCGCGCTGACCATGCGCTCACCTTCATCGGCCTCAAGCCCGGACTGTTCACCGCCTACGGCCCGGACTACTGCGGCCAGATTCATCTTGCCACACTCGACCTGCCAGCCGATTTACTGCCGCCAGCCAAGGGACATTTGATTGGCTCCCGCGAGGTTGCCTCCTACCTCAAGCCGCGCCCGCGCAACAGCCACAAGGGCATGCTCGGCAGCGTGGGCGTACTGGGCGGGGCGGAATCCATGAGCGGCGCGGCACTCATGGCTGGCCGCGCCGCCCTGCTGCTGGGCGCGGGCCGAATTTACCTTGGCCTGCTGGCGGAAAACGCGCCCGGCATGGATTTCATCCAGCCCGAACTCATGCTGCGCAGCCCCGACCAGTTGCTGGAAACGGATCTCGACTGCCTGGTCATCGGCCCCGGCCTGGGACAATCAGCACCAGCCCTGGGTTTTCTCGAACGGGCGCTGAAAAGCGAGTTGAAACTGGTGATCGACGCCGATGCGCTCAACCTGATCGGCAGCCATGAGGAATTGCAAACCCTGCTCAAAACCCGCAAGGCGGCCAGCATACTCACGCCCCACCCTGCCGAGGCTGGCCGCCTGTTAAACTGCAGCAATCACGAAATCCAGCAGGACCGCATCGGCTCAGCCCAGGTGCTGGCTGGACGTCTCAACAGCCTGCTCGTGCTCAAGGGTGCGGGAACGGTATGTGCGTGGCCGGACGGAACCTGGTACATCAACCCCAGCGGCAACCCCGGCTTGAGCAGTGGCGGCATGGGCGATATCTTGTGCGGCATGATCGCAGCCCTGCTGGGCCAACGCCTGACGGCTGAAAAAGCCACGTTGCTGGCAGTCCATCTGCATGGCCACGCTGCGGATGAACTGGTGAAAAGTGGCAGCGGCCCGATTGGCCTGACTGCATCGGAGGTAACGATTATGGCGCGCACATTATTAAACCGCTGGGTGTATGGCGAAACCGTCGCTTGACTTCACCCCTGATCCTGCTAAAATGCGCTGCGTTTCGGGGGTATAGCTCAGCTGGGAGAGCGCTTGCATGGCATGCAAGAGGTCAGCGGTTCGATCCCGCTTACCTCCACCAAACACAAAAACGCCGGTTTCGACCGGCGTTTTTTATTTCCGCCGTGCCAGTGTCACACCAGCGATTTCGCTCATCTGTGAAAGAATTCGTTCGAGTTGTTCGCTGCCCGACACCTGCACACTGAAATTCATGCGTGCCCGGTCGCCACGGCTTTGCGTGTTGACGGCGGTGACGTTGACCTTCTCGCGCATCATCAGGTCCGAAACGTCGCGCAGCAGGCCCTGCCTGTCATTGGCTTCCACCTCCAGATCGACTTCATAGCCGCCCGTTGTTTTTGTCCCCCAACTGACGGGCAGCAGGCGCTCCAGCTTTTGCTCCGGCATATGGATAACGTTGGGGCAGTCCTGACGATGCACCGCCACGCCCCTGCCCTTGGTCACGAAGCCGATGATGGGATCGGGCGGCACTGGTTTGCAGCACTTGGCCATGACCGTCATCAGGTCGCCCACCCCCACCACCAATACGCCTGAAGTTGATGGTGCAACGGCACGCGAAGGAACCTGCCATTCCGGCTCTACCGGCTTGGGCTGATTTTCTTCCAGCACGGCGGCCATGATTTCGCGCGCGGTGACCTGGTTGCGCCCGATGGCAGCGAAAAGCTCGTCAGGTTTGGGGTAGCCAGTTTTCTGCGCCAGCTTTTCCAGATTGGGAAAGGCCGCGCCGAGGCGATGCACCTCCTTCTCCAGCGCAGTGCGGCCTTCGGCCACGTTCTCCTCATAATGCTGGGCGTTGAACCACTGGCGAATCTTGGCCCGGGTGCGCGTGCTTGCGGCATATCCTTGTGCCGGACTTAGCCAGTCCCGGCTGGGGCCGCCCTGCTTGACGGAGATAATCTCCACCCGCTGGCCGTTTTGTAATTTATAAGTGAGCGGCACGATGTTGCCGTCCACCTTGGCGCCACGGCAGCGATGGCCGAGGTCGGTATGTACGTGGTAGGCAAAATCCACCGGCGTCGCGCCCTGCGGCAGCGCGATCACCCGCCCCTGCGGCGTCAGCACGTAAATGGTGTCGACGAACAGGCTGGTCTTGAACTGCTCCATCAGCTCGCCCGCGTCCTGCACGTCTTCCTTCCATTCCATGATCTGCCGCAGCCAGGCGATCTTTTCCTCGAAGCGGGCATCCTGCTTGCCGCCTTCCTTGTAGCGCCAGTGCGCCGCCACACCCAGTTCGGCGTGGTTGTGCATGTCCTGGGTGCGGATTTGCACTTCCAGCGCCTTGTCTTCCGGGCCGATCACGGCGGTATGCAGGGAGCGGTAGTTGTTGCCCTTGGGATGGGCGATGTAATCGTCGAACTCGCTCGGGATCGGCTGCCACAGGCCATGCACCACGCCCAGGGCGGTATAGCAGTCCTTGAGTTCTTTCACCAGCACTCGCACCGCACGCACGTCGTAGACCTCGGAAAAGTCAACTTTCTTGCGCTTCATTTTCTTGTAGATGCTGTAAATGTGCTTGGGTCGTCCGCTTACTTCGGCATGGACGCTGTTCCTTTCCAGTTCGGCGCGCAGATTCGCCATGACCTCGTTGATATAGCGTTCCCGGTCGAGGCGTTTTTCATCCAGAAGTTTGGCGATTTTCTTGTACAGCTCGGGTTCGAGAAAGCGGAACGAGAGGTCTTCCAGTTCCCATTTCACCTGCCACACGCCCAAGCGGTTGGCCAGCGGGGCGAAAATATCCTGCGTTTCGCGCGCTATGCGGCGGCGGATAGCTTCGTCGGCATTGGGTAGTTCGCGCATGCTCTGGGTGCGCTCGGCCAGTTTGATCAGCACGACGCGGATATCCTCCACCATCGCCAACATCATCTTGCGCAAGGCCTCGATCTGGGCGGTATTGTCCTTCTTGTCTTTGCCGCTGGCGGCTGCCTCGCCGATTTCGCGCATCAGGCCCATGCGCGCCACGCCATCCACCAGATTCACCACGCCCGGGCCGAATGCCGCCGCAATCTTTTCAACCATCTCGGGTGCATCGTCCAGGCTGGCCTGCAGCACCGCCGCGACGATGCTTTCCGCGTCCATGTTCTGGGTGGCGAGTATGGCTGCGGTACCGAGAGCATGATCGAGCAGGGGTGCGCCGCTCGGGGCGGTCTTGTCTGCATACAGGCTGACGGCAAGCTCGGCGGCGCGGCGGATCGTGGCAAACTCATCGCCGCTGAAATGCTTGCCCATTTCCGCCAGCCACGGATCAAGCCCCGCGCTGTCAGCGGAAATGGAATGTTTGTTGGTTACGTTAACCATAGAACCGGGTAATCCTGAAAATTGGGTACACGAGGAAAATCCAACCCCTCCCGGCCTCCCCTTGTCAGGGGAGGAGATGAGGCTTCCCCCTGACAAGGGGGATTGTGGGGGGTTGGCCTTTCCCGTCAAGCACCCCGATAATAACCTAATCCACCGCCTGCCAATAACGCTGCCTTGACTGCCGCTGGCTTTGCAGCGATATGCCGCCGGTGCCGAAGCGCAAATCCAGCGCGCCGCTGGTATCGGTGCGCCAGGTTTCGATCCCCCGCGCCAGATAACGTTCCACGACCTCTTCCTTGGGATGGCCGTGGCGGTTGCGGTAACCCACGGTAAAAATGGCGGTTGCCGGATGCACGGCGCTAATGAAGGGACCGGTCGACGAAGTCCGGCTGCCATGGTGTGGCACCACCATAACGTTCGCAGCCAAAGCATCGGGCATACGCTGTAGCAGCTCCTGTTCGGAGCGGTACTCGATATCCGCCGGCAGCAGCACGCTGCCGAAAGCCGTGGTAATTTTCAGCACGCAGCCGCGCTCATTGTCCTTGAGAAGGTCATTTTGATAGCTGTCCAACGTGGGGTGCAGCATTTCAAATTTCACTCCCTCCCATGTCCATTTTTGGCCGGAAAAACAGCGAAACTTGTTCGCCGCGCCGGCCAGTATTGGGCTTCCGTCGGGCAGGGAGGATATCGTCCAGCCTACTGGCACGCTCTGCAGTACCGATGCTGCGCCGCCGCTATGGTCGATATCGTCGTGGGAAATCACCATGCCATCGAGACGCCTCACGCCCGTGCCGCGCAGATAGGGGACCACGATGCGCGAACCCGCATCCGCCTCCGCGCCAAAGTGTGAACCGGCGTCATAGAGCAGCGCGTGATGCTGGGTGCGCGCGACTATAGCCAGCCCCTGCCCGACATCCAGCACCGTCAGCCACAATTCCCCTTGTTGCGGTGCAGGCGGCAGCATCAGAAATAGCGGGGCAAACCACACCAGCCCCAGCCAGCGTGCCGGGAAACCGCGTGGCAGCAATAGCCACAACACCCCGCACAGCGCCACTATCACCGTCCAGGGTGGTGGGCCATGTTGTTGCCACACTGTTTCCGGCAGCGCTGAAAGCCAGGTGAGGAAGGCCATGCACCAAACCATAACTTCATGTGCAGCGAGCAGCAGAAAATCCAACGGCAATACAGTGCCAAGCAGGGTCAGCGGCGTGACCACCAGGCTGATCAGCGGAATGGCCAGCGCATTGGCGACGGGAGAAACCAGCGAAACCTGCTGGAACAGTGCCAGCAAGGCAGGCACCAGCCCCAGCGTCACCGCCCATTGCACCCTGCCCCACTGCACCAGCCAGCGCGGACGCCCGATGCGTCCGACAGAGACGTAGAGGATCGCCGCCACTGCGCCGAAGGACAGCCAGAACCCGGGCGACTTCACCGCCCACGGGTCAAGCAGCAAAACAATCAAAAGCGCCAGGCTTAGCACGCTGGAGGCATTGCTGTTGCGCCCCAGCCACAAGGCAACAGCGACCACGCCGAGCATATACAGGGTGCGCTGCGTCGGCACGCCATAGCCGGACAGCAGGGCATACGCCAGCGCAGCCAGGGCGCCGGCAAGTACCGCAGCCTTGCGTGCCGGCAGCCACAGGGCCAGGCGCTGGCTACGCCGCCACAGCCAGTAAGTGAATGCAAAAAACAGCCCGGACAGCATCGTGACATGGAGCCCGGAAATGCTCATGAGATGGTTGACGCCGGTGCGCAGAAAAACCTGCCACAGGTCCGGGGAAATCGCACTCTGCTCGCCGATGGCCAGCGCCTTGAGCACACCCGCGTAGGGGCGCTCGCCCAGCACCCGCGACAAGCGCCGCGAAGCACTGTCCCGCGCCATTTCCAGCACATAGCCGGGATGGTAAACATGCGCCGCCAGGCGCCGGTTTTCCGGCCGGTCGCGCACATAACCGGTGGCGCGGATATTGCGCTCCAGCAACCAGGCTTCGTAATCGAAGCCATGGGGATTGGCGTTGCCGTGCGGGCGCTTGAGGCGCAGCGTCAATTCCCAGCGCTCGCCGGGATGCAGTTGAGGAAGGGGATAAGCAGCCGGTTTGCCGAAGCCCCCATCGAACCAGCTCAACTGGATATGGGCGGGAACCTTGGCGCCGGGGGTGGCCACCTGCTCCACGTCAAATTCGAAGCGCAGGCCGCGCGCACTGACAACCGGCAGGCTGGCGACCACGCCAATGACTTGAATATCGCGCCCTTCCCAGTTCTCGGGCAGCGCGTCAGCCAGGCGCAGTTGAGCGAAAAATGCCGCCCAGAAGAAGCCGGCGCCGAACCATAGCGTCATGCGCAGAATGCGCCTGAGCCAGATCAACGGCCAGGAAATGCGGTGCTGCAAGCCATAAAGCAGCAGCGGTAAAGGAAGCAGGAGCCAGAGCCAGAACAGGCCGGGCAAAGAGGATTGTTGCTGCAGCAGCCAGACGCCGGCGGCAAAAGCCAGGATATTGGCCGGCACGGGGGTTTTCTTTAATCCTGCACGAAGCAGTAAGTATTTTTACCCTTGTTCTTGGCGCAATACATGGCGGTGTCGGCCTGGGTAAGCAGACCTTCACTGTCCTCGCCGTCCTGCGGATAAAGGCTGATGCCGATGCTCGCGCCCACATGGCAATCCTTGCCTCCCAGCAGTAGCGGAACGGAGAGGCTGTCAATGATCTTTTGCGCCACCCTGCTTGCATCTTCAGCCTGTGCCACATCGCCAAGGATGACGGCAAATTCATCACCGCCCATGCGCGCCACGGTATCGCTTGCACGTACGCATTGCTCCATGCGGCGCGCCACCTCCTGCAGCAGTTGGTCTCCGGTTTGGTGGCCATAAGCGTCGTTCACGGCCTTGAAACCATCCAGATCGACAAACAGCAAGGCAAATTCGTTGCCATGACGCCTTGCATCCGCCAGGGTGCGTTCCAGACGGTCGAAAAACAGGGCGCGGTTGGGCAAATGGGTGAGTTCATCGTGGTGCGCCATGCGCTGGAGATTGTCCTCCAGGGTCTTGCGTGCGGTAATATCGCGCACCACGACCACAGTCTGACTTTTTTCTTCACTTCTCACCATGGCTACAGCCAGTTCGACCTCGCGCCGTTCTCCATCCCTGGTCACGATGGACGTGTCATAACGGTTCTCAAACTGCTCCCCGGCAAGGCGCCGCAGATACTTATCCTGAACATCGCTGCGCGTATCGGGATGGACGAGGTCGACAAAGGGCATCTCGTTAAGCAATTCAGCGTGGCTATAGCCGGTCAAGCGCGCCATTGCCTCGTTGGCGAACACGATGCGCCCCTCCTGGATCACCAGCACCCCCTCGCCTACATCCGACTGCGCCTTGAGCAAGGCTTGGGAAAACGCATGCCGGTCAGCCAGCTCATGTTCCGCCTGGCGGCGCTCGGCGGCTTCATTAAGTAATTCCTGATTGGTCTGCAGCAACGCCTGAGTTCGGGCTTCGATACGTTGCTCTAGTTCCCGATTCAGGTCGCTCAGACGCGCCTCGCTGTTGCGCACTTCCGCGGTGGCCTCCGCCACCAGGGCTTTTAGCCTGACAGGCGAACGCGCCAACAGCCATGCCAGCCATGCCGAAACGATTACCAGCAGCGAACCCACCAAGGGAATCCAGCCGGTATGGGGGGTGATCCAGCCTTCCTTGGGTATAGCTGCGATCTGCCATGAGCCATTGGGCAACATCACTTCAGAGATAACCGGATCGGACGCAAAAATCGCTGCTTCACCCATGATTATTTCGCCAGCAGCCCCCATGGCATCGCGTCCGCGCAGGGCAAAACGCAGGTTGGGGAAGGCATTACCGGTCAGGCCCGCTTCACTCAGCACGTCCCCATCATTCATCAGGACTTGTGCCAGACCCCAGTAGATGCCGCCCTCGGAAACCCGTCCTGGCTCGGTGATGTAAACCGGGATACGACTGATGAACGCCGTTCCTCCCTGTATCAGACGGATCGGCCCGGCAATAATGGTCTGCCGCGTTGCAATGGCCCGCAGGATGGCATCTTTCTCGTCCAGACGGCTCATGAGATCAAGTCCCAGAGCCTTCTGATCATTATTGTTAGCAGGTGAATAAACATGACTGATAACATTGTTTTTGGCCAACTGAATGGAGCGCACCCCCTTTTGCTGCGCTACCAGCACCTTGGCCAATTCATGAAACTGTGCCGCGTCAAGGTCGGGGTGGGTTGAAACGAAAGCGATCAAGCCGCGCGCCAACACCAAACGTGACTGGATACTGCCTTCCAGGCGGGAACGTACCGTGCTGACCTGATTGAGCACTTCGATCCGATGCATCTGTGCCAGGCGCGCACCCTCTGCCCGTTCCAGCACAAACGTAGCTGCGCCCATGGCAATGGAGATAGCCAGGGCGACCAAAAGCGGCAACCAGTAAATATGCCTCTCAGCGCTCATGCAGCGTGCCATCCACCAGGTGCAAGGTGCGATCCATTTGTGCCGCCAGGGCCATGTCGTGGGTCACAATGACGAAACTGGTGCCTTGGGCACGGTTCAGCTCCAGCATCAGGTCGAACACGCCCTGAGCGGTGCTGCGGTCCAGGTTGCCGGTGGGTTCGTCGGCCAGCACGCAGGCTGGCCCACTCACCAGCGCGCGCGCCACTGCGGCACGCTGACGCTCGCCACCAGAAAGTTCGCCGGGGGTGTGTTCCAGGCGATGCCCCAGACCGACCTGTTCGAGCATCGTAGCGGCACGCTGATAGGCTTCCTGCTTCGCCTGCCGGCGAATCAGCAGAGGCATGGCGACATTTTCCAATGCGCTGAATTCAGGCAGCAAGTGATGGAACTGATACACGAAGCCCAGCGACTGGTTGCGCACCTGGCCACGCTCGGCCTCGCTCATGCCGTTCACATCGCGCCCGAGGATTTTCAGGTCACCGGCGCTGGCATTGTCAAGGCCACCCAGCAAATGCAGCAAGGTGCTCTTGCCCGAACCGGAAGCGCCGACGATCGCCACGCGCTCGCCGCCCGCGATATCCAGATCGATGCCCAACAAGACCGGCACTTCCACCTTGCCCTGGTGAAAAACCTTGCGTAGGCGGCGGCAAGACAAAACTGGCTGAAGGCTATTCATATTTCAACGCCTCAGCCGGATTGGTTTTCGAGGCGCGGTAGCTGGGGTAAAGCGTCGCCAGCAGCGTCAGGACAAAGGAAATAGAAGCCACATAAACCACATCCTTTACATTAAGTTTTGACGGCAATTCACTGATGTAATATATATCCTTAGCCAGGAATTGCACGCCTAGCAGATGCTCGATGGCTGGGACGACGACATCGATGTTGAGTGCCAGGACAACCCCTCCCGCCACGCCCATGGCCATGCCGATGGTGCCGATCAGCGCGCCCTGCACGATGAAAATTTTCATGATGCTGGCCGGAGAGGCGCCCAGCGTGCGCAAAATGGCGATGTCGGCCTGCTTGTCGGTGACGGCCATGACCAGGGTGGAAACGATATTGAATGCCGCCACCGCCACGATCAGCAGCAGGATGATGAACATGACGTTTTTCTCGATCTGGATGGCGCGGAAGAAGTTGGCGTGCTGACGAGTCCAGTCGCTGATGTAAAGGTCGCCATGCACCATATCGAGTAAATCACGCGCCACTTGCGGGGCACGATAGAGATCTTTCAGCGCCAGGCGCACACCGGAAATGCGGTCGCCCATGCGGTACAGGCGTGCCGCGTCTTCCATGTTGACCAGTGCCAGGCCGTAGTCGTACTCGTACATGCCGACCTCGAAAATACCCTTGACGGTAAACTGCTTCAGGCGCGGCACCACACCTGCCGGCGTCACCTGGCCTTGCGGAGCCATCACCACCACCTTGTCGCCGAGATGCGCGCCCAGGGCGCGCGCCAGTTCCGAACCGAGCACGATACCAAATTCTCCGGCACGCAAATCCGTCAGCTTGCCCTGCTTCATGTGGCTGGAAAACTGTGCCACCCCGCTTTCAAGATCTGGCACGATGCCGCGCACGATCGCCCCCTGCACCGCCTGATCGAAGGTCAGCATGTTCTGGGCCATGATGTAGGGCGCTGCCGCCGTCACTTCGGGATGACGCGAAGCTTCGTCGGCCACCCGGCGCCAGTCAGCCAGGGTATTGTCGCTGCCGGTAATCTGGATATGCGATGCCACGCCAAGAATGCGACTGCGCAACTCATCCTGGAAACCGTTCATCACCGACAGCACCACGATCAGCGCCGCCACGCCGAGGGCGATGCCAGCCATGGAAATCAGGGAAATGAAGGAGATGAAATGATTGCGCCGCTTGGCACGGGTGTAACGCAGGCCGATGAAGAGTTCGAAAGCAGGCACGTAGGAGTTCTTTTTGATCTGGTTTAAGCGCCAGAACTATAGCATATCCGGCGCCATTACAGCGCGCAGCACCACCTGCGTTTCATCCTGGCGCACCCGACTGGAAAGCCACCATACCGCACCTTTCTTGATGCTCCATGCAGCTTCCTCGCCCCCCAGCAACAGCGCCGCCACCTCTCCCAGAGTCGGCTGATGCCCCACCACCAGAACCGCCCCTTTGGCGTCCGGCCAACCCGCAGATGCGAGTAGGGCGGGAACCGAGGCCCCGACAGCGAGGTCTTTCAGCGTTTCAAATTTTGCCCCCAAGGCCAGCGCAGTTTGTTGGGTACGCTTCGCCGGGCTGGCGATGATGCGCGTTTCCCTGGGCAGGCGTTCGCGCAGCCAGGCCGCCATCTGATCGGCCTGCTTTTCACCTTTCGCGGTCAATTTGCGGCTTTGGTCGGGCAGACCGTCCTCGGCCTCGGCATGACGCCACAGAATCAAGTCCATTGTCTTCTCCTCATTTAGTGATACTTTAAATACGGCATTTCACTGCAAGGGACGCAAAGGTACGCAAAGTAGTTCAATCATTTTAACAACTTGCATTTGTTATCCAAGAAATACACTCACCCATTATTTACCTTGCGTGCCTTTAGTTTATCGAGCCAATGTTACACTAGCGCGCACCATGCACTGCCACCTGCTCATTCCCTCACTCTTTCCGCCCGGCGCCGTGACGCAGCAAAACGACCCGCTGCACGGCATCAAAGCGCCCGCTCTGCAAACCCTGCTCGCTCGCGCCAGTTGCACTCAGTCACCACATGCCGAAATGGAAAGCTGGCTGTGTCAAAGTTTCGGTGTGGCACGCCAGAATGACTACCCAATCGCAGCCTTGAGCCTCATGGCGGATGGCATCGCACCTGAATCACACTACTGGTTGCGCGCCGATCCGGTGCATATGGGGGTGGAACGGGATCAACTGGTCTTGTCGGAGGCTTCAACTTTTCCCCTGCTTCAGGACGAAGCCGACGCACTGATTGCATCGCTTAACCAGCACTTTGCCAGCGACGGCCTGTATTTTGTCGCGCCCCGGGCGCAACGCTGGTATCTGCGCCTTGCCCGCACGCCCAAGCTCACCACCCACGGCCTGTATCAGGCTGCAGGCCACAATGTTCATCCCCTGCTGCCAGCCGGTGAGGAAGCCATGCGCTGGCGTGCCCTGCTCAACGAGGTGCAGATGCTGCTGTTCGAGCACCCGGTCAATGTCGCGCGGGAAGCGCGCGGCATCGCGCCGGTCAACAGCGTCTGGCTCTCCGGCGGGGGCGTATTGCCGCAAGACTTGCGCCAGTCGTTCGGCCATGTGTGGGCCGGCAATGCGTTGGCATGCGGCCTGGCGCAAGCCGCCCGCATCCCACATGAAAACCTGCCCGAAAATGCGGCCGCGTGGCTGGAACAGGCTGCGCCGGGAAAACATCTGCTGGTGCTCGACAGCCTGCGTGCCATAGCCTGTTACGGCGACGCCCATGCCTGGCGCAGCCAACTGGCGCAACTGGAACAGGGATGGTTCGTGCCCTTGAAACAAGCGCTGCAACGCGGCACCATTACCTTGACGCTGCACGCGCCAACGCCCGCCGGAACCCTGAGTTTCATCCTCACCCGAAGCGGCCTGTGGAAACTGTGGCAGCCCGTGCGCCCCTTGATCAGCTACCGGCCACAAGGAACCTAGCCATGCCCGCCATTATTGCGCGCCAATTCGCGCCAGCTGACGCACAGACCCTGACACAGCACGGGCTGCATCCCGTATTGGCACGGGTCTACGCTGCACGCGGCATCGGCTCGCCACAGCAACTGGAATACGATCTCAAGAACCTGCTCCCGCTTGCCCTACTGAAAAATGTCCAGCACATGGCAACGCTGCTGGCGGACGCCATCGCAAGCGGAAAACGCCTGCTGGTCATTGCCGATTACGACTCCGACGGCGCCACCGCCTGTGCCGTGGCCGTGCGCGCCTTGCGCGCATTCGGCGCAGAGGTGGATTACCTGGTGCCCAACCGCTTCGAATACGGCTACGGGCTGACGCCGGAGATCGTCCAGCTCGCGGCAAGCCGCAAGCCGGATATTCTCATCACCGTGGACAACGGCATCGCCAGCGTGGCGGGCGTTGCCGAGGCGAACCGGCTGGGCATGCAGGTACTAGTGACTGACCATCACCTGCCCGGCGACGAATTGCCGGAAGCGGCTTGCATCGTTAATCCCAACCAGCCCGGCTGCGATTTTCCGAGCAAGAACCTGGCCGGTGTGGGGGTGATTTTCTACGTCATGCTGGCGTTGCGCGCCGAGTTGCGCCTGCGTAACGCCTTTGCCGGCAAGGCCGAACCCAATCTCGGCAATCTGCTCGACCTGGTGGCGCTGGGCACGGTGGCCGACGTGGTCCGGCTCGACGATCTCAACCGCACCCTGGTCAGCAACGGCCTCAAGCGTATGCGTGCCGGCAAGGCTTGCGCCGGTATCCAGGCGCTGCTCAAGGTGGCGGGGCGCGATGCGCGGCGCGCCTCTTCCTGGGATATGGGCTTCGCCGTCGGACCGCGCCTCAATGCCGCCGGGCGGCTGGAAGACATGGCGCTGGGCATTGAATGCCTGCTCAGCGACGACCCGGTGCGCGCGCTGGACCTGGCGCAGCAGCTCGACACGCTCAACCGCGAACGCCGCGCCATCGAAGCCGACATGCACAACCAGGCGCTGGCCGCGCTGGAACAGATTACCGTGCAGGACAACTACAGCCTTAGTCTGTTCGACCCAGACTGGCACCAGGGCGTGATCGGCATTCTCGCTTCGCGTCTCAAGGAGAAATATCACCGCCCGGTGATCGCTTTCGCCCAGGGCAATGACGGGGAGCTGAAAGGCTCGGGGCGCTCCATACCCGGCTTGCACCTGCGCGACGCGCTGGATCTGGTAGCCAAACACCACCCCGAAATGATCAGGAAATTCGGCGGTCACGCCATGGCGGCTGGGCTGACCATCGCGGAAGCGGATTTCGCCCGCTTCGAAGCCGCCTTCGAAGCGATTTGCGGCCAATTGCTCACGCCCGCCCTGCTGACCCAGACGGTAGAGACGGACGGTGCACTGGAAGCGCTGGAAATGTCGCTGGAACTGGCGCAGTTACTGAGAACCGAGGTGTGGGGCCAAGCTTTCCCTGAACCGGCGTTTCAAGGCGAATTCGAGGTGGAACAACAGCGCGTGGTGGGCGAGAAACATCTAAAACTGCGCCTCAAGCAGGCCGGACGCAGCTTTGAAGCCATGTTTTTTTTTCAAGCCGAGCCCTTGCCGCAAAGACTGCATGCGGTTTACCGCCTGGATGTAAACGAGTATAACGGCAACACCACGCTGCAATTGCTTTTGAACCACTGGGAACCCGCATAACCCTAAAAACCTTAGTTCGATAACCACGGAGGGCACGGAGAACACGGAGAAAGGTCGTTTACGGCCTATTGTGTCTTCACTCAACACTTCGGCAAGCTCAGCGCACCGCGGGTGAATGCCAAACATTATGCAATCTATTGTTTTTACTCCGTGTTCTCCGTGAACTCCGTGGTTAACTGCTTTTTCTAGGATAACAGATGGACCTGCTGTCCATGCAAGGCAACGGCGCCGAGCATATTCCGACTTTTCTCACCAGCCTGGCGATCGGTTTGCTGATCGGACTGGAGCGCGAGCGCAACCCCAGCGCCAAGGCCGGGCTGCGCACCTTCGCCCTGGTCGCGCTGACAGGAACCCTGGCGGCGATGCTTTCCCAGCTCATGCAGTCGCCATGGTTACTAGCCATCGGGTTGTTTACTGTAGGGCTGATGATCGTCGGCGCCTACTTTGGCCCGCGCGCACCGGATGAAGATCCCGGCACTACCACTTCCGCCGCCCTGCTGGTGTGCTACCTGCTGGGCGCCATGGTGTGGTTCGGCGCCGACACGCCGGCACTGATGCTGGCCATCGTGGTGACCATCCTGCTTTATTTCAAACCGGAATTGCGCGGCTGGACGCAAAATCTGTCGCGCCGTGACCTGATCTCGATCTTTCAGTTCGCCGTGCTGACCTTCATCATCCTGCCGATCCTGCCCGACCATAACTATGGCCCCTACAACACACTCAACCCGCACCAGACCTGGCTCATGGTAGTGCTGATTTCTGGGCTCAGCCTGGCAGGCTATGTTGCCTTGCGCATCGTCGGGCAGCGTTATGGCTCGCCCATTCTGGGCCTGCTCGGCGGGATGGTGTCGAGCACGGCAACCAGCATGGTTTATGCCCGTCACGGCAAGAACGAAGGCATGCTGCAACTCTCAGTGATCGTGATCCTGATTGCCAACCTGGTGGTGATCGTACGCCTGGCAGTGGAAGGACTGGCGGTCTCGCCCCGTTCCTTGCCCACCCTCCTGCCAGTGCTGGGCAGCGGCCTGGCTTTCGGCCTGGCGGGTACCGCCTTCCTGTGGCGCCATCTATCCAAGCCCAGCGATCTGCCCTTGCCGGAAATGACCAACCCGACCGAAATTCGCATCGCGCTGGGCTTTGGCCTGCTTTATGCTATCGTGCTGTTTTTCTCCGCATGGCTGTCGGATATCGCCGGCAGCAAAGGACTATATATCGTGGCGCTGATTTCCGGACTCACCGATGTCGACGCCATCACGCTTTCCAGCCTGCGCCTGTTTGAATTGGGCAAGCTGCAATCATCACAGGCAGTAACCGCCATTACCCTGGCCTTCCTGTCCAATCTGGCTTTTAAATTCGGCCTGATCGCCACCATCGGTGGCGCTCAACTGGCCAAACGTTGCGCCGTCGGCTTCACCGCCATGGGCGTGGGAATGGGAATGGGACTGATATGGCTACAATAACTCCGGCTGACTTGATCAAGGATATCGGCGGACTGGTCACGCTCCCCGATGTGTACCTGAAAATCAACCGCCTGGTGGACGATCCAAACACCAACAGTGCCGACATCGCCAAGGCGGTCAGCCAGGACCCTTCATTCACAGTGCGCCTGCTGCGCGTCGCGAACAGTTCGCTGTACGGGTTTTCCTCCAAGATCGATTCCGTTCCCAAGGCGGTCACCATCATCGGCACCGCGCAAGTTCGCAGCCTGGCCTTGTCCATGTCGGTCGCCAGCAGCTTTGCCGGCTTGCCCAACGAACTGGTGTCGATGGACAATTTCTGGCGTCACAGCCTGCTCTGTGCCCTGGCAGCCAGGCACCTGGCCAGGGAGGCGCGACGCTGCGACCCGGATGCCCTGTTCACCGCCGGACTGCTGCACGACATCGGCGAACTGGTGATTTTCAACCGCCTCCCGGATCAAGCGCGAGAGGCGCTGGAACTGGTGCTGGACAGCCAGGACGAGATGCCGATATTTCAGGCCGAACACGAAGTCATGGGCTTTGACCACGCCGAAGTCGGTGGTGAACTGGCGCGTCAATGGCAGCTCCCTCCCCTGCTGGAAGAATGTATCGCCCATCACCACGCCATCGCCAATGCAAAAAGTCATCCCCGGGAAACCGCGCTGATCCACCTCGCCAACATCATTGCTTTGATGGCCGAGATCGACACGCTCGATCCGGATGACGTCCCGCCCATCGACCCACTGGCCTGGGAACTGACCGGCCTGAACGAGGATTCGGTCGAACCGGCGATGCGGGCCATCCAGGCGGAAGTCGTCGAGGTCGAAAAATTGTTCCTGGGCAATTCCTGATCATGGCCCTCACCCCGCTCATCACCCTCCTCCGCTCAAGCCCACGCTGCCCGGTTTCGAGCACGTGCGACGTTCGTGGAACAACAATTACCAGTCCTATGCCGCCCGCATCCTGCCGGGCGAATACTACGTCACCAAGAACGACGAGGGCGTTTACACCACGCTCGGCTCCTGCATTTCCGCCTGCATTCGCGACCGCGTGCTAGGGATCGGCGGCATGAACCACTTCATGCTGCCGAGCACCGGCGCGGCCGAGGTCGATGCCTGGAAAGCTTCGAGCCAGAGCTCCGCCACACGCTACGGCAACTACGCCATGGAACACCTGATCAACGAGATCATGCGCAACGGCGGCAAGCGTCAGAATCTGGAAGTGAAAATTTTCGGCGGCGGGCGCATTCTGGAAAACATGACCGACGTGGGCGAACGCAATATCGCCTTCGTGCGCGACTATCTCCAGCTGGAAGGGCTGCAGGTGGTTTCCGAAGACGTGGGCAGCATCTATCCGCGCATGGTGGTGTATTTCCCGTCAAGCGGACGGGCAAGGGTCAAGCGTCTGCGTTCCCTGCACACCAACACCATCGTCAAACAGGAAATCAGCTATATCGACACCCTCAAGGCCAAGCCGGTAACGGGCGATATCGAGCTGTTCTAGGCGTTGCCGCAATAGAACATGAAGACCATATAAAGACTATAATCAGTCTTTATGTTCTACCCATGCACGGGAGTCGCACCATGAAATTCTCATCCCAAATAAAGCCAATCAGCTACCTCAAAAGCCACACGGCTGAAATCGTCAGGCAAATCACAGAAAGTCGCGAACCCCTGCTCATCACTCAGAACGGCGAAGCCAAGCTTGTCGTCATGGATGTAAAAAGTTATGAAGAGCAGGAAGAGACGCTTGCCATGCTGAAAATCCTGGCTCTCGGAAACTGGGAGATCGAACGAGGAAAATTCCGTGATGCCGAGGATGTGTTTGCTGAACTGGACAAGGCCGATCAGCAGTGAGTTTCAAGATTGTCATCCTTGAATCGGCTGAACATGACCTGAAAGAACTCAGAGCTTACATCGTCAAGCGCTTCTCACTTGAGATTTGGCAGAATACTTATGACAATCTCAAAGCATCCATCCGCAACCTGCAGGATTTTCCTCAGGCAGGCGCCATCCCTGACGAGATCGAGAAACTACACCTCAGCCAATTCAGGCAGATACTCTCGGGGAAGAATCGCATTATCTACGAAGTACGTCAGGACACTCTCTACATCCACATCATTGCAGATGCACGACGCAACATGAAATCATTACTGACAAAAAGACTTCTGCGGATTAACGACTAAGAATTCCCGGTGTGACATCGTCACTGCATGGCGGTTTTCCCTTGTGCCACGTCCGTTTTAATAACAACCCCTACCCGCCGATTTTTATGCGAACCAAAAGCAACAAACCTAAACCAGCCGACACACCGGCGCCGGCAAGCAAACTCCATCCGCGCAATCGCTTTCAGGGCCGCTATGACTTCCAGCGGCTGATACAAACTGACGCAGAGTTGGGTAATTTCGTTGGCGTGAATGCGCAGGGTGAACTGGGCATTGATTTTGCCGCTCCTGCTGCGGTCAAGGCACTGAATCGCGCGCTGCTGAAAGACAGCTACGGCATTCAGGCTTGGGAAATCCCGCCACAAAATCTTTGTCCGGCAGTGCCGGGGCGTGCCGATTATGTGCATTATCTGGCCGACTTGCTGGCCGCAAGCAATTACGGCGCCATACCAAGCAACAAGTTCATACAGGTGCTGGACATCGGCACAGGCGCAAATTTCATTTACCCTTTGATCGGGCACAGCGAATACGGCTGGCGCTTCGTCGCGACGGATATCAACCCAGCCTCGCTGGAAAATGCCCAAGCCATTCTGGATGCCAATCCAGCGCTGGCACAGCGGATAACGCTACGTTTGCAGCCCTCGCCAGATACGATTTTCAGCGGCATCGTTTCCGATGACGAGTGGTTCGACCTGACGCTGTGCAACCCGCCTTTTCATGCTTCCCTGGCCGAGGCCAGCGCAGGCACGCAACGCAAATGGAAAAACCTGGGCAAGCAAGATGCCAAGACAGCATCCCATCCGGGCCTGAATTTCGGCGGTCAGGATGCGGAACTCTGGTGCGTCGGCGGCGAGGAAGCCTTCATCCAGCGCATGATAAGCGAGAGCGCGCAGATCCCCGCGCGCTGCTTCTGGTTCACTACCCTGGTATCGAAATCAGCCAGCCTGCCCGGCATCTACGCGGCGCTGAAGCGGGCCGGCGTGCAGGAACACAAAACGATCACCATGAGCCAGGGGCAAAAACAAAGCCGCCTTGTAGCCTGGACTTTTCTGAATCAGGCACAACAAGCCGGGTGGCGTAAAGTGCGCTGGTAAGGTCGGATAAGCCAGTCGAAAGTACTTCATCCCTGAGTTCGCCTTTCTGCTTTGTGCCAGTTGCCGACATTTCAGGGGTAAGAATTGGATGCCCTAAAGCTGCCGTTGGAGATAGGCAGGATCGCAGACTATGGAGACGTTGAAGTTTGACAGGTCAATGGGTACTATCGACCCCAAGGGGCCTGTCATTTTTCTAACTTACAAGCTCAGCCACAGGTGCCCAATCGCCAGCCAAACTGCATGAGGCTCCTCCCCTGAATTGAGATCCCATTCAGGACGGTGCATTTAATATCCGATATCTACATTAAGGACTTGTCCGATGAGTGCCGACCCGAATATTCAGGCTGACGAGGTTCTTTATCATTATTGCAGTGCCGAATCCTTTTTATCGATCATTCAAAAGCGCGCAGTCTGGCTTTCTGGTATCTCGCTGGCGAAAGAGCCACCCGAAAATGACGGAACTTTGTCGGAATCGAGGGCCGACTTTGGATGATTATGGGTGGCGGTTTTGGGGTGGGAATATGCACTTGCTGAGGGCAGTGATATTTACATCAGAAAGCATTTGCTTTTATGAGCAGACGCGCTTCATCTACATTGATGAACATTTGCAAGAAAACTACCGGAAATTAAACTGTCCCGACACATTCCCTTCAAAGTGTTGATTGGTGCGGGTAGTCAGACTCGAACTGACACGTCTCACAACGCTGGCACCTAAAGCCAGTGCGTCTACCAATTCCGCCATACCCGCAAGGCGCGTAGTGTAAACTATCCTGCCTTCGGCTGCCAGCTTAGCTAAACTAACGCGCGATGACGACCAAACACTACGAAAATTTCCCTGTCGCTTCCATACTGCTGCCCCGTCGGCTACGCCAGCCGGTCGGCCTGATTTATTCCTTCGCCCGGCAAGCCGACGATTTTGCCGACGAGGGTGACATGGAACCGGCACAGCGCCTTGAACTACTCAATGGCTTCCGCGCCGAACTGGAGCGCATCAAGGCGGGGAAAACACCTGAAACGCCGTTGTTTCAGGATTTGGTGCCAGTCATCGCCCAATATGACCTGCCGCTCGAAGCATTCCATGACCTGCTCGACGCGTTTTCCCAGGACGTGGTGAAAAGCCGCTATGCCAATTTCGGCGAGGTCATGGACTATTGCCGCCGTTCCGCCAATCCGGTGGGGCGCCTGATGCTGCACCTCTATGGCGCTACTGACCGGCGCAACCTGGCCTATTCCGATGCCATCTGCTCCAGCCTGCAGTTGATCAATTTCCTGCAGGATGTCGCCATCGATTATCGCAAGGATCGCATTTACCTGCCCCAGGACGAGATGGAGAAGTACAAGATCACGGAAGCGCAGATTGCCCGAGGCGATACGGGCGGCCTGTGGAGTATGTTTATGCAAATGCAGATCGAGCGCACGCGCAAACTGCTGCAGGCCGGTGCGCCGCTGGGCAATATCCTGCCGGGCCGCATCGGGCTGGAAATGCGCATGATCATCATGGGCGGCGAGTCCATCCTGCGCAAACTGCACAAAAGCCGTGGCGACATGTTCAACCAGCGGCCGGTGCTCAAACCCGGCGACTGGACCTATATGCTTTACCGTTCAATACGAGCGAAATAATGACGCCTGACCAATACTGCCAGGACAAGGCCGCCAGTAGCGGCTCCAGTTTCTACAACAGCTTCCGTTTCCTGCCACCGGAAAGGCGCCGCGCCATTACCGCCCTGTACGCCTTCTGCCGCGAAGTGGACGATGTCGTCGACGAATGCCCCGATCCCGTGGTGGCACAGACCAAGCTGAACTGGTGGCGCGGTGAAATCGCCGCCACCTTTGCCGGGACGCCGCAGCACCCGGTCGGCCAGGCACTGCTGCCCGCCATCCGTGCCTTCAACCTGCCCTTGGAGCAGTTTGCCGAAATCATCGATGGCATGGAAATGGATCTGCAACAGAACCGCTACGCCGATTTCAAGGCGCTGCAACTTTACTGCTACCGTGTCGCCAGCGTGGTGGGCCAACTCGCCGCGAGCATTTTCGGCGCCAGCGAGCGCAATACCATGAAATATGCACACGATCTGGGCATGGCGTTCCAGCTCACCAACATCATCCGCGACGTCGGCGAGGATGCGCGGCGCAACCGCATCTACCTGCCGCTGGACGAATTGCAACAGTTTGGCGTGAGCGAGGCGGACATCCTTGGCAGCAACGAAAGCCCCGAATTCCAGCGCCTCATGGCGTTCCAGATCGAGCGTGCCAAACACTTCTACACCCAGGCTTTCGCCGCCCTGCCGCAAGCGGACCGCAAGTCGCAATTGCCCGGCCTGATCATGGCCGCAATATACCGCACCCTGTTGGATGAAATCGAAGCCGATGGCTGCCATGTACTGAAACAGAAAACCTCCCTTCCGCCGTTGCGCAAGCTGTGGATCGCGTGGCGCACCTGGCTGAAAAGCTGATGCGCGCGCCCCTCTCTTCAACTCTCTCCCTAGAAGGGAGAGAGGGCAAAGGTGAAAGGCGATTGTTTTGATCGCGGTTATCGGCGGTGGCTACGCGGGCTTGGCGGCGGCCGTTTCTCTGGCACAGCAGAACATCCCAGTCACGCTATTCGAAGCGGGCAAGACCCTGGGCGGCCGGGCACGCGGCGTGGCTTATCGTGGCGTCTCCATGGACAACGGGCAGCACATCCTGCTTGGCGCCTACCGCGAAACCCTGCGCCTGATGGCGCTGACCGGAGTGAACCAGGATGCCGTGCTGCGCCTGCCGCTGGCACTCACGATCCCCGGCCACTTCTCGCTCAAGACCCCC
>Ga0105091_10000152_pt1 | contig 25649 bp, 27 predicted proteins | sample PPLLak1March2015_FD_87022 | JGI IMG/M metagenome (GOLD analysis project Ga0105091, IMG submission 87022) | Freshwater sediment microbial communities from Prairie Pothole Lake near Jamestown, North Dakota, USA - PPLs Lake P7 Core (1) Depth... | ecosystem: Environmental > Aquatic > Freshwater >... | reverse complement strand
TTGCTGGTGGCGTTGTCCGGCATTGTCGGTGGTTCATTACTGGAGGGCGGAAGCGTTGCAATATTACTGCAGGGAGCGTCGCTGCTAATCGTTCTGGGAGGCACCTTGGGAGCGGTAATGCTGCAGAATCCGGGCAAAACTTTTGCAATGGGTATTCGCATGGGTAAATGGGCATTCTTTACCCCTAAAATCTCACAGCAAAAGATGATTTACCAATTGAGTGCGTGGAGCAATATTGTGCGCCGCGAGGGCGTGCTGAAGCTGGAAGACCAGATAGATGAAATTGCCGATCCTTTTGTGCGCAAGGGTTTGCAGATGCTGGTGGATGGCATGCCGGCAGACAAGATTCGCAGTGTGATGGAGGTGGATTTGCATACCTATGAGCAGATGAATTTCCAGTCTGCAAGGGTGTGGGAGTCAGCTGCCGGCTATTCGCCAACGATCGGTATTATGGGCGCGGTACTGGGTCTGGTGCATGTGATGCAGACCTTGTCGGAGCCCTCAAAGTTAGGTGCAGGTATTGCAATTGCATTTATTTCAACGCTCTATGGCGTGGGCTTGGCGAACCTTGTGTTTTTGCCGATCGCGGGGAAACTCAAGATGATTATCTTGCAGCAGGTGAATGTACGAGAGATGTTTATTGATGGCCTGGTACTCATCGCCAATGGCGAAAATACGCGCTACCTTGAAAATAAGTTGCAGGGCTATATCTCCTAGTCATGGCGCGCCGATCCCGCAGACAGGATGAGGAAAATCACGATCGCTGGCTGATTTCCTATGCTGACTTTATCACCCTTTTGTTTGCACTGTTTGTCGTGCTGTATGCAATGTCAAAAGTGGATGAGGCCAAGTACAAAGTGTTTGGTGATTCGCTCAACTTTGCTTTCGGTAAGTCCATTTTGCTGGGGAAGCCAGGCGTAATCGAGCCAGCACAGACAGTGCAGAGTGAGCAGGAACTTTTGCTGAAAGCACTGGTGGACAAGAGAAATGCACGCCTGGCCGAACAACAGCGTAAGCAAAATGAGGCCATGCAGACTATGGTTTCAAATCTCAGGCAAGTGATGGCTCCTCTGGTCAAAAGTGATATGGTCAATGTGACGCAAACCCCCAGAGGCGTGGTGTTGGATATTAATGCCAGTGCCTTGTTTGAGCTGGGTGAGGCGGCATTGCAGCGCAGTGCTGCGCGTACGCTGGCCACGGTGGCCAAGGTGCTGGAGGCGGGCACTGAAGCGATCGAAGTCGAGGGGCATACCGATGATGTCCCGATCTTTACGCCGCAGTTCCCGTCAAACTGGGAGTTGTCAGCGGCACGGGCCAGCAGTGTGGTGCGACTGTTTATCGAACAGGGCGTCGCCGCGGAACGCCTGCGCGCGGTTGGCCTGGCATCCTATCGCCCGATAGTCAGCAATGATACGGCGGAAGGACGTGCGCGTAACCGTCGTGTAACCGTCACCATTGTGGCGCCTGTCATAGAGCGGCCTGTGCAGAACGTGGCGGATGAAAAGGCTGATATGAAGGCCGAAAATACAGTAGCACAAGATCCGGCCGGCAGATAAAAAACACCAGGGCGTTGTAGTAATTACAACTGTCTATGAAATCTGCCAGTTTTACTATCGTTCCGACCATGTAAATTCCGTTGATCCCTTACCGTCATAACAAAAATAGCAAAAAAAAATGGGCACCCCGAAGATGCCCATTTTAACGACTGTGACTATGCCATCAATACAGCATAAAACCTTTACTGGAGTGTCTGCGCCAGCCGGAAACCGTAGCTGAAGTCGCGGTAGTTGGCCGAGAACTTGGAGCGCGCAGTCGCACGCCCGAACTTCGGATCTTTGCCCCACGAGCCACCGCGCAGCACACGCATGGAACCATTCATCCTCGCGCTACCGTCTGCCGGAGCAGCGTTGTAGTTGTCCTGATAGAAATCTTCCACCCATTCCCACACGTTGCCACTCATGTCATACAGGCCAAAGGCATTGGCCTTCTTGCTTGCCACCGGGTGCGGCGAATTGAATAAAAAGCTGCCGCTATTGTTATTGTTCCACGATACGCTGTCCGCATTGTCGCTGCCGCAATACTCATGTTGATTGCCTGCACGGCAGGCATATTCCCATTCAGCCTCACTGGGCAGCCGATATTGTTTGCCGGTCTTGGTATTGAGTTTCTGGATGAATCTCTGGACATCATTCCAGCTAACCTGCTCTACCGGGCAGGCATCGTCACAGCCTGTGAAATAACTGGGGTTGTCATTCATGAGCGTACGCCATTGCGCTTGTGTTACCTCGGTCTTGCCGATGGCAAAAGGTTTGGCGATCGTGACGTTATGCAAGGGTTTTTCATCTGGCTCGCCATTGTTAGAACCCATGGCGAAGCTACCTGGAGGAATTTCCACCATCTCAGGACAGTCCGGGCAGTCCTTGAACGTCCTGCCTGCTTCCGGTTCAGCCACGCTTTCCCATTGGTAAATTTTGTCTTGCGCAGCGCGTGCTTCGGGTGCGTCGGGCGCAAGCAACAAATAGCGCTTCATTTCGAGCATCGCATCACGGTATTTTCTGGTTTCACCGAGTACCAGCGCCAGGTTGTAATGACCTTCAGGCCACCACGGCACAACCTCCAAAGCTTTACCATAAAGCTCTATCGCCTTATCAAGGCGTTTTTCCTGCACTGCAAATTCAGCCTGTACTTTAAATTTGTGCGCCACCTCGGGCATTACCGGCTTGGGGTTCGCAGCCCGGTATTGGGTAACAACCCCCTGAAAAGCATCGGTGGTGTTATCGGCGTAAGCCGGCATACAAACCAGGAAAAATACAACTGCCAGATATTTGTTCGTATAAGTCAAAATTCCACCTTTTGTGTTCGTATTGTCATTGCGATCAGCTATCAATTGTAGCTGTTTTCAGCGCGGACTATTGTGAAGTCGAGTCGATCTTGTGGGTGCGATGAATGATGAAGAGGTAACTGTGAGGGGTGTTGTGTTGTATCTTTTTGATTTACTGAAGAAAGTCTAATGTCAGGTACTTGCAGTGCCACTTCAGGACGCACTGTTACCCTTGGGGAGAAGCAGCGTTTCGGTCTGGGTTTAACCGCTACCGAGGTGGCGCCCAGAGTTGGCAATATTGGCCTGACCGTCCGGGCCGTATATGCCAGCGGCACTTTTGCCTGAATTGAACAGGACGCTGAGCGCTTGCTGGTTGTTGCGCATTTTGGAGTTGATGAGTTCTCCGTTGGTGTTGTTAAGATGTTGTGCTTCGGCCGCGAATTTCTGGATATCGTTCCATAACGGCAGGGCGCCGGGTGCATTTTTTGCTATCCACGCTTCCATATTATCTGAGCTGTTGGCTAGCAGTGCTTTGCGGCGGGAGTTGGCGATTTCCATCAATCGATTGGCAAGTTGCGTTTTGACATCACTGAGCGTCAACAGGTTTTCAGTATCGTTGCTCAGCAAAAACTCCTGTTCGGAAGTCAGTAATGCAACGAACTTGCGCAGCGTGGCAAGTTCGTTGTTCAGTTGCAGGATAGCGTCCTTGATCACGGTTGCCGGCCGGTTTTATATTTTGGCCGATCCGCCTTGGTTGGCGCTGATGAGCTCTTTCACACTGTCGATCAGCCCATCGGCTATCTTGCTGTTATTGATCTGAAAGCGCCCCTCGCTAATTGCCTGTTTGATTGCTGCAACTTTTTCCTTGTCGACTACCGAGGTGTTGGCCATGCTGTTTTCCAGGCTGCGCAACTGTGCGCTTGCAGTGCCAAGGCGAACGCTGGTTTCACTGGCAGGGGTGCCGTTACCTGGTTTTGCGTTGGGCGAGCGAGGGGCCAATTCACCAATCTGAGTTGAGGGTAGCGGCGGGGTGGTTTTATCAATTTTCATTGCTTTGCTCCTATGATTATTTCCTGTACGGCTGCTTCTTCGGCAGTATTTCGTAAAACTTTAGGGTTTTTTTCAGGTTTATTCAAAAATAAATCTGAATTTTGCAACAAGTTGTTTTTATTGAATATATAAACACTCAAGGGTTTACCTGTATGGCGCCACCCTTGACTACCCCGCTTACAATTTGCCCTGAGGCTGCTCGGGCGGATGTGGTTTCCCCTTCTGCTGCATTGTTTAACGCCTGGCCTTCGGCGCTAACGCGAAAGCCCGATCCCAGCACCTGTAATTGCACGGATTGCCCACGGATCACAGTATAGGGGGCGCGCAGCATGTCCTGGCGCAATATCTGCCCGGCGGCAACGCCATATTTCATGATTTTTCCTATGGCTTGTGCCGGATCGGTGAGTGTGCCTGCCTGCAACGATTCGCTGGGCAGGCTGCCAATATCCTCGGCGCGCAAGGTTTGTCCCTGTTGCAGTGTTTTGTTGGCCGTGAGCATAGTTAAGCTGATTTTGACATTTACCTGAACAAACAGTGACCAGCCCTGAGTGCTGTTGCAGCGCACGCCCACGCTGCTGTTACCGTTCAGTTGTGCGCCGGGAGGCAAAAAGGCTTCGAGTGCTGTGCAGGCGGGCAAGGTGATACGACGGTCTATTTCAGTTACCTGGATCGTGACTTTCCCCGGCATCGCCTGTGTTTGTGCGCGCACAAAGGCTGTCACCGTGTCACGGATTTCAGTATGGCTTTGTGCCCCGCCGGCTGTTGCCGCGCCTGCCCCTGCAGACAGGGTGCACAGGAAAATCATCGTAAACAGGGTTGTGATGGATTTTTGCATGGATGCATTGTCGTCCAGTACGGGCTTTCAGGGAAGTATTTTGAGTGATATTTAACCGTGGAAAAGAACGGGTTTTGTAGCCTTAATCGCAAGATTGTTTTGCTTTGATCGGAATAGTATGCGCAACATAGCGGTCATCAGAGGGTGGCCCGAATGTAATGCCAGAAGGTTGGTGCCAATGAACAATAGACAGCCAGATCGCGGGGGTAGAATATGAGCAGAATCGATGATGCTTTGCACTTTAACCAGACTGCATTAAGTTTGCGTGCTGCACGCCAGGAGCTGATTGCATCAAATATCGCCAATGCGGATACGCCGAATTTTAAGGCAAAGGATATTGATTTTGCCAGCGCTTTAAAAGGTGCGATGTCGGGTTCGTCTCCCAAACTGGCGCTGGCGGCAACCGCCCAGGCCCATCTGGGCGGAGTTGACGGAAAAACCGTGATGGGTGCACCGGTGATGTATCGCAACGCGGCTCAACCCAGTGCAGACGGCAATACCGTCGATATGGATGTGGAGCTGGCACAGTTTGCCGACAATGCCTTGCGCTATGAAGCCAGCGTCAAGTTTGTCAGCGATGACATCAAGAAAATATTAACCGCCATACAGGGGTAATCATCATGTCTCTATTTAATATATTCAATATTTCCGGCTCTGCGATGACAGCGCAGTCGCAGCGGCTTAACACGGTGGCAAGTAACCTCGCCAACGTGGACAGCACCACCGGGCCCGATGGCAAAGCCTATCGCTCCAAGCAGGTGGTGTTTCAGGCTACGCCGATGGGCGGGCAGGCGGGGGTGGGAGTCAAGGTTGCCTCGGTGGTGGAATCTGCGTCGCCGATGAAAATGATGTACGACCCCAAGCATCCCATGGCCAACGGACAGGGCTATGTCGAAATGCCGAACGTGAATCCCGTGGAAGAAATGGTCAACATGATTTCTGCCTCGCGTTCCTACCAGAATAACGTGGAGGTGCTGAACACCTCGAAAAGCCTGCTGGCCAAAACCCTGGGCATCGGCAATTAAGTGGTCTGACAAAAGGATAGAGACATGTTAAATGTACCCCAAAAATCCAGTGTAGCTGCAGCGCCCTTGGCGGGGCTTAATCCGGCCGGGAGTCTGCAGGCAAAGAACGCGCAGGGCGCAGGCGCCAATGCTGTCGAGGCAAAATCTGCTGCCGGCAAGGGCGGCGTGGCAGAGTCACAGGACAGATTCCTGAAGTTGCTGGTCACGCAGATGAAAAATCAGGATCCGTTGAACCCGATGGACAATGCGCAGGTGACATCGCAGATGGCACAGCTCAGCACCGTCAGCGGTATCGACAAATTGAATTCAACCCTGGCAGCGTTGAGCGGCAGTATGATTGCATCTCACTCGATGCAGGCTTCGGCCATGATCGGCCATGTGGTGGTGGTTCCGGGGAATACGATGGAACTGAAAAATGGCAAGGCAGCGGGTGCGCTGGATTTGACGCAGCCAGCCGATAACCTCAGCGTGCAGATTACGGATGGCGGCGGCAACGTAGTGCGGAATCTGAAGTTGGGCAGCCAGCAAAGCGGCATCCTGCCGATACAGTGGGATGGCTTGAATGACGCGAATGAAACCGTTGCGGATGGCAATTACCGCTTTAGTGCCACAGCGCAACTGGGCGCTGCAAAATCCAGCGTCAATGCCTTGTCTTATGGTTTGGTTAGCGGTGTGAAGCAAAACCCGGAAGGTGCGAGCCTGACGGTGGAGCGACTGGGTGATGTCAAACTGGATTCGGTCAAACAGATTTTATAGCAGGCAAAAGCGGCACTAGTAACCGGGTGCCTGTGCAGAGAATGTGAAGTTAATACTAACACTGGGAGATTATCATGGGTTTTCAACAAGGCTTAAGTGGATTGAATGTGGCGGCCAAGAATTTGGACGTGATCGGCAATAACGTATCGAACGCCAATACGGTAGGCTTTAAGCAGTCCCAGGCGCAATTTGCGGACGCATATGCCGCCGCGCAGGGGGGCGCGACGATGTCCGCAAGCGGGATAGGTGCGAAAGTCGCAACCATTGCACAGCAATTCGGCCAGGGTAATGTCACGACCACCAACAATCCGCTGGATATTGCGGTGAGTGGCTCGGGCTTCTTCCAGATGGATGCCAATGGCTCAACTTTGTACAGCCGTAATGGTCAATTCCAGATGGACAAGAACGGTTATATCGTTAACTCACAGGGACATAAATTAACCGGCTACAAGGCGGATCCGCTGACCGGGCGCGTGTCGTCCGGCACCTCGGGTCCCTTGCAACTGCCAACACAGGCGATCACGCCCAATCCGACCACCAAGTCGGAAATAGGTCTGAACCTGGATTCGCGCGAACCTGTGCCTCGCGTTCCGGTGTTTGATCCCGAGAATCCCGATTCGTACAACCGCTCGACTGCGATGACTATATTCGACACGCTGGGTAATGAACATGTGATGAATATATATTTCCGCAAAGCAGCCACCCCGGTGAATACCTGGGATACCTACGTTACCGTGGATGGTAAACCCGCAAACAGTTCTGCGGCACCGGGCGCAGAAGGGGCCGCGCCTGCAGAGGGTGGTGCGGAAGGCGGTGCTGCTCCAGCCGCGTCTGCCAAAGCCACCATGATGGGAACGATCACCTTTAACTCGACCGGTGCGCTCACCTCGACCAATCCTGCAAGTGACCCGCTTGGAATCATGACTATTCCCGGTGGAATTGTTTATGACAATGGTTCGACCACGCCGCAGCAAATGACGATGGACTTCAAGCCATCGACACAGTTCGGCACACCCTTTGGTGTGACGGCGTTGAATCAGGATGGTTACACCTCGGGGCAATTGAGCGGCTTCAGCACCAGCCCGGACGGTACTATCCTGGGTCGCTATAGCAATGGCCAGAGCAAGGCGCTGGGGCAGGTGGTGCTGGCAAATTTTACCAATCCACAGGGTTTGCAACCTCTGGGAAATAATGAGTGGAGTGTCAGTGCGGCTTCGGGACAGGCCCTGGTGGGCAAGCCGGGCACGGCCAGTCTGGGCGTGTTGCAATCGGGTGCGGTAGAAGATTCCAACGTGGATCTGACTGCCGAGCTGGTCAATATGATTATGGCGCAGCGCGTGTATCAGGCCAATGCGCAGACGATCAAGGCGCAGGATTCATTGCTGCAAACGATTACGAATATCAGATAATAAAATAGCGTAGGTAGGAGGGAGTATGGACAAATTAATTTATACCGCAATGTCAGGTGCTTCGCATACACTGCAGCAGCAGGCTGCGGTATCGCAAAATTTGGCCAATACCAATACTCCCGGTTTTCGCGCCGCGATCAACACTTTTCGTGCGGTGCCTTTGGTTGGCGAAGGCCTGGACACTCGCTCCTTTGTGGTTGACTCTACCGCGGGTGCTGATTTTTCATCAGGCGTGATGGAGCCGACCGGACGTCCACTCGATGTGGCCGTGAATGGAGAGGGGTGGCTTGCTGTGCAGGGCACTGACGGCAAAGAGGCTTACACGCGCAATGGCAGTTTGCAGATGACTTCAAGCGGCTTGCTGCAAACACGCAATGGACTCAATGTGCAGGGCGATGATGGGCCGATCACCATTCCGCCCGATACACAGGTGACCGTTGCACAGGATGGCACCATCTCCACCGTCCCGCTGCCTAATCAACCTAACAGTGCAGTGGTGATAGGGCGCATCAAACTGGTTAACCCGCCGCAGGCTATGCTGGTGCGGGGTGATGATGGCCTGTTTCGCATCAAGGATGGCAAACCCGCCGAAGCCAGTGCCGGAGTCGCGGTGATGTCGGGTTTTCTGGAAAGCAGTAACGTGAATACGGTGGAGGCGATGGTAAGTATGATCTCGCTGGCACGGCAATTTGAGACGCAGATGAAGTTGCTCACTACCGCAGACAGTAACGCGCGTCAGGCATCGAAGATACTCAGTGTTAATTGATTTCAGAATGGCAGGTCGGGCTGAGGCACGACCTGCGACATAATGGCTTATCTGCATTTAATATTGGAAGAGGAAAATAATCGTGATACGTTCCTTATGGATTTCTAAAACGGGTCTGGAAGCGCAGCAGCAGCAGATGGATACTATCTCCAATAATCTGGCCAACGTCAGCACCACCGGCTTTAAGCGTTCGCGCACCGTGTTTGAAGACCTGCTCTACCAGAATATGCGCCAACCCGGTGAAGCGTCATCACAACAAACCAGTACACCATCAGGCTTGCAGGTCGGTACCGGCGTGCGCCCGGTGGCCACTGAGCGTATTCATACCCAGGGTAACCTGCAGCAAACCGGCAACAAGCTGGACGTGGCAATCAACGGTGAAGGATTTCTGCCGGTGCTGATGCCAAATGGCGCGATAGCGTACACGCGTGATGGTTCGTTCCAGACCAATAGCGAGGGGCAGATTGTGACGGCCAACGGCTATGTCATACAGCCGCCTATATCAATACCCGCCGATGCAGAGAGTGTGAGCATCGCCAGCGATGGCATGGTGTCCGTAGTGCAAACCGGCTCGTCGGCTCCCGTGCAGATAGGCAGCATGCAACTGGCTACCTTTATTAATCCGACCGGACTGCAAAGCAAGGGGGCAAACCTGTATGAGGAAACGGCTTCATCCGGCGCACCGAAATTCAACTTGCCCGGCTCAAATGGTGCCGGCACTTTAACCCAGGGCTATGTGGAAACCTCCAACGTGAACGTGGTGGAGGAGCTGGTCAATATGATCCAGACCCAGCGTGCGTTTGAAATCAATTCCAAGGCGATTACGGCTTCGGACCAAATGCTGCAAAAACTATCCCAACTCTAATTTTTGGACAGATTCAGTTTATGTATAACTCTTTAAAACTGTGCATGATCATCCTGGCACTGGTATTTTTTTCAGGCTGCATGGCAGACCGCAACGACAGGCGGCTGGTGAAGCCCATGGAAAGAATGCAGCAACCCTATGACAATGGCGCCATCTACCAGGCAGGCTTCAACGAACGTCCCCTGTATGAGGAAAAACGCGCGCGCAATGTGGGCGACAGCCTGACCATGACAGTTGCGGCAATACCGCCTCCCAAGAAACCCGAGAAGAAAGAGGGAGAAGAAGAGGATTCAAGAAGAGACCGAAGAAAAGAGCGGGATGAGGAATTGAGCAATATCGCCAGCGACGCGCTGGTCGGTAATATTACCATGGTCGTGATGGAAGTTTTGGATAACGGCCATCTGTTTGTGTCGGGAGGCAAGCAGGTGACGGTATACGAAGAAGACAAGTACGTGCGCATCACCGGCGTGGTGGACCCGAATAATATTACCGGCGGCAATATGGTGGCATCCACACTGGTGTCTGATGTGCAGCTGCAGGTGGATGAAGTACGCATCTATTCGGATCGTACGGCAACCAATTTCTCCGAAGGACAAAGTACTTTCGGCAATAACTTCCAGTCGATGGGGCGCTAGTTTCAGGAAAACAACCATGAAGAAAGCACTATTTAAATTTTTGAGTTTGCTGTTGTTGCTGATGCCACTGGCGGCCTCTGCCGAGCGCATCAAGGATCTGGCCAGCGTACTGGGTGTGCGTGATAATCAGCTGCTGGGTTACGGCATTGTGGTGGGGCTGGACGGCAGTGGCGACCTGACTTCTCCCGTTACCCTCAAGAGCACGCTCAGCATGCTGGCGCAACTGGGCGTTACCTTGCCGCCGGGTACCAATCTTGAGATGAAAAATCTGGCTTCCGTGTTGGTAACCGCTACCTTGCCCGCATTCGCACGGCCCGGACAAACCATAGACATTACGGTTTCTTCCGTCGGCAATGCAAAAAGCCTGCGCGGCGGCACCTTGGTGATGACACCGCTTAAAGGTGCCGACAATCAGGTGTATGCGATGGCGCAGGGCAACATGCTGGTAGGCGAGGCGGGTGCGGCGGTGGGCGGCAAGCCTCAGGCCAATCATCTGATTGTTGGGCGTATTCCCGGCGGGGCGACAGTGGAGCGCGCTGTGCCCACCGCAGTAGGGCAGGGTGACTTTATCCTGTTAACACTGAATACGGCAGACTTCACCACCGCAAGCCGTCTGACTGACGCGATCAATAATGAGTTTTCATCCGGCCCTGCCATTGCGGCGGCACTTGATGGCCGTGCCATCCGGGTGCGCGCACCGCAAGGCCCGGCACGCGTCGCCTTTATTTCGCGCCTGGAAAATTTGCAGGTAGAACCCGCGCATGCCTCGGCTCGCGTGATTATCAATGCGCGCACCGGATCGGTGGTGATGAACCAGACGGTGACTCTGGAAATGTGCTCGATCGCGCACGGCAATATGACGGTGGTGATCAGGCCGGATGTGGCCGAGAGCCAGCCCAAAGCCGACGCAGTTGCCGCTCCCGAGAAAACCACCGCAGAGAGCAAAGATGCCGGCAACAATGTCAAATCAGCACCGGGCAATTTGATGCTGATCCCCAAAGGTGCCTCGCTCAATGACGTGATACGCGCGCTGAATGCCATCGGAGCCACGCCCAAGGATTTGCTGGCGATTCTGCAGGCAATTAAATCGGCGGGTGCACTGCATGCGGAGCTGGAGATTATCTGATGTCATCTCAAGCAAATAATTTGAACAGCTTAGCCGCAGACAGCCAGAGTCTGGATGCGCTGCGCAGCCAGGCCAAACAGGCTCCAGACAAGGCGCTGGCGATGGCTGCAAAACAGTTTGAGGCGGTCTTTATGAATATGCTGATGAAATCCATGCGCGATGCCACGCCGCAGGACGGGATGTTCGATAGCGAGCAGACCAAGATGTTCACCTCCATGCTGGACCAGCAACTGTCCCAGAATCTGGGCGGCAGTCGCGGTATCGGACTGGCCGATATGATGGTGAAACAGTTAAGCCGCAATGCCGCTTATGGCGAACACGCTGCCGAGCAGCTTATAAAACCCGCTGTTGTGGCGGCCCCCCTGCTTGCCCAGACAACCCGGACAAACAGTGCCATCCCTTCCGCCTATAGCGAAAATGTACAGCAGGCGTTTGTGCAGCGCATGTTGCCGCATGCGGAACAGGCCAGCCGTGAAACCGGCCTGCCTGCGCACCAGATGATAGGCCAGGCCGCACTGGAAAGCGGCTGGGGTCGGCGTGAAATTTTTAATGCGGATGGCAGCAATAGCTACAATCTGTTTGGCATCAAGGCCGGAGCAAACTGGACAGGCAAAGTTGCCGAGGTGAAAACCACCGAGTATCACAATGGCGTGGCCAGCAAGCCGGTTGAGAAATTCCGCGCCTATGACTCTTATGCGGATTCATTCCGCGACTATGCCAAGTTGTTGAGTGATAATCCACGCTATGCAAAGGTGCTGGAGCAGGGTGAGAGCGCGCAGGGATTTGCACGCGCCCTGCAGAACGCGGGCTATGCGACTGATCCGAAATATGCAGACAAGCTGGTGCAGGTGATCGGCCGGGTCAATACCTTGGCTTGATTTTCAAGTACTTGATTATTTTGAATAAATTGACGATTTGTAGAAAATCGTCGGCAGATTAAAGAAGTCGGAAATTCTGCCGATAAGTAGCATGAGCCGGTCTAGAACGGCGAAAGGAACAAAATGGCAACGAGTATTTTCGGAACGGGGTTGAGTGCACTCAATGCATCCCAAATGGGTTTGGCGACGGCCGAGCACAATATTGCCAATTTGAGCACGCCGGGATTTACTCGCCAGGAGACGGTACAGGCAGCACGTAAGCCCCAATTTAACGGTGCCGGTTACATCGGGCAGGGTGTGGACGTTAATACCGTCAAGCGTGTTTACAGCGAATTTTTGACCAAGCAGGTATTGCAGGAGCAGGGATTGTCGGCCCAGCTCGATTCGCATTACGCCCAAATCAAACAAATCGACAATATGCTGGCAGACCCCAACTCGGGGATGGCGCCGGCGATACAGGAATTTTTCAGCGCGGTGAATAATGTCGCCAATGCGCCGGAGTCTCAACCTGCGCGACAAGCGCTGATCAATAATGGCAATTCGCTGACAGCACGTTTTCAGTCGATCAACCAGCGTCTGGTAGACCTGAACAATGGCGTGAATAGCCAGATTACCAACAGCATTACCAATATCAACAGTTACACCCAACAGATCTCCTCGTTGAACCAGAGCATCGTGGTGGCCGGTGGCGCCAACGGACAGCCGCCCAATGATTTAATGGACCAGCGCGATGAACTGGTAAAGAAGTTGAACCAGGAAATCAAAACCAGCGTCGTCAAGCAGAGTGATGGCAGTTACAGCATCTTTGTGGGCAACGGTCAGACACTGGTTGTCGGCGCGCAGACCATGGCATTGAAAGCGGTGTTATCGCCCAGTGACCCCAGCCAAGTGGACGTTGCCTACGTCAAGAGTGACGGCAGCACGATCAGTATTCAGCAAAACAGCCTGCATGGCGGCATGCTGGGCGGCTTGATGGCATTTCGCGACAAAACGCTGACCAGTACGCAAAATGCCATGGGCCGGGTAGCAATGGGAATTGCAGGCACCTTCAATGAGCAGCATAAATTGGGGCAGGATTTGAATGGTGATTTGGGTGTGGATTTCTTTGTTAAACCGCAGCCGCTCGTCATCAATAATACCCTGAACAAAGGCAGTGCCAGCTTGACGGCCAATGTTGTCGCAACCGGTGATTATTCCGCGTTAACGAGTAGTGATTACGAGCTGACATACAATGGCGGCACCAGCTACACCCTGACCCGTATGAGCGATTACAAGGTCAGCATCTTCAAGGAGGGTTTGCCGAAAACCCCGGTGGACGGGCTGACGCTCAGCATGTCCGAGGGTGCGGTGGAAGGCGATAAATTCAAGATACGCCCCACCGTGAATGGCGCGCGCGACATGGTTGCATCCCTTAGCGACCCGGCAAAAGTTTCCGCTGCATTGCCGATACGTTCGCAGGCATCGTTAAATAATGTTGGCAGTGGCAAAGTGACGGCCGCTACGGTGAATCTGCCGCCCCCTGGCGCACCTGAACCCCTGCATCCCGAAACGGACAAAAATCTGCAGCAACCCGTGACCATCACCTTCAATAATCCGCCCACCAGTTACAAAGTGACGGGAGAGGGAACGCAAGACCCGCTGGATGTTGATGAGAATGGTGCGCCCTGTCCGCCGCCGGATATTCCTTATGTTCCCGGCCAGGATATTTCCTATAACGGCTGGACCATGAAGATCACCGGTTCGCCTGCACCCGGGGATGTCTTTACGGTGGGAAGCAACTTCAATGCAACCTCAGACAACCGCAATGCGCTGTTGCTGGGCGGCTTGCAAACGGCCGATACCATGGCCAACGGCACCACCTCTTTTCAGGGCGCCTACAGCCAGATTGTGAGCGATATCGGCAACAAGACACGCGAGCTTGAAGTCACCAGCAAGGCCCAGGCCAGCATGGTTGAACAGACGCTGCAGACGCAACAATCGTTGTCGGGTGTCAACATGGATGAAGAAGCGGCCAACCTGATGCGCTATCAACGCGCCTATCAGGCTGCGGGCAAGGCTTTGCAGATAGCCAACACCATGTTTGATACCGTACTCGAAATAGGGAGGTAATCATGCGTATCAGTTCAAGCGCTATTTATGATACTAACGTCAACAAGCTCAACCAGCAGCAGGGCAAGCTGTTGCACACGCAGCAGCAACTCGCCAGCGGACGCCGCATGCTGACACCGGCAGACGATCCCTTTGCGTCGGCACGCGCGCTGGAAGTTTCACAATCCGATTCTGCCAACGCACAGTTTGTCACCAACCGCAATGCGGCCAAACATTCCACCGCGATGGCCGAGAGCATTCTGCAAAGCGTCACCTCCCTGTTGCAGGATGTACGAACAGCCACCGTCGGCGATGGTTCGGGTGTGCTGACAAAGTCGGACAAAATGTCGCTGGCCACCGACTTGCGCGGGCGTTACGAAGAGTTGATCGGGCTGGCAAACAGCACCGATGGTCTGGGCAATTACCTTTTTTCCGGCTATCAGGGCAGAACCACGCCTTTTGTGAAGGATTCTGGCGGCATTCAATATGTGGCAGACGATGGACAGCGCATGATACAGGTGGACAGTTCCCGCCAGCTTGCCACCAGCGATTCGGGTGCAGACATTTTTATGCGCATCAAGAATGGTAACGGCAAATTTACAGTGGATGCCTCTCCCAATAATACCGGCAGCGGACTATACAGCCAGGGAACCTTCACCAATCCCGCACAGTTGACAGGGCACAAGTACAAGATAGTCTTCAACGTGGAAGGAAGCGGCAGCGAGAAAAAAATCAGCTATGATGTGGTCGACCTGACAGCCGAAAAAGTGCTGCCCAAAGATAGTAGTTCCACCAGCGAAGAGGTCTCTGATTTCGATGATGAGCAAGTGGACGACACCGGCGCGCCGGAGAACGAAAAAGTGCTGTCCAAAAACAATCGTTTCACCAGCGGACAGGTCATTGATTTCGATGGTGTGCAACTGGATATCACCGGCGAGCCGGCGCATGGCGATGAGTTTTATGTCGCGCCCAGCGGCAACGAGAGCGTATTTAAAACACTGTCAGACCTGATCAATGCATTGCAGTCGGAGAACCCGCTGGGTGGCAGCACCGCAAAAGCCCAATTCACCAATAGCGTTAACCGTGCACTCAATAATATTGATCGCAGCATGGAAAATGTCTCAACCATACGCACTTCCTTGGGATCGCGCTTGCGCGAAATCGATGCACTGCAAGTGACCGGCGAAGATCTTGGCCTGCAATACAAGAGCAAGCTTTCCGAGTTGCAGGATGTGGATTTCAATAAAGCGGTGAGCGACCTCAACCAGCAGCAGACCAGTTTGACGGCCGCGCAAAAGTCTTTCAAGCAGGTATCGGATCTGTCTTTGTTTAACTACCTCTAGTATTTGACTTCAACATTCCCGTGCGCTGCTTGCGGCGATTAATTTTTTATTCGCCGCATAAAATGCATCCAATGATTGGTGATGCGGCGAATTAGTGGTATATTCACCGCATGAAAAGCGTCGAATACATCAAATACATCTGGCAACGATCTGAATGGCCTACGTGGCAATTCGATTCTGCTCGCTTGGCAGAACGGCTCTCCAAAGTCACCCTTGGACGAGGCCGCCTACTGGGCAATATGCAGGCTCTCGGTTTCAAGCTCGCGGAAGAGGCGGTGTTGCGCGCACTGACCGATGACGTCATCAAATCAAGCGAGATTGAGGGCGAAAAGCTGAATCCTGAATCCGTACGATCTTCTCTGGCCAGACGGCTAGGCATGGATATCGGCGCATTAGCCCCGGTTGACCGGCACGTCGATGGCGTGGTCGAAATGGTGCTTGATGCGACACAGCGATATGACCAGCCTTTGACCGAACAACGCCTATTCGCCTGGCATGCAGCACTATTTCCAACTGGCTACAGCGGGATGAATAAAATCGCAGCAGGGGCTTACAGAACGGATGTTGATGGCCCCATGCAAGTCGTATCCGGCGGAGTGGGCAGGGAGAAGGTCCACTTTGAGGCACCGCCAGCAAAAAGGCTTGTGCAGGAAATGGCTCGTTTCCTCGACTGGTTCAACCATGCACAAGGGATAGACCCGACCATCAAGGCCGGCCTCGCGCATCTCTGGTTCGTCACCATTCATCCATTCGAGGATGGCAATGGTCGTATCGGACGCGCGGTGTGCGACATGGCGCTGGCACACGCCGATGGATCTCCGCAACGCTTCTACAGCCTGTCCGCACAGATCCAGCACGAGCGCAAAAATTACTACGACGCTCTGGAGTCCGCACAGAAGGGCACGCAGGATATTACAGCTTGGCTGGAATGGTTTTTGGAATGCCTGCTGTGCTCAATACAAAGGGCTGGCGAGCAAACAAAAGAAGTCATGCACAAGGCGAACTTCTGGAGCCAGTGGTCGGGTGCATCCATGAATGAACGCCAGGTCAAGATGATCAATAAACTGCTGGATGGATTTGAAGGTAATCTGACCAACAAGAAGTGGGTGGCGATAAACACATGCTCACCGGATACCGCCTTGCGCGACATCAAGCAGTTGATTGACCTCGGTGTATTACTTAGTGCCGGAGCTGGTGGACGCAGTACGCATTATGTCTTGTGTGACGTGAGAGCCTTGGGTGTTGGCGCTGATTTGAAATTGACTATTTAAACGACTTTGTGCTGATTACATTTTGACCAATTAAAATATTCGACTTCAGTTACGCGGCTTACTACGTCGCGATTAAATCTAGTCAATTTTAAATCAGCACAACTGGTCATTTTTAACTTAGTGTCAACAGGCAAGAGCCTGTTTTCTACTCGTGCGCCCGGCAGGGTGCACTTACTTGGAGGTGAAAGTCCTCTACACACCCGGCAAGGGGAAGTGTTAGCTGACGGCAAGGGTGTCGTGGGTGACTGCGAATCTGAAGGAAGCCCGAGGCAAAGCGCTGGCCTGACGAACAGGAAGCGGATATGAGGCTACGCATTGGGGTGAGCAGGCGAGTTTCTGCAAAGCCCGATACTCGCACAGAACGATGCGGAGTAGATCCGACAGGCATAAGCGTGAAGGTGGGTGCGCAATACCCGGGGAGATCTGCATGGATGCCATAGTGCTACCGACATCGAGAGGTGTTGGGATGTTCATGCAGAAGTCAGCAAAAGGCATAGTAGGTTGGGGACGAAGCGGTACGATCCGAGAAGAATCCTGACCGAAGGCCTGAACATTAAACAACGCGATTAGAACAACTGACCTCGATGCAGATCAACGAAGCAACAAAGCGGGCAACTGCTACCCGAAGGGAGAGCGACGAGCGGAACTCGTCAATGACCGGGATGGGTGCTGAGATAGGCACGGCGGCGGATGGGCAAACGAAAGCGGAAAGACGGCGGTTGATGGAAACTGTCGTCGAACGTAACAACCTCTGGCTGGCGTATGAGCGAGTCATGCGGAACAAGGGTGCTGCCGGAGTCGATGGACTTGGCGTATTCGACTTCAAGGCATGGCTGCAACAGCACTGGCCTAGCGTCAAAGCAGCATTGCTGGCGGGAGAATATATACCTGAGGCAATCCGTAAAGTGGACATACCCAAGCCCAACGGCGGGGTGCGCACACTGGGGATACCGACGGTGTTGGATCGCCTGATCCAGCAAGCACTGCTGCAAATCCTGCAACCGCAATTCGATCCTGAATTCTCAGAACATAGCTACGGCTTCAGGCCGGGGCGAAACGCTCAACAAGCCGTGCAAGCGGCAAAAGAGTACATCGCTCAAGGTCGGGGCTGGGTTGTAGACATGGACTTGGAAAAGTTCTTCGACCGCGTCAACCACGACATCCTGATGTCGCGGCTGGCACGGAAGATAGAGGATGAACGGGTACTCAAGCTCATTCGGCGGTACCTCGAAGCGGGCATGATGGAAGGCGGAATCGTCCGCATGAGGACAGAAGGCACGCCACAAGGCGGCCCCCTGTCCCCATTGTTGTCGAACATCCTGCTGACCGACCTTGACCGCGAACTGGAACGCCGAGGACACTGCTTCTGCCGCTATGCGGACGACTGCAACATCTACGTCAAAAGCGAAGTGGCAGGACAGCACGCGATGGACGCGATGACCGGCTATCTGGAGAAGAAACTGAAGCTTCAGGTAAACCGGAACAAGAGCGCCGTGGCGCGGCCCTGGCAGCGGAAATTTCTGGGATACAGCGTTACGCGGCACAAACAAACCTGTCTTAAAATCGCCGACAGCAGCTTGACGCGATTAAAAGACAGAGTGCGCGAGATTATTGTTGGGAATTCCTCACGGAATCTCGGCAAAACAATCGACGCACTCAACCCGGTGCTACGTGGTTGGATGTCCTACTTCCGCCTGACCGAGGTGCGGGGCGTGCTGCAGGAACTTGACGGATGGATACGGCGTAAACTCCGTTGTCTGCTATGGCGGCAATGGAAGCGTCCTGCCACCCGGAACAGGAAACTGCAAGCAGTGGGTTTGAATGAAATGCGCGCACGGAAATCGGCAGGCAACGGACGTGGCCCTTGGTGGAACGCCGGAGCAAGCCATATGAACGTTACGCATCCAAAACGCTTCTTTGATGCACTGGGGTTGGTTTCGCTGCTGGATACACAGCAACGTTTCCAGCATGTTTAATGAACCGCCGTATGCGGAACCGCATGTACGGTGGTGTGAGAGGACGGCAGGAGTGATCCTGCCTCCTACTCGATTACTCCATTTATTTGCAATTAATTGATTATATTAATGTTTTTGTATTGTTGAGTTATTCAATACTTCACTTCGCCAGTTCACGCGCAACCTTCAGCATCATGTCCAGCCCGCTCTGCATGTAGATTTCCAGCATGGAGGTGAGGTAGGGAAGGGAAAGTATCAGGGTGGCGAAGCCGACCACCAGGGTGATCGGGAAGCCGATGGCGAAGATGTTGAGTTGCGGTGCGCTGCGCGTGAGGATGCCGAGGGCCAGGTTGGTGATGAGCAGTGCGGCAATCAGCGGCAAGGACAGACGCAGGGCGTGTGAAAAAATGCTGCCGCCCCACAGGGCCAGAGTGTGCATGGCGCTGGCCGAGGGGATCTGGGTGTTGATCGGAAATACCCGGAAGCTTTCTGCCAGGGTTGCCAGCATGTAGAGGTGTCCGTTCATACTGAGAAAGGCCAGCACCATGATGATGCCCAGAAATTGCGCGATCACCTGGGTGTTGGTTGAATTGATCGGGTCGAAGAAGCTGGCAAAACCCAGGCCCATTTGCATACCCATGATATCCCCCGCCATTTCGACCGCAGTGAACACCAGGCGCATCGAAAATCCCATGGCCAGACCAATCAGAATTTGCTGCAGCAGGATAAACAGGCCGGGTCCGGAAGTGGCCTGAATGTCTGCCTGGATATTGAGTGTGGGTGCAATGAGGAAGGTGATCAGCATGGCAAGGCCGACTTTGACACGCGCCGGAATTTGCCTGTTGCCAAGGACGGGTGCGCTGGCAATGAGCGCCAGTATGCGCGCCAGCGGTAAGATGAAGGCGGCTAGCCAGGCCTCCAGCTGCATGCTGGTGACACTGATCACTAGCCCACCATCCAGGGGATGTTGCCGAACAGCCTCTGGATGTAATCGACCATAATGCCCACCATCCACGGCCCGGCAAAGATAAGCACTCCGAACATGCCGACCAGCTTGGGAATAAAAGACAGAGTCTGCTCATTGATCTGGGTGGCGGCCTGGAAGATGCTGACCAGTAAACCGATGATCAGGGCGGTCAGCAGTACCGGCGCGGATACGACCAAAGTGAGTTCCAGCGCGTCGCGGCCCAGTGTCATTACGCTTTCAGGGGTCATGTCTGTGATCTCAAGTGTAAAAACTTTGCACCAGCGAGCCGATAAGCAGGTTCCAGCCGTCAGCCAGCACAAATAACATTATTTTAAAGGGCAGTGAAATCATGGCGGGAGATACCATCATCATACCCATCGACATCAGTACGCTGGCGACCACCATGTCGATGATGAGGAAAGGAATAAACACCACGAAACCGATCTGGAATGCAGTTTTCAATTCGCTGATGACATAGGAAGGCACCAGAATTCTGAGTGGTACATCTTCCGCGCTTTGCAAGGGTTCAATATTGGCAATTTTTACAAACAGGGCAAGGTCGGCTTCACGCGTCTGGCGCAACATGAAAGCCTTGAGCGGCACGATGCCGGTGTCGAGCGCCTGTTCCAGCGTAATTTTTTTCTCGCTATAGGGCAGATAGGCTTGGGTATACATCTTGTCCAGCACTGGCGACATTACGAAAAAGGTGAGAAATAAAGCCAGTCCTATCAGTACCTGATTGGGTGGGGAAGAAGGCGTGCCCAGGGCTGAACGCAACAGTGACAGTACGATAATGATGCGAGTGAAGCTGGACATCATCAGGATCAGCGCAGGCAGAAAGGACAGCGAGGTGAGCAGGATGAGGGTTTGCAGGCTCAGCGAATAGCTCTGGCCGCCACCACCGGTGGGGGTGCTGGTGAAAGCAGCTATGCCGGGCTCTGCTGCCACTGCACCGCTGATAAATGCAAAAAACAGTGTGACGACGAGTAGCAATTTAGGACGCATTGCGCTTCTCCACCATCTGCTTCAACCACATCTGGAATTTACCGTCGACATTGCCGGTTGCGCCTGCAACATGGTCTGGTAGTTGGCCCTTGGGCATGGTATGCAGGGTGCTCACTTGTCCCGGTGCAACCCCCACGATCAGCCAGGTATCCTTGACTTCCACAAGCACGATGCGTTCACGCTGACCGACCGCAACACCGCCGATCACCCTGAGCAGGCTGGCGGCACCGTGTTGCGGCAGATTGATGCGTTTCATGATCCAGGCAACCAATGCAACTGCGGCCAAAACCAGTATCAGACTGAAAATAATTTGCATCACACTGCCTGATGAAACTGCGGCAGGCGGAGTGGGGGTGTAAGCAGGACGTGCGGCGGTGTCGGCTGCCGCAATAAATGGAAAATATAATGCAACAGTAAGTAGGAGTCGGGTAAACATAGTCAGGTGTGGTTAACTGTTGATGCGGCGCAAACGCTCGGAAGGGGTGATGATGTCGGTCAGACGTATACCCAGCTTGTCATTGACAACGACCACCTCGCCCTGTGCAATAAGAAAACCGTTGATCAGAACGTCCATCGGTTCACCCGCCATGGCGGTGAGTTCCACCACAGAGCCCTGTGCCAGTTGCAGCAGATTTTTGATCGGCATTTTTGTGCGTCCAAGTTCCACCGTGAGCTGCACCGGGATGTCCATGATCATATCCAGATCATTATTCGCGGTTGCCCCGCCGGCACCAAACTGCTGGAATACATGCGCCTGTGCGGCCGGTTGTGCAGTTTGCTCGGCCATTGCCGCGCCCCAGTCATCGGCGCTTATTTCGCCACTGCTCTCTTCTTCCGTCATGATTTGCCTCCCTTGCTTGAATCTGCGATTGATGCTGATAACATTTTTTCAACCTTGATGGAATACTGGTCGTTGAAAATACCGTATTTGCATTCCATGACAGGCACATCATTGACAGTTGCCGTGATGTTTTCATGTATCTGCAGTGGAATAATGTCACCCACTTTAATTTTCATTACATCCTGAAACGTTAGTTTAGCCTCTCCCAGAACGGCAACGAGTTCAATTTCGGCCGATTTTATCTGTTTGGCCATCAGGCTGTTCCAGTTTTTGTCCTCACTCAGATGGTCGCCCTGCATCGCGCTGAACAGCAATTCGCGTATCGGCTGGATCATCGAATAGGGCAGGCAGATATTGACCGAGCCAACAACTTCATTAAAGCCAATCTCGAAAGTGCTGACAACGACCAGTTCGTTGGGTGTGGCAATATTGGCAAACTGCGGATTCATCTCCGAGCGCACGAATTCGAATTCCAGCGGATATACCGGCTCCCATGCCTTGGTATATGCCTCAAAAACTGCCCCCAGAATATTCTGGATAATACGATGCTCGGTTTGCGTGAATTCACGCCCCTCGACGCGTGTATGGAAGCGCCCGTCGCCGCCAAACATGGTATCGACTACCAGAAACACCAGGCTGGGGTCGAAAATAAACAGGGCATTGCCGCGCAAAGGTTTTGCCTGAACCAGATTCATATTGGTGGGCAATACCAGATTGCGGATGAAATCGACGAATTTGACTACACGTACTTGCCCCACAGAAATTTCAGCGGTGCGGCGTACCAGGTTAAACATGGAGACGCGCAACATGCGGGCAAAACGCTCGTTGATAACCTCCATGGTGGGCATGCGCCCGCGCACGATGCGTTCATTCGACGCAACGTTATAGGGGCGAGCCTTGGTTTTGTCTTCAACCTGCTCGGCTTCCTTGGCCTCTCCCGAGACGCCGCGGAGTAGCGAGTCAACTTCGTCCTGGGAAAGAAAATCGCTCATGGCATCATTACTGGATAATGAATGAAGTAAAGAGTACGTCCACGATGCCGGTTTTCTCGGCAGGCATTACAGGTTTAGGCGCTGCGACTGGTGCCGCTGCTGGCTCTGCGCCCGGCTCGGTAACGCTTGCCTGTGGCGTGTCGCCAGCCTCTGCCGCTACCTGTATTGCCGCAGGAACGATGGCCTGGGCAGGGCGTGCAGGTGCGCTGACAATGCCGATAACCGCATTGCTCATGCGCATGATGTCTTTTACCAATTGCGTCTTACCCTCTGCCGTAAGCAGCTCGGTGGCCGTCTTGGTGGTGAGAAGCTGCAATATTTTGCTGCGAATCTCGGGAAGACTTGTTTTAATTTTTATCTCATTTTCAGCTTCAAACAGCTTGAGGCTGATGCCCAGTTGCAGGTATTGATCGCTGGATTCGGGGGATTCGCGCATTAAATTTACGGTAAAGGGATCCAGCGCAACAAAGATTGGCGTTTTGGGGGGGGCAACCTTGACTTCCTCGACATGGGCTGAATCATTTTTGCCTTTGGTGAAATACCAGCCGGCACCCGCTGCAACTACTACTACCAAAGCACCAACGATGCCCAGTATCAGTTTTTTGCTGGATTTCTTTGGCACAGTCGGATCTTCCGGTTTCTGTGCAGCTGGCTTTATATTTTGCGCCATCTTGTTTCTTTCATATGAGTAGGTGAATTATCGGGAAAATTGCCCGCTTTCCATCAGGAGAATAGAGCGGAATATGAGCCACATTCCCGTGCTTAGAGACAGCCAGTTTATTCACTAACGAGATCTTAAGCAAACGTGTCAACCATTCCATTGTGGCGCCTTATAGGGGAAACACGTGTTTCCTGAATGGCTGCTTCTTCTGCAGTGCCCGCGGAAGCAGAGCTCGGCGATCTTCCTGCGGGATTGCGTGCCGGGCTATCCTGGCCGTTTTTAGCGGCGTGATCGTTCACCATCGCATTGCCCAGCATAATGCCACTATCGGCCAGCATTTCACGAAGTTTAGGCATTGCCTGTTCAATGGCTTCACGCACTGCTGCATGGGGTGATGTAAATATTGCACTGGCCTGATCGCCATTCATTTTTAACGTCACGTCCAGCGGGCCCAGTTGTGGTGGATTCAGGTGCAGTTCTGCGGTTTGATTGCGCTGCGTCGCCATCCAGGTAATTTTTTGGCTAAACTCCTCACTCCATGCAGGCTGTCCCACATCTGCGCTGATGCTCACCGGGCTGCCGGGTGCAGTGTTACCCGCCAGCAGCAGGGGGATGGCGCCGGGCTGTTGCATGGCACCTGTCATATCGCTGATAACATTGGTGCCGCGCGGCGATGGATTAGTGCCGGACAGGTTTATTTCTGCCGTAACCTGGGCTTTGACCGTATCGCTCAATCCCTTGCCCTTCAGGTTTGTGTTGTTGATTATCGGCAACGCCATGTTTGATTCTGGCATGGTGGCGTCAGCCGGAATTGCTTTTCCGCCGAGAGGCGAAAGTGCTGTGCCCGATTGTTTGCCAGATGCGCCGGTATTTGTTTGCCCGTCCACGAGAGACAGGAGATCCGCATCAATTTGAGGCTGGATAGTTGCCGGAAACGGCATGCCGGGTTGCGCTGAAACGATCTGGCCTTGCGCTGTGTCGATCTGGCTTTGCTGTGCCAACAGGGCTGCCATGATGTCGGCAGGCAGGGCGCTGGCACCTTCTTCCACGCGGCTTGATTTAGCATTGTCTTGTTCGCTGGCTTGCCGGGGCATCTCCCCGGTTGAGCGGGGTGAAGACTCCGCAGGCTTGGCTGAGTCTGCAACCTGGCGAGCCAATACATTGCCAAATTCTTGTGCATCCTGTTGGGTGGAAACGGTATTTCCAGCGGGTTTGCTGGTGGCTGGTTTGGCAGAAGCACTGCTGACTTTAATCGGAAGATCGCTCATGGTATGACTCCTGTTACCTGGTTCAATTGTCGTCGCCAATTTCTGTGTTTTTATAGGCAGCGCGGCGGCCGTTGTGCTCATCCTGCATTTTTTGTTCAATTTTTGCTTCAAGCTTTTTTTCTGTTTCGGTGTGGCGTTGAGCCAGTGTGTCGAAAGATTTCATGCGGCGCTGTGTTTCCGACAAATCGCTGAGTCCATTTTGTACTGAAGCTTGCGCTTTTGCGACGGCATCATTTTGTTGTGCGATGGCATCGTCCAGACGGTAGATGAAGTCCTGAAAATTGCGCAGGTCTTGCAGCTCCATGCCGCTTTTTTCTGCATTTTGCATTTTTTCCTGGTAGTCCCTGCGGTACTGCTGCAACATTTCAAGCTTGCTTAGTGCAGATTGCCGATTGCGGTTGAGCAGGCCGAGTTTCTTGGTGGCCGCATCGTTTTTTTTCTGGGCCAGATGACGCAAGGGTTGTAATGAAAATGTATTAGCCATCATGCGCGTCTTTAATTATGTCCTGCCATTTCCGGTGAATCCTGACGTAAGGCGGCACGGTTGTCGCCAAGCACCCCGAATAAGTCTGAGAGATTATCCAGGCTGGACGCATAAGATTCTGCCTCGAACATTCCCTGTTTGAGAAAATGTTCCATGCGCGGATACAGGGCGATGGCTTCGTCCAGTAACGGATCACTGCCCTGCACATAAGCGCCGACACTAATCAGATCACGGTTGCGCTGGTAATGGGCATACAACTGTTTAAAGCGTTGCAGCAGGCTGAAATGTTGCGGTGTTACCAGCAGGTTCATCGCGCGGCTGATTGAGGCTTCTATATCGATGGCCGGGTAATGTCCCTGCTCTGCCAGGCGGCGAGAAAGCACGATATGGCCATCGAGTATGGCGCGTGCGCTGTCGGCGATGGGGTCTTGCTGGTCGTCACCTTCGGTGAGAACCGTATAAAAAGCTGTAATCGATCCGCCGCCATCGCTACCATTTCCGGCGCGTTCCACCAGTTGCGGCAGTTTTGCGAACACTGACGGCGGGTAACCTTTGGTGGCGGGTGGCTCGCCGATGGCAAGGCCTATTTCGCGCTGTGCCATTGCATA
>Ga0105091_10000151_pt1 | contig 25651 bp, 30 predicted proteins | sample PPLLak1March2015_FD_87022 | JGI IMG/M metagenome (GOLD analysis project Ga0105091, IMG submission 87022) | Freshwater sediment microbial communities from Prairie Pothole Lake near Jamestown, North Dakota, USA - PPLs Lake P7 Core (1) Depth... | ecosystem: Environmental > Aquatic > Freshwater >... | reverse complement strand
GTGCGCATCCTGTTCGAGCATGGCACACGCATCGTCTTCCGCCTCTCAGGTACTGGCACGGTGGGTGCAACCTTGCGGGTGTATCTGGAAACGTATGAGCCGGACTCATCGAAACATGACATCGACACCCAGGTGGCCTTGGCGCAGCTCATCCAGCTAGCCGAGGAACTGGGCCAGATTCATGCGCGCACCGGGCGCAAGCAGCCGACGGTGATTACTTGAGTGCTGGTGAGGAGTAAGGGGCAAAGCGTTGCCCCTTCTTAATCACACCGCACTCTTCAGCCATTTCAGCCCCCAGCGATGCAGGCCCAGACCGAGCAGGATGAGCGCGGTACCTAACCAGACCTGGGGCAGCACCGCCTCGTTGTTCAGACCGTGCCCCAGCAGCAGCGCCATGACCGGTGTGATCAGCGTGATCAACGCCACGCGCCCCGCTTCCATGTGCTTGATCATGTAGAAATACAGCATGAAGCCGAGCACCGAGCCGAATACCCCGAGGTACACCGTGGCGAGCAGCGCCCTTTGCGACATCGCTGCGGGAACCTGCCCATCCGTCCACCACCAGGCGATAAAGAACAGTGGCAAGCCGACCACCAGCGTGCCCAGTGTCATCGCCAGCGGGTGACTGTCATCCCCGATGCGCTTGATCCATACCAGCCCGAGCGACTGTGTTGCCACCGCAGCCACTAGCGCGAGGACGCCCATCAAGGCGCCAGGTCCAAGCGCCAGCCCCCCCTGGAACACCAGCCCCAGTCCTGACAGGCCGAGCACCATGCCTAGAATCTTGTTTGCACTCAACGTCTCCTCCTCCAGCCACATCGCCGCCCCCAAGCTGGTAATCAGCGGTGACAAGCCGAACAGCACCGAGATCAGGCCGGAAGAGACATATTGCGCTGACCAATAGGTAAGCGACATGGCGCCGAACAGGCTCAGCCCGCTGGCCAGGTAAGCCAGCCGCGCCTTGCGGTGTAGCGGGACGCGAATGCGCAGGACCGCCAGCAGGAGCGCGCACAGCAGCGTGCCGATTACCATGCGTGAGAACACCGCAAAGCTGAACCCCACTCCCAGCGCGCTCCATTTGATGGCAAGCGGCATGGTGGACCAGATCAGGATGACTGAAACAAACGCGAGCGGCAGCGACATACCCTTACTCCCCAACAAACGTCAAAAAACAAAAAGGCCACGGAGATCGTCCGTGGCCTTATGGGAAAACTGCTAAATCTAATTCTGTTTAACGCTGGCTCTCCCGGCCACGGCACGCAAAAACCCACGCCATGCGCAGGCATGTGGCAGGACGTACTCGGTGGATGACGGGTAGAGAAATCATGCCCCGATTATCGCGGGATAAACGAAGAAAAGTCAACCCTGAAAATGACAAAATCATTCATTCCCTACTTCATCATGTCTGGCGCCATGCCCCTGGCACGCATGGCATCGGCGCGCGCCTCGACAAAACGCTGAAATTCAGGATATTGCCTGTACGCGCCGCTGGCCACGTAATCCAGCACCGACTGCACATGGAAAGCCTTGAGGTAGGCCTCGGCACGGAACAACTCGCGGCCCTCTGCATCGAAGAAAATCATTGTCGGCGCATAATTCACTTTCAGGGTCTTGGCCCATTCACGCGCCGTGGTCGGCTTGCCGTCCGGCGTAATCAGTTCGGTCGCCGCCCACAGGTCGAATTGCACCATCTGGAACTTGTCGAGCAGGATACGGCTTTCCTTGCGCTTGAAGATGTCGAGATGCAGTTCGTCGCAGGGCAGACACTGCTTCTGCTCGAACAGCACCAGCAATGGCTTGCCCACCGCCTGGTCGAGGCGGTAGGGCGGCTTGAGGTAGCGCGCCTCGGCATGCAATTTACCCTGCGCCGCAGCCGGTGCCACTTGGGCAAAATAATCCTTGAATGGCAGCTCGCGCTCTTTTTTCAACCCGGCATAATCCAGCGCTGCGCTGAACTGGTGCGGCGCGTAGTAGCCGTTAATGCGCAGCGCCTGGGCGCCCTTCTCGTCGAGCGCGATCAGGGTCGGCGTGAACATGACCCTCATCTGCTTGGCAAAGTCCTTTTCCGTCGTTGCCGCTCCGCCCAGATCGGTCACCTCGCGGTCGCCCCACATGTTGATGGCGATCACGTCGAAATACTGGCGCGTCTTGTCGGCGATGGAGCGCTGGCCGAAATTGTCCTGCAGCAGCTTCTTGCAGTAGGGGCAGCCGTCCTGGTAGAAATAAAGCAGCACCCGCTTGCCGTGCTTCGCCGCCTCGGCCACGTCCTCGCGCAGGTCGAGGAAGGAATTCTTGAACCAGGCCGGCTGTTCCTCGTAACCCGGATGGACCATGCCCGGTGCCAGGGGCGCTTCATTGGCCGCATGTGCATATGGGAGCAGGCTGAGGAAAAGGCTGGCGAGCAGCAGGAATTTACGCAGTAGCATCAGCATGTCAGCTCACAAGAAGATTGCAATAGCCTCATTATTGATTCATGAGTAGCGTGTGGCAACCCTGAAGCCAACAGGGTCAGGCCAGGAACACCAGCGCCACGAAAGTCATGAACAGGGCAAAATGCACCATGCCTTCCAGCACGTTGGTTTCACCGTCGTGCAGGTTGATCAGGGCGGCAAGCAGGGTCAGCACCATCATCGCGGTCTGCAGCGGCGTCATGGCCATTTCGATGCGCTGACCGGTAAGCAGCGCAATGCCCTCGATGACCGGAATGGTCAGCAGCACCGTGGCCAGGGAAGCGCCCAGGGCGATGTTGATGACGGTCTGCATGCGATCCGCCAGCGCCGCCCGCAGCGCGGTGAGAATTTCCGGGCTGGCCGACACCACCGCCACCATCACCGCGGGGATGGCCAGCGGCAGACTGCTGCCGCGCATCCCCTCCTCCATGAACACCGCCAGAAACTCGGCAAGGATGCCGATCATGACCACGCTGAACACCAGCGCCGCGACATGGTAGGGCGTGGAACTGCCGCCATGCTCCTCGTCAGCCTCCTCGTCGTCGTAGTGGTATTCGAAGAACCCCCGGTGCTCCACCGTCTGGATGCGCAGAAAGGCCAGATAGAGCACGAAAATGATGAGCACGGTAAACAGCGAGTAGGCCTTCCACGACTGTGCCGGGATGAATTCCGGCACAAACATGGCAATGCCGACCGCCGCGAACAGCATGGCGATATAGGCATTGGAGCTATCCAGATTGTATTTCTGCTCGCCGTGGCGGATGCCGCCGATCAGGGCCGCCAAGCCGAGAATGCCGTTGATGTCGATCATCACCGCTGCGTACACGGTATCTCGCGCCAGCGTGGGGGCATCCGAATTCATCATGATGATCACCAGCATGACCACTTCCACCACCACCGCCGAGAACGTCAGGATCATGGTACCGTAGGGCTCACCCAGGCGGTGCGCAAGCACCTCGGCATGCGCTGCCACGCGCATCGAAGTCGCCACAATGACCGCGAACAGCACGGCGAACGCCAGCCAGGACGCCGTTTGCCCGGCGTGGAGTACGCTGTGCTCGACGAAGTAAAAAAGTGCCGCAATGAGAATAGCGGCCAGCAATGTTTTTTCCCTGGTGATGATCATGGCTGGTTTCTGTCGTTTGTTAAGACGCTATTTTCCTATATCCAGAAACGGCTGGGTGGAAAAATAGACGATGGCGGCGATGACCGCCACATAAGCAAAGAAGCGCAATGGATTTTCCCTGAGCACATCGATGATGGTCCGGTTATGGCCCTCTCTTTGCTGCTGCGCGTATTCCTCACGCGCCTTGAGCGTACGTTCGTGCTGGTACTCGTCGATGAGCGCCCGCGCATGCGCGAACTGGCTCTCGTCATTGAGCCAAATGGCAGGCGCCGAAACACCCCAGTTTCCCGGGGCGGTTTCGTAAAAATCGATTTCGTCGGCCCTCAACAAGGCGCGCACGTCCTCCGCCTCATCATCGGGCACGTTACCCAGGGAAAAGAGCTTAACCGGCAAGGGGGGGGGCAATCACGTTGATTTGCACATCGCCGAGGGTAACCACCTGGCCTGCGCGAATCTTGCAGGTCTTGCGCAACTCCAGCTTGCCGTCCACCGACACCTCACCGGCAGCCACCAGCGTTTTCCCCATACCACCACTATCGCAAACACCGGTCAATTTAAGAAGGTTGTCCAGTTCGACAAATTCGCGGGTCAGGATGAATTCATGTTGTTGCATGTCTGCCTTTTGGATTAATAATGCGCAGGGTGCGCCAGTGGCATGTATCTTACCATTCCGAAGACAAGCGGCAGCGCAAGACCACACGAGAAGTCTCACGCCCCCCCAAGCTGAATTTTCGTTAGCAGACACCTGCGGACCATCTTCTCCGCTTCCGTTGAGGAAAGACATCCCATAGAATGCAGGCATTCCCCAATGCGCTCAAGGTTTTCCAATGAACGAAGTCAAACACGGAATCCGCTTCTGGGTCGGCAACGCCCTTCTGGCCCTGGCCCTCATTTCCCTGTTCTACATGGGCCCCCTGTCAGAACGCCTTGGCATATGGGCCATGATCCTGTGGATGATACTCGCCTCAGTGGGGATGTATTTTCTCATGACGGACAAGGGTGGCGAACCAGGGCTACCGGATTAGAGGATCAAGGGAGTTTCTAGACTTTCTCTTTACAAGTCTGGATTAGCCGTGCACACGAATACGCGAGCACATCGAGTCACTGCCAACCCGGGTGCTCGAAATAAATACCATAATTCTCCAGCGCATGAACGATCTTTTTCGCTCCCTGCTGCGCCTTTTCCATATCTTGCCCTGACAGAGCATCCGCGCCAGCGATGATGTCCGCCAGAACAAGGTGCAGCATGGCATCCGCGTCCTTGTCCAACTTGCAGCTCTGAATCATGAACGCGATCTGCTTGTTCACTTTTTTTGCCAGCCCCTGATACTGTTCCAGGGACATTCTGCCATCGTTAATGGACGCCTGACTGGCCGTCATCTCGGCGCGAATACGACCCATGGCCTGGCGCAAGCTCTCATCGGTGGCCCACTTGTGGCCATTTTTGAGTTCCAGTTGTTGCTGTGAGCTCTCGCCGTGTGAATGCTCGTGGTCATGTGCCAAGACGGTCTGACTGCCAGCGCCTATCATCATAGCCAGCAAGGCCGGCAGCAGAATTTCCTTCCTCACTATGTCCATTTTACTCTCCTTATATTCTGTCTTCATAACCCCTCCCCTCTCCCTGCTCTTCCTGCACCCGCCCATCGCGGATGCGATATAGCCGCTTGAAAGTTGGGATGATGGCATCGTCGTGCGTCACCACGATGATCGCCGTCTGGTATTGCCGCGCCAGTTGATTGAGCAATTCGACCACCGCCAGCGAGCGCTGGGTATCCAGAGGCGCGGTCGGCTCGTCGGCCAGAATTATGGGTGGATTATTGGCCAGCGCACGCGCAATCGACACCCGCTGCGCCTCCCCGCCGGACAACTGGGACACCCTGGCTGCGGCGCGTGGGAGCATATCCAGCGCGGTGAGCAGTTCCAGCGCACGGCGCCGGGCATCAGCGTTGGATTTGCCCGCCAGCATGGGTGGCAGAGCGACGTTGTCGGTGGCATTGAGAAAAGGGATCAGGTATGGCGCCTGGAACATGAAGCCGATCTTGTCGCGTCGCAAAGCACGCAGGTCGCGCGTTTTCCATTCGCCGTCGAACGTCACCTCGCCGCCCAAGGTGATGCGCCCTGCCGTAGGTTCGATCACCGCGCCCAGGCACTGCAGCAGCGTGGTCTTGCCCGAGCCGCTGGGGCCGAGCAGGCCCACCACTTCGCCGGGGAACACTTCCATGTCCACGCCCTTGAGCGCCTCCACCATCGCGGCGCCCTTGCCGTAGCGTTTGACCAGGCCTTCGAGCTTGATTGCAGGTTCCATCACCCTCCCCCGATCGCCGAAGCCGGATCGACCCGTAGCGCAGCACGGATGCCCATGATGCTGGCCAGGGTGCAGATCACCATGGTCAGCACCAAGGCGCGCCCTGCGTCGCCGCTCTCCAGCAGCACGTATTTGGGGAACGCCGGCGCCCAGAAAGTGGCCGCCACCTTGCCGATGACGAAGCCGATCAGCCCCAGCCCGAGCGCTTCCTGCAGGATCATGCCGGCGATGGTGCGGTTGCGTGTGCCGATCAGCTTGAGCACGGCAATCTCCTTGATCTTGCCCATGGTCATGGTGTAGATGATGAGCGCCACGATGGCCGCGCTGACGATGGCGAGAATCACCAGAAACATGGCGATCTGGCGCGACGACACGGCGATCATCTTGGCGATCAGGATTTCCTCCATGTCGGCCCGGGTATGGGCCTGCAGGCGTTTCCAGCGCTTGATGTTATCCGCCACGGCGGCGGCATCCCAGCCTTCCTTCACCTGCACCAGCACGGCGTTGACGTTGTGGTTGGAAAACTGGCTGGCCTCCACCGCACCGAGCAGGCCGGGCACGCCGGGGCGGTTGATCTGGGGGTTGGTGGCGAGGCGGTTGCGGTCGTTCTGGATGGCGTCGTTGTCCTTGAGGAATTGCGCTTCCTGGGCATCGCGCAGCGGGATGAACACCATCGGGTCGCCGCCGGATGAAACCATGCGTTTGGTGAGGCCGACCACGGTATAGTCGTTGCGGCGGATGCGGATGCGCTCGCCCACCTTGAAGCCGGTCTTGACGTCTGCCACCGCCTCGTAATGACTGCGCGTGATCGGCCGTCCGGCAACCAGATGGTTAGGTGCGCCCAGCTTCCCCGGCTCGATACCGGAGATCATTACCCGCACGTCCTGCTTGCCGCGCCGCACCTGCATGGTGAGATAAGTCACGTTGACCGCCTGCGCCACGCCCGGCAGGCCGGCGATGGAACGGTAAACGTCATCATGCAGGGTGGAGGATTCGGCATAGGGGCCGAGGGTGTTCTGCTGCACCACCCAGATGTCCGCGCCGCTGGCGGCGATCAGCGCCTTGCCGTCGTCCACCATGCCACGATACACCCCGGCCATGGTCAGGGTGACGCCGATCAGCAACCCCAGCCCGAGGCCGGTCAGCAGATAGCGCCCGAAATGGTTGGCGATGTCGCGCCCGGCAAGGTTGATCATCGGCGCACGCGAATGCCCTGGCTCAAGGTCACCGGGCTGTGAACGATCACCTCGTCCCCTGCCTGCAAACCGCTGACGATATGGGTTTGCCCGTCAAGAGTAGCGATCCCGCTCCGTACCGGCTGAAAGCTGGTTTTCCCCTCCGCGATGCGCCACACCCCCTGCTGCTGCCCGAGTTGCTTGATTGCCGCCGTAGGCACGAACAGTACGTCCTGCGCTGCAGCCAGCATCACCGTCACCTCCGCCATCTCGCCCAGGGTTGGATTGGCGGGTACGGCATCGAAAGCGACATGGACCAGGCGCTCCTCGGTCACGCTATCTCCCTGGATATCGATGCGCGCCACCTTGCCAGGAAACGTCTCGCCCTGGCGCGAACGCAACACGATTTTTACCGTCTGGCCGACGGCGAGGCCGCCCGCCTGGGCCTGGTCGATACGCGCCCGCACCCACAGGCTGCTGGGGTCCACCAGGCGCACTACTGCCTGCCCCGCCACCACGGTATTGCCCGGCTCGGCATCGCGCGACACCACCACGCCATCGACCGGACTCAAGAGTTTCAGGTTGGCGCGCTGCTGCAGCAGCGCCTTGCGCTCCGCGTCGAGCCGCTCAATATCGCGCCGCGCGGCAGCGAGCGAGGCGGCAACCGCTTCTCGCCCGGCCTTCGCCACCTCGGCCTCGCTCTCTTTGGCGGCGGCCATTTCCTTGCTGACGAATTTTTTTGCCACCAAATCACGGTAGCGCGCCGCGCTTGCCTGGGCCAGCTTCTCGCGGCTGGCCGCTTCGCGCAGTTGCGCCTCGCTGGTGCTTAGCGCCAGGCTGGCGCGCTGCATGCCAAAGGTGGCGCTATTGACGCGCTCGTCCAGGTCCACCGGATCAAGCTCCGCCACCACCTGCCCGGCCGTGACCCGATCACCCTGATCCACCGCCACCGACCTCACCCGCCCCGCCAGTGTCGGCCCCAGCGCATAGGAAAGACGCGCTTCCACCGTGCCAACACCGAACACCTCGGGCTGGAGATCGCCCTGCCTCGCCTCGGCAAGCTCAACCTTGGGCGGCGCCAACGGGCCGCGCGTGAAGGCAAACCACAGCGCAGCAACAACCAGCAGCAGCACCAGCGCGACAAGGCCCATTCGTTGCAAAGTAAATTTCATTTTGTGATTCCGGCCAGATAAATGGGAAAAACCTTGCGTGCTTCTTCAAGCAGGGAACGCTGGGCGCCAAAAATCGTGATCTGCACCACTAGGCCTTGGATCATGCCGACAAACAGGATCGCCGCGCTCTGCGCATCGAGATCATCCTGCACCATTTTGAGCTCCCGCGCCTCGCACAACAGCGCCACCAGCCTGTCCTCATAGCCGGAGAGGATTTCCTGCACCAGCGCTTTCAACCTGGGACTGTCATGCAGCATCTGGCCAGAAAACACCATGCGGGGGATGGCCGGATACTTGGCGATGAAGCCCACATGGGCGTAAAACATCCGCTCCAGCGCATCGAGCGGATCGCTGGCACCGTCCGCCGCAGCACCCAGCACACCCATCAGGCGCTCGCGTATCCAACCCATGGCAGCCAGCCAGATCGCATCCTTGCTAGGAAAATGGCGGAATATGGCTCCCTGGGTCAGCCCCATGGCATCGGCCATGTCCTGGGTCGTCACCCCCTGCATGCCGCGCTTCCCGGCCAGATCCACCGCCACCTGGATGATCTGCTCCTGACGCGCTTCCGCGCTGAGGCGCTGCTTCGGTTTGGGCTTCATGCAAGTTCCGTTTAGATAGTAATCAGTCACTATCTTAATGTGACAAACAAAACCCTGTCAAGCCAGACCGGTACGGCCTGAAAGAAAAAAGACCCCCGTTATTTCCAGCGCGCTGCCGCATGTTCATCGCTCTCTCGCGCATCCACCCAACGCGCGCCCTCGGCGGTTTGCTCACGTTTCCAGAACGGCGCTTGGGTCTTGAGGTAGTCCATGATGAATTCGCAGGCGGAAAACGCTTCGCCGCGATGGGCGCCGGTGACGGCCACCAGCACGATCTGGTCGGTCGGTTTGAGGTCGCCGACGCGGTGGATCACCAAGGCGTCGAAGATATTCCAGCGCGTTTTGGCCTGTTCGACGATGCGCTCCAGCGCTTTTTCCGTCATGCCGGGATAGTGTTCCAGGCTCATGCCGGCAACTGCGTCGCCCTCGTTGATGTCGCGCACCAGGCCGAGGAAGCTGGCGATGGCGCCGATTTTTGGATTGCCCTGGCGCAGCGCGAGCAGTTCCGCGCCAAGATCGAAATCTTCCTGCTGGACCCGTACGGCCATGTCAGCCCCCGGTGACCGGCGGGAAGATGGCGACCTCGTCGCCATCCTTGAGTTCGGTCACGCCGTCAGCCATGTCCTGGTTCACCGCGATGCGGAATGCGCGTCCTGCTGCCAGCTCGGACTCCCAGGTGCCACCACGCTGGCGCAGCCACGCGGTCAGCGCGGCGACATCACGCACATCGGCGGGCAGTTCGACCTGCTCGGAAGACACGCCCAGCGCTTCGCGCAGACGGGCAAAATACATCAGTGTCAGCATGATGGACTAACCCAGCAATTCAGTAAAAGGCGTGAACTTGATGCGATCGCCGCGCGCCACGGCGGTGCCTTCGCGGATTTCAGCCAGGCCTTCGCCCCACACCGCCGAGGTCAGCACGCCGGAGCCCTGGTTGGGATAGATGACAACAGCTGGCGCGCCGTCCGCCTGCGGCTCCAGCCGGGCGCGCACGAATTCGCGACGATTGCCGACCTTGGTCCAGTCGAACGCGGCCGGCAGCAGGTAGCTGCGCGGCGTCACTGTTTCCCCGCCCTGGCAACGCAGGATGTAGGGACGCACGAACAGGCAGAAGGTGGCGAAAGCCGAGACCGGATTACCCGGCAGGCCGATGAAGGGCGTGCCCTGCACGGTGCCGTGGGCAATGGGCTTGCCTGGCTTCATCGCCACTTTCCACATATCGAGGTTGCCCAAGGTTTCCACCGCCGCCTTGACGTGGTCTTCCTCACCCACCGACACGCCGCCGCTGGTCACGATCAGGTCCGCCTCGTGCCAGGCCTGTTTGAGCACCTCCACCGTGGCCTCCAGACTGTCCGGCACGATGCCGAAATCCGCTACACGGCAGCCCATGCCTTCAAGCAGGCCGAGCAGGGTGTAGCGGTTGGAATTGTAGATCTCGCCCACTTCCAGCGTTTCTCCCGGCATGACGATTTCGTCGCCGGTAAAAAACAGCGCCACGCGCAGCTTGCGATAGACAAGGACTTCGGCCAGCCCGATCGAGGCGATCAGGCCCATTTCCTGGGGCCGCATCCTGACCCCCGCGGGCAAGACCTCGCTGCCGGCGGCAATGTCCTCGCCGGCGCGGCGAATGTTGGCTCCGGGCTTGGGCATAGCGCGGAAGATCACCTCATCCCCCTCCACCGTGCAGTCCTCCTGCATCACCACTGCATCCGCGCCTGGTGGCACCGGCGCGCCGGTGAATATGCGCGCCGCCGTGCCCGGCTCCAGCGCATGGCCCACGCTGCCGGCGGGAATGCGCTGGCCGACCTTGAGCCGCGCCTCCTCGCCCGGCTTGAAGTCGGCGCATGCCACGGCATAACCGTCCATGGCGCTGTTGTCCAGCGGCGGCACGGTGACGGTCGAGACCAGCGCTTGCGCCAGCACCCGGCCCAGCGCGTGGGTGGTATGGATGTGTTCCACCTCGGCTATGGGACGGGCATGGCCGAGCAGCTGTTCGAGCGCTTCGTCGGCATTGAGCATTTTCCTGGGGTCACTCATGTTTTAGTTCCAGATGGCGCAAAATAAAACCGGCAATTGCGGCCGGGTCGTTGAGGTTGAATGTTGGCAAGGGCGCATCAAGCGGCACATCGCTGGCAATGGCAATAATATGGCGGTCGGCGGGATATAACAATGCCTTGCCGTTATCGCAGCGGTGGATTTCCAGCTTGGGAATCGCCTCCTGCTTGAAGCCTTCCACCAGCACCAGATCGCAGGGAGAAAGGCGCGCCAGGTGTTGCGATAGCGCGGGTTCCGGCTCATCGCGCAATTCATGCAGCAGCGCCCAGCGAGCGGACGAGGTCAGCAGCACTTCGCTCGCGCCGGCCACACGGTGGCGGTATGAATCCTTGCCGGGTTGATCGAGATCGGCATCGTGGTGGGTCTGCTTGATAGTGGCAACCCGCAGGCCATGCGCGACGAAAATGGGAATCAGCTTTTCCAGCAGGGTGGTTTTGCCGCTACCCGACCAGCCGGCGAGGCCAAAGACCTTCAAGCTAAAAACCTTGATTGAACCACGGAGATCACGGAGTAAAAACAAGGAATTGCATGTTGCTTGGCGTTCACCTGCTGGCTGCGGCGATAATGGCCCCAAGATTGCCTTTCTCCGTGATCTCCGTGGTTAACTATCTTTTCCAGCTTCAAAACGCCTCCCCCTCCTGCAGATAGCGCCACTGACCCGGTGGCAGGTCGCCCAGCTTGATTTTGCCGATGCGCACACGCTTCAAACCCACCACTCTCAGCCCTACCAGTTCGCACATGCGGCGAATCTGGCGCTTCTTGCCTTCCTTGAGGATGAAACGCAACTGGTCGGCATTCTGCCACGTCACTTTTGCCGGTTTCAGCGCTTCGCCGTCCAGACTCAGGCCGTGGTTTAGACGTTTCAATCCGGCCTCGTCGAGCTTGCCATTTACGCGCACCAGATATTCCTTTTCGATCTGCGAATCGGCACCGATCAGTTGTTTGGCAATGCGGCCGTCCTGGGTCAGTACCAGCAAGCCCTGTGAATCGATATCGAGCCGGCCGGCCGGCGCCAGTCCGAACAGTTGCGATGGATCGAACTGCTGTGCCGAAGTGTCGCCCTTGTAGTGGCTTTCCTTGCTGATCAATGTTACTGCGGCCTGGTGGCCTCTTTCCGGCTGGGCAGAAACGTAGCCCACCGGCTTATGCAAAAGAATGGTGACGCGACTGGCCTGCTGCGTCCTGGCGCCATGCCCGAGCGTCACGCTCTGTGACGGCAGCACCTTGGTACCCAGTTCCGTGACCTTGAGGCCGTCCACGAATACCAGCCCGCGCTCGATATAGGAATCGGCTTCGCGACGCGAACACAGCCCCAGTTGCGACATGAGCTTGGAGAGCCGGATGGGTTCAGTCATTTAATCTTCCTGTCATGCTAATGCAACAAAACTTCAATAAATTGTTCGTTTTATTTAACCGAAGCGGAAAAAATGATCGAAGATAATCAGGTTTACCTGGTCACCGGCCTGCAGTACGGCTACAAGCCGGAAGTGCATGCAGTGGCGGTATTAACCCATTCCCATCAGCGGGCGATCGAACGCTTCCGCAAACAGTTCAATGGGGCAGAAATCTATTCCTGCACCAATCTTACCGAAGCGCGCGAAGTGGTGAAAATTCTCGAAGCCGCCAAGGAAGGACGCGAAATACACTGCGACACACTCGCTGCTGTCATTAACGATCTTTAACCCGCTCGCGCAGGAACAACGCTGCCAGGCCGGCTATCAGGAACACCATAAACCAGCCCAGCGCCCAGGCGGGAATGGACAGTCCCAGCATCGTCCACTCCACCTTGGCGCATTCCCCCGACCCTTGCAGCACCATCGGCAGCGCCTTGGCGAGGGGGAAGGTTTCCAGCATATAGTCCAGGCCCGGCCCGCATTCCGGCACCTTGTCGGGCGGCAAGCTCTGCAGCCACAGGTTGCGGCCAGCCACCGCCGCGCCGGTAGCGGAAAAAAGCACTATCAACAAGCCGAACAGTTTCCTGCCCACGCCCCCCGGATTAAACAGGGCAGCCAGCAGCGCTGTCACGCCGATAGCCATGAACGCCACGCGCTGCAGGATGCACAACGGACAGGGTTCGAGGTTCAAACCATGCTGCAGATACAACCCAAAGCCAAGCAAGCCGGCGCAACATGCCAGCACCGCCAGAAACATGACACGGAAGCTGATGATCATGCGGCCTCCCCCTCTCGCCTGGCGGCAATCGGCATGAGATGCCAGATCTCCGAGTTATATTCGTGAATGGTACGGTCGCTGGAAAACTTGCCGCTGGTAGCGCTGTTGAGAATGCTCATGCGCGTCCAGTGTTCCTCATCGCGGAAAGCAGCTGCAGCCTGGCGCTGCGCCTCGATGTAGCTCCTGAAGTCCGCCACGGTCATCCAGTAATCTCCATGCACGGTGAGCGAACGGATGATGCTGTCGAAAATGCCCGGTTCAGAAGGGTTGAAATGCCCCGACTCGAGTAGCTGCATCACGCGCCGTAAATCCAGGTCCGACTCGATCACCGCCTGCGGATTGTAACCATGGCGGTGAGCCTCCACCTCTGCTGCGGTGAGGCCGAAAAGGAAGAAATTTTCCGCGCCAGCTTCTTCCCGGATCTCGATATTGGCGCCATCCAGTGTGCCGATGGTCAGCGCCCCGTTGATCATGAACTTCATGTTGCCGGTGCCGGAGGCCTCCTTGCCAGCGGTGGAAATCTGCTCCGACAGATCCGTGCCGGGGCTTACCACCTCCATCGCCGTGACGCGATAATCCGGCAGATAGGCCATCTTGAGCAGGTCGTCGCAAGCAGGGTCGGCGTTGACCACTGCGGCCACGCTGCAGGCCAGCTTGATGATGGATTTGGCCAGCGCATAACCCGGTGCTGCCTTGCCGCCGATGAGCACGCAGCGCGGTGTCCAGTCGGCCGTATCGCCACGCTTGATGCGGTCGTAGAGGTGGATCACATGCAGAATATTGAGCAATTGGCGCTTATATTCGTGGATGCGTTTGACCTGCACGTCAAACATTGCATCGACATCGAAACTCACGCCGCAGTCGGCCTGCACCAGAGCGGCCAGGCGCAGCTTGTTCTCCTGCTTCACTTCACGCCACCTGGCACGGAATTCGGCATTGTCGGAAAAGGGGATGAGTTTGCGCAATTGTTGCAGGTCAGTCGCCCAGCCTTCGCCGATGGTCTCGGTGATAAGTTCGCTCAATGCCGGATTGCTTGCCGCCAGCCAGCGACGCTGGGTCACGCCGTTGGTTTTGTTGTTGAATTTGTGTGGCCATAATTCGTAAAAATCGCGGAACAGATCCTGCTGCAGCAGGTCGGAATGCAGTTCTGCCACGCCATTGACGGAAAACCCCGCCACCACCGCGAGATAGGCCATGCGCACCTGTGGCTCCGGCCCTTCCTCGATGATGGACATGCGCGCCAGGCGTGCGGCATCGCCCGGCCAGCGCTGCGACACTTCATTGAGGAAGCGGGCATTGATTTCAAAAATAATATCGATCAGGCGCGGCAACAGACTGCGGAACATGCGCACCGGCCATTTCTCCAGCGCTTCCGGCAACAGGGTGTGGTTGGTGTAGGCCATGGTGCGGGACACGATGTGCCACGCGGGATCCCACTCCAGTCCATAATCGTCCATCAGCAAGCGCATCAACTCCGCCACCGAGCAGGTGGGGTGGGTATCATTGAGCTGGAAACAGACCTTGTCGGCAAACTGGCTGAAATCGTCGCCATGGTCGCGCGTCCACTGCTGCAACACGTCCTGCAGGCTGGCCGAGGCGAGGAAATATTGCTGGCGCAGGCGCAGTTCCTTGCCATTTTCACTCGAGTCGTTGGGGTAGAGCACCATGGAAATGTGCTCGGCGGCGTTCTTGGCCGCCACCGCTTCCGGATAACTGCCAGCATTGAATTCATTCAGGTCGAATTCGTCCGTCGCCGCAGCCTTCCACAAGCGCAAGGTATTGACGGTGCCGTTCTGGTAACCTGGCACCGGGTTGTCGTAAGGCACGGCAAGCACGTCACGGCTGTCCACCCAGCGCGCGCGCATTTTGTCACTGGCATCATGGTAATATTCGCAGCGCCCGCCGAACTTTATCCGCTGGGTGAATTCGGGCCGCTCCAGCTCCCAGGGATTGCCGTTGCGCAGCCAGTGATCGGGCTCTTCAATCTGATAGCCGCCTTCGATGTGCTGGCGGAACATGCCGTATTCGTAGCGGATACCATAGCCCGTCACCGGCAGTTGCAAGGTGGCGCAACTATCGAGAAAACACGCGGCAAGGCGCCCCAGGCCGCCGTTGCCGAGACCAGCATCGTGCTCCTCCTCGGCCACTTCTTCCATCAGCAAGCCCAGATTGCCGAGCGCTTCGCTGGCGCTATCTGTCACGCCCAGATTGAGCATGGCATTGGAAAGGGCCCGCCCCATGAGAAATTCCAGCGAAAGATAATAGGTGCGTTTGCACTGGCTCGCAGCATAGGTGGCATCGGTCGCTTTCCAGCGTTCCACCAGTCGATCACGCAATGTCAAGGCCAGCGCGGTGTAAAAACAGTGCGGTGGGGTGCCATGCTGGTCGCGGCCCAGGGTGTGGTTGAAATACTGGCGAAAATCCAACGCCAGATTGGCGGCATCCATGCCAAGTGGGGGTAATTCGGTTAACAGGGGATTAGGCGTGCTAGTCAGTTCACAGGTCATGTTTGCGCTTAAAAGATATTCAAGGATGTCGGGAAGCCTTTAATGTTAACTTAGATTGCTGGTTAATAAAATTCGGATTGCACTTTGGACTTATTCTAAATACAATTGGCGATCAACACCGATCAACAACCCAAAAGGAAATCATCATGGCAGTTCTCGTCGGCAAGGCCGCTCCCGATTTCACCGCTGCAGCAGTAATGGGCAACAACAGCATCGAAGAAAGCTTCAACCTCAAGAGCCACATCAAGGGCAAGTATGCGGTCGTGTTCTTTTACCCGCTCGACTTCACCTTCGTGTGCCCGTCCGAACTGATCGCCTTTGACCACCGCCTAGAAGAATTCAAGAAACTCAACGTGGAAGTGATCGGCGTTTCCATCGACTCCCACTTCTCCCACTTGGCATGGAAAAACACCGCGGTCAACAACGGCGGTATCGGCCAGGTTCAATACCCACTGGTAGCCGATATCAAGCACGAAATCTGCAAGGCCTATGACGTCGAGGCTGACGCTGGTGTCGCCTATCGCGGCTCCTTCCTGATCGACAAGAACGGCATCGTGCGTCACCAGGTAGTGAACGATCTGCCGCTGGGCCGCAACATCGACGAAATGCTGCGCATGATTGACGCCCTGCAATTCACCGAACAGCACGGCGAAGTCTGTCCTGCTGGCTGGAACAAAGGCAAGGCCGGTATGAAGGCAGACACCAAGGGTGTGGCCGAGTACTTGGCGAAGCACTCCAGCGAACTGTAATCGCCCCTGCGGGCTGTAGCGAAAAGCCGCCGGGGGCAACCTCTGGCGGCTTTTTTATTATCCAAATCTGGTTTATTCAAGGAGCACGACAATGAAGATCACCAAGAAAAAACTGATCGAGGAATTGAACAAGGACCTGGAATGGGAATACGCAGCGGCCATCCAGTACGTGCAGCATGCCGCGGCCATCACCGGCCCGCAGTATGACTCGATCCAGAAGGAGTTGATCATTCACTCCCAGGAAGAAATGCAGCATGCCGTGATGCTCTCCGAACAAATCGATTTCCTCGGCGGCATCCCCACTATCAACGTCGAGAAGCGTGAAATCTCCCCCAGCAGCAAGGAAATGCTCAAGCAGGATCTGAAAGGAGAGGACAACGCCATCACCCGCTACAAGGAGCGCATCGGACAGGCCGAGGCACTCAAGGAATATGGCCTGCGCCGCGTACTGGAGGACATCCTGATCCAGGAAGAAGAGCACAAGCGCGACATCTCCAATGCCATAGAAAAAAACTGACCCGCCCGGCAATTCCCTGACGGGGCATCCCGTCTTCCAAGACGCTGAACGGCCCCTCCGCGGGCCAATTCAGCATTTTTTCATTTGCCGTAACTTAATTGACACCCCCTGATCGACCTCTATTAGCGCTTGGTGATATACTTTTTTATTTATCTTGACCCGAATCAAGGATGCCGCAAATGATTTCTGATAAAGCCCGCTTTGACCAAGCCATCGCCAAGTTTGACGCCGCCAATGCACAAGACCCCAACAAGGAAGTATTCGAGGGCAAGGAATACCCCAAGGAATTACTTTACGCCCAACGCATGAGCGACATGCAGCAGCGTTTCGCCCCCGATGCTTCCGAAGCCCTGCAACTGGCAGTGCGTGCACAGCACATCTGCCGCTGGAAAATCCCGCGTGACAGCTATCCGATGGACAAGGCCGGCTACATGCAGTGGCGCACCTTCCTGTACAAATACCACGGCGAAACCGCCGGCGAAATCATGCGCGAAATCGGCTACGACGAAGAGATGATTAGCAAGGTCAAGTCGCTGCTGCGTAAGGAAAAACTCAAGCTCAACCCGGAAACACAAGCGCTGGAAGACATCATTGACCTGACTTTCCTGCAACACTATCTGGAAGCATTCGTCAGCAAATACAGCCATTACGAAGAAGAAAAGCTGCTCGACATCCTGCGCAAGACCTGGAAGAAAATGTCAGAGAAAGGCCACGAAGCGGCGCTGAAACTGAATTACACACCAGAAATGCTGGCAGTAGTCAAAAAGGCACTGGGGGCCGCCTAACAGGACGCGAATATCCTCAGAACCGCCCCTCTCTTGCGACGTCTAACTAAATATTAAGGCAGGAGTCCAATGCTGTATTAATTTCAGCAACCTGTCTTTCGTAAGGAGGATCTCATCATGTTAGACATCAATCAAGCCATTGCCGCCGCGGAACGTTCATCGAGCGACATGCCCTGCAATCTGGAAGAACTCGAACCGTGGTCCGAGGATATCGCCAGGGAAATATCCGCAAAAGAGGGCATTACCCTAACACCCGAACATTGGGAAGTAGTCTGCTTCATGCGCGACCACTTCGAGGAATGTGGCCTTGCCCCAAGCGGGCGCACGCTGCTGCACTGCCTGGAAGAAGAATTCGCCGAACAGGGCGGCAGGAAGTACCTTTACCGCCTGTTCCCTGGCGGCCCGGTCAGCCAGGGCAGTCGCATCGCCGGTTTGCCATTGCCGGCTTACAGTAGCGACAGATCATTTGGATCAGTAGAGTAGGTCAATCGATAGAAGAAGAGGCAAGGTCAGGCACACACCAGTTCCTCGGGTTCAGTGTAACTTGGCTTTTTCCGCGAGCAGTTCCTGCGCCAGTTGCGCAACGGTTTCGGGGTCCAGATCGATTCCCACTTCCCAGCCCGGGTTGATGGTCACCCCGGCACCGGCATCGATGCGCTCCAGCACCCAGCGGAAATCAGTCAACAATCCACCACCGAATTTGGGGAATTCCTGCACCACCAGCTTGGAGCGCTCAGGGCTGCTGAACAGTACCAGCACATGGACCCCCTCTTCGGCCTGCACAACCAGAGGACGTGCATAGGTGGAGCGCTGGAAGCCGATTATTCCGCTATCCTCGTCCTCTACCGGCATGAACACCTGCGCATCCAGCAGCCCTGCTATCAGTTCCTCGCTGGATAGTTCGCCATTCGCCGCTGCCAGCAGTTTGTGTTCAAGTTCGTTTTTCGCCTCAAATATTTCTTGTGTTTCTTCATTCATGATCGTTTCCCGGAGTTTGTCCTGCTATTTTACTTGATTGCCGTCGGCCAGCCTGCCTGCTACCAAGGCTGCGCCCATCAGGCCCACTTTCTGGTTCATCACCACATGAACCGGGATGCGCTGGGTCAGGGCGGCAAAGCGCCCCTTGTCATTGAATGCACGTATGAAACCGCCACGCTTGAGCTTGGTGATAATTTTCGGCGCAATGCCGCCCGCCACGTACACACCGCCCGAGGCCAGCAAAGTTAAGGCCAGGTTACCTGCCTGAGCACCGTAGATGGCGACGAACATATCCAGCGCCTTGAGCGCTGCCGGATCGCGTTCATCGAGCGCATATTGGGAAATGGCGGCGGCGGGATCATTTTCAAGCATGGCGGTCTGCAAAGCTGGCGTTGCCTTTGCCAAAGACGCTTCGGTGACATATTCCAGGATTTTGACCAAACCGGAACCGGAGAGAATGCGCTCGTAGGACACATGCCCGAATTGCGGCTGCAGATATTGCAGCAGTCCGATCTGGTCGTCGTCGGCAGGGGCGAAATCCACATGCCCGCCCTCCGACGGCAGCGCCTGATAGTGATCGCCCTGCCACAGCAAAATGCCCTCGCCCAGGCCGGTTCCCGCGCCCAACACCGCGCGCGTGCCATGCTGCTCCTCCCCTCCGGCCTGCAGGGTCACCAGGTCGTCCGGGTGAAGCGCCTCTATGCCATGGCCGACGGCAGCAAAATCGTTGATCAGTTGCACCCTGGCAATACCGAATTCCGCGCCCACTTCGCCAGCATTGATAGCCCATGGCAGGTTGGTTATTTTCACGCTCTCGCCGTGGATCGGGCCGGCCACGCCAAAGCAGGCTGCTGCGACAGGCTGGACTGCGGCAGCCAGGAACTCTCCCACGATGGCATTGAAATCGCCATGCGCTGCGCTGTCGAAACGCCGTTCATGGAGCGTATGCTGCTTGTCACCTGACACTTCCACCAGTTGCAGCAGGGTTTTGGTGCCACCGATATCGCCTGCCAGGACTAGCATCCCCATTATTTCACCACCACTTTTTCATCTTGAAATAAATCACCATGCCGATGGCAACAACAAACATGGCCAGCCACACGGCCGGATAACCATAATGCCACTCCAGCTCCGGCATGTTCTTGAAATTCATGCCATACACCCCGGCAATCCAGGTCAGCGGAATGAAGATGGTGGCAATCACGGTCAGCACCTTCATCACTGCGTTGGTACGGTTGCTGATGCTGGAAAGATAGATATCGAGCATCCCCGATAGCATGTCACGGAAGGTTTCGATGGTGTCGATCACCTGAATGGTGTGGTCGTACACGTCGCGCAAATAATAGCCGGTACTCTCGCGGATCAATATCGAATCGCGGCGCTGCATGCCGCTTACAACCTCGCGCAGAGGCCACACCGACTTGCGCAGGTAGATCATCTCGCGCTTGAGGTTATGGATCATGTGCAGCGTTTCCGGTCCTGGCTCACTAATCAGGGTCTCTTCCAGCAACTCGACGCGCTCGCCGATTTTTTCCAGGATGATGAAATAATTATCGACCACGGCGTCGATCAACGAGTAGGCGAGATAATCGGCGCCCAGCCTGCGAATCTGCCCCTTGCTGTTGCGGATACGGGTGCGCACCGGCTCAAACACATCGCCCTTGGCCCCCTCCTGGATGGAAAGCACGAAATTCTCACCCAGGATCAGGCTCACCTGCTCCGAACTGATTTCCCCGCTCTCGCTGCCGTTGGTGAGCATGCGCAGCACAATGTAGAGATAGTCGCCGTAATCCTCGATCTTGGGGCGCTGGTCGGTATTGAAGATATCCTCCATCACCAGCGGATGCAGGCCAAAACAGTGGCCGAGCTTTTCCAGAGCCTGGATGTCGTGGACACCCTCCACGTCCACCCAGGTAATGCTCGGTTTGTCACGATAGACGAAACACTGCTCAATCTGGGTCAGGGTGGTTTCGCTGCAGTTTTGTTCATCGTAGTCCAGCACCGAGAACTTCATGGCATCGGTTTTCTGCTCGCCGATATGCACCATCGAGCCAGGAGGTAGGCCAGCTTTTTTCGAGCGTTTTTTAAGTGCGTGCCTGGCCATAGTTGATGCCCTCCATCGGTTCCGGCTTATGGATGCCATAGCCTTGGGCATAGTCCACGCCCAGCACCGCAAGTTTCTCTATCAGCGCCCGGTCCTCGACGAATTCCGCCACGGTTTCGATACCCATGACGCTGGCTATACGGGCGATCGCCTCGACCATGGCATGGTTGACCGGGTTCTTGTCCATACCGCGCACGAAGGCACCGTCAATTTTCAGGTAGTGAACCGGGAGGTCCTTGAGATAGGCAAAGGAAGACATGCCGCTACCAAAATCGTCGAGAGCGAAGCTGCAACCCAGCCTGGAAAGCTCGCGCATGAAGTTCGAAGCCTTGTTGAGATTGGCGATAGCGGAGGTTTCCGTGATCTCCAGGCACAGCGCCTGGGGCGGCATGCCGTAATACTCGATCTGCTCCTTGAGAAAGGCCGGGAACATATCATCATTGAAGCTCGTGGCGGAAAGGTTCACCGCGCACAGGATCGGGAAAGGCTCTTCCTTGTCCTCATATTCTTCCCACAAGCGACGCCATTCCTTGCTGCGTGAACTGAACAGGGTGCGGATCACCCAGCGGTCCACGATCGGCATCAGGTTGTAGCGCTCGGCCGCCGGAATGAAAGCATCTGGCGGAACCACTTTCCCGTCCTCGTCGAGCATGCGCAGCAGCACTTCGAAATGCTGCATGCCTTGCTGGTGCGGCATCACCGCGGCAATTTTCTGGTAATAAAGGCGGAAACGATCTTCCTCGAAAGCCTTGCTGATACGCGAGATCCATTGCATTTCGCCATGGCGCCGGGCCATATCGGTATCGTCTTCCAGGTAAACATGCACACGGTTGCGGCCGCCTTCCTTGGCGGCATAGCAGGCGGCATCCGCGTTACTCATCACCGTGGCCAGATTGCCGCTGGCAGCGTTCACTTCAACCAGGCCGATGCTGACACCGACTTCGAAGGACTTGTCCTGCCACATGAAGCGGAAATTCTGCACCGCCTCGCGGATCTCATTCGCCATACGCAGCGCGGGTTCCAGCGGGCAGCCATAAAGCAGCATGCCGAATTCATCGCCGCCAAGTCGCGCCACCACGTCGGAATCACGGCCCCGCGCCACAAATACCGCCACCAACTGGCGCAACAATTCGTCCCCTGCCATGTGGCCGCAGGTATCATTAACCACCTTGAATTGGTCGAGATCCATGAAAAGCACGGCGTTATCCTTGCCATCGACCATCGCGCTGTCGATCATCTCCTGTAAAAGGCGTTCGAACTCGCGCCGGTTGAGCAAGCCGGTCAGGGCATCGTGGGTCGCCTGCCAGGACAGCTGATTGGCCATGTGGCGCGCCTGGGACACATCATGGAATACCACCACTGCACCAATCACATCGCCATTGCGGTTGCAGATCGGCGACAGACGGTCCTCAACGGTAAACTCCTTGCCATCGCCGCGCCGCACCAACAGCGACTGGCTCTTGAGGCCTACCACCTCACCGTCTGGCAGCGCATGGCTGGCAAGATTCGACACCAGCTCCCGGGTTGACTCATCTACCACGTAAAATACCTCGCGCAGCGTCTTGCCATGAGCTTCCGCATGAGTCCAGCCGGTCAATATCTCGGCCACGGAATTGATGTAATCCACCTGTCCCTGTTCATTGGTAGTGATCACGGCATCGCCGATGGAATGCAGCGTGACCTGAGCCAACTCCTTTTCCTGGAACAACGCATCCTCGATCCTGCGGGTACGCCGGATGACATAAGCAGAAAATCCCAACACCACCAGCACCGCGCCCGCCCCACTCAATTGCATGAGCTGCGTGGCGAAATGGAATGCATCTTCAGCCGCAGCCATTGCCTGTCGCGTTGACTTGCCCTGCAGATCAAGCAAATGGGAATACTGCACAAAAACCTGGTCCTGAATCGGGATAACCTTCTGCAGCAAGACGCGATGGGCTGCAGAAGTATCCCCGCTGCCGACCAGATCCACCACCTGTTGCTGATAATCGGTCGTGAGGCTGATGAGTCGCAGAGACTCCCGCAGGGCCTGGCGCTCCAACTCGTTCATGTGCATCGATTCGAGTTTGGCGCGTGCCGCAATAAAATCGTTGGCGAGAGACTGGTAGCGCTGGAAAGCCTCATCCTTCGCGAAGTCATCCTCCAGCATGGTCATGGCATACAGAGCCACCACTCGCTCCCGTGCCACGGTGCGCATGTTTGAAACCAATTCTGTCTGGACACTGTTCTGGTTCAGGATCGCTTCCATTTCACCCTTGATGGCGTGCATGCGGCCAGTACCAATAAAGGTAATGGCCAGCATCAACACCACCGCGATACCGAAACCAAGGGCGATTATGACGCTTGAATTGCGCTTAAACACCAGACATCACCAGAATTTTGGCCGACATTCAGAGAAAACCTGTTTCGGCCAGTTCTGTCACAAGAGCGTCATAATCCTTCGCTCCCTGGCTATGCGGCGCATGGGTAAAGACATCCTTGTTGTAGGCGGGGCTTTCCGCCAGGCTGACGTTTTCAGTGATGTGGGTAGTGCACAGCTCTGCGCCGAAACGCTCGCGCAACTGCGCCACAATTTCGTGGGTCATGCGGCGGCGCGCGTCGAAGCGGGTCACCACGTAGCGCCGTTCGATGCGCTTCTTCACCACCTGCTCAAGCGCCTTGAGGGTGTTTTCCAGCTGTAGCGCCCCCTTCACCGAAAGGAAATCCGCCGAGATCGGCACCAGCACCTTGCCCGAGGCAAAAATGGCGTTGAGCGAAAGCACGTTGAGCATGGGGCAGCAGTCGATCACGATCGGCGCGTCCTCCTGCTCCAGCATCTCCGCCTGAATAGCGTTCTTGAGGCGCATCACCGACTTCAGTCCCTTGCCCTGAAGCGCGTCCACCTTGGACAACTCCATATGCGAAGGGATGATGTTGCCGCCGATGGCGAACTTGCGCACCAGATCGGACAAACTGCTGGCTTCGGTATAAAAACCGAACATGCTGTCCGCACCGGACGCCACCGGGACGTCGCCGATGATGGTGAGGTGCGCCTGTGGATCAAGGTCGATCGCCAGCGGGTCGAGCCCCCCGCGCGCCAGGGCGCCGACAAGATTAAGACTGGTGGTGGTCTTGCCGACACCACCCTTTTGATTGAAGACTGCGATGATTGTCATAGGTGTGCAATCCTAAAGGATTTTTGAAGCGCTCGGCAAGTTTGATTTCAAGCCCGCAACAGGCTCTGGCATAATGCCCTTTTTTCCAACCGAAGCGGAGTTTCCATGGCTGACATCACCACCGAAAGCGGGCTGATCTACGAAGACCTTACCCCAGGCACAGGCGACGAAGCCAAGGCAGGCCAGCGGGTATCGGTACACTATACCGGCTGGCTCACCGACGGCACCAAGTTCGATTCCAGCAAGGACCGCAACGACCCATTCGCCTTCCCCCTCGGCGCCGGTCACGTCATCAAGGGCTGGGACGAAGGCGTGCAAGGCATGAAAGTGGGCGGCGTGCGCAAGCTTACGATTCCTCCTCACCTCGGCTATGGTGCCCGTGGCGCGGGCGGGGTGATCCCTCCCAATGCCACGCTGGTATTTGAGGTGGAATTGCTGCAGGCGTCATGACCTCGATATAGCGGCGTTCCAGATCCAGGGTTTCCACCTCGCGCCCCAGCATCACCACCATGCCTTTGAGCCGGTTATCTCCGGTATCGCTGAACTCGAAGCGGTAGGTGCGGCGGAGCTTGAGGTGGCCCCAGCCATCACGGCCAAAACCAAGTCCGGCAAACGCCACGGTATCATCAAGAAACTGTACGCCCTCCTCGCGGCAGGCCCGCTTGCCCGCAAGCTCGGCCACCTCCCGCGCCGCCATGCTGTCGATCCAGAACCACACCAGCGCAGCAAAAAATCCAATCAGTCCCAGTTCCATCATGGCTAATACGCCCCGTGGCGCGTCTTGCGCCCCGATTTGGGATGATCCGCCAGGTGACAGATGCGGCGGTAATGCATCAGGGTTTTCTGCGCCAGTCCCAGCACGCTGCCATGCGGATAAATGCCGTTCTCGTCAAGTTCTCCGGCCGGTTCGCCCATCAGCAGTTGCAGCGCCTCGCCCACTTCGTCGATGACATGGAGGTGGAATTTTCCCTGAGCGACCGCCTCGACCACTTGCGCGTTCAGCATCAACTGCGAGCCATTGCGCGACGGAATGATCACCCCCTGGCTGCCGTCCAGGCCCACCTCGCTGCAGACGCGGAAAAACCCCTCGATTTTCTCGTTCAGGCCACCGACCGGCAGTACTTCGCCATACTGGTTCAGCGCCCCGGTGACGGCGATCCCCTGGCGGATCGGCAGCCCGGACAGGCTCGACAGCAGGACATACAACTCGGCGCAGGAGGCGGAATCGCCCTCCACGCCATGATATTCCTGCTCGAACACCAGCGCGCCGTTCACCGAAAGCGGACCAAGATGGGCGAACAGCGACGCGAAATAAGTCTGCAGGATAAAAACACCCTTGTCGTGGATCGGGCCGGACATCTGCACCTCGCGCTCGATGTTGAGCACCCCTTCCTTGCCAGGGAAAGTGCGCGCCGAAACACACACCGGCATGCCGAAACGGTGGTCGCCCAGGTCGATCTGGGTCAGGCCGTTGATGCGCCCTACCCGCTCGCCCTGCACCGCGATCAGCAATTCGCCTTCGGCAATCGATTCGTGCAGGCGCTGGTCGGGGTAATCGTGGCGCCAGGTCTTGGCCGCCAGCGCCGCCTCCACATGGCTGCGCTGTACCAGCTCGCAATCAGCCAAGGCCGCGCTCTCCGTCACCAACTGCTCCAGATAGGCGAAGACAGCATAAAGCCGCAACTGGTCATCCGCCTCGCGGTGCATTTCCTCCAGCAAGCGCGCCACTGCTGAAGCGGAAAAGTGCGGCAAACCTAGACGGCTACAGGTATGGGCGATAAAAATGGCCGCAGCGCGGT
>Ga0105091_10000150_pt1 | contig 25671 bp, 36 predicted proteins | sample PPLLak1March2015_FD_87022 | JGI IMG/M metagenome (GOLD analysis project Ga0105091, IMG submission 87022) | Freshwater sediment microbial communities from Prairie Pothole Lake near Jamestown, North Dakota, USA - PPLs Lake P7 Core (1) Depth... | ecosystem: Environmental > Aquatic > Freshwater >... | reverse complement strand
CGTGTCGTTAATAATTGTTTTCGTGGGGTGTGTGGTGGAGCCATTGTCGTGTGCCTCCTTGGCGTGATCACGGTGCGTCACCCGCCGGCCGTGAACTACGCCACACGGAGACGGCCAGGTCAAGGATGGTCCCCAAGGGTGTGATGCACGCTGGGCGCGTATCGGCACCTATTCCGACACCTCTCGCACTACGCCCGTGGCATACCGGTACCGACCGTCTGATACGGCTTGATCCGGTGATGGCCACGAGGCGTGAGAAAACTTTCCCTCCAGAGGGACAAGTTACGTCTATGTAGTTACGCCATCCCCTTAGGGGGACTGTCCCTTGCTGGGGACGCTACAATCCCGAACATGGAACCCCGCGTGAAGTACCGTCCCCTCTCCGTAGGTGACTGCGCTGCACTCCTCAACATGTCGCCCGAGGCCGTCAAGAAGCTCATCCAACGCGGCGCGCTCGACCCCACCTGGACCACCGCCGGCCGCCACCTCATCGCCTACGGCGAGCTCGTCCAGTGGGCCAGCCTCACCGGCCGGCGACTCCAGCCCCTCGACATCCTCGACGGCGACCCTCGGCGCCCACCTCGGCCGGGAACACAGCGGCCGTGAGCACCGACGACCGGTTCCCCCGCAGCATCGAACCCGGCCGCCAGCCCGGCGGCGTCGTCCTGCACATCTACCGGTACACCGACGCCGAGCTGCTCCGCGAGCGCCGCATGGACAGCCTCGCCGACGTCGAGGCCCTGGCCGGCATGGACGCCGACATCTTCGGCCCGCCCGTCGTGCTCTGCGGCTACGACGGCGACGACGGCCGCCTGATGCTGCCGCCGATGCTCATCACCGAGGGCGTTCGATAACGAAACGGACCGGGTCGAAGCACCGACCCGGCCCGTCAACCATTCACAGCAAGCACCAGAAGGGTAGCGAACATGAGCATCAAGCGAGTCAAGGCCGGCAGCGGCGAGCGCTGCGCACCGAAGGAGGGAGAGATCATCTGCGTCGAGGCCCGGCGCCTCGACCGCTCCCAGGCCCACCGGCACTTCGGACCGAACGAGATGACCAAGGCCAAGCTCTTCGAGAAGCAGGAGCGGGTCGCCGAACACCCGCCCGACAAGCCACCGCCGCCCTCGACCGACACGTTCGAGGCGTTCGCCGAAGTGTGGCGCGCCGCGCAGAGCCCGGCTGATCCCACAGCCGTGCACACACCGCTGAAGCGGGCCTACGCCGAGATCGGCGAGATGCGTCTGGTCGACCTCAGCAAGCTCCGTCTGCAGGCGCTGCAGAAGACCCTGCTGACGCGCTACGCCCGGAACACGGTCAAGCTCACGATGCACTACACCAAGGCCGTCATGCGGCAGGCCTTCGACGATGGGCTCATCCCTTCGGATCCCACGATCCGGCTGCAGATGCCTCGCCGGGACACCCGGGACAGCGCCGGCATCGTCACCGCGGATGATGTCCCGACCCACGCCGAGGCCCTCGCCATCCTCGCCGCCGCGGCGGCCTCGTTCCGTATCGCCGTCGCCCTCGGGATCGGGTGCGGGTTGCGCATCGGTGAGATCCTCGGCGTCACCCCCGCCCAGGTCGACCTCGAAGCCGGCACGCTGACCATCGACGCCCAGCAGGCCCGCCGCGGTCGGGTCGGCCCGAAGACCTGGCGCGGGAAGCGAACCATCGACCTGCCCGACGTCGTGCTCTTCTACCTGCGCAGGATCATGGGCGAGGACCCGACGTCTCAGGTTCCCTTCCTGGTCGTGTCGCGGGCTGACTTCTACAAGGAGTGGCAGGCCGCCCTCAAGGCGGCCGGGCTCGACCCGATGCGCTTCAAGTTCCACGCGGCCCGGCACTACTGCGTCTCCGCGATGCTCGCCCGGGGGGTCCCCCTTGCGGAGGTCGCGGCCTACGTCGGCGACGCCGTCGAGACGATCGCGTCGACCTACGCCCACTGGCTGCGCGACTCGGACCCGATGGCCAAGACCGCCCTCAACGCGGCGCTCGGCCCGGTCCCCGAGCCCGAGGCCGAGGACGGCGAGGCCACCGGCGAAGGGGGTACCCAGGCATGAGGTTCACGCTGACCGTGGACATCGACCCCGTCGAGGATCCGTCGCCAGTGTCGCTCTCGGACCTTCACACGGCGGTCACCATCGGCTGAGGGCACGCTGCGGGCGCCCGACGGCACGGCGTCGGGCGAGTTCAAAGCTGGGCAAGGCCTGACAGCTTGCGGCCAAACTTGCGGCCAAACGAGGCGAAACTGGGGTGCCGGGGGATGCATTGGGCTGCATCAATTCTGCTGGTCACCTGGGGTGCGAGGCCATCCTTCGTGGTCGCCGCACCCCTCCGAATCGAATAACGGTTACCACCCAGCCCTCTTGATTTGGCCGATCTGAGGCCACTTGCGGCCAACCTGCGGCCAGACGAGGGTACGTGACGGTCCGCAACCAGCGCTAGCGAGCGGCATGTGGCACGGCCCGCCCGACCCGGACGACCCGACCGGGCGGGCGGGCCGTGACCGTTGCCGGACGACCCCCGGGCATGGGAACCGGGGGTCCGCCGGCGACCGGCGCGGTGGATCAGGCCCGGCGGAGGATCGCCAGCAGGACGAGGACGGCGACCCCGGCGAGGATGATCCACAGCAGGACGTCGGTGACGGTCATGGGTGTGATCGTCGCCCAGGGCGCCCGGGCGCCGGCGGATCCCCTCGTCCGCGACCCCGGCGGGCCGCGCTCCTAGCGTGGACGGCCATGAGCACCGCCTTCCCTCCCGACCAGCCGCTGCCCGACCAGCCCGACCCGACGGCGCCGGCCGGTCCCGACATGCCGCCTCAGCCCGGCACGCCCGGCGAGGAGGACCCCGACGGCGACGAGGACGACGACCCGGCCATGACCGGGCTGGCCGACGTGCCCGGGCGTGTCGGCACGCTCGGCACCCGCGAGCTGAGCGACCTCGCCCGCCGGGTCGAGCAGATCGGCCGGTCGGCCCGCAACCCGTTCGGCGAGCGCATCGTGATCCTCGCCGGCCGCCTCCACGACCTGGCGGCCGAGGCCCGCCGGCGCCTCGAGGCCGACCCGCCGGCCGCCGACGCCGGAACACTCGAACAGCCACTCGAACACCCGCAGATCGAACGGCAGCAGCGCCGGCGGGACGCGGCGGCTGACGCCGTCGCCGATTCGGGTGGCGGCATCGAGACCACGTTCGGGTCCCAGCGCTGATGTGCGGTCTCCGGCCGTTCACGGCGTCGCTCGTGATCAGCGCCGACGATGTGCGGGCGGCCGACATCGCCACGCACGAGGGCGACGACGAGCTGCCCGGCCGGCACGTCACCGTCGGCATCGGCCCGCTGGTCCTGCAACCCGCCGTCGACGAGTACCTGCCCGGGCTGCTGCGGGCGTTGGCCGACCGGGTCGAGCGGGTCACGGCCGTCTGATGCAGTCCTGGTTGCCGGCCGCCAAGTACGAGCGCCTGCAGATCACGTCGTGTACCGGGCCGGGCACGATGCACGGCGACTACGCCTGGGCGTTCGTGCTGCACACGACGGAGTCGCCGGCCGGCAGCATCAACGGGATCAACAACCTGTTCAAGGGCAAGCCGTGCTCGGCGCCGCACCTCACGATCGACCCGATGGGCACCCGGCGGCGGGTGCAGTACATCCCGCTCGACTGGTCGGCGTGCGCCCTCAAGGGCGGCCGGGCCGGGTGGCAGACGAACCGGGGTCGGGCCATCCAGATGGAGATCTGCGGTCGGGCCGCCGAGACCGCCAGCTGGGACGACGACACGCTCTACCAGATCGCCGACGTGATCGCCGACGTCATCGGCTGCGGGGTGCCGATCAACCCGCACAACACGCCCGACATGGGCTCCCTGTCCGGGACGCTGGCCACCGAGTCGGCGCCGCAGCGGATGAGCCCGGAGGCGTGGAAGCGCTTCGACGGCATCGCGGCGCACGTGTACATCCCGTTCAACGACCACTGGGACGCCGGCAAGATCAACGCCCACCGGATCCGGGATCTCGTGCTCGAGATCCTCGCCGGGCAGGGCCGGCCGATCCCGCCGCCCACCGGCGTCGGCACCCCGACCGAGCCGCAGCAGGACGGCATGTTGCGGATGGGCATGTCGGGCGGGATCGTGAAGATGTTGCAGGAGCTGCTGATCGGGATGGGCTACCCGTGCGGGCCCGCGGGCGCCGACGGCGTGTTCGGCGGCGACACCGACACGGCGGTGCGTGCCCTGCAGGCCGCTCACGGCCTGGTCGTCGACGGCGTGGCTGGGCCGGCCACGATGCACGTGATCTCCGAGGCCTACGCCTGGGCGCGCCCGGCGACGCCGGCGCCCGGGCCGTCACCGGCGTGGCCCGGCCGGTACCTGCTGCTGGCCGACCCGATGCTGCACGGCGGCGACGTGACCCAGTGGCAGACCCAGATGGCCGCCCGCGGATGGCGCCTCGACACCGACGGCTGGTACGGCCGCGAGAGCCTCGGGATCTGCAAGTCGTTCCAAGCCGACAAGAACCTCACCGTCGACGGCGTCGTCGGCCCCCAGACCTGGATGGCCTCATGGACAGCACCGGTGACCTGACCCCTCCAGGCGAGCCCGTCGAGCTCGAGGTGACCGCCGAGCCGAGGCGTGAGGCCGCCGACGAGCTCCTGCTGATCTTCGGCAAGATCGCCGCGGCGTTGCTCCTCATCAGCGTCGTCACCCTCGCCGCGCTGGCCGTCTTCCGGCCCGAGGCCGACCGCTCCGCTCTCGCCCAGGTCCTCGACACCCAGCTGTCGCTGATCATCGGCGCCGTCCTCGGCTGGGCCGCCCACCCCTCAGCCAAGACGTAGGAAGATTCCTACCGGTGCCGGCCCGGCCCGCACGGCGCTGCTCGACACCTGGGTGCCCGGGACGGCCGCCACCCGGGCGGGGACGCTGCAGCGACTGTGACCGCCGGGCCGAGGTCGCCCGGGGGACGCCGTCGGCCCGTGGGTACGGCCGCGCCTGGGCGGCCCGGTCGGCCGAGCACCTGACCCGGCACCCGTTCTGCGTCGACTGCGGCGCCCGGGCCACCCAGTCCGACCACGCGCCCGTCTCCCGCCGGCAGCTGGTGGCCGCCGGCGTCGTCGACCCCGACGGCGACCAGTGGCTGCAGGCCCGGTGCACGCCCTGTCACAGCCGGCGCACCGCGGCCGTCGACGGTGGGTTCGGTAACGCAACGGTCCCCGGCGCCGGCGAGGGCCGTCTCTAGGCTCTGGCCTTCATGAACCCCGGTGCCGGGTGAGATGACCACGACCTGCGACACGAGCACGGCCGGCCAGCTGCGGACGATGGCCACCGACAGTGTTCGCCGTGCCCGGGCCAAGATCGACGGCACCGGACACGTGTGAGCGATGCCGGGCGGTGGCCGACACCTGGTACCGGAACCTGCCGCGGCCCACGACCCGGCGCTGGCCCGGTGTGTCGCCCAGCCCGTTCTCCGAGATCGGCAAGCCCCGCGACCTGTTCGAGCTGGTCGCCGAGTGGGACGTCGGGAACTACCAGCAGATCGCCCTCATCTTCGATATCTGCCGGGCCGCCGGCCACCGGCGGCGGGGATAACTGCATATGGGCCTCGACGGTGCGATCGGGAAACTGCAGGCGGACGGCCGAGCGGGAACCGGCAGTTGTTGGAACGAGGCGCTGGTGATGGCGTTGCGTATCGCGGTGCCGCTGTGGCAGTTGAAGTGGCACGGTGCGCCGGCGGACCAGATGTGCGAGCGGGCCAAGGTGTGCGGCGACGTCGTGGCGGCGCACGGCGACTGCATCCTCTACCGCACCAAGGGCACGAAGGCCCGCAAGACGGGTGACGGTCACGTAACCGGGCCGACGCCGGGGACGGCCGAGGCGTTCAACCATCTCGCCGAGGGTGTCGCCCTGGCCTCGATGGTCGCCGCCGGCGGCATGGACCTGTTCGGGATCCACTTCCACGCCGGCTGCGGAGCCCGCTCCCCCGCCGACTGCATCGACCTGAAGGCCTCGGTGTGAAGCCGCCACAGCGTTGCTCGATCGAGGGCTGCGACGAGCTGGCCATGGCCCGGGGATGGTGCGAGGCCCACTACGACCGCTGGCGACGGTACGGCGACCCGACCGCCGGCATGCGCCCGGCCTACGACCTCGAGGAGACCCGCCAGCGCCTGGCCCGCGGTCTGGAACCCATCCGGGACCCAGTCGCGCTGGCCCGCAAGTACCTGGCGTCGCGGCGGCTGCTGGGCGGCCGGGACGAGGAGGACCTGATGGACGTGGCCATCGACGCCATCATGTCGGCGGCCATCGCCTGGGAGCCCGACGGTGGCCGGTCGATCCTGTCGTGGGCGTGGCTGTACATGGACCGCAACGTCGGCCGGGAACTCGGGCGGTGCGTGCGCCGCCGGGCCGAGCTGGGCCGCGGCGAGCACCTAGCCGCCGGCAACTGGCTGCGCTTCAATCCCGGGTTCGAGGACTACAACCGGGTCGAGCTGCGCCTCGACCTGCAGCGCTGGGCCGACCTCGCCGAGCTGACGCCGCTCATGCGGTTCGTCGTCGAGTACGCCGCGCTGCACCACGGCACGATCCTGCGGTACACGCCGCTGCAGGGATCGCCCACCCCGCTGCACGGATCCGGGTCGACGACCTACAAGCTCGCCCTCAAGCACATGCGCCAGGCCGCCATCACCGGCGAGCGCCGCGACGACCGTTGGACCCGGGCGCGGGCCGCCGGCGGCGAGCAGGCCACCCTGGCCCGCTCGAACCGGGTGCTGGCCGAGCTGCGGGACGTCGAGGCCGCCGTCGACGAGCAGCTGGCCGGCTGATGGACTCGCCGGTCGCGGTCGAGGTGCACCCGAACGGGCAGGTGTTCGTCAACGGCACGTTCGCCGCTGAGGTGACACTGGCGCCAGGTGGCGCCCAGGGCGGACAGCTCTATCGGGCCGTGCCGCGCGACGAACTACACCGCGAGCTATCCCTGCACCGGACGGCGCTGGTCGTGGCCGAACGCCTCGAGGAGCTGATCCGCTTCGTCGAGCAAGGCCGCCCTTCAGGGAACCCGGGCCGGCCCACGCCGATGGACGAGCGCGACCGGGCCGACTTCGCCCTTGCCCTCGTCCAGGGTCTGGCCGGCGACCCTGGCGAGCTGACAGGCCGCCAGTTCTACCGGGACGGCCACCGGGCCGGCGTGACGTTGCGGGCGCTGCGGGACCGGCTGGCCGAAGAGCTGGCCGACGCCGAGCGCTGACTACCGGCTGCCGCGCTTGTTGGGCCGGCGGCCCTTGGTGCGCTGGGCGTTCGAGACCCGGGCGGCTTTGCCCTTGGACATGCCCTTGTCGCGCATCGTGTCGTAGGCGTCCGGGTCCTTGGCGGACTGGCCGGACTTCTTGCCCTTGGACATGGTCAGCTCCTTTCGAGGCGGTCGAGGCGGTACTGGTAGTCGGCGAGCCGGGCCGGGAGGCTCCCGCGGTAGCGGGCGAGCTGCAGGCTGACCTGCTCTTCGCCGTGGTCGCCGATGTCGATCGAGGCGCCGACGACCCGGGCGGTCGTGTTCACGTCGAGGCGCCCGGAGCGCACGAGCAGGCGGACGGTGTCGCCCAGCCACACGACGCCGGGCGCCCACACGCCGGGCGCCAACGTGACGCTGTAAGCGGGCGTGATGGTGGAGACGGCGGCGATGGCGCCGTCGGCCTGGTCGTTGACGGCGCCGGCGGTGGTGACGTCGGGGTTGCCGAGCTGGCGTTCCCAGCGGCCCTCCGGGCCGGGGGTGATGACCCGGATGGCCGAGGCGACGCCGTCCTTGCCGGAGTACCGGATGGCGTTGGCGAAGTCCCCGGAGGCGACGGTGCGGCGCACGTCGGTGACGTTGCGGCCGTACTCGGCGACGAACACGGGGGTCACCACGCCGCGCTGGGGATAGAAGATCCTGAGGGCGAGCGTCGGGGAGATGTCCCACTCGAACCCGTTGATGACCCGGCCGAGCGACGCGATGAGCTCGCCGATCGTGGATCCGACGTCGTAGGTGCGGTCACGCTTCACGCCGGTGGCGGCCGGCGAGGCGATGATGCCGAGCGTGCCGAGCGCCTGGGACTCGTTGATGAGGGTGGCGGCGATCTGCGCCTGGTCGATCTGGGTGAACGTGGCGGTCGAGGTGGGCCAGAGGATGCGGCGGGCGAGCAGCCCGCGGTAGTCGACCGCGTTGAAGGTGCAGGTATGCACGTTCGCCGAGACTGTGTCGTCGCTGGCGTTGATGCGACCACGGAACAGAGCGACGCCGTCCCGGGCGACGACGACGTCGTTCTCGATCTCATCGATCAGCGCGGTCTGCTGGTGCCGGCCCGGCAGCGTCCAGGACGCCTTGGCGTCGTCGTCGAGCCCGAAGTCGAGCCGCCGCGACCTTGCCTCGGTCAACTCGGCGAGCGAGGACCCGCCGGCGGATGCCGGCTGGGTCAACACGAACTGGTAGTACGGCGGCATCAGAACTCGAACGGAACCAGCCGGACAGTCCCGGCGACGTGAAGGAGCTTCACGGGGTCGGTGCCACCGAGGGTGGACGCGAAGGCGCCGGCGATGGTGACCGCGGTGCCGGCGGCGATGCTCGCCCATTTGCCGAACATCGTGCACTGACCGCAATAGCTGCTCGCGGGACTCCGGGGACCCAGGCCCAGGTTCGTGACGGCGGCCGCCGGGGTCGACGTCGTCAGCTGCCCGGTGCCGGCGACCAGCGCCGATGTGCCGAACGCCGTATCCCAGGTCGCGACGAACTCGGCGATGATCGAACCGGCGAACGGCATCGTGAAGGTGGTGAGCGTGAAGCTCTGGCTCGCGCCCACGTTGACGTTCGGCGACGTGTACACGAACCGCTCGACCGGGCCACCTGCTGACGAGGACTGGACGCGGCGGTCGGTGATGTTCGCCGTCGTGACCGATGCCTGTCCTGATGCGACGGCGATCCGGGCGAGTTCGAGTGACGACGCCGGTAGAGCCGGCGCGGCCGGGGATGCCGCCGGGGTGCCGGTGACGATCTCCAGCTGCCATCCGTTGATCGACCCACCGATCACGGACGCGTCGTAGACCCGGGCGATCACGAGGTCGATGCGCGACAGGCCGGCACCGGGCGCGCCGGCGACGGTCAGGTTGTTCACCGCCGTCGAGGCGCACAGCGCCGAGCCGAGGTTCGGTGCGTCGGTGACGGGGACAACCGCCCGGCCGGCGGCGACGTCGACCGAGAAGTTCGCGCCGGCGGCCCGTTGCGTCACGGCGAGCTCGGTCAGGCCAACCACGCCGGGCCGGAACGCGGCGGTGATCAGCTGACGGTCGAGGGCGGCCGGGTACGTCGAGTTCTGCAGCCACAGCGGCTGGCTCAGGCCGGTGAGGGCGAGCGGGTTGACCGTGACGTCGGTGAGCGTCGGGAACCCGGCTTCGCCCTCGGGTGCGGTTCTCGTTCGGGCCATCAGGTCCCCTTCATAGGTAGGCGTCGGTCCAGGAGACGTCGAGCTGCGCTGGCGACGCGAAGGTCTGCGCGTTGAACGTGACGGTCGTGTCACCGGGGTGCAGCGGTCCCCACCTGGTTCGGGCGACGTCGAGGGTCGAGTACCGGTCTGCGTTCCGGTCGCCGTTCAGCCACACGGCCCGGGCCGCGGTGTCGACGGTGAGGTAGTCGCCCATCCCGAGGATCAGCGTCGAGAACGCGACCGCCGACGTGTTCCCGGCCGGGTCGCTCGTGGTCACGATCGGGTTCGTCGCCGGCCCGCGGATCGTGTAGATCGGCCACGTCGGATAGTCGCCGTGGACGTGCGCGACGGCGAACCCGGATCCTCCCCAGCTCGATGGGTACACGCGGGGGAACACGAGCGCGTAGGCGCGCCCTTGGCTGGTCGACATCGGCGGGTACACGGTGACCGACGAGACGACCGGGTTACCGGCGGCGTCGGCCCGGTAGAACCGGGGATCGGGTGCTTTCCAGGACGCGGCGAACGGGCAGCGGCCCGGGCGTTCGATGGGTGCGGCGCACTGGTCGCCGCGCAGGGCGATCGTGCGGGGGATGTCGTCGTTGAGGGCGACGGTGAGGGTCGGGCGGACGCCGGGCCGGCAGAACAGGGATAGCCGGTCGATGATCTGCTGGCGGGTGCCGGCAGCCGGCGAGGCGATGATCTGCCCTGAGAGGGTGATGAGCCGGGCGCCGACGTAGGCGGTCAGGTCGAGGGTGCCGTCGCGGTCGGGCAGGTCGTAGGCGACCTCGCGCACCGCTGGTTGGCCGATGTCGACCTTGGCGACATACACGCCGTTGGCTTCATAGTCGGAGAGGTCGAGGCGGTCGGCGCCCAGGCGCAGGAGCAGCATCAGGTTCTCCCGGCGAGGACGGCGAACTCGGTGGTGCGCAGCAGCAGGTCGAGGTCGGCTTCGTCGTGGAACGAGGCGTTCTCGATGACGACGGCCGGGCCGGCGCCGGCGGCGCCCGTGGTGCCGACGGGCGGGCCGGCGCCGAACCCGCCGGTGAGGGTGAGTGGCGTCTGGGCGATCGTGGTCGTGACCGCGGTCATCGTGTCTTCGAGGGCGCCGAGCTGGGATTCGATGCCGCCGATCAGGCCTTCCATGACGAGCGAGCCGGTCTTGACGAGCAGCTTGCGGTCGTAGGCGGGTGGGCCTTTCCACTCGACGATCTTCCCGGCGATCCCGCCGAGTGTGTCTTTCAGCTTGCCGAGGGCGCCGGTGATGCCGTCGATGAGGCCCTGGATGATCTTGCCGCCGACGTCGAGGAGCATGCGGCCGGCGTCGCCGATCGCGTCGATCACGCGTTTCGGGAGACCGGTGAACAGGTCGATCAGTTCCTTGATCTTGTCGGTGACGCCGGTGATCATCCAGCCGGCGGCGCCCTTGAGCGCGTCGAAGAGCATGGAGCCGAGGTTGGCGAGCGCGCCGATGACCTTGCCGGGCAGTGACAGGTACCAGTCGAGGAACTTGGGGATCATCTCGGCGAGCGCGTCGATCATCCGTTGCACGGCGCCCTTCAACGTGTCCCATAGCTGCGTCCCGAGGTTCGCCAGATAGCCGCCGATCTTGCCGGGCAGTTCCGAGAAAAAGGTGGTGGCGGTACCGATGAACGCGCCGACCTTCTCGCCGAGCCCGCTGAACCATTCGCCGACTTTGCCCAACAGGTCACCGATGTTGGTGAACGCCGAGAACGCGTTGCCGATCCAGTTCACGAGGTTCTCGATGAGCGTGACGATCGGCGGGAGGATGTGTTCGATCAGCCACGTGAACGCCGAGATGACCGGCGTCAGGGCGGTGACGAGCGCGGTGAGGACGGTTGCGGCGAGGTTGACCAGCAGGGTGACGACGGGCATCAACGCCTGCAGGAGGGTGCCGGCGATCTGGACGAGCGGCATCAACGCCATCAGGATCGGGCCGAGCACACCGAGGATCTGGGTGATGATCGGCATCAACGCCTTGATCAACGGCATCAGCGCGTCGAGGGCCTGCATGAGGATCCCGGAGACGGCGGTGCCGAGGTCTTTGATGACCGGTGCCATCTCGACGAACAGGTCACCGATCTCACTGAAGATCGGCATGAGGGCGTCGATGATCGGCATCAGGGCGTCGAGCGCGGTGCCCAGCAGGTCGGTGATGATCCCCGCGAGCGTCCCGATGATCGGGCTGAACGCGTCGAAGATCGGCATGAGCGCGTTGATGGCGGTCAGGAGGACGTCACCGAGGATGTCGGCGACCTTGGCGACGACCGGCATCAGCTTTTCGAGGATCGGCATGAGCGCGTTCAACGCGGTCCCGAACACGCCGGCGAGCAGGTCGGCGAGTTGACCGACGATGGGCATCAACGCGGCGAAGATCGGTGCGAGCGCGTCGAGGACGGTCATCAGGACGTTGCCGATGGTGTCGGCGAGCTGGCCGATCACGGGCATGAGCCGTTCGAGGATCGGGCCGAGGGTCTGCATCGCCGTACCGAGGACGCCGGCGAGGACGCCGGCGACCTGGCTGATCACGGGCATGAGGACCTCGAGCGCCCGGCCCAGGACGTCGGCGATGATCCCGGCGATCTGCCCGATGATCGGCATCAGCGCGGTGAGCGCCGGCATGAGGGCGTCGAGGGCGGTCTTGACCACCCCGACCAGGAGGCCGGCGAGGGTCCCGAAGATCGGCATCAGCGCCGTGATGAGCGGCATGATGGCGCCCAGGGCGCCGGCGAGGACCTGGCCGAACATGGTGGCCAGCTGGGAAATCATCGGCACGACGGCGGTGATGACCGGCATCATCGTGGCCAACGTGTCGGTGACGAGCGTCCCGAACACGGTGGCGACCTGGCTGATGATCGGCACCAGGGCGTTGAACACGGGCATGAGCGCGGCGAGCGCGTTCGTGATGAGGGTCCCGAACAGGTTGCCGAGCTGGGTGGCGATGGGGACGAGCGCGGCGAACAGGGGTTGCAGCGCGGTGAGCGCCGTCTGAAGGGCACCCCCGACGACGCTCACCAGCGTGCCGAGGGCCGGGAGGAGCGCGGCGAGGATCGGGCCGAGGAGCCCGGTCAGGGTCTGCACGACCGAGGACACGATCGGGATGAGCGCGCCCAGAGCACCGGAGAGGGAGTCGCCGAGGATGGTGACGACGTCGACGACGAGCGGGATCAGCGGGATCAGCGCACCCATCAACGGCTGGATGGCCGCGGTGACGAGCTGCACGAAGATGGGTGCGATCATCGACACAGCGACGCTGAGGGCGTCGAGGACCGGCAGCAGCGCGGACCCGAGGTCGGCGACGAGCGGGCCGATGGCGCCGGCCAGCTCACCGATCGCTTCGCGCACCGACGGCGTGGCGATCGCCATCCCGACGAGCGCGGCGGTGATCGGCGAGAGGGTGGGGACGAGCTGGCCGAGCGGGCCGAGCTGATCGGCGATGTTCGCTCCGCCGACCGCCAGCATGGCGCCGGCCAGTGGTCCGAGGATGGGTGCGAGCCCGGAGAGGCTGTCGACGGCGCCGGTGATCTCGGTGCTGTCGATGCCCTTGAACAGCCCGGTGACCTTCTCGATGATCGGCGTGACGGACCCGAGCGCCGGGCCGAGCCGTTCGACGACGATGCTGACCAGTGGCGCGATCGCCGGTTCGAGGCCGCGCAGGGCGTTGGCGATGTCGTTGGCCCAGGTGACGGCCATGCCGCCGCCGGCCTTGGAGATGAACGGCTCGACGATGATGGAGCCGATGTCGCGGGTGGCGCTGCGGATCCGGTCGGTGGCACCGACCCAGGTCTCCTTCACGCCGGCGGCGGCGCCGGCGAAGGACTTGGCCATGCCGGCGGTGAGGGCGTCGAGGGCTTTGCCGGCGTCGAGGGTGCCTTCGGTGATCTGTGAGCGGATCTGGTTCGACGTCAGACCCATCTCGGCGCCGATCAGCTTGGCGGCGTCGACGCCGCGCACGCCGAGCTGGTTCAGGACATCGGCGCTGAACTTGCCGGTCGACTGGACCTTGGAGAGGACGTCGGCGATCTCACCGATCTGGGCGGCGCCGCCGCCGGTGGCCGCCACGGCGTTCTGGATGGCGTCGAGGGTCGGCACGACCTTGTCGGCCGAGAACCCGAAGGCCAGCATCTGCTGGGTGGCCTCGATGAACGCCTGACGGGGGAACGGGCTCGTCTTGGCGAACGCCGCGATCTTGCCCATCATCTCCTGGGCGGCGTCGGCCGAGCCCAGGATCGTCTTGAACGCCGCGGTCGAGGTCTGGGACAGGACGTTGTAGTCCTTGCCGGCGGCCACCGCGGCGGCTCCGAAGCCGGCGGCGGCGGTGGCGCCGATCGTGAACGCCGTGGACACGGCCCGGCCGACACCGGCGAGGGCGTCACCGACGCCGGCGAGCGCGCCGGACACGCCGCGGTTGGTCTCCGCCGCGAACCCCGACAGGTCCGGGCGGATGGCGACGAAGGCGTCACCGATCGTGGTCACGAGGCGAGCACCTCCCCTCCGAAGCGCGCGACCGCGACCCGGCGGTGGCGTTGCGCGATCCGCCGACGAGCCCGGTCAGTCAGGACCGGTTCAAGGAGGTTGGCGTTGAGGCGGGTCACGCCGTCGTCGTCGAGACCACGGGTGAGGACCGCGTAGGCGATGTTGGTCAGCCGGCGAGCACTGACACGTCCGAGGTCGATGCCCGCGAGGGCAACGGTCCCGTCGAGGTACCCGTAGTTCGTGGCGGCCCACCGGGCGAGGCGGATCGCCGCCCGGTAGGGCGTCCCGAGATCGCGGCTCCCAGCTGCTCGACGAGCGGCAGGAGCTGCTCCGGGCCGTCGCCCTGCTGGGTCGAGACCCGCCGGAACACCGACCAGTCGCCCGGGTCGATCACCGATTCGAGGAACCGGTAGAACGCGGCGCCGACGACCATGAAGTCGTCCTCCGCGGCCGTGTCCTTCAGCTCGTCGCCCGTGGCGGCCAGCTCGAGCAGCGGCAGCGCCGGCAGCTCGGCCCGGCACCGGATCTTGTGGCCGTGCCAGTCGAACGTGATCGGCTCGGCGGTCGTCTCGGCCTTCGCGGCAGCCAGCTCGCCGAGATGCATCAGACAAGCCCGCTGGCACTCGGGATCACCGCGAACGGCGCGCCCGTGGGCGGCTTCTCGCACTTGAACTCGACCGGCAGCAGGCCCTTGTCAGGTGCCTTCTTGCGGTCGATCGTGAGCGTCCCGGACTGGATGCACTGCCGGAAGATCCACCGGGACCCGTAGTCGGAGTCCCAGATGAGCTTCACGCGCTGCTCGGTGCCGGGCTCGACCGGTTCGATCAGCGTCGGCGCCGTCGGCGGCGTCGTACCGGCCGACGATCCGGCGTTGAGGGCGAGGAGCAGGTTCTCCCACGTCATCTCGGCCATCGAGAACGACAGCGTCGAGGAGGTGCCGGTCGGGACGGTGCGGATCGGGTCGTTCTCCTCGGCGACCGTGATGTCCTCAGACGTCGTCTCGTACGCGAACGACGAGCCCTCCTCGGTGTAGCCGACCGGCCGGAACGCGGTCGCCGACGGCGGCGTCGTGGCGTCGGGCGGGTCGGCGGCGCTCGTGTCGCCGACGAAGAGCAGGCCCGGGCCGAGGACGACGGCGTCGGGGTCGCCCTTGGCGCCGCCGGCCGCCATCGGGGTCGCGCCGGCGGCGGCCGACGCCGCCCGGGCTTCGCTGAAGGGCAGCGTCACGGTCGACTGGGAAGAGGCGCCGGCGGCGTCGGTGGCCGTCACGTTGAACGAGCCGCCCTGGCGGTAGGTGTGCTCGATGTCCTCTTCGTCGTCGGCGGGGACCTGGTCGGTCGAGCCGTCACCCCAGGCGATCGTCACCGGCCACTGGGCCTCGGTGACGTCCGCGTACACGAGCAGCGGGTCGCCGTCCGCGTCGGGCTGGTAGGCGTTCAGTTGAACGGTCATGCGGGGTCCTACTTTCTGACCGGGGACGGCCCGGTCGGTTCGGTCTCCCGCGGGGCGGCCGCGAGAGGCGAGCTGTGAGCGAACGGGCCGGCCGGGACCGGCCGGGTGACCAGATCGAGCGAGAGGCGCACCCTCGGTTTCGCCGGGTTGAACGACTGATCGGGGTCGTAGACGGAGGTGCCGATGCCGACGCCGGCGACGACGCCGCCGGGATGGGTGCCGGCCAGGCGCTGGGCGCACACGGCGCGCACGACCTCGGCCAGGCCGACGGCTTCGGCCTTGCGGTCGGCCCACGTGTCGATCTGCAGGGCCGGCGCGTCGGCCCAGAACGGGTCGCCGCCGTCGATCATCTGGCCGCCGTAGCGAACGACCCGGATGAGAGGGAACACCTTGGCGTTCGGGAGCGCGCCGTAGACGCGGCCCGAGACGAGCGCGGCGACGTCGGGATCGGCGATGAGGGCGTCGATGACGAGCCGTTCGACGTCGGGCATCGTGACGAGCGCCATCACGACCCCCGGCCGGAGTCATCGAAGTGCAGGCCGAGCGCGCCGGCGGCGTTGCGGAACGGTGCCGCCGGGCGTTGGTGGGCGGTGCCGAACTCGACGAAGTGCCAGAACGACCAGCTGGCCCGCACGCCCGTGTACACCGAGCGGCGGTCGGCGCCCGGGACCATCACGCGGATGGCGCGGCGCACCCGGCCCGTGTTCGCCGGCGTGAACTGGCGGGCGAGCGCGGCGTAGCGGGTGGCGGTCTCGGTCGTGAAGGGCCGCATGCCCGGCATGAACCCGATGTCGCGGTACCCGCCCGGGTCCGGGCTGAAGGTGACGTCGACGTCGAGGGAGACCTTGGCGGCCATCAGGTCACCAGCCGCCCGGTCGCTTCGACGTGGCTGAACCGGTTCGTCTGGGGGTGCACGACCCGCTGCGCGGGCCCGACGAGCTCGAACAGGCCGATGCCGGTGATGTCGAGCCGGTCGGCGGCCGCCGCCGGCAGGTCGTCGGCCCAGACGAGCGACCAGTCCTCGACCGAGACCATCCCGCCGTCGTCGGTCTGCTCGTTCGCCCGCCGCTGGGTGCCGTACGCCCGGGTGGGGGTCGCCTCCCACTCGCCGAGGTCCGCGTTGTAGGGGTCGACGGCGCCGATGTCGCCGAGGCGGCGGTGCAGGAACGCCGGGCGCCGGGCGAGCGCGGCGACGCTCACGGGACGGGCTCCTCGTCGACGAGCACGAACGGCCATCCGGGCTGCTCGTTCCCGTAGGCGAACGGCGAGGGGGTGAGGACGCTGTAGGCGCCCTTGCCGGCCGGCACCGCGGCCCAGTCGCCCAGGGCGGCACGGTCGGCGTCCGTGAGGACCAGGCCATGCGCCGAGTGGCTGATCCGGTAGCCGGCCAGGCCCTCCGACGACGCCATCGACGGGTTCAGGTACTGGCGGGTCACCAGGGTTGCGGTGACCGTGGTGACCACGTCGGGTGTGATCGTCGGCAGCGTCCGGCAGCCGGCGGCCACGACCCCCGACGCCAGCTCGATGAGCCGGGTGACGCCGGGGACTCGGTCGGCGGGGACGGGCGCGCCGATGAGCGCCTCGACGTCGGCGATCTCACACAGCGGCGCGCCCATTCCCCCGACCCCTCGGGACTCAGCGCTTGGTGGTCTTGGCGGCGGGTCCGGTCTCGTCGCCGGTCTCGTCGCCCTCGGCGCCGCGGGCGGCGAACGTGCCGACGCCGGTGCCGGACTTGACGAGCCCGAACGGGAACGCCGGGCCGTTCGCCCGGCGGCTGACCGGGATGCCGATGACGTAGCCCAGGCGGGCGAACACCTTCATCAGCACCTGGTTGTCCTGGAACGCGGACACGAGCACCTTGCCGGCGGAGTCGACGATCGTGCCGTCGGTCGAGGTCTCGACCCGGATGTCCTGACGGACACCGACGATCACCTTGGACCAGTCGCCGGTGATCAGATCGGCGACGGTGATGTCGAACGCGCCCGACGCCGACCAGGCAACGGGCAGGTTCCAGATGGTGTCGTACATGCCGGCGCCGAGGTTCGGGACGAACAGCGGCTCGCCGGTCGTCGTGCGCAGGCCGCGCAGCTTCGACTTGAGCGTGACGTCCGCGGCGTGCCCGGTCGGCATCACGCCGTCGGCTTCGACGTCGGCCATCGCCTGGTTGATCGCCTCGGCGATGTCGACGACGGGCGGACCGGCTGCGGGTGCGTGCGCTACCCGGCCCGCGGCGAGGGCCTGACCGGCGATGCCGTCGACCGGGAACGTCGGTGGCGCGTTCTCGCCGAACAGGATCGCCGAGTCGATGCTGTAGGTGACGGCGTCGACGATGGCCTGCTGCACGGCAGGCCAGATCGGGATGCCGCTGTCGTCGATCAGCGACTGCGGGACGGCGATGACCGCGGCGACTTCCTCGGGGACGATGTTGTCCGAGGTCCACTCGATGGTCGTGGCCGGCTTGCGGCCGCCGTGGCCGTTGACCCAGCCCGACGTCGGGAGGGTCTTGAGGATCGGGACGGATGTGGCGCCGGTCGGCATGGGCTGGCGGTTGGCCAGCTTCATCACGACTGACTGCTCGGTGACGGCGCCGATGATCTGGGTGCTGATCGACGTCGGGATCAACGTCGAGTCGATGACGGGCACGGCAGCGCCCTCCCTTCGATGGTCGAATACAGCTCAGCTCGACCTCGGGGATTGGCATCGCGCCGTCACTCCGGGGTTCGGCGCATCACGCGCCCGGCCGTTGCCGGCCCGCCGGTTGACATCACGTCGTCCCGGCTCGGGTTCAGTATGACCGGTCGGTCAGTTGCCGCGCGCCACCCGGCGCAGGAACGCGTCGCCGTCACCCTCGACGGCCGGGCCGGGCCGGGTGCCCTGCGGCGCCGCCGGCGGTGGGTGCCCGTTGCGCGCCGGCTCCCCGGCCTTCAGGTACGGCTTCGCTTCGATGAGCTCGTCGATGGCCGCGCCGATGCCGGCCCGATCGATCTCGCCGGTGTCGTCATCGACGAACGTGGCGACGTCGAGCAGCCGGGCCGCGTCGGCCGGGTCCGCGAGGCGCCCGGCGGCGGCGGCGCGGACCTCGGCGTCGACCATGCGGGCCGAGATCTGACCGAGCGCCTCGCGGCGGCCCTCGTCGCGGGCCGCGGCCAGGGCCTTGTCGGCGTCGGTGGCGTGCTCGTCGCGCAGCTTGGCGGCCTCGCGCTCCGCCGCGACCCGCGCCCGCCGCTCAGCCGCCAACGTCGCCTGAAGTTTCTTGAGGTCGGCCGGTTCGGTATCGGGCTCCGGGTCGGGCTTGGGTGGCGGGTCGGTCTCGGGCTGATCGGGCTCGGCAGTCGAGGGGTCGGGCTGGTCGGGCATCTCAGGTCACCTCCACGAGGCTGGGTGCGATCTCGGTGCTGTGGTCGATCTCGACCCGCTCCGCCGGCGGCTTGGCCGCGGCCCGGGCCGTGACCTCGTTCCGGCGGCCGGCGGGGTCGCGGCCGGCCACCACGGCGGACACGGTGCAGCGGCAGGCCGAGTGGATCGGCAGCAGCTCGAGGACCCGGTACACCCGGTCGGCGTTGCCGGCGCACATCGTGCAGCTCGACCAGCCCGGGACCCGGCGGGTGCCGATGACCCGCTCGTCGTCGGCCAGGGCGTGGCGGGCCGCCCAGCGTTGGGCCAGCGCGACGTCGGTGTGCGCGGTCATGGCGGCAACGGCCTGGCCCTTGGCCAGCGCGGCGGCGAACACGACGCCGGCGGCCAGCGCGGCCCGGGCGGTGATCATCGGGCGCATCCACAGCTGCTCGTCGGTGAGCCCGGAGCGCAGCGCCTCGGTCTCCAGGGCGCCGGGCGGGATCTCGACGGTCCGGATCTCGCCGTCGGACATCATGGCGACCTGGCGGGCCAGGAACGTCGAGGACAGCCGAGCGACCCCGTCCCGGCCGGCGGCCGCCGTCGAGGAGGCCCGTTCGATGAACACCGCGGCGGCCTGGTCGTCGACGGCGCCGACGGTCACGAACTGGCGGCCGATCGTGGCCGCGATGGCCTCGCCGTACCGGTAGTGCGCCCGGGCGTAGCCGTCCATCAGCCGATCGACGGGGGTGATGCTCACACCGGTACCGGCGCCGGTTCACCGGGCAGCGGCGCGCCGCCGATGGCGGCCAGCAGGGCGGCGTCCGCCTCCATGGCCTGCCACCGGGTGACCTCCTGCGGTGAGGCACCCCAGCGCTGCCACAGGACCGGGCGCGGTACGCCGAGCGCGGCCATCTTGATGAGCGCGTCGACCCGCTCGCCCTCGGACCGGGTCTCGAAGTCCCGCCAGATGACCTCGGCCTCGAAGTCGACGGCCCGAGCGTCGCCGGTGGCGGTGAACGCCAGGCGCATCACGTCTTCCCAGCCCTCCCCGAAGTGCCCGGCCCGGCGACGCACCTTCGACACGAGCCCGGTCTCGGCGGCCTTCAGCGCGTCGCCCGAGGCGTTGACGATCGATCCGAGCAGGTAGTGCGGTGGCGTCTTGGTGATGGCGGCCAGCTGCTCGACGTCGGACCGGGCCGCGTTGATGTAGCCCGCCAGGTTGGACTCGCCGAACTCGCCGAACTTCACGCCCGGGTCTTCCGCGACCCAGAGCCGGTCGACGGCCGTGTCGTAGGGCGACACGGGGATGGGGAGCCCGGTGACGGGATCGAGGACCTCGTCGCCCGTGGTCGGGTCGCGCTTGTTTTGCGCCTCGAGGCCCGTCGCCCACTTCTGCCGGTAGGCGGCGTACTCGGTGGCGATGATCCGGTTGAACGTCGTCGTATTGATCCGATTCTGAATGTCGAGGACGCCGTCCATCTCCGAGCGGCCCGGGACCTGGCCGGGCTGCAGCGGCCGGGTGCGCGGCCACGGCCGCAGCTCGATCACCGGCACCTCGTGCAACGGGTTCTCGGTCTGGTCGACCTCCTCCCACGAGCCCGGCTGCACGGCCAGCGCGGCGCCGGCGGCGGGCGCCGACCACGTCACCGTCTCGGCGGGAGTGGCCACCCAGCACATCCAGCGATCGCCGTCGACCCACGCCTTCAGCGACGCCACCCGACGCCGGCGCCGGCGGGGATCGAACGCCACGATCGTCTGGGTCGGGTGCTCGGCCGCGATCGTGACCCCGACCGGCGAGTCCTCGTCGGGCCACACCGACACGTACGACACGCCACCGGTCAGGGCGTCGGTCTGGGACAGCTCCGAGTCGGCGTCGAGGCCGTTGGCCTGCCAGATCGCCCAGGCGTCGCGGTCGCCGGTCTCGTCGCCACCGAAGCGGAACCCGACGACCTGCAGGCGTTCGGCGACAGCGTCGACGACGAGCTGCACCCAGTTCGACCGGGACTGGCGCAGGAACCGCTGGTACGCCTCACGGGCCGCGGCCGGCGCCCGAGGGAGCGGGTGGTCGCCGTCGTAGTAGGCGAAGCGGATGTCGAGCTCGAGCTGGCGCGCCGCAAGCTCGCGCAGCAGGACATCACGCCACTGTTCGGGCGTTCGATCGTCGGCCACGGCCTGAAGGCTAGGCGCGGTGACCGGCCGGTCACCCGATGACCGTGCGCCACCACCAGATGATCAGCGTGGCGATCCCCAGCACGACCGCGACCAGGACCACCAGCACGAGCACCCCGGCCAGAACCTGCGCCGGGTCTGTGCGAGGGCGGCGGGTCGGGTCGGTCACCCTCAGGTTCTAGCGCGCTCCGCCGTCACAGCACCGGGATACGCTCGCCGGGCGGGGACGTGGCTTGCGTCCCGGACCCTTCAGAAGCCGACGGCGCGGCCCTTCTTCTTCGGTGCCGGCGCCCGCAGCCAGCCGTCGACGGCGTTGGCCAGCGCGGCGACGTCGTCGATCCGGGCCGCGGCCCGCGCCCGATCCGGCTTCGTCAGCTTGATGTTCTCTGCCCGGTCCTGAACGACTTCGCAGCACGCGGCGCACCACGCAGCGACGGGGTCGGCGCCGACGTCGAGGCGCCGTTCGCGCAGCAGCCGGTCGATGGCCTTCAGCGCCGCCGACTGGCCGATGAACGACTGGGACACGAGGGACACCTCGAGGCGCGGCAGGTTCTCCTGCGCCCACGTGACGGTCTCCGAGCTGTTCCACCGGTCGATCCCGAGGTCATTGAGCGCGAAGTCCCGGTACCCCGCAGCGATGTCGGCCCGCATGGGCCGGTAGTCGACGACCTCGCCGGGGGTCACCGTGACCCAGCCGTCGGCGATCCACTGGCTGAACGACCCGGACGTGATCTCGTCGAGGCGCTCGACCGCGGCGGCGGGCACGTAGTGGTGCCACAGCGCGGCGGCCCGGCCCTCCTCGTCGGGGGGCGGGAAGAACCAGCACAGCGACGTCAGATCGGAGACGGCGGCCAGGTCGACGCCGCCGTGCGCCCGCCGCCCGGCGAGGGTCGCCCGGTCGATCGGGTGGCCGGTGCGCCAGCGGCCGGCCGGCAGCCACCGGGACTCGGGTCGCTGCCACGTGTTGAGCCGGTACTGGCGGAACGCCTTCGCCTTGCGCGGGTCGATCATCGCCTCGGCCGCCTCGTCGGCCAGGGCCGCCGGCGACAGGAAGTGGCCGAGCGCCGGGTTGGCCGCGGCCCACGCCGTCGGGTCGTTCACCGCAGCCGCCGGCGAGGCGGCCCGGATCCACACGTACCGCCGGCGGTCGAGGCCCGGGTCCGCCGCGACCCGCTTGCAGTAGGCGGCCTCCCGGGCGGCGAACCCATGCGTCCGGTCCCCCGCGGTCGTCGCTGCGATAAGAATCGCCTGCGGCCGGGTGCCCATCGAGGTCCGCACGGCGTGCCACAGGGCGTCGTTCGGCTGGGTGGCCACCTCGTCGAACAGGCACCCGTGGATGTTCTCCCCCAGCGCGTTATCGGCATCGGCCGAGATGCACTCGTACCAGGACCCGGTCGGAATGTGCGCGATCCGGGCGCCGTCGTGCTTCGTGATCGAGATCTCGCCGATGGCCAGCAGCTCGGACAGCGCCGGGGACAACTGGATCATCCGCACCGCGACGGCGAACACCTTGCCGGCCTGCCGGCGGGTGCCGGCACAGCCGATCAGCTCGGCGCCCTGCTCGCCGTCGGCCAGCAGCAGGTACAGGGCCAGGGCGGCCAGCAGCTCCGACTTGCCGTTCTTGCGGCCAGCGGAGAGCCAGATCACCCGGTACACCCGCACCCACTGCTCAAACTCGGCGGACCACTCGACCCACCCGAACACGGGCTCGACGATCTCCCGGCGCTGCCAGTCGGTCAGCAGGAACGGCTTGCGCGCCCACCTCGACTTCGTGTGCACCGCGCATTCCTGAATGAACCCGACGACGTGCGCCGCCCGCGGCCCGCAGAAGTGCCGGCCCCGACGGTCACACCGGTCGCACGACTTGCGGTTCCCGTCCCGGAGCGGCGCCTTCGACGTCGCGCACTCCGCGAACGCCGCGCCCTTGTTCACGGGTCCGGGCGATCCTCGAGCACCGACGGCCCGGTCTCGACCAGCGCCACCGGTGTCCCGACCGCCGGATAGCCCTCGACGTCCCGCTCGACCATGATCCCAACCTGCCCGCCGCCGGCGTCGATCACGACACCGCGGACCGGCGGCACGCTCCGCACCGGCATCTCGGCCAGCAGCTCGGCCCGGGTCGCATGATCACGGGCCTGCCGGCGCCGCAGCCGGTGGATGAGAAACGCCCGGTCCAGCCCGATGCCGGCCACCACCGCCAGGGCGACCCCCACGATCCACCCCCGCGAGATCACGACAGGCGGGCCCAGCGCTCGCCGTGCAGGTCGGTGACGCCGCGGTCGAGCCGCACCGTCGTGACCGCCTGGGCACACCGGTAGCCACACGGGCTCGCGCACGGCCGTCTCCGGCAGGATCCAGTCATCCGGTGTCGACAACATCGTGGCCGAGTCGACCCAGATCGACGGCACGGCGTCGGCGTCGAATAGGAACGTGCGGCCGCACAGCCAGCAGTCGCCGATGGCCACGACCTGGTTCACGAGCCCGGCTTCCCGAGGAGGCGCAGGAGGGCGTCGATCTCGGCGTTGATCGTCGTGGCGGCGTCGTTCGCCCGGTCGGTCATCGCTGTGAACACGGCGGCCATGCAGTCCCGGCACGTGGCGACGACGACGTCGATGCCGTCGAGCACGAACGCCACCGTGCCGACCGTGTCGGCCCGGCCCATGCAGACTTCGCAGCCGTCGTCATCACGGATCGCCAAGGGTCGCCTCCGGTTTCAGGGATGAGAGTCCGGCGTCGACGGTCTCGCCGGCGTCGAGGCGCACGAGCGCCGTGTACTTCGCCCTCGACAGCACGACGCCGGTCTCACCGTGATAGCTATACCGGTCGTCCTCGACCACGACCCGGGCGCCGCGCACCACCCAGTCGACCTCACCCGGCGGCCAGATCGGTCCGCTCACGGCCGGCGGTCCCCGGCGACGTACATGGCGACGGCGAACGCCGCGACGACCACGACGATGATCACGAACGTCCCGAAGTCCGGCGTCACCGCGGCCGATCCTTCCGGTGGCCTCCGGCGGCGGCGAACCCGAACACGAGCAGCATGACGAGCACGATCGCCACGATCGACAGCACGGCGAGGTCGAGGTTCACGTCCCGTCGTCCCGGAGCCGGTGGGCGTGCGGGACCGTCGTCGGGTCGACCCGCACGAAGATGCCCGAGGGGGTGGCGGCGCCGCAGAAGCAGCACACCTCGACGTCGGGATCGACGAGCCGGGACGGCGTCTTACCGGGGTGGCGGGCCTCGAAGCACCGGTTGCACGCCGGCTGTGTCCAGCTCAGATCGCCGGTGATCACGAGATCGGCTCCGCGTAGTCAGCGGCGACACCGCGACGGCGGCGGGTTGCGAGGGTGCTCTCGACCATGCCAGCGATCGCTTCCTCAATGGTGCGACCGGGTCCGCTCATCGAGAACGTGCCATCGCCGCCACAGTCGTAGCTGTTCTCGCCCTTGCCCGGGACCGGGATGTAGCCGTTCGGTTCACCGTCGGGCTTGAGGATGTCGATGTTGTAGGCGTGGAGGTGCATAGGCCACGGCCACCGCGGGCGCTTCCACGTGCCCAACTCGATCGTGACGACCGCCGGATAGCCGCCCTCGGGCATCGGGACGGTGACTTCGACGGGTCCCTCGACGACCTGCTTCGAGTAGACCCGTCGGCCGAGTGCCCAGTCGGTCGGGTTGAAGTAGCCGTTCCGCCAGCGCGGTGTCGACGAGTGCCACTCGTGGCGCTTCTGCCACAGCTCCCACCAGACGGATCCGCTGTGGATGGAGACCGAGGCGACGGTCTTGTCGCTCAGCTTCTGAGACCACTCGTAGGTTCTGCCGCCTTTGCGGTAGAGGTTGCCTGCGAGCCGACCGGAGCCGATCTTGAGCCATACGTTGAAGAAGTGAGCGACACCGGCGAAGAACTTCACGCTGGCGGTGCTGCCGAGCTGTAGTGAGATGCCGGTGCTTCGGGCGCCTGATGCGATGTACGCCTCGCACGAGGCCTCGGCCAGCTCCTTGCGGTCTTCGCCGTCTTCCTGCTGGTAGAGGTGGACGAAGGTTCGGATACCGCGGGTGCCCTCCCGGAGCGTGAAGCGGTGCACGTGCAGTCGTCCAGCGACCTTGGCGTCAGCGTGCGAGATCACGAGGCGCCTCCGGTGAGGTACTTGGCGGCGACCTGGTTGGGCGAGGCGCCCATCTGGGTGCCGCCGGCGAACCGCCGGGCGATCTGGGAGCGGGCCGAGGGGGTCATGCCGAACTCGGCGCACCAGCGCAGCATGTCCCGGCCGGCGTCGCGGCGCACCCGGTTCGCCGGGTTCTGTCGAGGCTGGCCACGCTCGTCGAGCACGAGCGGCCCGACGCTCGATTCGAGTGCCGCGGCCCGGCGATGGGTCGACACGGCCTGGGCGAACGCTGCGAGGGCCAGGCCGTCGAGGGCGGTCAGCACCCCGGTCGGCTCGAGCAGCTCGACCAGCTCGGCGAACACGCCGGCGACGTCCGGGTCGAGCTCGCCCGGCAGGCCCGGGACACCAGGGACCACGGCCATCTCGTCGTCGTTGATCCTCGAGGGCCGCTCCCCCTCCAGGATCTTCAGCGCCGTCGGTCGAGGACGACGGCCAGGTCGCGGCATCCCGTCACACTCCGTTCTGGGGTCGGGTTGAACTGGGCGCTGTAGGGCTCCGAGAGCGTCCGGTGGCCACGGGCACCGGCCTGGGCCGCCACAGGCCCGCTCCGGTCAGTCTGGCGCCGGCACGGCGGCGATCCGGCCACCCCGGGCCGTTGAAACCGACTTGCCGCGTGTCGCATGGCGT
>Ga0105091_10000148_pt1 | contig 25712 bp, 24 predicted proteins | sample PPLLak1March2015_FD_87022 | JGI IMG/M metagenome (GOLD analysis project Ga0105091, IMG submission 87022) | Freshwater sediment microbial communities from Prairie Pothole Lake near Jamestown, North Dakota, USA - PPLs Lake P7 Core (1) Depth... | ecosystem: Environmental > Aquatic > Freshwater >... | reverse complement strand
GTCACTGTATCTGATTAGATCATAAGGAGGGAAGCATCATATAGTATAATTAATCATGTCAGCATAAGGAGTAAGCAATTAGTGTAAATATACCTCTTTCCAAGATCTAATTTTCCTCACAGTTCATTGCGGAATCAGCGATTGGAGGGCAGCGATTATAACTTGACTCACCATTGTAGGAAACTCGACAATTTTAGAGTTTTCTTTTGAAGTAATATCTACAAAAAAAATGTGAAAGGACAATTTGCATGTAACCTGGAATTTATATAATGCCAAAGTATTTCTTTGAACCCAGCATAGGAACATTCGCGCCTTTAGCCTCCAGAACGAATTCAGGAACAAACTTAAATTCAATTGCTGACATTATTCTCATGTTGTACGAACATGAAGATATCCAGATTTCATGGACCGGCCATGATGGGTTTAAGATAAAAGGAACAAACAGCCAGAATAACCAATTGACGGTCTATGTCGATCCCTACCAACTACCCTCCAAGTATCAGAATCAGAATGACGCAGATGTAGTTTTACTGACCCATGATCATTTCGATCATTTAAGCATCGATGATCTGAAGCAAATTATTAACAACAACACAAGTATAATATCAGCCACCGAGTGTGTTAATAAATTAGCTGGACTGAAATTGAAAGAGATTAGTGGAATTAAGCCAGGCGAAAAAACTACTGTTAAGGGTCTCGCAATCGAAGCAGTTCCTGCATATAATACTAATAAAAAATTTCATCCCAAGTCTGATGGAAAGGTAGGATTCGTTTTAATAATGAACGAAAAGAGGATCTATCATGCTGGTGATACAGATTTGATCCCAGAAATGGAATCTGTGGATCCAGATATTGCACTTGTTCCTGTCTCAGGTACTTATGTAATGAATGCGGAAGAAGCTGCAAATGCTGTCAACAAACTAATTCGCCCCAAGAAAGTCGTAATTCCTATGCATTACAATGCTATTGTCGGCACTGAGGAAGACGCTAAGAAATTCAAAAATCTTGTTAATGTTTGCAAAGTGGAAATTCTTTCCAAAGATTGAAGAGGTTCAATCATAAATCTGGCACCCTAAGTAGACTGTTTTAAAAAACTTATATATTATCAATTATTTCATATGAATGAAGATGGCTGCTAAGAAAAAGGCAAAGTCTGCAAAGAAAGGAGAGAAAAAATCAACCCGATCCTCAAAGAAGTGATCATTTTATAGTTATCTGATCACAGCGGTTCTATGAGGTCGCTAAAGAAACTCTCTTATTCTTTTTGTATGATTTCATTGCAATTGATCCCTTTATGTTGAGTTCTTGTCTCAGTGAGAGGGTCTTGACATATTTCATTAAATTTGATTATTCCAATTATTGTTTAGAAATTGAGTTTATCCGATGATATTCTGTGGCCATTTTATTCTTCAAATAGATCTTTCCTATTTCGAGGTTGTTGGTTTTGAAAAAGAAGTGGAAAGAGTCTTCAGGAATTGATTGCAACATGCTGGACCAGTCTAGCTGCTTTATCTTTGTCGCGAATTCGACATACTTGATTGTTATTCTGGAACTTCAAATATTTTTAAGCAGCATCCCAAATGAATATTGATGATTGCGACCTTTACAAGCGTATGAAACCCAACAAGAACTTCACATTTGAAGTGAAATTCTGCGTCGTAGTCTGACTGCCATTTTAGTTTTCAGATAGCAACAGGATAAAAGGTCTAGAGAATTCCTAATTTAAACAGTGATAGCCGAATTCTGTGCCAATGAAGTAGATATTAATACTTCATAGATCTAAAAGGGGAAACAGTAAATATAAAAAGCTCGAATGTATCGTAAAGGAACGAGCAGATGTGGCAGAGTGGTCTTCTCTAAATGAGAACAAAATAATGCGTCGGCCTTGAGTGAATCAAGTTAGAAGATAGCCGATTCGCCTTCGGGCGATCAGGAGTTCGAATCTCCTCATCTGCGCCCTTTTCCTAAAATTCCTCCTTTCTAATGGTTCCTCGGCGGTGTTTCTTTGGCAGCTTTGAGCTGTGTGCTGATTTTATCCTTCTTTCCAACTTCGAGACTATTTCCTTCGATGCCGAAATTGGATCGTATGCCACTGCCTTCGCATCTACAATGCTGTTGTTTGTCATTATTCTTGCTCTAATGGAGTATTTCCTTGTCTTGTGCTTGTCTACGTAAATAGTGACCAATTGAATATTTTCTAATCTTCCTTCAATCTTTTTCAGGAATTTTGTCATATTTCTTTCGATTTCATTTTTGTCATCCTCACTTTCAGGATCTGAAATGTGTATAAGGGTAGGACCTCCATACTTTGGAAGTAATAATTCGAGTGCATCTTTTGGTGTAACCATACCTATTGGACGTTTATTTCCTACTACAACAACTTCCTCATGATCCTTTAAGTCGCCAGTTAACTCATTTATTTTTGATCCTTGTTCCACAGAGTAGGCATTTCTCATCATATCCTTCACTTTTACGTCTCGTACTACAGCCATTGTACCTACTCCAGGAGACTTACTCGCCCTCTCTCTGGGTTTGGATATGACGTGTGCAATATCCAAAACATTTACGATTCCTGTCAAAACACCATCCCTGTTGATAACGGGCAAACGTGATATGTTGTACCTCCTCATTTTTGAAAGAGCGTTCCCAAGGGTATCGTCGCCCTCTTGTACTATAGCACCACTCATAATTGAATCCACTGTTGAATGACCAAACCTAGCGTTCACTACTATGTCCATCTCACTGACTATTCCTACAAGTTTGGAACTATCCTCAACGACTGGAAACGCGCGATTTCCTGTTCTTAGTATCATCTCAGTAGCTCGCTCTACCGTGACCTCACGACTTAGAGTCGGGGTTTTTGATATGAAACTCTTAAGCTTAGATCCAGGTAAGACATTAACTGAAAGAAATTCCTTTGCGAAAACCATTCCCAAATAGTCGCTGGTATCGTTCACAATAGGAATCTGGTTTAATCTGTGTGAATGCATTAGATTAAGTGCCTTTGAAACAGTATCTTCAAGGGTTAAGGAAATTACATCCTTTATCATAATGTCGTCTACTTTCATTGTGTTTTATGATGATCCTAATCATTACATTAAAAACCTTCCTCTACTTATAACAAACGATCAGATGGATAATAGACGCCTTATCATAATTGCTGCCATAATAATAATACTTATTAGCGTAGTCACAATATATCTGGCCCCTTCCGACACGATTATCCCTCTTCCCAATCCTAATGAAAATAGCACACGCAACGATAACAACATTAGCACACCTTCACAAGGCGGTCTCAGTCAACAGTCTCCATAAAACAGCACTATGATAAAAGATAAAGAAAGTATTAAATGAATTATTGATTTTATCGGTTGTAGCTTTTGAGATCGACAAAGTGATGATTTGGATATTCAAAAAAATGATCGAATGTTGCATATTTTGTTTGTCACACCGCCATCCCTGATCCGATTAATCTCCACCTATCAGATATCCTTCTGCTGATAGCTACTCGGCTATTTGGTAACAAGCAGACTGGCTTCTTCAGTTTAATCTCAATTTTTGTGGAGTCTTTAACATTTGTAACTGTCCCTAACGTAGCAGCCGTTCCTATGTTCAATCTGAGAGGTTCTTTGATTCGAATAGGATCTACTCTTACTAGTTCTTGAGTTCCAACTGCAGTATCAAAAAGATAAACTTCGATACCTATACTATCTACGTTATCAGGCAGTGTGGATGGCTTTCCCACTACGGAACCGATGAGTGAATCACTCTTTATGTAGGTAGGATCTAACTTTGTTCCAATTGCAACCAGACCACCAGGTCTAACGGATTCAACTAAACCCGCACCTGTTCCCAATGTTGAGATGGCGGAAGTAATAGGCTCATATCTACTCTTCTTCTCGTCGAAGAAGCCGGGCCTAATCTCGATCTCATCTCCTATCAAAAATTCTCCTTGAACTAGAGCTCCTCCTATTACACCACCTTTGACCCTTTGGACTTGAATACCAGGCTTGTTCACGTCAAAAGATCGCAATACATGCATTATGGGTTTATCGGCTTTGTTTCGAACCGGATTCTTCAGCTTGCTTTCTATGGCTTCTATGAGAGCGTCTACGTTTACCCTGTGTTGAGCCGATACAGGAACGATAGGAGCCTCTTCTGCAGTGCTACCACTGACGAATGATTTGATCTGATCATAATTCTCCAGAGCGCTCTCATATTCAATCAAATCTACTTTGTTCTGAACAATTACTATTTCCTTTATCCCCAATACTTGCAATGCCAAGAGGTGTTCTCGAGTTTGTGGTTGGGGGACTTTTTCATTTGCGGCAATAACAAGTATTGCTCCGTCCATCAGAGCTGAGCCCGAGAGCATATTCGCCATCAAACTTTCATGACCAGGTGAATCTACAAAACTGACTACGCGTAAAAGCTCCCCTGGTTTACTACAATTCACGCACGTTGGATTAGAGGAATAGCATCCTGGTGCCGGACAATCGGGGCACTTGTAAAAGGCTGCATCTGCGTACCCAACTTTGATAGTGATACCTCGCCTTAATTCCTCACTGTGGGCACTAGTCCATACACCTGTAATCGCTTCAACTAGTGTAGTTTTACCATGATCGACATGGCCTGACGTCCCTATATTGATATTGGGTTGGTAACCATATTCTTTAATATACCAGTCAGGCAAGCTCTCTTTCCAATGCAATGATCTTCGTGAATTCACTGGGAATATTAAGGTAATCACAGGCTATTATGGTTAAAGGAAGACGCCTTTGACTTAATTTCGAATCCGCTTAAAAGTTCTAATAAAAGACATCTTTTAATTCTATTGGCTTATCGGATTTCTAAGTAACGTAAGTCTGCGACCTGTCCATGATGATTTGATGCACGACTTGTATATTTACAAGATATAATTTGATGTGTAAACCCTAGGGTATCAAGATTTGGATTCTTCTTCTCCAGACTGTTCAGTAGCCGATTTTTCTGGTAATTTTCCCTCAAGTAGTTTACAGTTCAGCTGATATATTTCCTCAGTAACCATATTGCCTCTAATTAGCTTTCTGATCCTAATGCCAGGATTACGGTTACGCATCCCTACACCTCGCGCAAGCAAGATATACTTTTTTACCCCTCCATGAAGATCTGGCCTCATTGGTGTACCTGATTTATCACTGCCGCCGGTTATTTGCATTTTACCATTAATACCAACAACATTCGAGTCGATGACATCACCTATTTTTAACCCAAGTAGGGGATTTGCTACTTTGTCCTTTAACTCTTGACTAACACTTTTTCCAGTACTATCTGAGATGACAACCTTGAATTGCGCCAATACACTACTACTTTGATCATGCAGCAGTTGGGGCTTTAATTAACTTTTGGATAATCTCCAATCCATTCTTGGTAATACGACCTTCGCTTATCAAAAACTTTTGGTTAGCCCAACCAAAACCAGGTTCAATAAGCAATTATTCGATGTCTAAAATCCACTCTTGTTCAAATTAGCCTGATAATCATCTGACATATTCTGGGCTATCCCCTTCATAGTCTCCAAGTACGAATCGTATGAAGAGCTAAACCCACAATAGCTACAGCCAACCTTTGTCATATCTTCATCGACTACTGCTTCACTTCTACACTTTGGACACTTTGCTTTCAACAAAGTCACACGTATAATTTGTATTTCAATCTGTATTAACTTTTAGTTTCCAGCTCATGCATCAAACCATTGGCATATAATATTTTTTATTTTCTTAAATGAACAACTTAAAGGTTTAAAGAAGTAGTTCACCCAAATTTAGAATGAGCTCGGATGCCGATACTTTAACATGTTATTATTTTAAAGGCTTCATTTTAGCTGAAGTGTGTAAGAACGTCGGTGAATTTGATATCCTTAATTAGGTCTTCTCGCTGATCTAACTCTAAAAATGATTCCCATAAACAGACCTTGGCTTAGTGATGAGGAGAAAAAGGAAATATTGATGGTGCTAGACGAAGGTATTCTTACATCCCCTGCATTGGAAGGAGGGAAGAGAGTACAGGAATTTGAATTTCTTCTTAGGAGCTATTTAAGCATTAAACATGTGATTGCAGTGAACTCTGGAACTTCTGCGCTCTTAGCTGCGTTGTTAACATTAGGATTAAAGGAAGGCGACGAAGTACTTTTACCTTCGTTCACTTTCGTAGCATCAGCTAATTCTGTAGTCGCTGCTGGAGGTACACCAGTATTCGTCGACATAACCAAGGCTGACTATACTATCGACATTAAAGATCTTGCTACGAAGATCACGAAAAGAACTAGAGCTATTATGCCTGTTCACCTTTACGGTCATCCGGCGGATTTGGATGAAATACTTGAGTTAGCAAAGAGTAATTCTCTCGAAATAGTAGAAGACGCGTGCCAATCGTTGGGTTCTGAGTACAGGAAGAGACAGACTGGAACTATTGGTTCGATGGGTTGTTTTAGCATGTACGCCAGCAAAGTACTCACATCAGGAGAAGGTGGTGCAATAGCAACAGATGACGATCAGTTGGCTGATCAATTAAGAATGATTCGCAATCATGGAATGGTAGAAGGTTATGACACTAGAGTATTTGGTCTTAATTTACGACTTCCTGAAATAAGCGCTGCGATAGCAAAGGGCCAAATGAAAAAACTTAACGAAATGTTAGAAAAAAGAAGAAACAATGCAAACTTGTTAACCGACTTGCTTTCACATTCTGATGTTGACGGATTCACAACACCGACCGAACCAGAGGATGGTCACAAGAAATTCAATTGGTATCTTTATACGGTAGCACTGGACGGTCGACAGACTGAAAACAAGAATAACAAGTCTGATCTTCCAGACCATGCCTATAGCAGAGATCTAATAAAGGATGAGATGGCAAAAACTGCAAAGATTGGGGTAGCCGTATATTACGATCCTCCAGTTCATTTGACTCCATACTACAGAGAACTTGTAGGATCTCGACTCCCAAACCAGGTCCGTGAAATGCCCAATAATCTGAAGACTACAGAATGGGCAAGTAAACACGTGCTTTCCCTACCTGTGCACCCGCTTCTTTCTAAACAAGATATTGAATACATTGCAAATAGCTTCAAATCAGCCAAAGAAAATATAACAAAATGAAATTGTCGACTATAGGCCATAAGTCTTAATATCGTTATTTTCTATGCGATGTATTGCGACTTGTCATCTATACTGGTAAAGGCGGGACAGGAAAAACAGTAAGTGCATGTTCAACTGCGCTAAAGTTGTCTGGTCTGAAATCCAGAACACTTCTTGTTTCCGCCGACCCAGCCCATACATTAGGTGATGCATTGATGGAAGGTGAAATACGAGGTACACCTACAAGAATTTCCACTGACTTATACGCTGCTCAGGTGGATCCAGTTGTGGAGATGGATTCGAATTTCAAGACAATATTTTCTTACTTTGCATCGTATTTTCAGGCCAAAGGCATTGACGATACTATTTCATATGAGTTGGCCATGTTACCTGGGATGACGCAATTACTCTGTTTGCTGAAAATTGAAGAGGCAGTAAGAGCCGGAGATTATGATGTGATAATTCTTGACATGCCCGCATCAGGTGAGGCCTTGCGATTCTTATATTTTCCAAAACTTGTAGGAAGCTTAAGCATGAGGCTCTCAGGCCTTGCAGGCCTTGCCAGCGGCTTCGGTCGACTACTTCAGCCGTACTTATCAGGCTCCGCTCTCTCAAGTGACTTGATTAAGGCTGAAGCAGATTTGCTTCATAAATTGGAGAAACTTTCAAGGCTAATTTTTGACCCAAACGTAACTAGTCTCAGGTTAGTGGTTAACGCTGACAGCTTTAGCATGGAAAATGCAAAAAGGACATTAATGTCAGCTAATTTGTACGGAATTAATGTAGACATGATTATTGTCAACAAGATCTTGTCTCAGATACGGAGTGAGGATAATTTCTTGGCCAATTGGGCGGATCTCCAACATGCTAAAGTGACAGAAGCTAGATCTGACTTTTACCCATTGCCAGTTAAGGAGGTCCCTCTTTATAATGAAGAATTAAAAGGGATAGAGATGCTTAAGCAAAACGCAGAAATCCTGTTTGGGAACCAGGATCCAAGTCAAATTTTTTATCATGAAAGGGTTTTTGAATTTAAAAGTGATAGTTCTGGCCTCACTTTGAAGGTGAAGGTTCCTTTTACAAAGAACGCAGACTTTTTGGTTGAACGCATCTCAGACCGGATTACTATCAAAGTAGCTACGAACATAGGTTATATTGTGAATGTCGTTCCATTACCTGCTGTTACTTTAAAAATGAAACTCAAAGCCGCCCGATTGGGTGATAATGAATTAGTAATTTCGTTTGAGTATTAGAAATTTAAAAAAATGAATCAAATTAGAATACGTTTCAAAACTATGTATTCTTATGTCTAAATCTCCAATACGAATCCTTCATTACCTATAGATACTACATGCGCTAAGCTTTTTGTAATAGTCTATGAACAAGGTCTTATCAATTCTAATTGCAATAACTATATGCGCCATATATTTGGTCGGTACGGTCAGCCTTTTTGACCTTGTTCCTGCTAAGGCTCAAGATTCAAGTACTAACCATTCAACTATAGAAAATCTACCCGTCATAAACCAAGACACATCACCACAACAAGCTAGCAACGACAAGGTTTCATTCAAGATTAAAGGAATAGATTACTCTACCAAAATTGCACAGATATTAGTTACTATCGATGGTAAAACTTATGCTAACACCTTTGATCCGATATCCTTGTTGGATCCTCATGATGACGGTAATGGAGTTATACAGTTTAGTATGCTAATTCCTAAAGATGCTATAAAACCAGGAAGCTCATACACTGCATGCGTTAAGATCTTGGAGGACACCGATAGCTTTGGCAATAATTTGGCGTGTCAGTCTGGCTCAACAGATGAAATACACTCCTTATCAGGAGAAAACCAAAACCAACTAGTGAATCTATATCTATAGTTATGGGTTACGCCTTTGATTCATGGAAATGAATCCTTTAATTCACAACACTGGCTTATTGGGTACGCAGCACAACTGCGCTTTGCGCTAGCGGTATGGGACAACGACGATTTCATAATATCACATATGTTTTTTTAGATCGTTCTGTCCCGCAATATCATTGCTAGATAGCGATCGAATTATCCTTGCAACACTAGCTCACAGGTCAGTCTGTAACTGGGCGATATCCGTTCAATAAAATATTCAAGAAAGCGTCAACACTAAGCTCCCTCTTCTTACATTTCTGATGATCTTATTGCGAATTTATCTATCCACATACTACTTTTTTATATATCACTTTTATCTTGACATTATTAAAGCAAATATATTTATTGATTAGAAACTTAATAATTATTAATACTGGATGACAATTGTTAGTATATCCTTAAATGATGAAATTCTGAATGAAATGGACAAATTACAAAAGTCACTTGGATTTAGTGGACGATCTGAAATAGTTAGAGCAGGAATCAGAGGTATGATATCAGAAGAAAGATCGCGGCAGGATCTGGTAGGATACATCCATGCAATCCTTTTGGTTATTCATAACGAGGCTTCTGATGACGAAATAAGCAATCTAAGACACGCCTACGATGAATTGATAGCAACTCATCTGCATAGTAAAATTGACAGGGATAGGTGTCTGGAGATATTTTTGTTAAGAGGTGATGCGAAACCTATGAGAGATATGACAAAAAAATTTCAGGCTAATAAAAAGATGGATAATGTTCAACTGATAGCGATGTAGATAAAGGTGGTATCTTTTTCAGAGACCTCGGCCGCGTAATGAGTAATTAGATATCTTGGCCGGGAATTATTGCGTCTGGTGTATAATACCTCAAATTAATTTTGTCATCTGTTAGGTAAACGTATCTAGAAGGATAGGTAGGCGGATTTTGCAAGCATTTACTAGCCAACAAGAGAAGTTGATGATCTACTCCTAAGAGGAGAAGCTTGCACCTTTAATCCGAAACCTCAGCCAGAGATAAATTTAGTGCCCTATTTACAACCAAAGATCTTCCATCCAATTATTTAACGTGACGAGAATAAATTGTAATTGTCAGCGGCACACAGTTTTGGCAAACTAGTTAATAATAGTATTTATGCAAGAATGTTAAAATTATTAATAACACTTATATTATTATTAGCGACATTTTGATCTGTGGCAATTTATTATTGTATTATCCTTCTAACCGTTTTCTTTATTATTGCGCCGGGCTATTTGGTAATACACGCCTCTGGGAAAGGCGTGGCCCCTGAACACAATATTTCTAAAACTCTGCCCATTTCCAGTTCCAATTTATCTGATCCGATAACCCAACAAGTACCAAAAATAACTGTGGTTGCCTCATTCTTCCCCATTTATGAATTTGCGAAGCAAGTAGGAGGGGATAGGATAAATATTATAGTTCTCATTCCAGCCGGTGTAGAGCCACACGACTATGAACCCACGATCCAACAGCTACAACAGGCAGAAAATGCAGATGTAGTATTCTTTAATGGTCTGGGATTTGAGAATTCCTGGATAGACAGGGTCACCAATGATAATTTGGTTGATACAAGTGCTCTCTCTAATTTGTCTCAAGGCAGCCAAATAAGAAATCCACATATTTGGCTGGATCCCGTCTTTGCAAAGGCCCAAGTACAGCAAATCGAAAAGGCGTTAATAGAAATTGATCCTAATAACAAACTATATTACCAGAAGAATGCGTTGAATTTTACAGATAAGCTAGATTCATTGGATTCCGAAATAAGAACTGCACTTCAGACCTGTGATAAGAAGGATTTTATTGCATTTCATGACGCTTTTGGCTACTTTGCCAAAAGGTACGGTCTAAGTCAACATAGTGTCCAAGGAGTATCACCAGAAGGAGAGGTTCTACCTCAGCGAATTGAGGAAACTATAAGATTGGCCAATGATCTTGGGCTAAAAGTTATTTATACTGAGGAATTGGTAGACCCTAGATTTGCTGAAGTGATCGCACAGGAGATTCCTAATGGCAAGGTACTCGTATTGAGCCCTTTGGAAGGAATTGAGAAAGACGAAGAGGACTCAGGAATAGGGTATCTTGACAAGATGGAACAAAATATTTCTAATTTGAAAGTAGGATTGGAATGCTTGACATAACTTCAGCTAATCCAATAGTGGAAATAGACCACTTATATTATTGGTACGATTCTTCATTTCTTACATTAGATGATATTTCCTTTAGAATGGAACAAGCAGACCTGCTGGGGATAATAGGTCCCAATGGTGCAGGAAAAACCACTCTTTTTAATTGCATTCTGGGAATTCTGACAGACTATAGGGGTACAGTTAAACTTTTTGGAAAGGAGGTTATGAGGAATAGAAAAGCATTGTTAAGCAAAGTAGGGTACGTACCTCAACATGCATCAATTGAACAAAGCTTTCCTGCGACCATAGAGGAGATTATTTCATTCGGATTGCTAGGATCCATCGAGAAGTACAGTCGAAGTTATGCAAAGGACCAAGTGCTTGAAGCAATGCAGATAGTTGGATTAACTGATAAGAAGAATAAAAGATTCAATGAGCTATCCGGCGGACAACAACAAAGAGTCCTAATCGCTAAGGCCATGGTACATAATCCTAAGCTACTAATATTAGATGAGCCCACGAGCGGTATAGACCAAGAAACACAGGATCGATTTTATGAACTAATTCGGAAGCTTAATGCAGAAGAAAAAATATCCATCATATTGTCTTCACACGATCTAGATGCTGTAAGTAAGCTTGCCAATAAGGTCGCGTGCATCAACAGAAAAATGCATTTTCATGGAGATGCGAAAGATTTCTTCGGTGATGAAAACATGCTTAAGACTTATTATGAATCTGCGATGCAGACGCATTTAAGGCTCCATCAATTCAACGCCAAATCCAATCCTCAGCAGCTTCCATCCTCCTAAAAGAAGTGGGTTTAATGACATGACCATTTTGGAAATTTTAGAGTTCGGGTTTATGCAGCGTGCGTTAATCTCTGGCATTGCAGTTGCTGCTATATGTTCCGCAATTGGCCTATTTCTAGTGCTTAGAAAGCATTCACTATTTGGAGATGCGATGTCTCACGTTGCCTTTGGCGGGTTGTCCATAGGACTATTCCTTAATTTATACCCAATATGGACGGCGTACGCCTTTACTTTAATTGCCGCACTGGGAATTACAAAAATGACTAATTCTATAAAGATCCCGCCAGATTCGTCGGTTGCAATTTTGCTTTCATCTGGACTAGCTGTTGGAATAGTTCTGATAAGTCTGTCTGGTGGATTTTCTCTAGACCTTTTCAGCTTCCTGTTTGGAAGCATCCTACTGATTAGTACTCAGGATACTATTATTATTGTATTTCTAAGTATTGGGATTCTTGCAATTATAGCAATAATGTATAGGAGATTAATGTACATTACTTTTGATGAGGAACAAGCTCGAGTAAGCGGGATTAATGTAAAATTTGCAAACTATGTCTTCATCGTGCTTGCTGCAATAACTGTAGTCACATCTATTAGACTAGTAGGAGTCCTCTTGATATCTGCACTGATTGTACTACCAAATATAACTGCAATATTATTTGGAAGAGGTTTTAAGAAAACTGCAATGATTTCAATAGGTATCGCTATTGTGTCAGTTGTGTGGGGGATTGTCATTTCCTATTTAGCTAATGTCGCTCCTGCAGGTGCCATAGTCCTTACCAGTGTGGCTATATTACTGTGCACCATCGTTACGCGCAAAATTAGGAAATCAATCCGACCAAGGAAGCTGCCAGAGCCAAACATACAAAAGAGATCTCAGTAATGATAAACATATTGTCCAATCAATCGTAAACAGATAAGAATATTCATGTGTCTAATTTGAACTGCGTGGCAAGTCGGCTTATTACCCCTCGAATTTAATTGCTGAATGATTACGGATATGACAGCTCACGAGTAATAGTGTTGCTTTCAAAAAATGCAACAAAGTAGTTAACGAAAAAAGATAGACTCGGGTATACGAAATTCTCATCCGTTACCTCCATTGAGAAACTTATCATATTCAAACCTTATTAATCCTTGAATTGTCTATATAGGTGAACCTACTTTGGGGGGTTCAATCGGCAAGCATATGATGGAAACACGAGCGCTGCCCTGTATGACAGGCTGGACGGTCAGACTCAACAATGTATAACACTGCATCCAGATCACAATCCATACGTATTTCTTTGACTGGTTGTATGTTACCAGATTCTTCGCCCTTCATCCAAAGCTTGCCCTTCGATGTGCTCCAAAACCATGCGTTTCCAGTCATATTCGTTTTTTTCAACGCTTCTTGATTGACGTAAGCCAACATGAGTACTTCCTTGGTCTTGAGATCCTGTACTACGACAGGGATTATTCCGTTCCTTTTTTCGAAGTTGACAGACTTCAATGATTTGCTTTCCATGCTTTGATATATCCTAAAATCAATTTGAATGACTGCCAATAAATAACTAACTTTACATATTTTTAAACAAGCTTTATGAAGTCTGATGTAAAATATCAATCGGATGTAATATTATCACTAAATGATGTGCAATTCGTCTTCAAAACATATGTAACAGTGGGATTGCAGACATTCCTAGAGTTGAGATCATGACACCTAAGCTAGATTCGTAACCGCTCCATGGATCCTCTTCAACTTAAAGGGTATTATTATCAAATGTGAAAAACGATATAATATTTATTATATAATCAAAATTGTCTTATTAATTGTAATTTATGAATAGCTTTTAACCCGGCAGAGTCTTGATGGATCGAACCAATCCGCATATAGTTTAAATAAGATGTATCTCGAATAATTGCAGACAAAGTATGCCAATTGATCCAGACTTTCCAAAGAATTCAAAGGTGATAGGTAAACATATTCTCGGAGATGGCGAGCAATACCACTATGTATGGGGGCCAGGAAGGACTGCTGAAGCTGCAGAAAATGAAGAAGTAAAGTCAGCATATACAGCAAGAGGAGAAGAGCTAGTGCCTATAGGTGTGCACGGGACTATGGTAGCAGTAGACTGGGATTCATGCGTGGCCGATGGGGCATGCATAGAGGCTTGTCCGGTTCAGGTTTTCCAGTGGTACAGAACTGAAAATGATGTACCTCCTACTGAGGTGACCAATGCTACCAGCAACGGAACCGGTAGCGGTGAAAAGGAAGAGCGAAAGGATTATACTGACAAAGCTGACCCGATTAGGGAACATGATTGCATTTGGTGCATGGCGTGTGTCTCTGTATGCCCTCCTCAAGCAGTAAAAGTAGATCAGTCCAACTTGGAATTCCATGAGAAGGCATCAGGAACGTTTAATGAATCCCTTTCCAAAGGTAGTGCACCGCCGCCTCATGCGCACTAAACCTTAAATTTTTTGTTAGGAATTTGTAAACTAACTAGCTAGATTGAGCTTTACCCAAAGAATCTTGTACCGTGATTTCGGTACCGAACATGATTTGCTAGTGGTCGATGACTTGACTTTCGCAGCTAAATCGAAAGTGATGTAGCATTACGAAGCCCACGTATTTCTGAAGTGTTATCCTAAATCAAAGGAAAGTGGAATGTGGAAAAAATTTCCAGTGACTTATCATGATTTTAGCGAATGATTCCTACATGGGTATCTTTATGCCCAGTGATATTCAAAATAGAATACTCCAATTTATGGATGGAAAATCGACATTCCCATTCATTCGTGGCGATGAAATAGTAGGAGTTTTTTTTCTCTTCGGCAAATACGGCAAGATATCAAATGAGATCGACATTCTGAATGCCAAGGATCTAGCCCGCAATGGAATGAACCAGATAACAAAAGAGGTCAATTTATGCAATTCCATGTCAAATAGGACAACCTTTGATTTTGTTAGAGAAAACTATACTCGGAGGGCATTGCAGATTTCAACTGATTTGAGTAATTCATCAAAGAGGAATAGCATTAAGATACGAGACAGAATTTCTGGAGACCCGACTATATTGATAAACTGCTTTGCGCAACATATTGCTTACTATCAACAGGACTACTTTTTTGAACTGATAAACCCTCTACGACCGGCCCAAATTCCAGAGCATCTCAGGGAAAAAATGGAATTAAGGATGTTGTTATTGGGTTTTAATTCGAAGAACTTGGAAAATCTACCATACATAAGTACTCTTGTGCCATTTTTTGACTGGTTGTCGACGATAGCTTGAGTCAAGTTCAATCTAGCATATAAAGATTAAATATCTATAGAAGAAATCATTATTGATCCCAACTCATTATTTTCTTTTCCGATGATATTTTGATCGAACATAAAGACATGGAGTTAAATAGCAAGATCTGCATACCGTAGCTAAACTTTCAAACTTCGGAAAAGTTCTGGTACTCTTGCAAATTTTATGCTACTACAGATAACGTATGATGCATTAGACGAACAAAAGCCAATCATGAATTAATCATAAGACAAATAAATTTGAATTCCTGTTCAGTTCGCTATTCTCAGCCAAATTTGCAGGAGAAATTAGACAAATTGACTTCAGATAGGACAGAATGCTTGTGACTTCTCCCCACGTAGGTCATCTACCCTCTTACGACAGTACCGCTAATTGCTTTCTACGACTTGCACGTAACAATCATAGACCATTTGCATTTCGTTCAAATCGAGTTGGTCTAAGATTTCTATATGCAATTATTTTTGCCAAAAGGTCATGCTCGCTACCACCACCTACCTTCTTGGGACATAAGGATAGGCTTTCACATTTATCTATAGGTATAGTTATTATTTTCTGAATCGTGGTGGCTATTTAAGAGGAATCACATAAGCTGCGGATGAACGACTGGTATTTCAATTGCATGGCATTTTTGCGGGGTGGAAGTCATGAACCAGCCCGTTAATCTGATCACAAAGAACATTAAGTACGTTTGAGTAAGGATCTGAATCAATGAGCGTTCAAACTAAGTCAGATTATGAGATTTTATTGTCCCGGCTGCGAGATAAACTAGGGAACACTACAAAAAAACAGGCATCGAGACTCGAACTCCCTACTCCCCAAACAATCTGGGTTGGCCAGCGTACAATTTTTAGGAATTTCATGGACTTTCCTAAGGCATTAAACAGGGATCCCGAAAAGTTATTGTTATATTTGAACAAAGAACTTGCTTCGGCAGGATATATTGCTGGGGAGAGAGTCATATTTTTAGGAAGAAAGGAACCTTCATCTTTTGGAGCATTAATTGATCGATACGTAAAGGATTACGTCATCTGTCCCGTCTGTGGAAGCCCAGATACTAGAACTGAAAAGAGTAAGAAATTGGGTTTTCTTTTGTGCGAAGCATGCGGTGCGAAATCGTCCATAAAAGGGAACTATGCTTGAATCAATAATTGGATATTGCCCACTGGTGGGCAGTCAAACGCCCTTTTGAGTATGTGATATAATCATCGTTCTTGATCGATTATGTTTTGGTTTGACTCTTTTTCACCATAAACTATTATACACGTCTATCAGCGCATTGCTCTTCCGAATTGCACAATCAAAGTAGGCAGCTAAATATTCCCTTTCATGAAATATCAAAAGTTCCGATGCGTGTCAAATTATGCCATTCTTGCATAACTATTTTTTGCCTGGTGCTCGCAGAAATTTAACATTGGCCTCTAAGTACCGTATCGCTCTGTATCTCGCGATGACAGCTATCATGTCTCTCAACCCTGGTGCGACCTTAGGCACCGAAACACTAGAATCTACGAATGGATTCTCTACAGGACAGAGTTGGGGTGCCTTAAGAAAGGCTTGGAAGGGGTACAGAATTGCAAAGGTTCAGGCAGACAATGCTAGAATGACGGAATATGCCACCAAGATACGAAAGATTCAAGGTGAGCTAGGGATAACCAGATCCACGTTTCCTAATCTAGGCATAGCCTAATCTACTTTTTTAGAATCCGACTGCTGCAAATTAGGCCACGCAATTAGCTAACTAGAATATACAGTCGAACAGCCATATTTTTTGTATTAATCGATATGTAATTATCTAGCTTTTTCTGTAGGTATTCTTCAAGGTAAAATTGAGCGTAGAGAATTGCGAAAAAGATAATGCATCCAGCAATGAAGGCGAGGAAGAGGAGGAAATTATACGACAACAACAGCAACAACAGCAACAATCCCCCCAAGAAGATAAAGATCAAGAGTATATTGTTCACTTAGAGAATGAACTTTTCCAGGCCGATGTAGAACTTCAGAAGGCCAAAGAAGAAGCCGACAGTAACATGAATAAGCTGCGATATTTGATGGCAGATTTTGATAATTATAGAAAACGGACAGAAAGACAGATAGAATCGAAGATAAGCCAAGGAAAAGCAGAACTTATTTTAAAGTTTGTTTCTATTCATGACGATTTATCTAGGGCGATAGAGACTGCGAAACAATGCAAATCAGATCAGGTTGTAATAGAGGGTTTAGAAGGTATTTTGAGGAACGTCGAGACTTTGTTTGACGCAGAAGGTGTTAAGGAAATTGAAACTACGGGTACTCCCTTTGATCCCAATATTCACGATGCTATTTCATTCAAATACGATGACTCTGTTCCAGAAAATACTGTGATCGCGGAAATTAGAAAGGGGTACATGATAACTGACAAAGTATTAAGGCCTAGTTTGGTAGAAATCTCTAAAAGGATAGTTAAAAATAGCGCTATTGACAGTAACAGAACAAAAGGAGACTAAGAAGAAATGGGAAAGATAATAGGAATTGATCTTGGAACTAGTAATTCTGCCGCATCGGCTATGATTGGGGGTAAACCATCTATAATACAAGCGGCTGAGGGAACCTCTATTGCAGGTAAGGCGTTTCCATCTGTTGTCGCCTTTACTAAGGATGGACAATTATTAGTGGGAGAACCTGCACGAAGACAAATGATATCCAATCCAGAAGGCACTGTACTAGCAGCAAAAAGGAAAATGGGGACTGACTTTCGCTTCAGCGTCTTTGGAAAGGAGTATTCCCCACAACAGATTTCCGCATTTATTTTGCAAAAAATAAAGAGGGATGCCGAGGCGTTTTTGGGTGAGAGTGTAGACAAAGCGGTGATCACTGTTCCAGCCTACTTTAACGACAACCAGAGGCAAGCGACCAAAGACGCAGGCGAGATTGCGGGACTTCAAGTAGTCAGGATAATAAATGAACCGACTGCAGCTTCTCTGGCATTTGGGCTAGATAAGATTCAAAAAGACCTAAAGATCGTTGTATTCGATTTAGGAGGTGGAACTTTGGATGTTACTATAATGGAAATGGGAGGTGGAGTTTTCCAAGTGAAGAGTACTGCAGGGGATACACAATTAGGCGGGACTGACATGGACAATAAATTGGTAGATTACATTCTACAGGAATTTAAGAACCAGTCTGGTTTAGATGTACGTAATGATCGTGCAGCTATGATGCGAGTAAGAGAAGCAGCTGAAAAAGCGAAGATAGAACTATCAAACATGGTTAATACTGAAATTAACTTGCCATTTCTCGCATATGATTCTGCTACTGGTCCAAAAAATCTAATACTTCAAATTACTAGGGCAAAAATGGAAGAATTGCTAAGACCTATCATAGAAAGATGTAGGGGTCCAACTATGCAATCATTACAAGATGCAAAGTTGACTCCTAATGATATTGACAAAGTAATACTGATAGGTGGTCCAACTAGAATGCCTATGGTTCGTCAATTTGTTGCAACTGTCATGGGAAAAGAACCTGAAAGAGGTGTGGACCCTATGGAAGCAGTTGCACTGGGTGCTGCGATCCAGGGAGCAGTTATTTCAGGCGATGTGTCCACAGATATATTACTAGTAGATGTAACACCCTTGACGCTTGGGGTGGAAGTTTTGGGTGGCTTAAAGGAAGCCATAATAGAACGCAATACAACAATCCCTACCAAAAAGAGTAAAATATTCACTACTGCGGCAGACTATCAAACTGCAGTAACAATACACGTAGTACAAGGAGAACGAGCGATGGCTGCAGACTGTGTTTCTCTTGGAATGTTCAATCTTTCTGGCATACCACCTGCCCCAAGGGGAGTACCTCAGATCGAAGTCACATTTGATATTGATGCGAATGGAATTCTGAATGTTTCAGCTAAAGATCTAGCAACGTCCAAAGAAGCTAAGATAACTATCACTGCAAATACTAAACTCGGTAAAGATGATATCGAAAGAATGAAAAAAGACGCAGAGCAGTTTGCTGAGGCCGACAAAAAGAAACGGGAAGAGGCTGAACTTAAGAACGAAGCAGACAATCTCGTCTATGCCGCGGAGAAACTGGTTAATCAGGATTTAAAAGACAAAATAAAGCCAGAACAGGTAGAAAGAGTTCAGAAAGCTTCGCAAGAATTGAAGGATGCCTTAGCATCAAATAACAGTGAAATCACTAAAGCAAAAATTCAGGAATTAAAGAACATATTAGGTGAAATAAGTACTGAAGCCTATAAGGCTACCAGTGCAGCAGCAGCTGCGGCAGCGCCTGGTGCCGGAGGCCAGTCTGGTCAGACTGTAGACGAAGGAGCATCTAGTGCGAATCAAACTTCGGAGACTTACACCGGCGGCGGAGGTAGTACGTCTACAGGTTCTCAGCAGACACCACCACCACCCCCTCCATAATTATTGTTCATTGAATGCTACCGATAGGGTTACTCATGCAGATATGAAAGGAAGACAAATAAATGGCTAACAAACGAGACTACTATGAAGTCCTTGGTGTACCTAAGAATGCAGGGAAAGGAGATATCAAGAACGCATATAGAAAACTAGCACTGCAATACCATCCGGATAGGAATAAATCTCAGGGAGCAGAGGAACGCTTTAAGGAAATTTCAGAAGCATACGCAGTCCTATCTGATGATGACAAACGGAAGCGATATGATACATATGGTCATGTAGGAACTGAAGAGGTATTCAGAGGCTCCGAGGCCAACTTTGAAGAGATCTTTAAAGATATGGGCTTTGGAGGATTCAGAGACATTTTCGAGCAATTTTTTGGATCTAGAGGCGGCATTGGAAAAGGTTCATCGGATCCGTTCGGATTCGGATTCAACTTTGGCGGTGCAAGACAGAAGGGCCGTGATATTCTGTATGACATCGATCTGTCATTAGAAGATGTTCTGAAAGGCAAGAAAGACGAAATAGAACTGCCTACAATGGATAGATGTACAAATTGCAACGGAACAGGTGCCGCACCTGGCACAAAGCCGCGAAAATGCACTGTATGTAATGGCCAAGGACAGACCAGGAGGGTGTATAGTCAGAATCGGTTTTCTACGTTTGTATCATTGGAGCCATGTCGTACCTGTCATGGAGAGGGTGAAATAATTGAGAGGCCGTGTGAGACCTGCAATGGATCAGGTAATATCAGAACAACAAAAAAACTACGATTGGAAATTCCGCGCGGAGTAGAGGACGGGATGACTCTTCAATTGCATGGCGAGGGAGAGCCAACAGAGAATGGGGTGCCTGGAGATCTTCTCATAAGAACTCACGTTAGGCCACATCCAGAGTTTCAAAGACTCGAAGACGGTCACCTATTAACTAATCAAAATCTAAGTTTTACCGACCTAGCTTTGGGGACAGAAATAAGAGTTCCAACACTTGAAGGACAAGAAAAAGTCAAAATCTCTCCAGGAACACAACCGAATTCAATCGTAAAGCTAAAGGGCAAAGGTCTCCCAAGGTATGGGGGTTATGGGAGAGGGGATGAGCTTGTAAGAATAAATGTAAAGGTGCCAACGAAGATAAATGACGCTCAAAAGGCGCTGCTCAAAGAATTGGATAGAGAATTAAGAATAACTGGCGATTGAAAATTCCAAAGCATTGACTAAGCATCTATAACAATGCCTTTAGTATTCATCCAGTTGAAGTAGTATTTACTCACATCGATAGCATTCTTGACTCGGAAGCGGTAGTTGTATTGGATATCTTTAGTTTGAGTCTGCCCATTCAAATTGTAGAAAAATGATTGATCAATTCATCTTACTACTACCAGTATTGATGAAAGTGGTATGATTAATTACTGAAGCTGAAAAGGGTAACAGCTTTGAATTTTCTAACAAAATTATCTGACGGAAACCTCTTCAGATTAGGGCTTATATAGACATTGAAGGTAAGGAATATTAGAATGAAGATTTTTGAAGCTGGCTATCTGTCACATCAGGAACTAAATATGAACTGGACAGTGCCATTCAACGAGAAAGACGATAATAATAGTGATATTAATGGTAAAACTAGTAATCAGCAAAATGTCGAAAAGTCATGTTCATGAAAAATCCGGTTGTTAGCGGATCGAATACTTGAATGCTACTCGTAATTCACCATGCAATGCAGAATTGAGTATAGCCTTATTCAAGATTAAGGTCGGAGTTGGTATAGTTCATGAAAGTGATTGAAGCTTTAGGATTAACAAAATCATATAAGGGTTCTAAACACCCCGCTTTGAATGATATCTCACTGAGTATCGATTCAAAGCAGATATTTACAATGCTGGGTAGAAATGGAGCTGGAAAGACTACCTTTGTAAGAATATGTGCTACCCAACTCATGCCCACATCAGGTAGAATATTGGTTCTGGGTCATGACATCGTAAAGTATCCCGATAGGATACGAAGCCAGATTTCAGCAATCCCTCAGGAAGGCAGACCACTGAGAGCGTTGACGCCTTGGGATCATGTGTACAATTGGTTAAGAATCAGAGGAGAAAGCAGTGATAATGCCAAAGTAAAAGCTGTGCAAATTCTCAAGAAGCTAGATCTTTATGATGCGAGGAATGTTCCTGCTATGAATCTATCAGGCGGCATGAAGCAAAAGGTCCTTGTTGCGATGGCTTTGGCACCTGACGCCCAATTACTATTCCTAGATGAGCCAACTATAGGCCTAGATCCGGTTTCCCGTCGACAGGTATGGTCGGCAATCAAGCAGTGGAAAGATCAGGACAGAACAATTCTGCTGACGACTCATTATATGGATGAGGCAGAACTGCTTGCGGACTATATTGTCATAATTGATAAAGGAAATATTATAGCAAAGGGTACGATGAACGAGCTTCGCAAGATCGTTCCCTATGAACTTAGAATTGATGTACCCAAAATTAACCTAGATAAGAGTCTAATGTCGTTAGGCTCCGTCGTAGATTCAGGAGCTAATTTTGTTAGAATCTTTACCTATGAAACTGACGCGGAAAAGATTTATGACAAAGCCCTAAAGATGAATATTCAATTTACCGTTTCTCCCATAACCCTCGATGATGTTTTCGTATATCTTGTTGGGAATAAAAACAATGAGGGTAGCATCAGGTCTGAGAACGAGACATAGTTTCTTATTGCAACTAGAGATTATGATGACAATTTGGTCGGTATCAATTTACCATCATCTGCAGCACCTTCCTAAAGGTATTCGATGGCCATGTGGACACTTTCTTGGATGCTTTAGGAGCGTGCACAAGGCATCCGTAAAAATCTGTTTCATATGATGCTCAATTCCACAGACCATTTCTTCGTCTATTTCTATCTTCAATGAATCTCTCATCAACACTTCCAATAGTCGTGTATTTCGGATCATCTGCTTACCAATGCGTTCGCCTTCAGAAGTCATCCTTACCATGTTGCCTTTGCTATATTCTACCAAATTAGCTTCGTCAAGTTTACGAAGCATTTGAACTACTGATGGTTGTTTTACATTCAGCAATTTTGCGATTGAGCTAACCTTAACCTCTTCGCCTCTTTCGCGAATATACCATATAGCCTTAAGGTACATTTCAACATGTTCAGATTCCGCAGTACCAATGTAGAGCTCTTCTTCTCCCAATACCATCTCCTTTTTTGAGCTTCTTGTTGAGAATGTCCTCAATGGGTTACCTTTTACAGTTGATAGACTATTTGTTATTAACTTTGTGTATATTTGTGATCGCGCATTAAATAACATTACTTGATTGAAAAAGAATTGCTTGAATCGATAAAGTAATACCCAAACAATTAGTGTGAAAATATGAAAATATAGTTTCGTAATGTATCGTATAGTGTTCACTATTTAGTCCGGAGGCCCATTACCTTAAACCTCTTACTCTAAGATGGCATAATCTTCTAATAGCACTTCAGGCTATCTAAGTATATGTCTCAGAAACATATTCTTGTTTCTAAGAAGAGGCATGAACTCGGCTTTGATACTATATCCCCTAAATGGGCGGAGCGCTTAAGCCAACCTCTCCCGATACTGATTTCTCTTAGATGGCTTGGATATTACTCTGAAATTAGGAGTGCGTCGCGATGCGTAGTAGGGGAAGCACACGGCTTCTCTTCATCTTACCTAAAAACATGCCCAGAGTGTAACAGATTTAGCATTAGATTCATGTATTCATTTCTAGTTCATTCCGAATCCAGATTGGAGAAAAATAAGGTGATGTTTGTACGTCATTGGAATGAGCAGCATGTACCTATTGATCTCAACTACAATTTTGGGACATAGTAAGCGATCGTATTAGAATTAATCTCGTGTCTAGGCGGCCCTAATGTGTCCTATTTAGATTATCGTGAACGTGAGAGTGTTTACGGGTAATGCGAATTAGATACATCAGTATATTTTGTTTGTAGTTGTTGATAGCCATCAGCCTTACAAGAAGGGGTCTCCTAGCGACTGTAGAAGTTAAATTTTTTGAATTTCTGATAATGAATTGCTTTGTGCAAAAAGGGAAAAAGATATGATTCCACTTCGAAGGAATGTGTCTTGCGGTAATTTTGCAGATATTTATTCCATATCCATACCGCCCATACCGCCCATACCGCCCATACCGCCCATACCGCCCATACCGCCCATACCGCCAGGAGGTCCAGCAGGTGCTTTGGATTTACTAGAAGCAATAACATCATCTATACGTAAGATCATGGTTGCAGCTTCTGTAGCGGATTTGATGATTTGCTCTTTAACAGTAAGAGGTTCCAATATATTTTGTTTGTACATATCTGCGACTACCGTGCTCCTAACGTTGATTCCTGTCCACTTGGAACCCTTACTCTGCTTAGCACGCAATTCTGTCATAGTGTCGATCGGATCCATGCCGGCATTTTCTGCTAGCGTAAGAGGGATTGTGTCGAGTGCATCGGCAAACTTTTGAACAGCAAGTTGAGCTCTGCCTTCCAGGCTGCTCGACCATTGCCTTAACTCATTGGCAACATATGCTTCTGGAGCACCTCCACCCGCAACTATGGCTGGTTTTTCTAGCACATCTTTAGTAACCATTAACGCATCATGAATTGACCTGTCTGCTTCATCTACGACTCTTTGAGAGCCTCCTCGAACAAGGATTGTGACGGCCTTTGGATTCTTACATCCTTCTATAAAGACCCATTTGTCGGTTTCGACTTTGCGCTCTTCGACCAGATTAGCGGCTCCCAGGTCTTTACTTGAAAGATCTTCAAGGTTGCTTATGATTCTTGCACCTGTTGCTTTAGCAAGCTTGTACATATCACTTTCCTTTATTCGTCTGACGGCTAGTATGCTTGATTTGGAAAGATAATGTTGTGCAATGTCATCAATGCCTTTTTGACATAAAACTACATTTGCGCCTGCGTCTTTTATTTTGTCCACCATACTCATCAGCATTCTGTTTTCTTCTTCAAGAAACATCTGCATCTGTTGCGGATCACTGATTCTGATCTCGGCACTCATTTCAGTTTTTTCGATCTCCAGCGCAGAGTTTATCAAAGCAATCTTTGCCTGTTCAATCTTTCTTGGCATCCCTGAATGAACTACTTCCTTATCAAGAACGATTCCCTTTACGAGTTGGGTATCTCTTATTGCTCCACCTGCCTTCTTTTCGACCTTAATGTTGTCTAGGTCAACTCTTAAACCATCTTTTCCTTCAATCTTTTCTGCTATCTGTCGTGTTGCATTTACCACTATTTCACTTAGGGTTGGGCTATCCTCGGAGACCAACTTGGAATCCATACTAGTTCTTGCAATCTTGATGAGCATTTCTTTGTCTGAAGTATCGACTTTTATAGCAATTTTCTGCAGCAACTTTAATGCATGCTCAGAAGCTGCGTTATAGCCATCAACGATCACTGATGGATGAACATCCTTGTTAATTAGGTCCTCGGCCTTCTCTATCAACGATCCTGCAAGAACGACTGATGAAGTAGTGCCATCTCCCACTTCATTATCTACTGATTTAGAAACCTCTACCATCATTTTTCCTGCGGGATGCTGTACGTCGATTTCCTTGAGAATTGTAGCCCCATCATTTGTGATAGTCACATCTCCAAGAGAATCTACTAGCATCTTGTCCATGCCTCTTGGGCCGAGACTAGTTTTGACAACTTCTGCGACCAGTTTTGCTGCTGTAATATTATTTTTCTGAGCTTCCCTGCCTTTACTTTCTTTTGTTCCTTCCCTTAAAATTATCACTGGCATTCCACCAGCTGTAGTTTGAATTGACATATACTATATTCACCTAGTAGAACAATATTGCACTGTAAAGCCACTTATTTAGTTTTACTTCTCTCTATAAGTGTACCATATCAATATAGTGCATCACGATTCGGGAGGCTTGCTTCAATAGGGATTTAAAAAAGATGTTGCGTCGAAACACTGGTCTTACTCCGCGCTAGTAGCTCCTAATGAAGCAGAATAGGTCTTTGCTAATTTTTCATTTTATATTAACTACGCGT
>Ga0105091_10000147_pt1 | contig 25749 bp, 20 predicted proteins | sample PPLLak1March2015_FD_87022 | JGI IMG/M metagenome (GOLD analysis project Ga0105091, IMG submission 87022) | Freshwater sediment microbial communities from Prairie Pothole Lake near Jamestown, North Dakota, USA - PPLs Lake P7 Core (1) Depth... | ecosystem: Environmental > Aquatic > Freshwater >... | reverse complement strand
GCAACGGCCCTGAAACTGCATCCGCCGTTTACGACTCAATCATGCTCGGGTATCCTTGGTAGTCACTGGCAATGATCGAGATTATTCGTAACTTTCAACGCGGCCCGGTCCGGTCCGTGCTCTTCGATTTCGACGGCACTCTTTCTCTTATCCGAGAAGGCTGGCAGGAGGTGATGATCTCATTCATGACCGAGATCCTGCAGGGACTGGATCCGAGCGCCGATGAAGAGCAACTGCGCAACCATGTGAACGAGTACGTCACCCGCCTGACCGGGAAGCAGACGATCTACCAGATGATCCAGCTTGCTGAGGAGATCCGGATGCGCGGGGGGAATCCCGAGGATCCGCTCGTCTATAAACACCGCTACCACGACAGGCTCTGGAATCGGATCCAGGATCGAATCGAGGGACTTGAGTCGGGCCGGTATCGGCCGGAGGATTGGTTGGTGCCCGGCTCGTTGGAGATTCTCCAGAACCTGAGCGGCCGGGGTATCCGGTTGTTTCTTGCAAGCGGGACCGACGAAGTCTTTGTTAAGAAGGAAACGGGCCTTCTGGGGCTGACGCCGTATTTCGACGGGCACGTCTACGGGGCGCAGGATCAATACCGGTTGTTCTCCAAGAAGATGATCATTCAGCGGGTGTTGTCCGAGGAGAACTTAAGGGGCAGCGAGTTCGTGGCGTTCGGCGACGGCTACGTGGAAATCGAGAACACCAAGGAGGTGGGCGGCATCGCCGTCGGCGTAGCGACCGACGAACGGCTTCGATCGAGCGTGATCGACGAGTGGAAGCGCGAACGACTGATTGCGGCCGGCGCGGACGTTATCATCCCCGATTTTGCCGAGCAGGAACGGGTAATGGCTTACCTGAGCGGAGAGACTGATTAGGAGCGATTATGCCGTACCCACGATTTGACCGCAGTGCCCTGCAAATCAAGCCGCTGGCGGAGCGGGAGAATCTGATCCAGCTGGCGAGTTTCCCCACCCTGGATCAGCCGATCGAGCGGCTTGCTGACCCGAGTTTCCCGGAGCTCGCGCGGCGGATGCTTGCAGCGGGGGAAGAGAAGGCCGCGATTATTCTCTTGATGGGCGCCCACCTTTTGCGAGCCGGAAATTCCCGTTACATCATCGACCTGCTCAGGAAGGGACTCCTGACCCACATCGGGATGAACGGCGCCGGCGCGATCCATGATTTTGAGATGGCGCTCGTCGGGGCGACAACGGAGAGCGTCGCCCGGTACATCTCCGAGGGGCAGTTCGGGCTTTGGGCCGACACGGCGCGGATTAATGAGATCGTGAAAGAGGGAGTTACGGCCGGGCTCGGCTTCGGCGAGGCGGTCGGCAAAGCGATTTCCGAAGGCGATTTCCCGCACAAAGAAATCAGTATCCTGGCGGCCGCGTATGAATTGCGGATTCCGGTTACGATCCACGTCGGCCTGGGCTATGACATCACGCACGAACACCCGAATTGCGATGGAGCGGCGATCGGGCAGGCCTCCTATGACGACTTCCTGATTTTTGCCGAGACTGTCACCCGGCTGGAGAAAGGTGTGCTGCTCAACTTCGGCTCGGCCGTGATGGGGCCGGAGGTCTATCTGAAAGCTCTCTCAATGGCCCGAAATGTGGCTCGGCAGCAGGGCCGCCGAATTGCGGATTTCACGACGGCGGTCTTTGATATCTTTCCGCTTGACGCTGATCTGAACCACGAACCGGGCAAGGAGGACTATCGGTACTACTATCGACCGTTAAAGACGATCCTGGTCAGAACCGTGCGGGACGGAGGAACGAGTTTCTACGTCCGTGGCGACCACCGCCGGACCCTGCCCACTCTGTACTCCTGGCTGGAGGAGCTAAAGGTCAGCGGCGGTTGAGTGACGCGCTTTTAGCGTTGTATCGAAACCCCGCGGCCATAGAGGCGAAAGATGGCTCTGAAAATTCAACGGCTTAAAGAGATTCTGGGACATTTTGCCGAGGTGCGTCTGGCGGTTCTCGGCGACTACTTTCTTGACGAATACCTGGTCATCGACCCGGCCCTTGCCGAGACTTCCATTGAAACTGGGCTGCAGGCACACCAGGTAACGGCGGTCCGCAATAGTCCTGGTGCGGCCGGGACTGTCTGTTCAAACCTTGCCGCTCTTGGCGTCAAAACCCAGGCAATCGGGATCGTGGGGGAGGACGGGAATGGGTTTGAGCTGGTCCATGGCCTGTGGTCACGGCGCACTAGCACCGAGCTGATGCTTGAGGCGCCGGAGCGCTTTACTCCCACCTACACCAAGCCGATGAAGCGGCAGGCGGACGGGACTGAGGTCGAGATGGAGCGAGTCGACATCAAGAACCGGACCGCGACTCCTGCTCACCTCCAGGAACGGATCATCGAGAACCTCTGGACGGCTGTGGAATCGGTTGACGGCATCGTCATCGGAGACCAGGTTGAGGAGGAAGAATGCGGCGTGGTGACGGCTGCAGTGCGGGAAGAACTGGCGCAACTGTCCAGGCGGTACCCGCAGAAGATCTTCTTTGCCGATTCCCGTTGCCGAATCGGCAAATTCCGCGACGTGATCATCAAACCTAACGAGCGTGAAGCGTCCGCGGCGCTTGGGCAGGCGGGCATCCGCGAGCACGACATCCTTTCCGGCCTCTTCCGAATATCTTGCAGGCCGGTGTTCCTCACCTGCGGCGCGCGCGGCATTTATGGCTTCGACGGACGCCGCAGTTTCCATTGTCCGGCAGTCCCTGTTCCAGGACCCATCGATGTTGTTGGCGCAGGCGACAGCGCGAGCGCCGGAATCGTCTCGGCGCTGTGCGCCGGAGCGAGTCTGGAGGAGGCGGCCGAAGTAGGCAATCTGGTTGCCTCGGTCACCATTCGCAAGCTGGGCACGACGGGCACTGCGTCCCAGGAGGAAGTGATAGAGGCGTTGGGCAGGACGAGCTAAGGACCTGGGAGCGCAGCCAAGATGCCTGCGCTCCCAGCTGAATTACCTCAGACTCAAATCCCGAAGGTAAATATCCTTGAATCGCATGCGCCCCTGGCCGCCGGAGTGCAGCTGCAGCGCGATCGTGCCATCGGTCGACCGGGGAGCGGGGTTGGTGAAATCCAGCACCTGCACGCCGTTCAGTCGGACGATGGTACGGTTTGCGACGACCTTGATATACATGTCGTTCCAGTCATACGGCCGAATGACCGTCTCATGTTCCGGTGCAGGCCACGCCATCCAGCCCCGGTTGTCGCCGTAAACCCCGCCGGTGTGGTGATTCAGGACACGATCGATCTCGACCTGGTAGCCGTCGCTCACGTCCACGGTCCCAGGGGTGAAATGAGTGCGGATGTAGACCCCGCTGTTGCCATCGGCCTCGCACTTGAATCGGATTGACAGTTCGAAGTCCTTGTAGTCCTTCTCGGTGATCAGGTAGCCGTACTTCTCGGTGACGCCTTCCCCATAGATCGCACCGTCTTCGACCACCCACTTCTCTTCGCCAATCTTCTTCCAGCCGGTCAGGTCCTTCCCGTTGAATAGCGGGGCCCATTGAGCACCGACATCACCTTGGGCCTGGCGGTTTTGTGCTGGGGCCTGGTGTAGAACTCCAAGCCAGAGAGCTGAAGTAACGATCACCACAACGAGCAGCTTTTTCAGAGGCATTGTTCTCTCCTTGGTTGTTTCATGTCGGTTTTTGCATGAAAACGCCGCGATGTCAATCGGGGGCCGTTTAGAGAGAGCCGCAGGAGAGCCGGACCATCACTCTTGGAGATACGGCACTCCGTACGGGCCGTAGACCACGCACGAAAAATTCTCCCGGCCCGCTTCCCGGACCTGGACGATGAGCTTATGTTGGTACCGCCTGCCGTCTTGATGCTTTACTACCGCCGGCACCACGATCAGGGGACCCAGGGATGAACGTCCGCGCACGCGCGGTTCACCTACTTCGATCAGCTCGGCAATGCTCTCCTGGCCGTCGCTACCTGCCAGCAGCGTCCTGAGTTGCTCGTCGTCCCAAAGCGAAGCCAACGGGGCCAATTGTTTGAATGCGGCCAGATCCCCGTTTATTTCGGCGGCGTAAACTGCTTCCACGATCTTTCGACTGGCTTCTGCCTCTGATAGACCGGGCAGCGACAGGCCTGATGAAGTAGTGGCCAGGAGGCCGATCGTTTCAGATGCAACCGTGAGGTCACGTTCCCGGTAGACGACGCCGTTCGGCAATTCAACCTGGAAGAGGCTATCCGGGGGGGAATCCAGATAGGTGACGGAGTCGGCCTGAAACACCGGGTCGCCGGATGCGTCCAGGTTGTTCCATGTTTTCAGACTGACCAACAGCTTGGAGTTGGGGTCAAACTCGAGGACAAAAGACTTCGGACCTCCCACGTCTATCAGCTGAGCCTTGAGGACGACCAGGCGGCGGGCGGCGAACAGATCCAGGCGGTAATCTACTTCCGCCGTGCGCGAGACCTTTTTCAGCAACTCCAGAAACGCTGCCCCTGGCCAGTGAGTGAATCCTGCTGTCTGTGCGTCGTCTTTGTACACCACCGGATCAGGAGGCAGGTAGAAGTAGGTGGCATTCCCGCTGACCCATATCGTTGCTCCGTTCTCGGCCCGCAGGAGCATATCCTGCATCCGTGATTCGCCCTGCCTGCCCCTGACCCACATTTGGCACTCGACTCGAGAACCGTTGATGTTCAAAGACCCGGCAAATTGTACGCCCCTCTTCCCCTGGACCGCTGCAATGCTCCGTTCGAGACTCCACGCGTGGGACGGCTCGTAAAAGAAAACTCCGACGACAACAGCGATGCAGACCACAACGGCCGAGACAGAGGCAGCCCGCAGCGCGGTGCTCGACCAGGCTTCCTGCAGAAAGGCTATCCAGCGTCCCAAACTGCTGACACGGTGCTCGCCCGTTTGCGTTCGCCGAGCTATCTCACCGAGGACGGGCTCCTCAATGGACGGCGTGTCGAAATCAGCGGCGTTCGCCACGAGACGCAGGCGCACCTGGTCGGTTCGGCCGAGCAGCTCCCGGCACCATTCGCATTGTTGGAGGTGTCCCTCAACGACATGTTTCTCTTGATCGGCTAGGCAGCCCTCTGCCAAAGCCGTCAGTTGTTCTTCATTCATGTGGCCTTGCATGTGTTTGTTCCTCACTTTTCGATTCGCCTTCGAATGCGCGCGTAAGCTCGGGAGAGTCGCTTGGTCACGGTTCCGAGCGGCAGATTCAGGCGCTCGGAAATCTGCAGGCAGGAAAAGCCGGCATAAAAACGAAGCAGGATCACTTCTTTAAGCCGTGGCGGAAGAGACGACACCGCCGCTTCCAGGATCTCGTCGCGCGACCGCGGCCTGACCTCAGTCAGGTGATGTCTCTGCTCCACGTACTCAGCGGACAGCTTTCTGTCCGTTTGGTCCCGCCTGTCGATTTCGCGTGCGACGTGGCGTGCGATACCGAGCAGCCACGGGAAAAACGAGTCCCGTTTCTTCAATTTGGCCAGGTTGAAGAAAGCGCGGACAAAGCTCTCCTGGGCCGCTTCCTGCGCTCGATCCGGGTAACGCAAACGTCCCCGGAGGTATGCAAAAACAGCCCGCTCGTAACGCGTGACCAGGCACCCAAACTCGTCCGGTCTGCCGCTCAGGCAGCCCTCGATGTGTTCCTGATCGGTTCCTGTCATCTCCGTCACTCGCACCGGATTTATCACGATTGCTCCCGTCTATAAAGTGCGGCGGGGCAGGGTTTTTGCGACAGGGGGAGAGAAAAAAAGGCGGGAGAGCTTTTTTGGAGTGCGGCGGCAGAGGGCGGCACTTTATACGCATCTCGGGACCACCGCCAGTTCTACAGAGCCGCGCACGGAGCGAACGGGCTTCAGCCCGGAGCGCAGTAAGCGGCTCTGTAGAACTGGCGGTGGTCCCGAGATGCGTATAGAGATCAGGGCAGAGGGCAGGCGTATGCAGAAGCGCGCATGTTGCCAATCCCGACGCTCCGCTGGAAGCCAAAGCGGCGTCGCCGGTCGGCCTGATAAAACACCGGCCGCCCTCTGCCGCCGCGCTCCACAAACAGCGCCTACACTTCCAGGATCCTGCAGCCGTAGCCCTCGACGTCGACGTGAATGCTGGTCCCGCCGGGCAGGCTGATGTCCGTTTTCTGCAGCTCCGGACTGTTGTTAACGACCACCAGCTTCCTGTGCCCGGGGTAGTAAGCCGCCTCTGTCCTGACGTTGCTCGGCAACCAGGTGCCAAACCGCTCCTCGGCTCGAGCCGCAAAGAAGATGGCGCGATGCAGCAAGCGGACGTTTTCCGGCGTGTACTTGTGCCCGGACAGGTAGACCGTTCGACCTTCGCCGAAATTCTTAAAGGTGATCATCGGGCTTCTGCCCATGGCCGCCAAGACCTGTGTCTTCTGATCCAGGACGTAAATGTTGCCGGCATCCGCTCCGAAATCCGGGTCTGATTCGAGATCCTCCAGAATAAACTGAGGGTTTTCGGCCAGGTCGAATTGGAACCGGTTGAAAGCGCGGGTCAGCCCGACTTCCCGGTCGACGCCGAGCAACTGCGCCAGCTGGAAGTACTGGCACCCGTGCCTCAAGGCCGAAGGTTCGCCCACTCCAATGAATCCTCCGCCGCTGTTGACCAACCCGGAGATCGCCTCGATGATTTTCGGATTGGCCCAGTATTCGCCGCCTGACCATGCGTCATCCACGGTTCCTGCATTAATCACCACCTGGATGCCGGCCGGAATCCCGCCGGCCAGGATGTCCTCGAAGCTGATGAATCGGACCCGGACCGGCAAGCCCGAGATCGATTCCATAACTTCGTTGTAGTAGTTGCCTCGGTTGTAGTGACCGCAGCACCCCCATGCCCGCATCTGCCCCCAGGCGGTCAGGATCGCGACCTCCAAATCGGCCGTGTAAGGGGAGTCCCCGTCATGCAGACTCCTCAGCATCCGAAATTCCTGGGCGAGATGTTCAATGTAGTCGATGAAATCCGGGTGATTGCAGACAAGGTGCAGGTACCCGCCAAAACCCATGCGATCTACCGGCTCGCGCAGCAATGCTCGGCGAATATCAATCCAGTAAGTCTTGCACTCCAGCGTCGGGTTGCCCCCTTCCAGAAAGGACGGAGCCCCATTCACGCCGGTAGGAAACAGGTACGGATGCAGGCGCAGCTCCCTGACTTGAACGTGCTTCGTCCCGGAGACCTTCCTGGTTTCGAAGCCGCTGAAGATGCCGTCGATAATCCCGTCAAGGCCAATATCCTTGAAACGATCTCCCCAGGGTTCGAGCCCGATCCAGTGATCGTTGTAGAAGACGAAAGCCTTTTTGCCGCGGGCGTGTATCAGGTCGACGCACTTGCGGCCGAAGTCGGCCACGAAAGCGTTGATGAAATCCATCCAGTCGCGGTACTTGGCCGACGGCACCTTGTAGGAGGTGTTGTACAGGCCGGCATTCACGAAGTCCTCCGATTTCATTCTGTAGCCGTTTTTCTCCTCGAACTTCCTGATTGCCGGAGGACTCACCGTGAATTCGTAGGATCCCCAGTCGTTGACAACAAACCGGCGTTTGGGATGCTCTCCCCAGAACCACCAGAAGTTATAGAACATCGAGGTGAGCCGCACGACGCTGGTGTTCGGGTGTTCGTCGAGCCATGTCTCGAGGTATGCCAGAATCCGCTCCTGTGCCTCCGGGTGTATCGGATCAATCGGCATCAGGTGTTCCCGGTCCCCCCAGTCGTTGGTGACATGGTTGTACATCGAGATTTCTTCCCAGATCCGATAGCAGAAGAAATTGACCGTGTAGAGATGCCATTTACGGGCGTTTACAATCTCCACCACGCCGACAGCCGGGTCGTATGTCCAGTCTTTGGTTGCGATTTCCTCGCCGGTAGTTCGGTCAAAGACCTGCCACCACTCGTGTGGGTCGTCGTCGCTGTTAATCCGAAACTGCTTCCAGAAGTAGCCGTTCAACAGGTCGATAGTGACGCCATCACTCCCCGCCACCACGGGCTGACTCATGATGCAGCATTGCTGCACCTTGTCCGGGTGGGCCTTGGCCCACTCGTTGTCGGCCCGTATCAGACACAGCGTCGAGTAGATCTCGTAGCCGGATGTGGTGATCGCCTCGGAGAGTCTCGTCCCGTCGCTATCCCGGATAACATCCGCGCCCCACTTCTTGGCCAGTTGGAGAGTGAGCTCCTCGTATCCCGCTTCACCGGGGAGAGTGAAGCCCCCGGTGGTCAGTGATTTGTTGTCCATATGAATCCTTTTTGCAGTTCTTTCGGAGTGCGGCAGGGCCGCCGCACTCCGAAAAAACGCTGTTACGTCACCAGCACGCCCTCTTTCTCTTCGCTCTTGCGTTCTTTCAGCTCTGTTTCGATTTTCCGCAGCGTCGCTTCATCAATTGGATACAGAATAAGGATCAGGCCGCAGATCAAGGCGAAAATCCCGGGGATCACGCTAAACAGCAGCTTGATTCCCTTGATTGATTCCGGCGTCTGCACCTGGTTCGGGACGTAATTGAAAACGTCGAGCAGCTTCAAGGTGAGGAAGCCGCCTATGGCAATTCCGGCCTTGATCGCAAACATGATCCCGGATATGACCAGCCCCGTCGCCCGCCGCCTGAACTTCCACTCGTAATAGTCGGCGACGTCCGAGTACATCGCGAACAGGAAGACCGGCATGCCCCCGGCCAGGATTGACCAGGCGAAATTGACCGACGCCAGCAAGCCCAGATTCCCCGGAGGCAGGACATAAAAAGACATTTCCAGCACCACACTGGCGAGCGTGAAGAAGATGATTAACGTCTTCTTACCAAAGCGTTTCGTCAGGGGATAGGTTACGAGCACCCCGGCGATCATCCCCAGCGTGCCTATTGTCAGGAAAGTTGTCGAGTGACTGAACTCGAGAGCCATCGGGCCGAAGCCCAGGGTAAATAGGACGTCCTTGCCGTGCCCGTTGACGTAATCGAAGTAATAGAGCACGGAAGCGTTGCGGATCGCGTTGTGGATGAGGAAAAAGATGGCGGAAACGAACAGCACGATCCACGGCCTGTTGCGGGACAAGTCCGTCAGATCCTGCCGGAACGAAGTTGCCTGTCCCTCCGGGGGGCGCACGCGCTCACGCGTCGTGGCAAACGTGATGAACAAGAGGACGACGGCAATGGCGCCGAAGACCGCCATGGTCATCTGAAAGCCCAGCGCCTGGCTGTAGCCCAGCTTTTCGCTGTATCCCGCCGCGCTCGGGTTCGCGCCCAGGAGCTTCGCCAGAGGCAGCGTGAACGTGGTAATGATCAGCATACCCATGAAAGCGAAAAAGAACCGGTATCGGGACAGGGATGTCCTCTCCTCCACGCTCGGCGTCATCACCGCCATGAGCGACGAGTAGGGAATATTGACCGCCGTGTAAGCGGTAGTAGCCAGGATGTAAGTCACAAAGGCATAAACAATGCGGGCGTTCAGCCCCCAGTTGGGGGTAATGAACATGGCGCAGGCGAGCACTCCGTAGGGGATCGCCATCCACAGCAGGTACGGTCGGAATTTCCCCCAACGCGTGTTCGTCCGGTCGGCAATCATGCCGATAGTCGGGTCGAAGACCATGTCCCAGACACGTGTCGCCAGGAACAGATAGCTGGCCACGCCGGTCGGCAGCATGAACACGTCGGTGTAGAAAATCGCGAGGAAGAAACTCCAGGCCTGGTAGAGGATGTTGGACGCGGTATCGCCCAGGCCGAATCCAACCTTTTCAACGATCGTCAGCTTTCCTGCACTGGCTTCGGGTTTCATTGATTCGGCAGGTTAGCGAATCGTGCAGGCAACGGAAATCAGAAAGCTGGGAGGAGGTGAGTTTTCGCACTGCGGAACGGGGCCACGCACGCAGTGAGAATCTTGAACAAGTGGTTCGGCTCCGTTAGGAGCCGGATGTTTATAGATTGACAGCCTGGGGACGAGGCGCCCTGTAGGGGCGCGATGTGCTGAATGCTCAAGAACATCGCGCGCCTACAGGGCACCCATTCGTGGGCCGGGCGAGTCTATAAACATCCGGCTCCTAACGGAGCCGAAGAAAACCGAACCCTTTTTCAACGCCCCTGCTGCATGTGCATCTCTGTCAATTAACGCGGGTGAGACTCGCGCTGGCGTTCGCCCTGCGAAATGGCGTGTCCCCTCCGGATACAGCTTGCGGGTTGCCTACCCGGGTTTGATACTCAGCCGGGTGGCGCACATGTTCAATAAACTGAAAACGAAGAAATACCTAACCCGCCATGGCGGGTATATCAGCATCCGACGCCGCGTGTCGAGTCTCAGCTTCACGACCAACTATATCTTCGCCAAATCGCTTGATGACGCGTCGGACAGCGGCGGCGTCAGGTTCGTGGATTTCAACATGGTTCGGTCAAACGGCCAGGTGATGGCTGGAGGGGCACGGTCTCTGGATCGCTCGGTTTCCACCTTCGACATCAAGCATGTGCTGAACGGCACGATCTTGTGGGATGTTCCGGTCGGGCGCGGGCGTCAATTCTTGCCGCAAATGCGCGGATGGCTGGATCATGTCATCGGAGGGTGGTCCGTCAATGGAGTGGGGCGTATACAGACAGGCACACCGCTGGTCATCGTGATTCGCGACGGAAATCAGCTCGCGGCCGGTAATCTGCGCGCCATCCGTCCGAACCTGGTTCCCGGCGTGCCGCTCCTGAACCCGCTCTGGAGCCGCGATTGCTCCATAGGGCAAGGATGTGAGCCTTGGTTCAATCCGGCGGCGTTCACGCGTCCAGTCAAGGGAGAGTTGGGAAATGCGCCGCGCACCCTCGACGGGGCACGCTGGCCCACGATGCACCTGTTTGACCTGTCAATTCAGAAGAATTGGCAGCTCAGTGAAAGCAAACGCTTCCAGCTGCGAATGGATGCCATTAACGTCTTCAATCATCCAGTTTTCCAATGCGGGCGGGACAGCGACAATGGCGAAGTTTTCGCTGCGCCGAGTGAAGCCGTCATCAGCAACGCCGATTACGATGCCTGGAGGAACTACTCCCCAAGCACGCGACCGGCGAGATCCACCCCGGAAGGCGCTGCTCTGCTGACCCAGATAAACAACATGATCCGGAGCTACAACACGAATCCTGCCGGTCAGGCAGCAGCCATGGTTTTGCCGAAGGACTTCTTCGTGGTGACCCTTCCTCAGGGCTTTCATTCGATGAACGTGAATTCATTCGACATTACGACCCTTGACGGTTTGAAGCTGTTTCGGACGAAGCAGGCGTACACGCCCGATCGGTGGGGTTACCTGGGTGTCACCAAAGGAGCCGGATCGCTGATTTCTCCTTACACTCCGCGTTTCATCCAGTTTGCTCTCAAGCTGTATTTCTAGCTGGCTCGCGCAGGGGTGGGCCCTGATTCCGATCGGGTCCACCCGCCCTTCCCGCTTAGTCGACCGCAAATGTCTTGCTGTCCAGCTGCAGGTTCTGGCGCGCCTGCTCGAATGTAAAGGACCACTGGCCCACGAAACTGCGGGTGAGTCCGTCGTAGTTCAGCCCCAGTTTGTAGGAATAAGGCAGCGTGAGCCCTTCCATTGTTCTGAAGTCGCCGAACTCCTCGGTTACCGTCCAGATCGTGTCGGGATCCGCATTCATGCTGCTCATGTCACGTTCGACAGACGGAATTCGAAGCTCATATTGCGACCTGACATGGCGAAAAGTGTCCGGCTCGAAGTATAGAGCGATGGTGAAGTCGCCCTTGGCGGACCGATAGCGAAGCTCGTGCAGCTCCCTGCCTGCAATCTTCTTCAGGCCGCGGTAATCGAGCTTGGCTTTGTGCTGCTTGACAGACAGCAGTGACCACCCGACCGACCCGGTTCCTCCGATCAAGCCTTCAGTCATCAAGAGGTGTCCGTAGTCGTGGAAGAACTGGGAAAGAGGCGGCCGCACTCCAGCTTTGGCCATACTCACGGACACCCGCTTTCCGTCAGAAGCCAGTTTCTCGCCGGGGTATTCGAAGTCCCCAAAAACCATCTGCAGGGTCAGTCGAGAACCTTCCGAAATGAGCGTGGCGGTGCCGGCCACGCTACCAGTCTGGCCTACCCGGAAGACGGCCGTGACGTTGCCCTCCAGCACCCGGTTCTTAGCCGCCGCAATCGCGTCCGCTGTTCCCAGTGAAGCGAGATGCTTGGCGATCAAATCCTCAGGATTGAGCTTCGGAGCCGCGTTGTTCGCGGAGAAGCCAGAAGAGACGAGCAGCAAGAAAAGCAGCACGAACGAATTCGAGAAGACCCATACCCGCCGATGAGTGTGTTCGATCATTAAGGACCTCCGCTGTGGACCGCAGACCCGGTCGTCGGGCGAAATGATGGCATAAACGGGCGCCTGTTTTCTACGATCTGGCCGAACGCTTTTTTTGGGGAGGGCGGCGGCAGAGGGAGGCCGATGTCTTACCAGGCCTCCCCGCGACGCCGCTTTGGTATCTGGCGGACCCCTGGGTGTTTCGGCACGATGTTGCACATACCAAAGCGGTGTCGCCTCAAGGCCTGATAAAGCGTCGGCCTTTCGTTGCCACCGCACTCCAAAAAAAGCGCCGATCGACCCCCTAGCCTGCCTTCCGCTGGACGGCCGCCACTGGTTGCGATACGATTCGCCCTATACTTGTCAAATCAATGATTTACTAACACCAGGAGGGGTATCCATTCTGCGACGTGTGACATTATGAGCGGGAAAATCTTCAGGTCGATCCTTGTTCTGTTTGTCGTTTTCTCATGTTCCGGGGCCCTGATTCTGGCCGATAAAGTCACCCTCGTAAACGGCGACACCCTGACCGGACAGGTTAAGAAACTAGATAACGGTGTGCTCCATCTGACTTATTTCAAGCAGACGATCGAGTTGCCTTGGCAGTAAGTGGCGGCGATCGAATCGGCCGCTAGCCTTCACCTCCTGCTGAAGGACGGCCAGACGCTTGTCGGAGCCGTCCGCGCCACAAGCACCGGCTTCGAGGTTGCGACATCAACCACCGGCACCATGAAGGTTGCGAAGGATGCGATTCAGAGCATCCGCTCCGCCGAGGAAGAGGTGGCTTACCAAGCCGAGATTGAACGCCTTCGCAATCCCGGCTTGCTCGATCTGTGGAGCGGTTTCCTCGATACCGGGCTGGCCAGTTCACAAGGGAATGCGCAGACGACCACGCTGAACCTTAGCTTTAACGCGGCACGGACCAGCCCCAGGGATAAAATCTCGGTCTTTGTCACATCCTTGTATGCCCGCAACGACACTTCCGGTATTTCGCTCACGACCGCAAACGCGATCAGAGGCGGGTTCCGCTACGACGTGAATGTCAGCAACCGCCTCTTCGCGTTTGGATTCACCGAGCTCGACTACGATGAGTTTCAGGGCCTGGACCTCCGCTTTGTACCCGGTGGCGGCTTCGGTTTCCACTGGGTGAAAACCGACCGCACGCGCTTTGACGTATTCGGTGGCGGATCCCTAAACCGAGAATTCTATCGAGGGGACATTGACAGGACGTCCGGCGAGCTGGTCCTGGGCGAGGAGCTTTTCCATCAGCTCCTGAAAGTCATACATCTGGAACACAAGCTCAGCTTCTTCCCGAACATGAGCGATACAGGAGAATTCAGGATCAACACGGACAACGCGTTCGTCACTCGTCTCTCCAGTTGGCTCTCGTTCCAGGTGAATCTGAGTGACCGGCTCAACAGCAATCCGATTCCCGGAAAGAAGAAAAACGACCTCCTCTTCACAACCGGCTTGCGATTTACTTTTGAGTAGGCTAAGAAGGAGACCTATGACTTTCGGATTACTGCTCATCTCGTTCTCGCTTCTTGCGGCTCCAGCCGGATCCGCGCCAGGCAAGGCAATCAAGGACGACAAGAACGCTTGTCAGGTCATGGTCCCCGCTGACTGGAAGGTCGGCACTTTGCTCACCGGCTCGGCGAGTGACCCGCAAAACAAGCTCTCCGTCCAAGTGTTTTGGGAGCGTGACTATACCGTTACGCCCTTTAACGAGATGGAGATCAAGATGCGCAAGGTCGAGAAGATGTTTGAAAATACTGCTCAGCACATCTTCTACCAGACGAAGGGGATGCAGTTTGGACCGACGCCGGCTGCAACAATCTGGACCATGTACACGCCAGCCGCCCAAAAAGGCGCGTGCCACTGCTCCATGACCATCAAGGCGGGCGGTTCCGAGGAAGCGGCCAAAAGCGTCATCACGACGCTCGGACCGGTGAAATAAGAGCGGGCGAGTCCTCAGCGCCCGGGCAGGGTCGTCGAAGTCGGCAGCCAGTTACTGGCTGCCGATTGAACCTGGCGCCGGAATTCGAGTGGCTTTGAGATGTCCGGGAAAGGCTCGCGAGTGCCGCCGGTGCCGGTCACCACGATCGTCCCGAAATTCAACATGCGGGCGAAGAGTCCCTGCTCCACGCCGATCGTCTCCAGCCGGCTGAGGAGCAACTCCAGCGTGTGGCGCTGAAACAGCCCGATCTTGACCAGCACCCTCTTGTTTGTCACGACGAATTCAGACGTGGCGTACCGGACGTATCGGACCAGCGCCAAGGCCAACCCGTAAAGCAAGGCCAAACCACCGATCACCCAGACGGGGATTAGAGCGTACATGAGTCCGAGCGCGATCAGCACTACTGCCAGCAACGAAGCGAGGCCGGCGGACAAGAAGATGATCAGGTGAAGGTGAGCCCGGTAGACGATTTCTTCTCCCGGAACCAGGTTCTTGTCCACGTATCCCATATTCCCTCCCGGCAATCCGGCGTGATTGTCGCACAGAAGCGCCAAAGGGACAAAGGGGAGAAGGGAAGGCGCCAAATTGGGCGGTCGTTGAGTGGCGCTTTTTCTGCGCTGGGCGGTGAGCCGCATCGAAACCCCGCGGCGCTTCAGGGCCACGCACTGCGAAGAAGACCCCCCTCAGCTGATCGGCCCAAACAGCTTCGGCGACAGGTCGTTCAGGTAATGGCGCCAGTTGATCCAGGTGTGGCCGCCGCCGCTGATATGAATCTCGTTCTTGATCCCGTGCTTGTTCAGTGCTTCCTGCAGGCTTTTCGAACCGCTCAGCGTGAAATCCTTTTCCCCCACGCTGATCGAGAAGAGCCGAATCCAGGAGTTAATTTTCGGATTGTTCAGGAAGGCGGCGTTCGTGTTTTCCCATTCCGCCGGGTTCTGTCCGATGCCGGCGCTCCACACGGCCACGTAAGCGAACTGGTCGGGATTGGCAGTCACCACTTGGAGAGTGTGGCCTCCGCCCATGGAAAGGCCTGCGATGGCGCGGTGCTCCCGGTCTGCCTGGACTCTGAAGTTCTTTTCAATGCACGGAATCACTTCTTTCATCAACTCCGGAACGAAGCGCGCCCGGGCTGCTGCGTACGCGGCTGCCACCTCGGGGGTTGGGGTTACACCGGGAGTGGGCCGGGGAAGATTGGCTGGCATCGGCAGGCTTCCGTTAGGCATTACAACAATCATCGGCTGGGCCTTTTTCTCGGCGATCAAGTTGTCGAGGATGAACCCCGCTCGGCCGATTGTGCTCCAGCCCGAATCTTCATCTCCGCCGCCATGAAGGAGGTAGAACACCGGATAACGTTTGGAGGACGCATCATAGCCGGGCGGCGTGTAAACGTGCATCCGCCGCTGCGTGCCGAGCGTTGCCGAGTTGTACCACACCAGGCGGATCTGGCCGTGCGGCACCGGGTTGTTATCCTCGAAGGCGGCGTCGGGGCCGGAGACGAAGAACATGTTGTCCACGCCCGTTATCCCTTGCTTGATCATTGCGTTGGGAGGGTCGAGTGTCTTCACCCCATCGACGATCAGGGAGTAGCTGTAAAAATCCGGTGTCAAGGGGCCAACTGTCACCGACCAGATGCCGTCTTCGCTCTTGGCGAGCTTCCCCGTCGCAGCGCCCTCCATCCAATCTCCCCGCAAGATCACCTCGGAAGCCTTCGGTGCCCGGATCCGGAATGTCACGCGGTGATCGGGCAGGACTTCGGGAGAAACCACCGCGGGCGTTGCCGGGCGGGCGGGCGCAGGCGGCGCCTGTGCGAGGGCAAAGACGATGAAAGCCCAGGCGGACAACAACAGGACAACCAGAACTCGGGACAACGGAGACCTTGATGTGTCAACCATGTCAACCCTCCTCACAAACTGTCATTGCTTCCAGCTGATGTTTCGGGCGAGCGCTGTGCGTACGATTGCTGGTTTATATCACCGTTTGTTGATGCCGGGCAACAGTCGGGGCCGGCGTTTTATTGTGGCCGGACTCTCCAGAGTCCAGCGTCGATAGGATCGGCGCTGGCATGCACGCGCTGTTTCAACACCGTCGATGCAGGTGTGTCTGCATCCGGTCAGATTTGAACGCCTGGGAGGACATGGTCTAAGATGGTTACAGGCTCTAACTGCAGGGTGGCATACACACGGTCGAGGGCGCAAAGCGCCGAGGGGCAGTTCCTTCATCCGGCCGAGACCAGCCCTGCGCGTCCCAGGCATCCCGAGGAGTTAAAAATGCAGTTGACTTCGTTCGGCCACAGGGCCGTGCTCTCGGTCGCCCTGTGTCTGCTTCTCTTTAGTCCTGTCTTGGCTCAGTCCGATACCGCTCAGATCTCTGGGTTTGTGCGGGATCAGACCGGTGCCTCGGTGCCAGGTGCTGGGGTAACGGTCACAAACGAGACTACCCAACTTGAGCGAAAGACGGTAACCAGCGATGAAGGTTACTACGCGGTGGCGAGTCTGCCACCGGGTTACTACACCATCTCGGTGGAGATGGCCGGGTTCAAAAAGTTCGTCAAGACCCGTAACAAGCTTGACGCCAGCGTCAACCAGAGAGTGGATGCCGGACTGGATGTCGGCGGCGTTGAGGAAACGATATCGGTCGTCGCTGCGCCCACGCAGATCCAGTCGGACAGCGCGACGGTGGCCAAGTTGGTGGAAAGCAAGCAAATCGAAAAGATGTCCCTGAACGGCCGCAACCCGCTCTTCCTGGCCACGCTGAAGCCGGGGGTGCGGCGCGACGGCGCTTTGACAGGATTTAGCTTCGGCCTGACGTCGGGAGGTTTCTCGATCAATGGCGGCCGGACCCAGGACATGCTGATTACCTTTGACGGCGCAGTCGGCATTCGAACACGCGCGAACGGGACCAGCGTGGGGACGGCGGACCTGGATGCGGTTCAAGAAGTACAGATTCTGACGGCCAATTACAACGCCGAGTACGGACGTTCTTCGGGCGGTCAAATCCGAATCATCACGAAGAGTGGTGGCCAGAGCTTCCATGGGACGGCTTACGAGTACTTGCGTAATGACAAGCTGGACGCGAACAGCTGGTCGCGCAACAGAGCCGGCCTCGAGCGCGAGGCCAGCCGGTTCAACCAGTTCGGCTACAACGTTAACGGACCGGTTTTTATCCCGGGCCTGTTCAACACCAACCGTGACAAACTGTTTTTCCTTTGGAGCCAGGAATGGGTGAGGCGCCGCCGCGACGTGACTTCCATCGTCACTGTTCCCAGTTTGAAGATGCGTCAAGGCGATTTCTCGGAGTTGCTCGATCCCGCCAACTTCTACTTCGGAAAGGCGATCACGGTCAACGATCCGGTTACCGGTCAGCCTTTCCCGAATAACGTGATTCCTGCTGAACGCCTGAGTCCCAACGGACTGGGCTTCCTCAACGCCTTCCCTGAACCGACAGCCGGCTTCTTGCAGGGCCGTAACAACTTCATTCAGACACGCCCGCAGCCGGAGAACCAGCGGAAAGACACGCTCTCCCTCGATTTCGTTGTGAACGAGAACCAGTCGATCAGATTCCGTGGGTCTATGTACAACTGGACCTCCGTGGATGCCTTCCGCAGCGGCCTCGATCGGGCAGTCACCGACTGGGATCGGCCCAACCGTACGGGCTCGGTCAGTCATCTCTGGACGCTCAGCCCGACGATGATCAACGAGGCGATGGCGACAGCCAGCGTGGATGTCGTCCATATCGGCATCTTCCAAGAGGGCGGGCGGTTCGAGCGAAGCAGGTATGGGATTAATTACCCGTACCTCTTTCCGGACCGCAAAGAAATCCCTGACAAGATCCCGACGATCGACATCTCCAATTTCCAGCAACTGGACGGCGGGCCGTACCCGGCCTCGTCCTCGGGCCCGATTTACAGTGTGAACGACAACTTCACTAAGATCTGGGGCACGCATTCGCTGAAGTTCGGCGTACTTTACGAAAAGGCCGGGCAGAACGATTTCGACCAGATCAACGTGACCGGCGTGCCTGGCGGAACCAACAACCAGAACGGCCGGTTCATTTTTGACGATACGCGGGCGGGTGCTCCCACGACCGGGCTCGGCATCGCCAATACTGCCATGGGCCTGTTCACGTCGTACGCGGAGATCGGACCTCGTGCCAACACCCCGTATCGAAGCAACATGGTCGAGTGGTACGCTCAGGACAGCTGGAAGACCACGCAGACACTGACGCTGGAATACGGTCTGCGATGGACCTACGTGACCCCTTACTACTACAGCCTGTGGGGCAACATGGCGATATTCGATCCCAGCCGGTATGACCCGGCAAACGCCGTCGTTCAGGATCCGCAGACCGGGTTTATCCTCAGCGGTGATCGCTACAACGGCGTCGTGATTCCGGGCGACGGCTGGCCGGAAGCGGCCAGTGGACGTGTGGCGATTGCGGACACAGGCGAATTCGACCGCCTGTTCTCCGGGGACGACCTGGTCGCCAAGAGGCAGTGGACCAACTTTCAGCCCCGCGTCGGGTTTGCCTACCAGATCGGTTCGAAGGACGTCATCCGGGCGGGTGCCGGCAGGTTCTTGTCCCGGCCGGGAGTTTCGGATAACGTTTTCCTGGGTGGCAACCCGCCTTTCCAGCCGATGGTGTCAATTGCTACCGGCCAGGCCGACGCTCCCGCCGGCGGAAGTGCGGCCGGGTTTCCACAGTTCTTCATGACCATGGACCCGACCTTCAAGATCCCGCAGTCGTACATGTGGAACGTGTATTACGAGCGGCAGGTGATTTTTGACACTTCCCTGTCGGTCGGCTATGTCGGCCGCACGGGTCTCTATCTGGAGCGGGAACGAAACCTGAACAGCCTGCCTGTCGGCACGCTGTACAGGCCGGAAAACGCCGGGATCAACACCAACGTGCTTCGCCCGTTCAAAGGCTTTGCCCAGATCCCGATGGCCGAAAATGCCGCTCGTTCCGAATACAACGGCCTGCAACTGGAGTTGAACCGCCGCTTCGACCGGGGTCTCGGTTTCGGTATCGCCTACACCTACTCCCGGTCATATGACAACGCCTCCGATCGGCGCTACCGGATGTTCAATCCTCTGGATGGGAGCCTCGACTGGGGCCCGTCCAATTTCGACACTCCCCATATCCTGGTAGTAAATGCGATCTACGAATTACCTTTCCTCCGAGGTGCAGGCGGGCTGCGAAACGCCTTTCTCGGCGGGTGGACGGTAACCGGTGTCTACCAGTTCCAGAGTGGGATGCCGTTCCAGATCGGCACGGGCGAAGATTTCGCGGGGATCGGGAGCGGCAACGAGACCCAATTGTGGAATCTTGCTGGGGATCTTGAATTGCCAAGGGGCGACCGGGCATTCTCGGAAGGCGCCTCGGACAGCAACTTCTACTTCAGGACGACTTCCGGCGGAGCGCCTATTGCAACAACTCCTGCACAGGGCACGTTTTCGGCTCAAACGCGGAACTCCGCGGGGTACCAGCCAAACAGCCACAACATGAGCATGGCTTTGTTCAAGGCTTTCGCCATTACCGAGTCTCAGCGAATTGAGTTCCGCTCCGAGTTCTTCAATCTGCCCAACCATCCGAACTGGAGCAACGTGGACACCGATCCGCGCTCCGGTACATTCGGCAAGGTGACGAGCAAGACCGGTAACCGGGAAATTCAAATGAGCTTACGCTACAACTTCTAGCCGCTCGAGTCCGCCCTCGGGTTCCGCCGGGTTATCCGGCGGAACCCGATCCCCTCTCGCGTCCCAAACTCCCCTCATTCGATCCCGCTGCGCCCGCGCGTCTCATCAGACGGATCAGACCGATCGGTCCCGATCCGTGTGATGGGATGGCAAAGTTGACAAGCAGCAGAGCTGACTTCATCAGCAGTTCTGCTGGTCGGCTATATCACCGCCTCCTTTCACCTGCAGGTTAGGTTAGACGGAGTGTGGCTCGCTTCGTATGCCGTCCAGGCGATTCTGCGACTTGCTCTCGATGCCGTAGTTGTCGTTGCCCCGTTGCTGCTGTGGCACCGGCGTAAGGGCGATGCGAGCGATCTGCAGCTGGCGGGGAAGTAATCACAATCTTGTCGTGGCCGGACTCACCAACTCGAGAGTCGGGTGCTGACGACGCTTCGGGCGTTACGCTCCCGGTTCTGGAAGACCCGCTGCCCTGCTCCCTCTGGGCTTATCCGAAGCAGCACCCTAGACTGAAAGTAAGAAGACTGTTTAAGGAGGCAACTATGAGTGACCGTTACACCGACACCGAGGCTGAGTTAGAGACTTCGGAACGTCGCGAAACGATCTCCAGGCCGCTGGGCGAGCTGAAAGGCAAGGCGATCCTGTCGATTGATTCAGGGGAAAAACTGGGGCAGGTCGATGACATCCTTATTGACGTTGCCAACATGCGGGTTGCGGCCATCGTGACCTCATTTGGCACTTTGCTGAACAAAGAGAAGCGAATCCTGGCGGCGACCGACGTCACAACCTGGGGCCGCGATGCTGTGCTGGTTAAGGACAGTAGTGCGTTTAGCTTGGAAGCCGATCTGGCAGAACGGGATAAGTGGGTATCCACATCAAACCGGCTCAAGGGCCTTGCGATCGTCAGCACGAGTGGCAACAAGCTCGGCCGCGTCGATGATCTCCTGGTCGACAATGACGGCCGGATTGTCGCTTACCGGGTATCTGAAGGAACGTTCGGCGGCCACTCGAGAGATGTCGACGCGAGCACCACCAAATCAATCGGCGCAGATGCCGTCATAGTCGATGTAGACCGCATCTGATTACTATGCAGACAAGGAGTAACCATGGCAACGGGCGAGGAGCAGCCGGGAAAGAAACCTGAAGTTGTTGTGATCACCGGGGCGTCGGCCGGAGTAGGTCGGGCGACCGTGAGGGCCTTTGCCCGAAGAGGCGCTCATATCGGCCTCTTGGCACGCGGCGCTGACGGGCTCGAGGCCGCCAGGTCTGAGGTCGAGGAGGCGGGGGGAAAAGCGCTCGTCGTGCCGACCGACGTTTCCGATTCCGACAAGGTCGAAGAAGCGGCCGAGAAGATCGAGCGGGAGCTCGGCCCGATCGACACCTGGATCAACAACGCGATGGTTTCCGTCTTCTCCCCGTTCCGGGAAATGACCCCCGACGAGTTCAAGCGCGTAACCGAGGTGACTTACCTCGGTTACGTGTGGGGTACGATGGCCGCGCTGAAGAGAATGCTCCCGCGGGACCGGGGCGTGGTTGTCCAGGTCGGTTCCGGCCTGGCATACCGCGCTATCCCGCTGCAATCCGCATACTGCGGCTCAAAACACGCCATCCAGGGATTCACGGAAGCGGTCAGGAGCGAGCTGATCCACGATGGCAGCAACGTGCACATCACAATGGTTCAGCTACCCGCCGTCAATACGCCGCAGTTCGGCTGGGTCAAAAGCCGGCTGCCCCGCAAACCTCAACCGGTGCCGCCCATCTATCAGCCGGAGGTCATTGCAGAAGGCATTTACTGGGCGGCACACCATCGCCGCCGCGAGCTGAACATCGGCTTTTCGACGTCCGCCGTTATCGCACTGAACAAAGTTGCTCCCGGGATCGGTGACCTTTATCTCGGGAAGACCGGATATGAGTCGCAGCAATACGACGGCCTGGATGTCGATCGCCCTGACAACCTCTGGGCGCCGGTCCCCGGCGATCATGGAGCCCATGGCGACTTCGATGATCGCGCTCACAACTCGAGCCCGCAACTTTGGCTGAACACTCACCGCGCGTTAATCGGGGGAGTCATTGCCGGCCTGCTCGCAACCGGCCTCGCGGCTGCCCTCCTGAAGCGAAGAACAGCTTCTCCGTGAGCTTTTTTCGGGAACGGCAAATGGTTACGAAAATTTACTCGAATGCTAATTGGGCTTGGCTATATTTGTGCTCGCCTGCGAATCTCTACGCCGAACGCAAAGCCGACCCCTTTGGGGCACAAGCGCTCAAATAAGGGCTTTGCCCCCGTTAGGGGGCGGATGTTTATAGTTGTCCAGTCAGCGACATCAGGGCGCCCCAGCGGGGCGCGATGTTCCGCGCCGTCACGGAACATCGCACCCCGCTGGGGCACCTTACTTTCCACCGCGGTTTTACTATAAACATCCGCCCCCTACGGGGGCAGAGCTGCTTATTTGAGCGCGCTTATTCCCCCTTGGGCTCGTGGAGACCTTTTTCAACACCCTCTGCTGCATGTTACGCGGCTTGTAACGCGAATGGCGGGGTCTGAAAGAGAACCTGCCTGCAACACGGCTGTTTTAAGACCCTCGCTTCGCCGGCGGCTCTGCAAGTGCTTCCGATCCAATCGCGGCTTTTGGAATCCTGTTGAGCACGGCCATCGCTACGCCGCCGAGTACCAGAACACTCGCGATCGCGAGCCGTACAGACAGGTGTTCCCCCAGGAAGGCTATGCCTCCAAAGGCGGCGAGGATCGGCACCATGAGCTGGACGATAGCCGCTTGAGCGGTCGTCAGGCCGGGCAAAGCGCGATACCACAGGGCATATCCAAGGCCGGAGGTTACGCTCCCTGACACTACCGCGAGGATTATTCCAGTAACATGGACGTGAACGGATGAGATTGCAATCGCACTCACCACTGCCGCCATCGGCAAGGTGCGTAGGAAGTTCGCGGCTGTGGCCGAAACCGGCGAGAGCACCTTCCTGCCCCTGAGCGAGTATATGCCCCAGGCAATTCCTGCGACGAACATGAGCAGCGCTCCAATCCGATCTGGCGCCGTGATGCCAGGAGCCACCAAATAAGCGAGCCCGCCGAGCGCCGTGAACAGTCCCAACCACTGAAAAACGTGCGGCTGCTCGCCTGATTTCAGCCCGGTTCCTATCATTGTGGCTTGGACCGTCCCGAAAAGGATCAGTGCGCCGATCCCCGCGTGGAGCGAGATGTAAGCCAGGGAGAAGGCAAGCGCATACACGAACAAGGCGAGGGCGGAGAGCCAGGATCCTTGGCTCTTCGGCTTTTCCTGTCGTTTGCCGCCCAACCAGGATAGCGGAACGAGAACGATCGCCCCGCTGAGGAGGCGCACGGTTGAGAACGTCACAGGATCGATCAGGTGTGCGCCCAGGGCCAGCCTGCAGAGGAGGGAATTGGTGGCAAAGGCCACGAGCGTGAAAGCCGTCACAAGTGCGTAGGCCATCGATCAGTGCCCGGAGCGCGATAACGACATTGTGTAGCAGAGCGCCTTTCCATCAAGCGCAACGATTCCGTCGCCACGCACCACGGTCGTCTGAAGCTCTGTGATCGGTTTGTCAGTGCGGACTTTGAGGACTTCGACAATACCGGTGATCGTGTCGCCCGGACGGACCGGCGCTTTGAAGCTCCAATCGACGTGCAGGAAAACAGTCCCCGGTCCCGGCAGGTCTTCGGCCACCACTGCATTCAAGATCGCACTGGTGATACCTCCCTGAACGATGACTTCGCCGAACTTGGTCCCGCGCGCGAAGTCCTCGTCGTAATGGAGCGGATTCCGGTCGCCGGAAATGGCGGTAAAGAGCTCGATGTCGGTCGGCAGCACCTTGCGCGAACGCTGGGCCCGTTGGCCGACTACCGGCGTGCCGCGAGGCCATACCGCGATGTCTTCGGTCATGTTTTGCCTTTCGCTGGAAATATGAGGATGAAACCAGTGTTGTGTTGCGCAAATCCGTTGACCTTCTTGGGTCCCGTTCGGAGGTCCGTAGATCCGATACGTCTATAGAAAGCCATGCATGGCTCGGAGATCAGGTCCACGGACTTGAGCGTCCTATTTCGCCCGACTTCTATAGACGTGTCGGTCCGACGGACCTCCGAAAGGAACCCAGTCAACGGATTTGCGCAATACGACACTAGATTACTACAGAGCGGACGCGAAAAGCCGCCGCAGTCAAGTCAGGCTGTGTCCCATCGGATTCGTCTGCCGCCGACACTCCAGAAACAGCACTCTCGCTTTACTGGTGAGCCGAATCGCAGGCGCAAGAGCCAGTCGAACCTGCTTACGACCGTTGGCGGCTGCCCTCGGCCGGATATGTGCGCATACGATTTCTCATCCCATACTACCGGCCCGGTCAAGCGCTGCTGGTCTTACCAAAAACAGCTTGTTGCGCTTCTAAGGCTGGTTTACATTACACCTCCAATGAACAATTCGTATTTTCACCGCGTCATGGCGCTTACGCCGACCAAGATGTGGATCAATAACGTCACCCGCACGGAGGCTCGTCGGGCGATCGATGCCGGAGCGCTCGGATGCACGCAGAATCCTTCTTACACGTGGAAAATGCTCAGTCACCCCGAAGAAGGGGCGTATGCCCGCAAGCTGCTTGACGAGACTCTGAAGGAGGCCGCCGACGACAACGAAGCGGTGTGTATCCTGCAGCGAAAGCTGGTCCGGAAGGTGGCCGAGGTTTTCATGGAGGTCTACGAGAAGACTGACGGGCAGCACGGCTATGTCAGCATTCAAGGAGATCCAATTCACGAGGAGGATCCATCGGTCATCATAGAGGAGGGCCGCAGGAACCGGGCGATGAGCCCGAACACGATGATCAAGATCCCCGCCACCGAGGCCGGACTCGCGGCCATGGAAGTGCTGATCGAAGAAAACACTCCCTTGAATGCGACCGAAATCATGGGCGTGAGCCAGATGGTTGACGTCTGCGAGATGTATCGCAAGATAACAGCCCGGACCAAGAAGCGGCCCGTCATGTATTTCTCGCTGATCACCGGAATCTATGACGAGTGGCTGGGCAAGCAGGTGGCCGAAGCCGGGATTCAGATCTCGAGTGACGTGCTTTACCAGGCCGGCACCATCATTGCAAAGAAGGTCTACCAGATCCGGCATGACCGCCAATACCCGCTTGGCTATATTGGCGGCGGAGTTCGCGGACTGCAGCATTTCACCGAAATGGTCGGAGGCGACGTCTGCATCACGATGAACTGGGACGGGCAGGTGGAGAAGCTCCTCGAGCTCGACCTCCCTGTCGTCTCCCGGTTGTTTAACCCCGTCCAGGACATCGTCCTCGAGGAACTGCTCGAGAAGGTTCCGGGATTCAAGCAGGCCTATTTGGAAAAAGGGCTCTCGCCTGAGGAGTACGAACACTTCGGCCCGGTCATCTACTTCCGCAACATGTTCATCTCGGCGTGGAGAAACGCCGGGAAGATGGTGGGGGAACGGCGCAAGGAAATGGCGACTGCCATGTGACAAGCCCGGCGAACTGCGAACGGAGGTCCGTTAGGACCCAGTATGACGGGTGACCGGTTCATAGAGGGAGCGGCACCGCTTTTTTGGAGTGCGGCGGCAGAGGGAGGCCGATGTTTTATCAGGCCTACCGGCGACGCCGCTTTGGTATCTGCACGGATGTTCCTCTGTAGACTAGCGGGGCGTGCAAATACCAAAGCGGCGTCGCCGGTAGGCCTGATAAAACATCGGCCTCCCTCTGCCCTACACTTTATACACATCTCGGAACCGTCGCCGATTCACAGAGCCGCTCACTGCGCTCCGGGGCTGACGCCCGTTCGCTCCGTGCGCGGCTCTGTAAGCTTACGGCAGTCCCGAGATGCGTATAGTCCAG
>Ga0105091_10000146_pt1 | contig 25789 bp, 29 predicted proteins | sample PPLLak1March2015_FD_87022 | JGI IMG/M metagenome (GOLD analysis project Ga0105091, IMG submission 87022) | Freshwater sediment microbial communities from Prairie Pothole Lake near Jamestown, North Dakota, USA - PPLs Lake P7 Core (1) Depth... | ecosystem: Environmental > Aquatic > Freshwater >... | reverse complement strand
GGTTAAGGACTTGACTCAGCAGGCTACTGAGCACATTCAGGATCCTAGTTTAATTGAAACAAACCTTCATAATTAGTTTGCAAATAGTTGAATGACTCCTGATTGCTCTGCATGTTTTGAAGAAGTAGTTTTTGAATTCCTCCAGATTTAGGCTTGTATACCCATTCTGAAAACAATTATCGCAAGCCGGTTTCCCTTACACTATACCTTAGTCAGTTTATCAATCCATCAACATGTTTCATCTCTTTCCTTTAGACCACTCTAAGGCGATTAAGATTTATTCTTAGCTAACGCTTCTAGCAATTGTGCTAATTCTTCGGGAGCAGTGATCATCACATCATGCCCTTTCATTAGTTCGTGATAATCCCAATCTGCCGGCGACTTTTGAGTCTTAAATTGAGAATCTCCAAATGCGCTACAGCAAATGTAACTTTTTGGTATCAAACGCTAACTGTAACTACTTCTAGACTCATCTATGACTCAATATCGCAAGCGATATCACGCTCAGGGCTTTGTTACAGTCTAACTAGTAACAGCCATTTGGCGAATACATATTTCTATGAACATTACACAACTGATTTCAGTTTACTTGAATGATGAATTGTAGTCTCTTGCATTAATGAATACCGTCATCTTCTTAAATCCCATCAAACATTACATTTAGGATCATGTGCTGTACGTCAAGCTTACCATGCCTGATTTCAACGGCTTAACCCGTATCAGTTTCAAGGAATGCCGCTCTTTAACATCTTTGAACAGCGCTTTTCCTCCACCTAAAACGAGGGGATTCATCATCAGACGCAACTCATCGATCAAACCTAGATTCATTAAACTGGATACTAGAGTGGCGCCTCCCCAAACCACCATGTCCTTACCTGGTTGTTGTTTCATTCTTCGGATCTCTCTACATCCCTAATGATCCTTGTCGTCTTCCATGCGGCATTGTCAAGGGTCTTTGAAAGGACGAAATGGGGTATCTTATCGGCACGTTGTGCATAAGCGGACTGATTAGTTGTCCCCTCTGCTGGGTTGGTCAGGAGGGCAAGCCAGTATTGTTCGTATCCGGGACATACCTCCCCCAAGGATTAAGGCGTCTACAGAATTGAGCATTTCATTAAGCTCCCTCCACTCTTCTTCGTCATCAACCATCATCCAATCGACTTCTTTATTGGGCCCTTCAATAAAGCCGTCCACCGATACTTGCAAAAATGCGATTATTTTTCTCATCATTATTCTTCCTTATCCACTTGCCTTAGAGACCCTTTATTCTGAACATTGGATTGTTTAGAGATCTGCAGCATCTCATTATGATTCTTCTTGGGTATCTCATAAGCAAAGTGAGAAGCTAGACTTGCACACGTCGGATCAGATTTGCTCATGAGTAACAATATATTTTTTACAGTATAAAAATTGGTATGGGATCAAAAGTATAGTTGTCGTATTTTGAACGTGATTACTTAGTAATTAGACTAGTGCCAGAACTGCAATGAATATTCTTTGAGTGGCTCCACATCCTTGATTTTGAAATGATTCAGAAAGTGGTTAATGTCTCTTTCATAATTTCTCCTTGTTTCTGGAGCCAGACCGGCAGAAGTCACATGGAAAATCGGGGCCTTATCCTTGTCCTCGTCCTCTTTACCCTGAACTTGTTGCTGTTGTTGGTTTTCTAGCGGCATTAAACAAGGAGTTTATATCTAATCTGAGATTTATAGGTAGTAATCTCTACCTGTTTCGGAACTTTTTTTATTTGACTTTCATGTATTGTACAATTGGTACTGGAGAAAATTGATTCGGGCAAGAAATTGTGACTGCGTAATCGCTTATATATATATACTAGAAATACTGGGATAGAACGGTATACCAGGCTATCTCATAGCTCATATATTAGGTTTGATCTATTGTTATTGTTCCTATCATTGCAGGATGTATCTGACAGAAATAAGCTAAATTTGTTCCAGCGAGTGATTCATTGTTGAAGATGTGTGAAAATTTTTCGCCAGGTGATAATGCTTTGGAATCGAATTCATTTGCCACATTTGGATCATCAGGACCTGTCCCAGAGGTTACCGTATGAAATTGAGTATCACCATTAGTCCAGGTCACGTTCTGCCCTAATATGACATTTATGGAATCAGGCGAAAATGCTTTATTTCCTAAGGCTGCTGCTCCTTTCGCAATTGTAACTTCAGCTGTATTCATTGTCAGATTCTGCGCCTGTGAGTTCAAGCCGTTCGAGCCAGCATCATTGTCCGAATAGTTTTGTGCCCTAACAATAGGTTCCTCAATAAGACTCGTAAGAGACATTCCTGAGAGCAATACGATTGTCACTAGTACCAAACTATGTGTAATCATCATCTTCTGTACTGTAAGCATCTGAGGGTATGAAATAAAGATAAATTAAAAAACTTTTCTTGATGTAAGGACTATAGTTCTCACAACTATGTTCTAATAACGATGTATCTATACACGGAATCGGTTGAATCAACTAATAACTAAATTCGAGAATAATAACTTCAAAGAAGGAATACGATTGAAAATTATTATTCTTGTTAGATAGCTGGCAAAAGACAAGAAAGGGAAGGAGTGTAGTAATCTTAATCAATGCCATGATCTAATTAGTGAATTGAGCGGTATTGGTATGAAATTATACATGATTTTTGTACAGACTAATAAATTCAAACGAGAGTATTTTGATTATTGCATCTGGAGATACGAATATGGTTGAAAGTAGTGGGGAAGGGGCTAGAGAGGAGAATTCAGGCGGAGAAAATACGAACATAGAAAATAAGGGCGAGTACTTTGAATGGATTTGTAGTAGATGCAAGTGGGGAGCAAGAGGTTATGATAAAAGTGCTATTGTGAATATTAGCAGAAGACATAATGAACTTGGTTGTAGACAGTTTGCCTCTGAAGTGGAGTCAAAAGGTCTAAGGATAGACAATTAAATATTCAGATTATCCTTGACAGATTACAGTAATTTCCAAACACGAATTGATGAAATTGGAATAGACATACAAAGAAATAGAAATTGGAATTAGTCATATTGTCTTGGGTCTCACTTGGCACCTATGGGAGAAGATATAGATAACATGATCAGTATGACGAAACAACTTTCAAAGTTTGCTAGATAAAATGGATGTAACTACCCAATCTCGCCACTACTCATTTTCCATGTGAATACTTTTTCTGGACAAATCATTATACATAGATGACCCACACCTATTTTCTGATATTGGGGATATTTTTCTAACAACAAGCTTTGAGCATTTTTTAGCAAGTTCTGAGACTTCCTGCTGATGATGCGGCTCCTCATTTCTTGCTGATGTAGGTGTAGTTGTTCTGATTTCCTGGCTGGTCTGGTGTTCCTTACTTTTCTTACATCATCACATTCAGTAAAATTTCCAATCAAAGATCCCTTCCCTTGAATCATTACGAAGAATAGTTTTGACCAGTCTTCATTGTACTCATCTATGAGTAACGCAACATTCGGATTCTGTTGAATATTCCTTACTCGTCGTAGTCGTTCAGGAGCGATATCTCTTTTAGGCTTCTTATCTATTGGAATATAATAGGAGTTGCCATCAAATACAAAGACGACAGGTACAATATGTGGCTTAGCTTCTTCAAAATCGATGGTGGCTAGTCGGGCTACTCTCACATCATTTACCAAGGACTGGATGTAATTGTTGTTGCTTTTGTTTACCACAACCATACATTTCTAAGACTTGATATAATAAAAATACTCTTAAAGCGATTTCATAAAATATCACTAGTAGCAATAACAGGCATCTTCTCATCTTCAAGGTTCATCGGGATTTAGGTTCTCTATTTTACAGTGCTAATATCAGTGTATAAACTATACATTTTCCCACTACTTTCATCCACATAAGTCCAGGAGCTAGGTCTTACTTTCAATATCTTAAATTTCGAGCGTTGTTTCTTGTCAGTTAGGTTTCTATATACCGATTGACCAATAACTATTCTGTTTGGACTAGCAAGAGAAGTCATCTTTACTGCCATATTTATCGTATGACCCAATATATCGTAATGTGGTTCCTTGACTAACTTATCATGATCACACTTGTGGATATCAAAACCGTATTGTATTATTGCGTTTTCTCCCAGATCGATCCCTATTCGAACACCTAATTCAGGATAATCAAACTGGTTAAGTATGGGATTCATGCCTTGAAGAATGATTCTGACCATTGATCGTCCACAGTCTATTGCGTTAATGCATGAGAGGAAGTAATTGTCTTCACCCATCTCTAGGTTGTCCAAGGAGGAACTATTTTCATTGGGACTATTGAGTTTCTTATTGAAACCCTCTTTCATACCAGGCGGGATGTAATCTTTGTTAGAATGCAACGTCCCTCCCGGGACAAAAAATCCTATTACTGCATCTCCAATATACTTTAAGACGTATCCGCCGTACATATTTACTACTATTGACATCTCTTGTGTAAAGGCTTGCATTATTGTTGTCAGTCTATCTAATGGAACGCTCATTGAAAGCCTAGTAGAGCCGACTAAATCGACGTGCAAAATTACCATTGGGACCTTGGACTTCGCTAATTTATTCAGCATGCCTTTAGTTTCTTCTGTCGAAATTGTAAATTCGAGTTCGGATTTCAGAGCTTTCCAAATTCTTGTTTCAGCATCCTTAATTGCTTGCTCAATGTCTACTACTGTATCGAGATAAAATGTAGAACCTAGCGAAGGGTTATTAGAAACCTGTTCCTCGAATAAGATACGTTTCCTTTCTTCCTGTTTTTTTATATCTTGTATTATTTGAACGACTTCATCCTTATCCAAATCAACTTGATCTGCAATCGATTCTGGTGGGATTCCAGAATTAGACAAATTCAAAATGGTTTGTAGCTGTTGCTCTACTTGTCTATGCATATAATTTTTTTTGTCATTATCGCTATCCATTGGTGGCTCTCCAGAATCAGTCATATTTTCATGTAATTGTAAAGATAAATGGCGCTACTTATTACTATTCTCATCATCTCTATACTATCCTTTCGATTTAAGCTATCTGGATAGTGGTCGGTCATTCAATTCATTTGAGAGTAATTCTGATAAGATTGGGCCAGAGTGAAAGTCATTTTGATGCATTGTTGTAGTTGTTCACCTGTAATTGTATTGCGAAATCATTATATCAAAAAAGGAACAGGTAAGATTGGCAGTAGGCTAATCAGTGAGTATTGCGTAATATAAGGGCAATATGATGACGTAATAATAGTTGTAGAAGTCGAGCTCGCGGTGCTCTAATATCAATTCTTATTTCTGAATTATGAAGCTTGAAATTATTATTTGGTCTTACATATATGAATGCCCAAACAAACTTGGCCGGATATTTCCCATATTTCTCAATTAAAAAAACAGTGCCTTATCAATAGTGATCATTCCTATAATAGGATATTTAGTGAATGCTGATTCACTTGAAATGTTGCTGGCAAAATTCCTATTGGTTCTCCGTCAATGGCAACTGTTATGTCTCTCTCAAGTGATTTTATTGATACCTTCCTAGCTTGTTTGTACATCACATCTACTTCGTTTGTATAATTCCCTGTTTTTATATTTGCTAATTTATCAAGCATTTTAAGGCTACCCGAATCTCTTAGAATTACAACATCTAATAACCCGTCTGAAAAACTTGCTTCTGGTGCGGCCATAAACCCACCACCAAGGAATTTTCCGTTGGCAATCACACCCATCGTCATTTTTGTGACTACTTTATCTTTTCCATCATCAAACACTATCTCACAGTTATTGCTCTCGTACGTGGGCAGAGTAGCTATGACGCTGGTGATTGTTGATACCAAACGGTTGTTAACTCTACTTCTTACTTTTTTTGACCTATCTATAACTTCGGCTCCGAATCCAAGCTCAGCTGCATTTAGAAATGCTCGGGTTGACACCTTTGAACGGGTAGTGGGATTAGTGACAGTAGCTGTTAGTACATCAATCTTTTGTGTATTACCTTGCATATAATTATGACAGCACTCATCTATACTTTGAGGCAAATTTAGAGACTTGGCCAACACATTCCTTGTACCGCTAGGGATTATCCCGAATATGGCCTCTGAGTTTATAGGCAGCATGATGTCAGGTTGTGGGAAATCATTTTTATTTTGCGGACCTCCATCACTATTTTTAGAGAAGGGGACTAGTTTTTTATTATCGCTTTTTCTTCCTTTCGGTAAGAAAAAACCGTTTGCAACTTCATTTATTGTTCCATCTCCCCCAATCGCAATAACTTTTTTAACTCCTTTTTCCAAAAATTTTTTTGTAAGCAGGGTTCCATCATTGGCTTTTTTTGTGAATACTACTTGGGTGTTTTTGTCAAAGGTATCTTTTAACTTGATATAAAGGTTATCCCATTCTTTGCCCGTTGAACCGCTCGAAGAAGTGGGGTTACTGACCAAGATGGTATCAATATGTTTCAATTTTTTCTTAAGATTTTGTTGCTGGCTGCGACTTGCAGTAAAAGTTACTGATTCTTCTTCCTTTTGTGATAACAATATCTATCATCATAATATCAAAGATTATTCTTAAGTGTAGCTGCAAAGAGATCTTTCAAATTATCTATCGGGATAGTTGTACAAACATGCCATGGTTTATATTATTCTCGACTTAATATGAACAACTGACTATCTCTAATTTCTCTTTTTTCAGGATGAAATATATATCTACAGTCTGAGACAACGGAACAGCTCATCGGATTGTGGCACCTTCGTTATGAAGTGTTCCTTGATACTTGAATGAATTGCTTGGTTTGAATCAACATACATTGGTACGGTTTGGGACTTGACTATTGTAAGGATCTTGATTTGAATTATTCTTTCGGGTTTGTTTAATTTGCCGCTTTCGTATCATACAAAATTCTCATAAATTATTCGAATAAATGATGGGTCATATAGAAACTTCCAAATCTTGTAATGCCTGCTAGCTTTTCAATACACCCAGCAAAAGATATATCTTGTTTAGCCCCGAATTCCCTTTTCAACCAATTCATTGATAAGAAATCTATGACAATGCTTATCCAAGCCTATACAATGACACAATAACGTGACATCTTGATCTCTACTCAGCTGTCCTAACTCTTTGATTTCATCTAGTGCGTCAGGATTATTCTTTATTTCAAATAGAAAGCGTTTCTTATATATCGACCAGTTTATCATTTTGTTAATCATGTATTCCTTGTGGAGTTGTCTACTAGGAGCCAGTTCTTTCCACCATTCATGCCAATTTTCTTCAGATTTTGGAAGGTATCTTGGCCTATATCGTGCAATCAGTATTCTGAATCCGTCATATTGTTCTGTCGGTTCCTTTAGTGATTTGAGCTTTAATCCAGGCATTTTCCTGTATATGATAATTCTTTTTTATGCTTATAATATTATTCGCGGTTCAGTTGATTGACTCAATAGGGGCACGTTGACTGACATTTGAATAGGAACCTAACTGCCGCTAATTTTATCGCTGTTTCAACTTGGTAAGCCTGAAACTCTTTCTCTGACCTGTCTTCTGATGAACGATATAAGATAACCAATAATTCCTCAAATTATCAAAGCAATTTATTGAAGTAAGGATGAATCATGAGGACACAATTAGAAAGTATTAGATCTGGCTGTATTTCGTCTAGTCATTTTTTACCTAAATTAGCTACGAAACTTATCTTAATGTACAATAAACGTCATTATACAACAAATCAGAATCACCTACTTTGTGCCTTCCCCATCAATAAGTATGCATATCAATAACATAATACATATGTTAGTATTCTCCTTGATGCTTTTATTATAAACCTATCATAATTTTTTGCTTGTTACAATAGTGAAAAGGTTCCTATCTATGCATTGGTACTAGTCAGCAATACTACCATTGGAATTGATGTTTTCCTTTCATTTAGTTTGTATAATGGTTGGTAATCAGTTTGAAAAAAGTGACACAAGTAAAACAATAAGAGAAATTGGACGTATATAGATCTAAATAAAACCTAGGCTGCAAAGATGAAAACGATTTCCACATAACTCTCACCATTGCTCTTCTTAGCCATTTGATTCTAAGAGGACAGATCTGCGTTTGCTCATCGATTTTATGTAAGGTAAATTGTGTCAATGTTCATCATGGATCAAATGGAGTAATCCTAGGGAAAGGAATTAATAATGACCAGCAAGAATAGCGAGTACTTTGACAGCAACATTACTGTTACTTTCTAGTATTAGCATTATAATATTTGCGTGCTATCTAATTGGTTTTTCAATTATTGATACTACTTGGCCGAAGATAGCGAACGGTCAAACCGATGATGAGGCGAATCGGTCAAACCCTAGTACAGATTCTACAAGGACTCAAGCAGGGACAACTTTCTCTGCAATAGGGCAAATAAGTTCTTTAGTAATCACAGTTCGTGAACCTGACTTCAACATTACAAATGCTTTTAAGGTCATCTTGACAGGTGAATGGAATCTGAGTGTCAATGATGGTGAGGTAACAAACTTTTCAGTAAACCTTCTTGCTTCACCGATGGATGGTAGCAAGCCACATATGCACCAAATAGTTAACCTAAATACATATGACGAAGAAGAACCAATTTCTTTATCAGAAGACAAGAATTTATTGATAAATGGAACTGCTGATATTAAAATAAATGGCGTACTTGTCTGGGACAATGCCGACATATCAATATCGATTTCTAATGGAAATACATTTAATATCGATCCAAATGATATGGACACGCAGAACCACTTTGGAGATCAACAAGTATTCGGTATTGTTACCCGGATGATTTACTGACTACTAGAAATGAAATCCAGAATTGTTTTTGGATAAAGAAGAAATTAGAAGGCTGAAATATCTCGTTAGTTAAAACAGTCAGGTTTGTGGATCAATTTTGACATGACTTTGGGTTCCAAAGACATGCAAGATCATTATCGACATGTATGATAAGAATATAACTTCAGTTTCACTGATCATACAGCTTATGTCATAGGCAAACAAGAACAGCCACCTGTGAGGCTGATTCCACAAGCCCTATTGTTAATGCTTGGCTGTCGATTGCTCATGCAAAATGAGCATTTCGTCTACATGAATGATATACTTCAGATCTTAAGGATTATCAAACGATTTTGAATATGCTGATTAAATGCCCATCACCTAATGTCCAATCATGTTCATATAATGAGTTACCGAATTGATCATTATTCTCGTGAGTACGTGCTCTTCTTCAAATGTTCACATACAAAATCTTCCCAATGGATATTTAGGGCAACCCCAATGATCTTTCTTTTTGTCAAAAGGATTATCAAAAGATTTCGACAATTAGAAAAAGTCTTGTTATAGTTGCTCATTCTAGCCTTAATAGTTCCATCAAAACCATTTCCAGACATCTGTATAAATATCCCCCTAAAGTAGGTGATATGTTGTTTGCTGTCAATAGTATTTCCACTTCAGATGTGAAGAAATCTGGTGTAATATTCCTTACAGCATTATTTGTTGCCATTTTGATATTGATTAATCTGTTTCTGTTTTTCGTCAATTTGACTCCAGATATATCATCACTATTTATCGAAACTACATTTTTGGTCGCCATATTTTCAAGTGTAGCTATATCACTAGTTACAGTTCTAAGACTGGGTTTCAGATCAAGGGAGGGTAAATATTATTTATCGCTTGTCATTGCAATGATACTATGGGCATGCGCAGAATCGATTTGGGCATACTTTGAACTTGCATTAGGAATTGAAACGCCATATCCTTCAATCGCAGATTTTTTTTGGCTGCTAGGATATATTTTTTTAAGTTATCACTACTATTATTCATTTCGAGTTTGGAAGCAAGCCAGAATAATCAAACTACGTTCTTTGTTTGTATCAGTAATCTCGACTAGTATACTAATTGGATTTCTACTATATTTCTCGCTTCAAAGTGGTGACGAGGGAGGATTTGATCTAACAACCACAATCGTTGGCAATCTATATCTTGTAGGAAATGGAGTATTACTAGTTCCAGCAATTGTAATAATGTGGAGCTTAAGTCGGAGGGATATTCTATTACTTCATAGAATCCTACTATCCTTATTTATAGTCGTAAACATGGTGGGCGATATAGGGTTTGTATATCACGAGATGTTGGTAGATGAAGCTACTTTTGTCCAGCAAGAGTGGGTTTGGCCATTGGTATATACCATTTCATATCTAGTGCTTATAACAGGTCTTGTATGGTATAATAGAATTTCAGTGAAGATAAACAATAATGTCCAAAACGTATTAAATAAACAATATCCATATCTTAGAAAATTATGGAGCGAAACGACTAACAATTATGAACCTAATGTGTATGTATCGGAAAAGGAAAAGGGAATCATGGAACACTACCAATCCTGAGATAATCAATCACAAAATAGAGAACGCTTTAAAAAAGGCACGTGAAGATATATTATTTTTGATTTCTACTGAAGAAATGTTTATTAAAACAAGAACCAAAATCTACAAGTTCATAAAAATATTTGCTGAACTTGACATCGATGTTAGAATACTTATCCCTGGATCAGATGAATTAAGAGATTTAGCTTTTGAATTGGAAAAGCATTCTAAAGTTAGCTTTCAACGCCTTTACAGGCCTTTGAACGAGGACTCTGCAATTTTTGTCATAGATTCAAATGCCATTTTAGATCTGGAATTGAGAAAAGATGGTAATCTATCAAATAATGAGAAGGAGTTGCTTCTTTACTCTGAGAGAGAAGCACAAGTGCAGTCCCATATAGCATTGTTTGAAAATTGCTGGATGTTGCCTTTATTACACGAGAAAATACCGAATCAATGAGTAATAGTACATGTATCAATTTCAACACAATCGTCACAAAGTGACTATTTTTGCAAAATAATGTATTCGATGAGGGTTTAATTGATTACGACAATGTGATAGACCTATTTTATTCTTGGTTATTTTCCCGTTTGCATTTTTTAATAACCAAATATGCGATGAATACTCATGCCCAGCAAATGGTCTTGGATATTGGTTGCGGAACAGGATTCCAATCCTTCTTGTACTCACATTATGGATCATCCGTAGTGGGGATAGACATTTCAGATCTAATGATAAGGCAAGCAATGAACAAGCGTAAAAAGCACTTAAGCAGTAACAACCTAATTTTGTTTCCTGAATGTTTTGACTTTGTTATTAGATACAATAACCTAATAAATTCTCTAATAAATCAAGATTTGATGCGCAAGAAAAATTCTAATCCTAGTTTTTTAATTTCGGATCTCTTTCATTTACCATTTTCGAATGATTATTTCTCTCATATCAATTGTTGCGGCAGCGTAATCAGCTTAGTCGAAGATAGTCATCTGGCATTGCATGAACTAACTAGGGTTTTAAGACCAGGCGGCACACTATTCATTGATGTAGAAGCAAAATGGAGCATGGACCGAATTTGGACACTTTTCGACGTCTTACTGAAAAATAGGTTAGGATATCGGTCATCAATTAGAGACGCTTATCAGCCATTCTTATCACTCCGACAAAATCTGTCAATTGACTACCCTTATGGTGAACACGATAATCCTATAGACATTAGAATAAAGCTATTTACTAATAGCAATCTCAAGAAAGAATTTTCTCATCTAAACCTAAGAATTATAAAGAAATGGACGATTCATTCCATAACTAACCTTATTCCAAGTCCGATTCTAGATACTAATCAGCCCAGTGCGCTGTTAAAGAACCTGTTTAAAGTGCTATCAGTTCTTGAGGAGAAAATTCCCTTTTATCTTTCAGGATGCAACGCTGTATATTTTTTACAGAAAAACCAATAATGCAGATAGCATCTTATTTAGTTAAAGTACAAATGTAAATGACAAAGAAGCTACTTATTTAGAGAACGATAATGGAACAGGAATGTACTAGAACTTGCGTTATGAACTTCCATATTAGGGAACTAAACATTTGAGGCTTCATTTAACTACATACTTTTGTAGGACGTGTTATCACGACGCAGGTTTATGTTCAAAAACTTCTTCAACCCAGTCAAATATTGTCTGATTTGAAAGGGCACTTGCTCCGCTTTGACAATGCTCTTCTGCACCTTCTTCTAGTGTAAATAGTATGTATTTTTTTTAGAGATTTTAATCCATCGTATACATTCTTTGGCTGTCCAGGAAAAGAATCATCCTTTTAGGCTTCAAGGACCAACGTAGGGCAAGTGATATTTTTTATGATACCTTTTAAAGTATAACTTTTTGCGCCAATAATCAGATCATGAGGTGAACTGGACCGTGTTGTCCACATTCCATGTTTCATATTAAATCTTGCATTTGGATCAGACTCCATCAGATCTCTTATTGTTGAAATCTGTCAATAATGGAATAAAATGTAACTTACTTTCCCACGTTTGCCTTATTCGCCTAACAGCATCTAAATCAAGATTGGGAGCTTAACTGCTCCCTCAATGATACCATATCTACTAGGTTCCAACGCTCTATAACTTTTGCATCACGAAAAGCAAATAGAGTCATACCATTGACTTTGAATTGTTTATCGGTTGGCTGAAGGCCAATAAATTCACCTTTGTGTGTCCCAGCTAGATAGTATCTTCCTGCAACCTTGTTTTCTTCAATAATGAGATCCTCAAATGTGATTCTTATATCAGGAAATCCTTTCCAAAGGAGGTAAATGAACTGTTTAAAACCTCCTTTGTCGGATGGTAAGTTTGGAGGGAAACCATAAATAGTCAAGGAATCATCATAAAAATCAAAGTACGATTGCTCCCTAATCTTCGGATCATTAAACGTTTCTCCCAAGTGTTTGACAACTTCTCTCAGAGGTTTAATTGATGATGACATATTAAAGTGGATTGTGTAGCCTTTTTTAATAAGCTTTTCTTATACCAGCAACAACCAATTTTGATTTTCTTATAATACTAAGTTACAATGCTGCTAATGAATAGGTTCTAACTTTGTAAAAATATGAATAAAGCAATTGGAGTTTTATTTTATGTGGATATTGTCCAGGTAGTTGATGACCCGCATCTTTTCACCCCGGGGGGGTACATTTATCGTGTCAGTGAATCTGGTCACAGAGCGAATCAAAATCAAAAATATTCTCTGATGCCTTTACTTAGGGAGTTGGTTGAACAGCTACCTGAGGTATTGATGCTTGTGTTATAACTTTAAGCTGCTCTTGATCCTGAGTGCTAACACATAACACCGGAATATCAATTATTCCATACTTTTGTTCCTTAAATAGTAACTCACATATAATCCCAATTACTATGACGCCTCCAATCACCTAATCACAGCAGGTATCTACAAATGATACAACTCCCATGTGTGAGATGGTTTCCTCAAGTTGTCATGCACCATATTCTCAAGCAAGATTCAGCACATAAAATCTAATAATAATAGGTAAACATCTTTCTAATTTCTCCTCCTTTCTTATTGTGAGATATAACATTCAATGATTCCACAAAAAAGAAAAATGACTGAGAATTAAAAACAAAATATTGGCAATCCTAGAATCGGATCTAGGAATTCCGTGCGAAGGTTTTGATCTATGAACCTGTCAATCAGAGACCAATGGTATCATTCTAGCAGTTATTTTGCGATTGCTGGACTGTTAATAACAACATTTGATTTTGTTATTGTCAATTCCCCATTCTGTTGCGCCTCAAATATTTCATCTGCTGATTTTAAGATTCTGATATCACTGGTATTATTCGTATTCCATTGCACATAATTAATGTCAAAGAGGGGGCTATAATCAGGATCGCCTGGAACTGCTGTTGCTACTGATAACTGTGAACCCAGAGGCCCTCCTTCTTCTCCCGAAAAGCCATTAAGGAAGACGAATCCCTGCTGTCTGGCCGAGTCAGGAATGTCAGCTAAAGTAGGTGCATAGTTTACCTTAAAACCTGTGGTGTTGGATACCGAAGTAGCAACCTCTTGTGTCGAAGCATCAGTCGCTATAAAATATGCTATTTTTCCATCTATAAATCCTGTTGAAACGGGTACGCTCACATTACTTAAAGTCAGGTTATTCATCGACTGTCCTTGCGCAAAGCTGTCTTGATTCGAACCTACATTGATTACGACTATACTTGTTACAGCAATGGCAATCAGCGCTGGTATAATTCCGAGAAATCCCTTTTTCAGATTCATCTCTTTATTTTCTTTTCCGTTCTGCATAGTTAGACGGAATATCCTAATTTGTGGTATATAGAGTTTCAGTTAAGACAAATAACGTGACCCGGAAAAGCAATGCTTCTAGGTAGCGAAGCCAAATGGGATACAGTTTGTGTTCATCTGTAAGGAAATCAGAAAGAAAACAACCAATCAAATACTACTGACTCACATACCGACTTTGGATATTCTCTAGTTTCCCTTTTCCATTCTTTTCGCTTTTAATGCCGAATGACTTACTAACACAGACCTAACTCAATCAAGTTCATAAGTTATACAGAAACATGTTGAATTTCTGGTTATAGGTTCCAGTTCCAACATCAAGTACTATACATTTCAGCCGCGTCCCCATTCTTGTAATGTTTGGTATCAAGAATCATCTCGACAATTTTTGCTGCTACTTTTTCAGAAGTAAACATCTTATTCTTATTTCTTTCATAATAATTAGAATCATAGTTCTGCCACATTTGTGTAGCTACTTGTCCAAGAAATATGGTCATCACCCTGATGTTATATGCGTCGGCTTCTAATGCTAAGCTTTCTGCAAAACCCGCTAGTCCAAACTTACTAGCACAGTAAGAAGACAAGTTGCTGAATCCAACCTTACCTGCACCTGAATTTACATTTATTATGACTCCAGAATTTCTTTCAATCATGTAAGGAAGAACAGCTTTCGTGAAGAGAAATGCACCTTTTAAATTAGTATTTATTGTCTGGTCCCATTCATATTCGGAAGTATCTATTAATTTCTTGTTAAATACAATCCCGGCGTTATTAACCAGTATGGCCATTGTTCCGCTTCCAAATTCATCTAATGCCGATTTGACAAGAGAATTCACCTGAGAAGATATACTTACATCACATCTTACACCTAAAACGTTTACTTGATCATCTATTTCTTCAATTTCTTTCACTACTGCATTGATTTCATTTCCAGTCCTAGAACACACAACAACATTTGCTACATGTCCAGCTAAAAGAATTGCAGTTTCCTTTCCTATACCTCTGCCACTTCCAGTGATTATTGCAGTCTTGTTTTGCGATCTTTTGGAGGTGCTCATACCAATTTTTCTATGACATAGCTATTAAGATATCGGATATATTCCAGCCACAAATCTTCTCATCCAATAGTATTGAAGTTAGATAATGACTTCCACAAATACCACGTGGCGATACTTCTATATGGTCTCCAGGGATTGGCTATCTCTATCATCCTGTTTGGCTTAGGAAGTTCTTCTAACAGGTATGTTCTTTTCATCGCATTTCTCAATCCCAAATCAGTAACAGGCAATATGTCCTTTCTAGCAAGACAAAATATCAAAAACATTTCTGCCGTCCATCTTCCTATACCTTTTACTCTTGTTAGCTGGTTTATTATTTCTTCATCTTGCATCTTTGGTAGGTCAATTAAGTTTAATCTACTGTCAACAATGTGAGTTGCAAGATCCTTGAGATATGTTATTTTCATTCTTGATAGTCCAACTTGAGTTCTCAGTTCAAGATCTGAACTTGAAATGATTTGTTCTGGTGTCGGAATCCGATTATTATAATATGTTAAGAACTTATTGTAAATGGAATTAGCGGCACTTCCATTAAGTTGTTGATAAATTATTGCCTCTATCAACGCCAGAAATGAATCTTTTTTTATTTTCAAGGAAAATCGACCAGTTTCTGCTATGATTTTAGCAAGTCGCTTGTCTGCATAGCAAAGGTATTCCACATAATTTGCGTTCAAGTACGAGTATTCATCATGCTTACCATTGTATTATTGTATTCTAAGCTAGATATCGAGAGACAGGGTTCCTGACAATCCATAGTAGCTAATAGTTTGTATCTTAGAATATTATATAACTTGAACTATGTTCTCTCAACATTGCGTACTGATTCGTGCAAGGAGTATAATTTTAACACGAGATGTGGGGGGGAAGTATGTACAAATTAGTTAAAGTTCCAGTGTTCTCAAGTATAACAAAGAGGGTGCTGATGTTTTCCGTATTTCTGATTTTAATCCATCAAATTCAACTTCTCAATTCTTGCAAAGACAAACCTACCCCTTCTCAGTATCCTTTTGGTATAAATAAGTGATGTATCATTTTGAACAACATATGCCCTTAATTGCAGTTTCGTTGTATCCTGGAAGGACGAAAGAACAAAAGGCCGCTTTCGCCGAAGCAATAACCGAGGCAGCTATACAGATACTGAAGACCAAACGTGAGCACATCATTATTACTTACGATGAAAGACCTCAAGAGGATTGGTTCATATCCGGTAAGCCGCTTTGATTAATTCATTCAAATCCAGAGAGGGTTGTGTTGAGTCAGATCAAGAATAAAAAAAATAAGGTGGACCGGGACAAGGTTCACAAACAATTACCTATTACAGTTGGGATATTAATTTTTGATCAGGTTGAGGTCTTGGATGTTGCAGGTCCATTCGAGGTGTTCTCAGTAGCCCGTCTGAATGAGGAGAAGCGACACATTGAACCCTCGCCGTTCAGAGCACTATTGTTAGGGGATAAACTGGATCAGGTCATGGCAGTTGGCGGGCTGCGACTCATTCCTGATGTTACTTTTGATAATTGTCCCGACCTTGATTTGTTAATAGTACCCGGAGGGTGGGGTACCCGGATTAAGATAAATGATGTCAAGTTTTTGAATAGGATCGCTGATCGGGTTGCGCACACAAAGCTCACCGCATCGGTATGTACAGGGTCGAGCCTTCTTGGAAGGGCAGAGTTGTTAGACGGACGTGAGGCAACAACACATTGGCGAGCATTTGATTTCCTTCGTAGAGCTTCACCCAAAGTGAAAATACGGAAGGATGTGCGCTTCACGTTAGTTGAGCCAATCTTCACGTCTGCAGGTGTTTCAGCTGGAATCGATTTAGCCTTGCGTATTGTTAGCTATTTCTTTGGTACTGAAATAGGTGTGGCCACTGCCCGTCAGATGGAGTATTCCTACCCTCAAAACGATCAACGTAGGTATATTTGAAGGGATCGTTTCCATCTTCAGATATATATTACTCCAGATAAGAAGTTAATATGATTAACGCGACAGCCTTGTCAATAGTTCATACTCGTATTGAAACCTTTAATTAAGATTATCAGTCTCAGCTTCATCATTCTGATAAAAATAAAAAAAACTCTTCAAGTCGATCGACATATAGAGGTCTAATGCTATAAGCTGTCCATTGCATTAAATTTTCCGTTACTTGTTATTTGCATCATTTTTGAATGTCGTATAGTGTAATTGTATTAAACCGCTATGATAAGCTTTACAGTTTAGACTGTATCAAGCAGTATAGATGCAAAATTCGCACTCAAAGGTTGATAAAAATATTTAAACTCTGGAATACTTGTTTATGTTGAAGCTATATAACTTGATGAATGCCTTCTTTTCGTAGAGGACGAGTACGGGTATCATTAATGCAGCTAAGGGGTCTACCATTTTAACTTTGAATATGTACTATTATTTATGGTAACCGGTAGAACTAGTAATGAACAAAAGGTAGGACGACCATTGCTTCTTGAGACAAGAACATGGTGGCCGCCCTACCTATGTCTAGTACACTTGACAGTTAGTACCTAGTTGAGTCATCTAAAGGCCCAACTGCCAGCAGGAAAACTTATGCAGCATTTTATAAAAATGGTCCTGGGGTTGGAGGGTATCAACAACCAACCTCAGAGTGAAACTATTCAGTTTTTCTTTGGAAAGAAAACTGACGTGTCCACTATACGCAAATATCAGTTATTAAGGGGTCCATGATGGCACACTAACTAACTAATGCCAGAACATCAACGATAATCTGAAGGAATCGTATAAGTCGTCATGTGAAGCAGCATTCTTGTCTACTGTTCCATCGCCTTTCTCTACTGTTTTCCATAATGCAGTAATTAGTTTGTTATGCTTAGAATGGATAGCAACTTGTCCGTTACGATATTCTAATATCGCTTATCAAATTCTCTAATCAAATGTTAGGTAAAACAAATATAATATTTCTTCTCTGAAGTCTTTAGGTCGTGTATGCGTATTATCTACGATCCAAAATGAGAACGATTGTATCCGTGGCGGTTGTGGCATTATTGGTGTCAATCGTTGCAGTCAGTACACTTGCCATAACAGGCAACATAGATGCAAGAACAGAAGGAAGTGACAGTGTGGCGGCTGGATACGTTGGTGGTGAAAGTGCAGGATCTGGAATCTATACCACCGTGTGTGGTCCAGATGCAGCACATGCATGCCAAACGTCTTCTTGACAATAGCATCATATAGGTGAAGAACAAGTCTCACGCTTCTTTTTTTAAGTGCCAGAACTGAAGAGACAATCTGAATGCATCTAGTAAATCGTCATGTGAAGTAGTACAATTATCCCTCTGCCGAAAGATAATCAGAGAAAACTTTTGTGGCGTCTATATCTTCCTTATGGAAGTTATAGAAGTGATTCCATATTTCTTGCCTCAGAACAGTGGGAGAGACTGAGGTTTCTGCTATTTCCGCTCTGCATTTTTTACACGAGTAAAAGGTCATTTTAATCTCTTCCCTTCAGCTCATGAGTCACAGATTTAAAGTCTTCGTAATTAATGCCAGAACTGCATCGACAGTCTAAAACTATCGAATACATCAGAGTGACTCGTCGGTTCCTTTTCTAATATATCCTTCACCGTTCTCCATCGCTGTGCGCAGGACAGTGATAACCTGGAATGCCTAAGTGCAGAAGAAAGGAACAGTAGAGATCATCGAATCAAGGCTTTAATACTTTAGAGGATCATAGTTATCAATGTACAAGCAATCCATCTTAGTAGGTATTGCGACAATATTCGTTACAATCTCTGTGATTAATTACATGCATTTTCAAGCACCTGCTCAGTCAACTGCTGTGATGGCATTAGAACAGCAAACTTCATCATCATCATCCAACCAAACTGACATAGTAGTAGCACGAACTCCCGAAGAAAAAGCCAACCTCGAACGATTTGATCAGCTCGACTTTGAATCCTGGAACACTAGAAATTGGACGCTATTCCAAGAGATTCATGGGCCTGACGTATTAGTAGTAGATTTCAGTGGTAATACAACAAGAGGTATCGGGCAGCATCTTGACTGGGCGACGGCATTTACCTCGGCTGAGCCAGAAAGTAAAGTATTAGCTCATCCGATCAAGATTGCAGCAGGCAACTGGACTGCCGTGACGGGGACCTTGCCAGGAAACCACACAATGATCACTCTTGCGCACTGGGAGGATGGCAGAATCGCCGAGGAATACCTGTTCAGTAACTAGTAGTAAGTCTTTCTCAAACATCTTTTTATTTTTTAAATTAAGAATGGAAACTAACAACTCTTGCCAGTGCTAATCAAGCCAAGAGGTTAGTGCCAGAACATCAGTGATAGTCTGAATGAATCAAAGAGGTCGTCGTGTGAAGTAGCTTCCTTATCTACCATACCCTCGCCATTCTCAACCGGTGCGCAGGCTGCTTCAAACCGAAGAGAAGACTAATAATCTAGGCTTTTGATATGGCGTAGGAAGACGTTGGATAATCAAGAAATACGTGCTGCCCTAGATCGACATTGGAAGGCTACTGTGGCTCTTGATTTAGACAAAGCGCATGAAATTTATCATGACGACGTTATAGTAGAATTTCCACAGTCTGGTGAACGAATCTCTGGTGAACGCAACTTATACGAACTCAGAGCACATTACCCTGCCAAAGTTAGTTTCAAGATCCTGCGGACGCGTGGAGAAGGAACTCTCTGGATCACTGAATACATTATTACTTATGATGGTGGACGTCCAGTCAATGTCGTATGCATCATAGAGTTTAGAGATGATAAAATCGCATATGAAACACTCTACTTTGGAGATCCATTTGAACCGCCTAGGTGGCGATCTCAGTGGGTCCAGAGATCACAATGACCAGAGAATGAACAAAAAGAGTAAAAAAGCAGCTAAACGGTCTTGGTCTTAGTCTCAGTTTCAGTCTCAGCCAACGTTTAACCTAAGTTAGTCTATTATTTATTATACGTTTAGGCGTCAAACAAACCATTTTATTCGCAGGTTATCCTCCTAATAAAATGACTATAGCACATAGATGCATAATATCGCAAGCGATATCATTCGTGAAAGAATGATACATGCTAACCAGTGGTGCTTGAATAATTATCTACTTTAAGAAGTGTGACTTATGACACAGGTTTAATAGTAGAATGTTCTTTATTGGTCTTCAAGGGATTTGAGTATTCATATAAGTTATTGTACATGAGTAAATAGAATGAACCATAAAACCAAGGTATCAGAAGGAGTTCCGATTGCTGTTAGGGAATATTTGAACGTGAACGCTAAAGACGACATTTCATGGTATTTGGAACTCGATGAGGCCGGTGAGCGCTGTTGTAGAGTATACGGTCGACACCCGAAATCTACACCGCCTGTAGAAACTTCTAAAGATCACAAAAGGAAGACAGAATCTGAGCCTCATATCCACGACTATTCTCAATAATGACTATGCGGATGCCGTATAAATAACTCCATTACGATCTTGAAAGTATGGGTTTGTTAACTGACTCTGAATTTAACATGTATAGGGTCGAGGTTTCTATATGTCCATTGCTACAGATTACCACAGCTAGTATAGTTACTACTTTACCATTTTTAGTTGATATCTAAGCACTTTAAGAAGTTAGTTATTAGACATTTTGAAGTCCATTCCTCTGGCTGGTAGTTTCCAATAATCACGTAGCGTGGCATTCACAATTGCAGTCTCTACTATTACATTTTAAGTGTCTGCCTGCTGCGCATAATGACGACAGACTTACAGCTTCTTTTCCTTTGCGATTTTTCATACTTAATCTGTCTATCAATAGATCATTAAGCCTTAAAAGATACACTTGCGAATGTATCCCTTAGATAAATCGTTTTACAAGCAGCCCTACTCCACCAAAGAAAATCACTAGAGAAATGATTAGTGGTACAAGCTGATCTGGATCTATGCCACTTATTTCGAATTCCCCTGCTTGAGTGTATATCGGAGCAAAATAGGCACCGAATATTAATGATATTATAATTAATATACCTACTATAGCTAAGCCCTTATTTTTCATTAAGCAGCAGTAATTTAGTTTGCAGCAGCATTAATTATTAATTTAGCTCTTATACCCGCAATTGAGCTTCGAGGTTTCATGCAGTCATTAGAAGGTGAATCTTTTATGGTTCTAATTGCTGCAGGCGCAAAAGAGGAAGGTGGACAGCACGTTCAAGGTTAGGAAAATATAGCGTTATTTGAGGAAGAGGGCCGCATTAGAGAATAAGTTAATAGTTTGGTCCTTTATTGCGCTCTAAAGGTAATTCGAAACATACTATTACAGCCTATCAAATTATAAGAGATAACGCGGTTCAGAGATTGGATGCCCTGAAGGTTATCATGGTATGGATGATGATGAGACAGGCCTATGTTATGATGATGATCTTCTAGGCGTTGTTATTTTCATTGTAGGTTTAGCTTATTCATTCTCATCAAGAATCCCAGCTTTCTGAAGGATCTTGGAAGAAAAGGAGATACTACTCACCAAATAATTAGGCATGACAGATGCAACTTCACATACTGTAGCAGCCGCAGAAAAAGATAGTACGAATTACAGCGTTACTGTAGATGAGGACACCTTTTCCATTCCCATTTCTATAAACTTTGTTTCGTTTTCAACAAGTGGAAACTCTATTCCATCTAGTCCTAGTCTAGCCCTAGTCTCTTTTTAACAGTCTCTCATGTCTCCTGTAAGTCCTTTTTGTATAATTCTAGGGCGGTATATAGCAGATCTCTGTTACTTATTGGTAGATAGTTTTCTTCTCTCCATTCTTGTATCAAACGACTAATTTCAGCCTCATACTTTATTAGATCTCGTCTTATGAAATGGTTTAACCTAATGATGTCGTTGTTGTTTGAATTGCTTTTAATAGAGTCTATTCGTTCAGCTAAATGGTTCAGGCATCTGAGCATAAACCATTCTTAATCTAGGGGCCGTCTTCCTAACCGAACCGGTTCCAGGAAGGTTAGGTTGAAGGAGCCGTCCTAAATGCTCTTAATCAAGCTTGAATGCCCTGATTCTGTTTCATCAATCCATTAAGATATCCAGTTTCAAGCATTAACAGTGAATATACAATATTAGCTATGTGTGTCTGTATTATTGATTGAACAACTAAATTATCAGCCTGTACGTTTGTCTCCGTAATATATTCCACATCTGTGTTGGTTTCACCGGAGATTCTTAGCTTGAATGTTTCATTGATTTTAATTTGGCTTTCTTGAGTGGCTGTCCAAATTTTTAGTCCGCTATTTGCATTGTCTACTTGGATTTTTCTTGTGACCCCAACAAAGAATTCGGGGAAGAGCTCTTCTAATCGAGTATCCTTAAGAGCACGATAAATTATGTCAGAGGGCACGCGTAACGTAATAGATTTAGATATCGAGGACATCTCTCTAATTGTGTATGCTCTAGACAATATTTTATGATATCTTTAAGCTGCCTCCTTCAGGACTTTGTTAGACTTAAAATAAAATTAATGATATCCTCTAGCCTTGCTTTTTCTATGTTTAGATTTTCAATTTCTCGTTCTTGTTGGCTTATGACATGATTATTCACTGATGCAAATACTATCACTTATGTAATCCCATTTGTTATGATATATTTTAGCTGACACCGTATAATGTACACACATGTCGCCTGCGTCTTTAGAATTATTACTCCGATTTTGACTATAGCAACTAAGCGGATTAAAGCGTTTAAATGTTATATTGGTGATGATATCATTAATCATTTTCTAATATGAGATAAAAGTTTGCAAAAATGTATAAAGAGTTACGGACACCTTGTCTGGTATGCCTGGCGAGAATGCCCAAAATGCCGATTTAAAAATACTTGAAGCCTATAGTAGAGATGTTGGTAGAGGGATTGCCCGCATCGACTACGATTCTATGGATATACTGAATGCTTCTACTGGAGATGTTATAGAGATAAGAGGCGGTGTTAAAAGCAAGAGTACTAGAAGGACAGTAGCCAAGTGTTTACCTTTGTATCCTTCAGATGAGGGTAAAGGTATAATCAGAATTGATGGTCTTGTACGAAATAATGCAGGCCTGGCCATAGGTGATACTGTAGTTGTAAAAAAGATCAAAGCGATACCTGCAGAAAAAGTCATTGTAGCTCCATTGGAGGCAGTACCACCTATTGATGAAAGATATCTTGCAGATGCACTTGAAAGTGTTTGTATTACAAAGGGAGATAACGTGATGGTCCCTTATTTTGGCGGAAGACTCACATTTCAAGTTATTGGTCTTACACCTGCTTCAACTGATGCAGTAATCATCAGTCAGAAAACAATATTCACTATCGCAACATCCGAACAAGCTCTAAGGCATGGAGATGCAAAAGCTGTTGCATACGAAGACATTGGCGGATTAAAGGATGAGATCCAAAGGGTCAGGGAGATGATAGAACTTCCTTTAAGGCATCCAGAGATATTTGAAAAACTTGGCATAGAAGCTCCAAAAGGTGTACTTTTGCATGGACCCCCTGGTACTGGCAAGACATTATTGGCGAAGGCAGTAGCCAATGAAAGCAATTCACATTTTATCAGCATATCTGGACCTGAAATAATGAGTAAATTCTATGGAGAATCCGAAGCACGTCTAAGGGAAATATTTAAAGAAGCAAGGGAAAAGGCCCCTTCAATAATATTCATAGACGAAATAGACTCTATCGCACCAAAGAGAGAAGAAGTGATGGGAGAGGTAGAGAGAAGAGTTGTTTCACAATTGCTTTCAGTTACGACATTTTGAAGATGCTATTAAAAACGTAAGAAGACAAAGAGAAATGAAACCAGAGGAGAAAATAAATTTATCTCATTATAGATGAGGAGATAAGGATTGAATTACCTATACATGATAATGAGGTCGAATTCATTTTATTCTAAGTATGATTCTTACGATTTCTCATTATTCTTGGTTACCAAAGGTATCGAGATATTTGCTAATCTCTTTTAGTCTGCATCTTATTGTAACAGTAGTCAATCCGGCAGCTGTGGCTATCTCCCTCTGAGTCATATTTTCGCCATTATTGGCAGACGCCACAAATAGAACTGTTGCTGCAAGACCCATCGGATCTTTTCCAGAGGTATACGTATTCCTATCTTTTTTATTAATAAGGTCTACAAGTTCTAATGCTCTCCGTTTAGTTTTTTCACTCGCAGGAATAGCGTTCCCAACTTTGGATACATAATACATCAGATCATTATTTGGAACCTTTAGATCGAGTTCTGTTAACAAGAGTCGGTAATCCTTGGATAATGTTTTTACTCTAATATTACTTGCTTTTGCTATCTCTTTTAGAGTCTTTGGGGCTAACATTTCTCTACATGCTATGTACAGAGAAGCGGCCAAGATGGAGGGGATGGTTCTGCCTCTAATTATCCCTCTTTTTTCTGCCTTTCTATATATATAAGCAGTTTTTTCAACTATGGCATCAGAAAGACCTATTTTGTCTTTCAATTTATATAATTCAGTAAATGCTCTTCTACGATTTCTATCCTTAAAAGCAGATTGAGTCCTCGCATCGTACATTCTTATTTTGTGCATAGAGTGACGTACTAGCGGATCAAGTTGTCTTCCATATGCATCGTTATCTCTTTCTCCTATGACTGTGTATAGTCCTTTATCGTAACGAGCAAGAGACGAAGTGGAACCAGGGCGTTTTCTAGGGGCGTTAGACTCAGCGCTATTGCCAATTATTATTCCTCCTTGCCCAAAATTGCGCCATTCAGGACCATTGGGCTGGATTTTATCGGAAATTACCATTCCGCAAGTACTGCAAATAATCTCTCCTGATTCATGATCGGTGATTGTTCTTGTTTGGTAAGATTGCTGTTCCACATGCCTTCTTTTACCCTTTTGTCCTTTTAGTGTAACACAATTAGTGCATATAAAATCTCTTGAATCGGATGATAAATTAGAATACCCACCGTTCGTAGGAATAGAAGAGTTATAGAATGCAATCATAATGAACCTCTCAAAAGAATTGCTCAAAAAGGCTATTTATTACTTTGTGAATATTGAGCCCATTTTATTGTATGATTTATTTATGTTTATGATAAATTCTTTTTAATGATTCCAGAATTCTTAATTATATAATATAAACTTTTTAAATACTAATATTTAGTTACTCTTACATGCCATAATAATTGGATTCTGAGCGCTTTATCCAATATAAGCTGATAATCCCAGATATAAACAAAGGTTTATGTATGTGTATCCTTGGCAAATCACTTTTAAAGGTAGTAAAGATAGATGCTTAATCGGGTTTAAATAAGCTAAGGGTACTTGTACGCATATGACTCAATCTAATTTGGATATGGATTATACTAAATATGACTTTAAAGATTCTATTGATCAGTATGTCTATTTGAGCAAGAAGGGCCTTGCCAGAGAAACAGTCGAAGAGATAAGCAGGCTAAAGAATGAACCAGAATGGATGAGACAATTCAGACTACGTTCATATGATACTTTTCTGAATAAGCCTGTTCCCAACTGGGGCGGAAACTTGTCAAAGATCGATTTT
>Ga0105091_10000145_pt1 | contig 25863 bp, 23 predicted proteins | sample PPLLak1March2015_FD_87022 | JGI IMG/M metagenome (GOLD analysis project Ga0105091, IMG submission 87022) | Freshwater sediment microbial communities from Prairie Pothole Lake near Jamestown, North Dakota, USA - PPLs Lake P7 Core (1) Depth... | ecosystem: Environmental > Aquatic > Freshwater >... | reverse complement strand
CACCCGAGAGGCGGGTAAAAAATTCGCGTGTTCCTGATTTTGCGATAGTGCCGAGGTTGTTGATCACCTCATCGCGGCTCATGCCGATGCCGTTATCGCTGATGGTCAGGGTGCGCGCTGTCTTGTCATAGGCTACTTGTATATTGAGCTCGGAATCACTCTCAAACAACGCCGCGTTATGCAAGGCTTCAAAACGCAACTTGTCGCAGGCATCTGCCGCATTCGATATCAGTTCGCGCAGGAAAATTTCGCGGTTTGAATACAGCGAGTGAATCATCAATTGCAGAAGTTGTTTAACCTCTGTCTGAAATCCCATGGTTTCGCGATTATTGGTTGCAGCAGTACTCATTATTTTCTCCGTAAATGTGTGACAGGACGTTCCAGCAAATTGGGACATTTTATGATATTTCAAGAGGGTTATTAATCTTGCTTCAGCAAAATCACCCCGGCTTGCATATAAATGTTAACCTTGGCACCGACTACAATTTCTGATCTTTGTTGAATTCAAATCATGATTACCCCGGACGAACTGAAAAATCTGTTTACTCAAGCCAGCGCAGTTGTTCTGCAAGCTTTTGATAACAAAAATATTCCAGCAGGAGAAGAAACAACACCGGCACAATTGATTGAAGCGATCAATCAATTCATTATCATTTTTGAAAAATTAGGTAACAAGTATGTAGAAAATAGCGTCATCAAGAAGGACAACATCAGCCAGATCGGTGAAGATGCGATCAATTGCCTGAATGAGCTGGGGTCTTGGGCTGAGCGTCTGGATTTACCCAGGGAAAAAGCGATTATGGATGAAATCGCCCTGACAGCCGCGCGCTGGGTTATACGCCACCAGGGTGAAATACGCAGTCTTGAAATAGTCGTTAATATGCTCGCGGCCAAGGCAAACAAAACAAGCGACAAGACCGTATTAACGGCCTTGTTTCAAGTGATGAATGATGTGATTGAAAACGCGTCGTCTGAAATTAAAAGTGATCAGGATAAATCTGACACAAATCGGCCATGGCGCATGCTCAATTTTAACTTTGCCATTGTCGCCACGCGCACACTGAACAAAGAGCTGATGATCAGGGCATTTGACACTTTGGGCCGGAATTTCCCGGAAGACTGTTCACAGTTTTTTGAAGAAGGCCTGATGCAATCGGAGAAAGCCGAATACGGACCCGAGATAAAAGCCATCATGACAGAGTATTTTAAAAAATGGTCCACTCTGCATTAATAAGTTGCTAGTCAAATTTCGCCAGCACTGGCGCTGACTCTTCATAAAAACTTTCTAACTGCTCTTCTTTTATGTCAAGCAACTGCAGGCAGACATCCTTGGCCTTGGACCACTCGTGCGACTTGCTCAGGCCCGTATGGTATTGAAATATATGCTCTGCAAGCTGCGATGTCGCTATCAGGGCGCGTGTCGCCGGAGGCAGCAGCGTTGAGTCACTCCCCTGTAATATCGCATATTCGTGATGGAGGCGGATCGCTGTGCTGATCTCCTCGGGTAGCCACCAGCTTTGAGCCAGCAAGCTGCCAATTACCGCATGGTTAGTCGGGCATTGTATTTCTTCGACCTGGATAAAGCTGAGTGTCTTCTCTGCATTCGCCTGCGTGAGGACTTCATGATAATAGGGAAAACGGGTCAGCAATACGGCTATGCCGCAGTCTCGAAACAGGCCAAAGGTATAAGCATCACTCGCGTGCAGCTTAATACCCATATCAGGGTGTTGCGCCAGCCAGCCGGAAAGTCGGGCAATGCTGGAGGAAGCATCCCAAAAACGCTCCATTACCAGCGTTACCGGGAAAATCTTGCGCAATATCAATCCGGAAATGGCACGACAGGCAACATCCAGTCCCAATACCATGATTGCTTCAGTTACCGAACGGACTCGTCCGTGAAAACCGAAATAGGGAGAATTGGCTATTGATATCAGCCCGGCAGACAGGGACACATCAGTACTAATAACGCGTGATAGCAGGTTCAAGTCCGGCTCATCTTTAGCCATCTCAACACGAATTCGATTAAGAATTGCGGGGCAAGGTGGAATACCGGTATCGACCAGCGCATTCTCCAGCAACTCCTTGACGCGTCTGTCTTGCGAAAACTCGGGTGCAACCTTGTCATGCTCCTTACTCATACATGCTCCCTTTCCTTAAGCCATAAGGCTAGTGCATCCACATCCATAGGTTTGGCATAGTAATAACCCTGAATACCATCCATACTCAACTCGCGTACCGCTTCCATCTGCTCTTTGGTCTCCACACCCTCGGCAATCACCGTCATGCCAAGATCTTTGCCCAATTGAACGATTGCCTTGACGACCGACATTGAGCGCTTGTCTTCAGGCAGCGTCATGGTAAAGGCGCGACCTAGTTTCAACTTGGTCGCGGGAATATCCTTGAGATTGGCCAGGCAGGATAAACCGGTGCCAAAATTATCAATCGCCAAACTGACCCCCATGTCGCGCGCGTTGCGAAGATTAGCCTGTATGGTATTTGACGCGTCCGTGATAAGCGACTCCGACAGCTCCAATTCAATCAATCTAGGATCAACTTCCGCAAGGGAAATCGCTGAATGCAAGGCTTGCGCAAACTTGGCATCTGCCAATTGGCCGCGTGAAACATTGATAGAAACCGTGGTGAGCAGATTGGATTTTTTCAGCAGTTGTGCCTGGCGCGTGCCTTGCAACAAACTCCATTCACCCAGGCTAACTATTAAGCCGCTCTTTTCTGCTACCGGGAAAAATCTTGACGGGGGAATGCTTTTACCATTGACGCTACAGCGCATCAAACCTTCAACCGACAAGACGTTACCGTTAAACCCCAGGATGGGCTGGTAGTGCAACTCAAGCCCACCCTTTTCCAGCGCATTAATCAGCAAATATTCAACTTCAAGATCCTCACGCGCCATGATAATTCCCATATGGCTGGGAATCTCCTCACTACCAGAAATGATGTAACGATTCCCCCCCTCTTTTTTGGCAGTTCCTTTTGACCAGTCGGCTCGTTCCAGCAGTTCTGAAGCACTTTCTTCCGGCTCCAGCATGGCGATTCCCATGCTGGCACTAAGCCGTATCCGAAAATCTCCCATATTAAAAGGGAGCCTGATTGCATCCAGCAATTCAATACCCAGTTTTTCAACATGAGCCATATCAAGGTCGGGGACGAGGCATACAAATTCATCCGCGCCTACACGGCCAATTTTTGCTTTTCCTTTGATTTTTTCTCTTAAGCGGTCAGCTAGCAAAGAAATGACATTATCACCACCATCGTATCCGAAAGACTCGTTAACATGCTTAAACCGGTCCAGATCTATCCATATTGCAACTAGAGGTTGATCATTTTCTCCGATTTGATCAATCATCTCAGAGGCCATTTGCATACAGCTATAACGATCCAGAAAACCAGAATTTGCATCAATTTGCATTTGTTGCATATTATTTTTAATCCTTGAATAATTTGTCTGCAGCAGCAATTAGTTCTTCACAAACAATTTGAAACATTTTCCGCACACAGAAACATTACCTTTTAATTATATATTTCATGAGGCTACTTGTTTTATCTTACAGAAGCTTTTCACTTTTTGCACAACTGTTTTAATGTATTTGGCAGTGTCATACGATTCCCCCGCTCATATCGATAGAATCCCCTGTTCCACGCATTGCGCACTGATTTCACATATACTTCAGCCAGTGGGCCAAACCAAGCCGATAATCATAGCAACCGTAGCCATTTTTTTCATCATCACATGAGTAAACTGCAACTAGACCGCATCCTGCAATCGCAAGGTTTCGGCACCCGCAAATGGTGCCATGAGCTGGTCACCGATGGCGACGTCAGCATCGCCGGAGTGCCTATCAGCGACAGTCATGCAAAAATCGAAACAACCGGACTCGTATTTACCGTCTATGGAGAACCACACCTGTATCGTGAACATCTGTACATCGCGCTGAACAAACCCGCCGATTACGAATGCTCGCGTAAACCAAGCCATCACCCCCGCGTGCTTAGCCTCTTGCCCGAGCAATTCGCACGACGTGACGTGCAACCGGTCGGGCGCCTCGACCATGACACTACAGGCCTTTTGCTGATGTCTGACGATGGCGCATTCATCCACGCGCAATCCTCGCCCAAGCGCCACATCCCCAAAGTTTATGTCGCCACCACCCACGACCCAGTGACACCGGAGCTAGTCACCAAGCTGCTGGGAGGCGTGAAACTGCATGACGAACCCGCCCCTCTGGCAGCAGTCATGTGCAACATGATTGATAGTCATCATTTGGAAATCGTGCTCGAGCAGGGGAAATACCATCAGGTAAAACGCATGCTGGCTGCTGCCGGCAATCACTGTGCCGCACTGCGCCGTTCACAGATAGGCGGACTTAAATTGGATACGATGGGATTGGCGGAAGGGGAGTGGTGTTACATGAATGAGGCGCAACTGGCGCTACTGGTGTCTGCCTGAAACTATAGGCAACTTTGCACCGGCTAATTACTGTGCACGATATTTTCCCGGCTCTTTCACACCCTATTCCAGATGCACATAGCGGCAATAGGTTTCGCGTACAAACAGTGTGGCGATCAGACCCATCAACGCGAAGCCAAACATAATTCCAATTCCGGCCTGATAGTCAGCCAAACCTAACGGTGCATTGCCCTGTCCGGCATGTGCACGGTCTATCGCCCACCCCACCAAAGGCTGCAAAATCGCTGTGCCAAGGAATGCGCCAATATTCACCACGCTGGTGGCCATGCCGGAAAGGGCATGCGGATTCACCTCTTTGGCACACGCCCAGCTCAGGGTGAAACTGGGCGCAAAAACACCCATCACAAAAAATAAGGAATGACTGGCAGTGTTACTCATAGTCACACCGAATAACAGAGGCAACCAGCACAGGCAATAAGCCAATGCTGCAGTAATCATGACCGGCTTGCGTCGCCCGACACGGTCTGAAATCGTGCCGATTAACACTGCCCCGGCAGTGAAGCCAGCCAACAGCAAGAAGGTATGTTCAGTGGCGACAACACGATCCATGCCGTATACATCTCGCAAAAAAGGCACAGCCCACAGCCCGCCAAAAGCAAATAGTGTTCCCGCCAGACCCGTGTTTACCCACAAGCCGGGCCATGTTGCGCGGTTTTTCAAAACAATTTTCAAACCATCGTACCAGTGCCCAGCGTGTGGCGGGTGAGCCGCTTTGCCGTCAAGTTCACGCAAGCTTGGCAGACCTGCCTTACCGGGATGGTCACGCACCAGCCACCAGGCCAATGCTGCCATCAGCAATGAGAACAACCCCACCAGCACAAATACCGTTCGCCACGAAACAAAGCCCAGTGCCCAAGCCAGCGGCGTCGCCGCAAGCAATGAACCCATATTGCCGATTAAAATCGTCGCGCCGGTCATGCTGGCGAAATGCCGGTCGTGGAACCACACCGCGTTAAGCTTGAGCAGGGAAATAAACGTGACCGACACCCCCAGCCCAACCAGCAGGCGGCCCACCATCGCAACGGGCAAAGTATCTGCCATGCCGAACAGCAAAGAGCCGATACCCGCAATCACCCCGCCCATCGCCACCACCCGGCGCGGCCCCAGTGTATCGGCAAGTATGCCGGTGGGAATCTGCATCACCATATAAACGTAGAAGTAAGTTGCTGCCAGGCCGCCCAATTCTGCACCGCTGGCGTGGAATGTTATCTGCAGATCACCCGCGATCGTAGCCGGTGCATAGCGGTGAAAAAACGACAACACATACGCCAGCCCGACAATGATAAAGGCGGTCCAGCGCAGGCGATAAAGTTGACGTGATTGAAGCAGGTTTGGCATTTTTATATCTATTTGTTTTTATTTAATAAATTAATATTCCAACAGCGCAATCGTGGTGATGGCGCTGACTCGATCAATATCCAGCTGCACCTCGCAGTATTCGTTGATATCGCTGACAGGAGTTGGATCATCCGCACAACTGCATCCACCGATAATGCCCTGATAAAAAATGCCTGCCCTTATGTGAAGGGCATTCTCCACTTCGATCACGCTGTGAACAATCACCGTGATCGGCGCATCGCTCACAGAGCTGCTGCCAGAGAGCCCCTGCTGCAGGGGTAGCAAAGCGGTGTCCAGCTGTAATATTTCCTGTTTGAGGATAGTTGTGAAATCAGGGGTTCCCCAGGCACTTAATGATTTTTCGAGTTTGACCATGGTGAACGTTAAGCTTTCGCCAGCGCCTGCAACACCGCCTTGAGCAACTGCCAGCAATGTCCCACCGATTCAATTTCCACGCTTTCTCCGGGAGCATGGGCTCCGCGTATATCCGGACCGAAAGAAATCATGTCGAGATGCGGATGGCTGGCGGCGAGCAGGCCGCATTCCAGTCCGGCGTGGATCACCTGCAGGCTGGCGGGCCGGCCGAATTCTGCGGTGTACACCTGCTGACACAGCGCCAGCAGGCAGGAGGACGGGTTTGGCGTCCAGCCCGGATAGGCACCCTCCTTCCATGCGCGCAAATTGTAGCCGACAGCAAAAGAAATCAATTTGTCGGCCAGCGCATCTGCTCGCGCATCATGCAAGGAGCGCACCTTGCAGGTCGCCTTGAAAGCGCCCTGCGACAGCGCAACCACACCCAAATTGCTGGAGGTATCAGTCACGCCTGGAAAGTCTGTGCTGATGCTCGACACACCATTCGTGGCCGTATCCAGAAAGGCAAGCAGACGATCGCGCTCCGTTTGCAGAAGCGCCTGCCCCACCGGCATCTCGTCCAGCTCGTAGCGAAACCACACCTTCGCATCTGCCTGCGCAAAGCGTTGCTGCCAAGCCTCCAGCCTGTGCTGCGCCCACTCATCGATGCCAGACGCAGCGGCAGCAGGCAGCGCGCACACGGCAAACGCCTCGCGCGGAATGGCATTGCGCGCGGTGCCGCCCTGCATTTCGATCAGGCGCAGATCGGTGTGTGCCGCCAGGTCGCGCAGCGCCTCCGCCAGCAGTTTGATCGCATTACCGCGCCCGAGGTGGATGTCGATACCGGAATGCCCGCCGCGCAGACCGCTCACATCCATACGCATGATCACATAATCCTGTGGCAGCGCTTCCAGCGCGCATTCGTGGCGCGCCTCCACATCCACACCGCCAGCACAACCAAGATAGAAATGCCCCCACTCCTCGGTGTCCAGGTTGATCAGCGTGTGACCCCGCAAGGTGCCGGGCAGCAGACCGCGCGCGCCATCCATGCCGGACTCCTCGTTCACAGTGAGCAGCACCTCCAGCGGCGGATGTACCAGACCTGGCTCCTCCAGCGCGGCCAGCGCAAGCGCCACACCGATGCCGTTGTCGGCGCCCAGCGTGGTGTTCTCGGCCTGCACCCAGCCATCGCGCACCACGGCGTCAATCGGATCATGTTCGAAATCATGCACTGTACCCGAGTTGGCCTGGCACACCATGTCGAGATGTCCCTGCAGGATCACGCCGGCTTGCCCTTCACAGCCGGCACTAGCGGGCTTTTTCAGGATCAGGTTTCCGGCGCTATCCACCACAGACTCTATGCCGCGCGCTCGCGCCCACCCGATGAGATGCTCGCGCAGCGACGCCTCCTGATATGAGGGACGCGGTATCGCGCACAGCGTGGCGAAGTGTGCCCAGACAGAGCGTGGCTGCAGATTTTCAAATATATTATTCATTAATATCAAAGTGTTATGCAAAAATCATCGCCCTTGCGGGCGATCTTTAGCGCTTCTAGATGAGGCGCGTGCTCACGCTGCTACTTTTTTTCAAACCGGGCAAGGTCAGCTAATACGGCGTTTTTATCCCAGCTTAATTTAGTACAAGTATTACAGGGATGACTGGCAACATACTCCTCGATCAATTGAATACGAATTAAAGTATCTGGATGTGATGAAAACCAGCTTGCCACCTGCGATGGGTTATCTCCTGAATTTTCATTTTCACCTGTATTTTTACTGTTCGAGTACATATCCATTTTTTTGAAGAAGCTGGACATGCCTTGTGCATCAATATTTTTACTTTGCAATAACTGTATCCCCTTTAAATCGGCATCAGCTTCAACCTGCCGGTTAAAATATTGTGTTGAAGCCTGATGCGCCATCAGCAAAACAAAGGCATTGGCATCACCCATCACGGCCAGTATTACTGTTGCCATAGCTGCACTGTTCATCATGTTTTTCAGTGAATGACGTTCTTCAACATGTTGTACTTCGTGGGCTAAAACCGCAGCAAGTTCATTGGGTGAATCAACCAGTTTCAACAAGCCACTATTGACCACTATTATTCCACCCGGGATTGCAAAAGCATTCACCGCAGGATCTTTTGAAACAAACCATTGGTACTGATAGCGTGAACCTTCGGTAATTTTATTTCCAATAGTTGCAACGACTTTCACCGCTTCCCCGTTACTGAGAAAATTTTGTTTTGCATTAAGTGATTTGAGTACGGATTCACCTATATTTTTTTCTGTTTTCATGGACACTTGATTAACTGCCCAAGTTGTTACACGATCATACTGCCAGACTAACAATCCAAAGGCTAAAACGACTACGCAAAACGTATATAAAACACCTTTCCACACCCAACTTTGCGATTGAGTAGAATGCTTCCATTGCAGCAGACCGGGAATTATATTTTTCGGCAAAGCCGCGATGAGCTTTTTTTGTTCATCACTACCCATGGGTATAAGTGAACAGTCAACAGCTTGATGTTGCCAACTTAATTGCAATTGATTGTGTTCAAACCCAACCACGCTGGCATGTAACTCGGTTAACTTGATAGCATGTACATGTACTGCCAAAAGTGTACGTATGTGAAGTTCATCTTGCTCCACCACACAATACATGGCTTGTCCACCAATCGGAAGGTCGGGACCGTACAAGGTAATCTTAATTTCATTCATCGTAATAATTTCATTTGCTTGTGGAAACAAGGCCAGACCTCAGTTAATTTTTGAGCTTTATTATTCACCATTAAATATTGAGTAAATAACGAAAGCAATAATACCGAACAGGTATAACTTGCCCAGCAGCGACCCTTTCCCACGGCCCGTAATAGCTGCGTTCATCAGAACATTACTCAACCTGTTCAATGGTAATGATTGCATCCATACAACTCCCGGCCCGGATACTGTGGCATAAAACAACCCTTCCCCTCCAAACAAACCCGTTTTGAGTTTTCCCGCGTATTTGATGTCATAACGAACACTCGAAGACATGCCGACCAGGCAGCCGGTATCAACTTTAAATCTGTTGTTTGGACCCAACACCACCTGTTTTAAAGTGCCGGAAGCATGAATAAACACGATCCCATTTCCGCTAATTTTCTGCATGACAAATCCTTCACCACCAAAAAATCCCACGCGCAAGCGCTTTTGAAATGCCAGCTGAATTTTTTGCCCTCTTTCGCCTGCCAAATATGCCCCTTTTTGGCAAATAATAGCCCCCCCCTGCTCATCCAGATTGACGGGGATAATCTCCCCGGGGCCCGGTGCGGCAATCGCCAAGCCCTGAGGATGATTCGATTCGTTACTATAAATGCTACTGAACATGGATTCGCCTGTAAAAGAACGTTTTATCGCGTTGATGAAGCGACCCATTACGCCAAATCTGGAGTCGCTTCCATCGCCTAATATCGTATCGATAAGAATGCCATCATCAACAAACATCATTGCGCCCTGCTCTGCAATGACTTGCTGTCCTGGATTGAGCGTAAAGTGAATATACTGTAAATCGCTACCCTGTATTTTGTAATCAAACTGAGACATCAAAACCACCCCTTTTTAAACGTAATTATTATTGAAGATTATTATGTACTGCTGATGTCGATAAACTCATAGACTTGCTTTCATGACAAGAGCCATTTTGCCATTGACAACCATGATCTCACCGTAAATAAAATGCATAGGTCAAGTGAAATTTTCCCAAACCACCACTGTAGCAACTTGTATCAATATCCTACGGGCACCTCTAAAAAATCCAAATTTCGTCGTGATACCGCGTTACTCTGAAATATTAAACTCTTACATATCAAATATATGCTGCGACCTTAATATTTCCTCGCGCCTTGTCTCACTTAGAATTTTGAATTTTTAGAGGTGCCCTTAAGATAAAATAAAGCATCAATAAGTCAGATTATTTGATCTCAAGTGCAATTGGTACGGGATGATCCGGATAACGCTTTATGAATGCAGCCAATTCTTTCCTGGCCTCATCCAATTTACCCTCTTGCTTTAACCTTTTAATTCGTACCAGCCATTCATCCGGAGGCAGATTTTCATCAACAGTTACGGATTGCACCAGGTCACGTTTTAATTGCACCGGCTTCGGTGCTGTCATCATGACAGCAGGTGCTTGCCGTTCAAGCGAATCACTCACGCTGGCTGCAGCCTTGCCAGAGGATTTTTTCTCTTTTGAAAGCGCCATGCCGCTTGCGATCCCCGCACTCTCTCTCGACTCCGGCGGCATTGCTGCTCTTTCGCCAGCCCTGGCCGGAGCTGGAGAAGGAGAAGCAACTGGGGGAAACGCAACTACCGATGTAGTGCCTATATATTTATTTTCATCAGCTTCCGATTCTTTGGCTGCAGCAAACACCGGAGCATTTTTCCTGGCAGGCGCTCCTGTTTCGCCTGGCATTGTTGCCGGTTCGTCACGCGAAATTTCAAATTTTTCCCGGGCCTGTTTTTGCACTACTTTGCTTTGTTCTGACTCAGATGCAGACCGTTCTGCCATGTTGCCATCCATCAACGCGGCGATTTTTTCTTCCTTGTATTGCTGCGGCGATGCCGCGTCTTTCAACAAAGAGGGAAACTGCAAAGCTATCATCACCGCCAAAAACAGGGTCGCAACCATCGATAATGGAATAGCCCAGCGACGTTTTGGCTTTGCGCCAGGGCGAGCACCAACCGCCCGATGAGCTTCTGCCAAAATGGCGGCATCCAGGTGATCAGGCAACTCAATTTTGGGCAGGTCGGCGTACAACTGCGTCAGCCCTGATTTGCCCTGAAGATATTTTTCAAACTCACGATTCTGGCTCATACCAGACCTCCCAAACTTTCCCGCAATTTGGCAACCGCGTATCGCAATCGGCTCTTGGCTGTTTCCGGCGTTACGCTTGTTACCAGCGCGATTTCTTCCAGTGACAACCCCGCTTCTTCCCGCAACAAAAAAGCTTCGCGTTGCAGAGCAGGCAATGCATCGATTTGTTCGACCATTATTTCAATCAAACGTTTTCGTTCAAGCAATACTTCCGGTTGTGTCCCGGGGGCGGCAGGAATACTTTCCGCCAGACTGTCGGAATCTTCGTTTTCAGCATCCAGCGACAGCGCTAACTCAGGGCGTTGGCGGATGTAGTCAACAAGACGATTATGTGCAACCTGATACAGAAAGGTAGTGAATTTGGCACTGGGCTGATAGCGTTCACGGCTGCGGATGATATTGCTCCATACATCCTGAAACAACTCCTCAGCCACGCCCTTGTCTTTGCATTGCCTGAACAAATAACGGTATAGCCCGCCCTTGTGACGGTGATACAGGGCATCAAAAGCCCCTGCATCACCGTCACGATAGTGCTCCATCAATTGTTCGTCAGCCGCTTCATCGCGCATGGGGGGATTATAAGCCTGAAAACATGGGAGCGCCGACGTCCCCGTCGGCATTTTCAATCAAGTTGCCGACAAGGGCGTCGGCGCTCCCATATATCAATCCATCACGCCAACCGCAGGCCGTCTAGTAGAAATTGACTGCGCCAAATTAACCAATCTTAAAAATTCGCCACGATAGCCAAAGGCATCCGCACCCCGAGATTCAGCCGCCAGTTTTGCGATGTCGGCATAACTCATTACACCGGTATGCTTGCCGCCGCGCAACTGCTGGCCAAAGGCGGCCACCGCTGCGGCAAAACGAAACTCTGTCGAAGTTTGAGAGATGCTGGATTTAATATCCTGTCTATGCAAAGGCCACTCCGCCAATCTGGACACATCACCATCAGGCTCTTTGTAGCGCAGACGCAAAAAGGCCAACTCACTCGATGTGTCTTTGGCTAGCTCCTTCTCTTTGCCGTAGCGCAAGGGATCCACACTGCCGGCATTGCCTTTGAGTGTCAGTTCGTAGATCGCGGTGACAGTATGCCCGGCCCCCACTTCACCCGCATCCACCTTGTCATTGTTAAAGTCTTCGCGTTTCAACATGCGATTTTCGTAGCCCACCAGCCTGTACTCGCTCACCAGATTTGGGTTGAATTCAATCTGGATTTTCACATCTTTGGCGATGGTTGCCAGCGTCGATGTCATCTCGTTCACCAGCACTTTTTGGCCTTCATTCAGGGTGTCGATATACGAATAATTGCCATTGCCCGCATCCGCCAGTTGCTCCATCAGTTTTTCGTTGTAGTTGCCCACACCAAAGCCCAGTGTAGACAAGGACACGCCACCTTTACGCTTCTCTTCAGCCATATTTTTCAGCGCTTCAAAACTGGTGATGCCAACATTAAAATCGCCATCGGTTGCCAACAAAATACGGTTGATGCCACCCTTGATATAGCCCTGCTCTGCCAAGCTGTAGGCCAGGGTAATTCCCGCTGCACCCGCGGTGGAACCACCGGCCTGCAGATTATCCAGTGCTGCGATTATTTTTGCCTTGTGCGCGCCGGAAGTAGGCTCAAGCACCACCTGCGTACCTGAGGCATAGGTCACCAGCGCAACGCTATCCTGCGCACGCAACTGATTGACCAATAATTTTAGCGCCGACTTCAACAGGGGCAGACGCTCAGCCGAACTCATCGAACCCGATACATCCACCAGAAACACCAGATTCGACGGAGGTAAACTCGTCTTGGCAATATCCTGAGCCTTGATACCTATGTGCAGCAGATGGTGGTTGGAGTTCCACGGCGCAGGTGCCATTTCGGTATGCACGGCAAAGCGTGCATTGCTCTTGGGCAAGGCATAGGCGTAAGGGAAATAATTGATCATCTCCTCAACCCGCACTGCATCCGCAGGCGGCAACCGCCCCGCATTCAGCATGCGCCGCACGTTGGCATAAGCCCCGGTATCCACATCAATGCTGAAGGTGGATACCGGTGATTCGGCCACCTGCTTGACTGCATTTTCAACAATCGCGGCATACTGCTCGCGCTCTGGTAGCGCCTCCTGCAGATAAAGACGGGCTGACGGTGCTGCAACGGTGGCTGGGGAAGCACTATCCATCACGCCTATATTCTTACGTATCATTTCAGGCGCATTGGCTGCGACTCGCTCCTGGCTCTTGTTGTACGTTTCGCCAACACTGACAGACAGCTCATCTTTTTTCTGCAATTGCCCGCTCATTTTTCCCCTGGCACCAGTACTGGGTCCGCCCTCCACAAAAGCAGACTTGACTTCAGCCGCAGGAGATACCGCCAGTTGTTCACCAACATCGACAGAGCGCAAATTGGGTTGAGTCGTTACCTGATTTTGATCTTGCATGGCGCAAGCGGTCAGCAATAGCAAACAGGGAAGTAGTGTGTATCGGGATAATGTGTTCATCGCATCCTCGCAGTTTTTAAGCATTTAATTGGACAGCCTGGCGAAATTACCAGGCATGTCGGCTATAAACGCAGGAAGGAATGAAACAGGGTTAAACAGACCAAAAATATTTTGAAATCTTGACAATTCTAATATGAAGCAAAATGATGGAGGCCAGGGAAACGCCCGATACTTTGAGTGCATGCGCTGCGGTGATTCGTAAGCTCACGCCAATAGATGATATTGCTTTAATCTATCCGGCTCAGGACTTTCCAAATAACTCGTCAAGCGGATTCTTGCCCGCAGGGACGCTTGTAGTGCTGTTGTAAGACAAGTGCTTCGCCGTAAATTCTTCCTCGATATTGTCGCGATAATAGCTCCATGCTGCCCCGGAGCTGCTGAAACTACGCCAGATTTCCTCGCCAACTCCGCTGTATTGCAGCGTACTGCCATCGTCGAGCTGCACCTGCAACAAACGGGCACGTGCATCGTAGCCAATGGCGCGCAACCTGCCCGAATTAGTCTTCTTCATTTCCATGGTGTCATCCTGGCACTATTTTGGGTTTGGCCGCCTGTGTTGCTATAAGATCGAAAATCAATGGCGATCGCCTCCACAGATTCACTTTTTTCCCGAGTTTAGCGAACCTTGTTTCTGGCGTCGACCCGAAAATTCTAAATTCGACTTTACTGTAAATAACAACAAGATAAAGATATATTTATTTGACATGTATTTGCGCCACGTTAAAATGATGAACTAAAAGGTGATATCGCCATTTTTTTGAAGGAGATATGCATGAAGCACTGGAATACAAAATATCCCGAAAGATTTAATATGAATTCGGCAGAGGATTATAAAAAATGGCGTGATGAGAAACTGGCTGCCTATCCGAAAAATATCGGTGAACTGGTTGTCGAGCTGGGCGATATGACTGCGCCGACAGAGGCTGAAAAAAGCAAGATAAGGGAACGGGTGGAGTTGGCAAATATGTGTATTTACACGGCTGGCTCTGCCGAACTGAACATGGATTCTCTACTTGCTTTAGGCAAACAACTTGGGGTTTCTGATACGGATAAAGCCAGGCGTCACTCCAATTCTGATGAATTGACGAATTCCGGCATTTTGAACAGTGCCGTCCCCTTTACGACGAGGCATATCCACTGGCATACAGACGCTACATATTACGGTTCTGACAAAACAATCCAAGCCTTGTTTCTGCTGTGTAGCCGGCCGGCGGTTGAAGGCGGAAACAATAAGGTACTGGATAATGAAATTCTATATATCCTTATGCGTGACAAAGACCCAGATGCACTTAACATATTGATTAACAATGATTGTTTTAAATACAAAAATCCCAAGACCGGCGAAATTGCTGAAAATCTTGGTGGCAAGGTGTTCTGGCAGAATTCTGACGGAAATTTGTGCCACCGCTTCTCCTTCAGAAAAATGGACATGGCCTGGTCTGAGGATGCTGATGTTCAGGCTGGCAAAGCGGTGCTGGAATCCATTATTCAGGCCGAATCCGAGTACGTGATTGAAGGCAGACTGGAATCCGGCTTGGGGCTGATCTCTAATAATGTGCTGCACACAAGGGAAAAACTGATAGATAGTGACGATCCAGCTCAAAAAAGACTGCTTTTCAGAGCAAGATTTTACGACAGGGTTAATATCAAATAATTCGTTAGAAAACAAATATTTACATCAATACTCCTCCCCTGTTAGCGGTAGGTAGGGGGTTGGGGACAAGGAGCAATCAGGAATAAATCGATCTACCGCCCCCGTTTTTCCAGATCAGGCTATGTCAAGGGAATGTTAAAAGAGTGTCAACGCCATAGCAACCTGACGCGTTAATGCATCCATCGCGGCTATCACCGCATACGCAATGGAGAAGCAAATGGGCAGCCTGAGCAAGGAATCATTCGAGGAATTCCTGGAATCATTAAAGCAATCCGGTATTGATATTGTCAAAGAGAGCGAAGTACGCGAGCGTCTCGCCGAAGTGGGCCGCTGGCGCGATGCCTTCACCACCATAGCGAGCAACGGCAGCAGGATAGGTATCCTGTTCAAAAGCCGGGATGGCAATATTAACCAGGCAGAAATACACCGCACCTTCACCGAATTCCAGTTTCCGGAACAATCCGAGGCACTGTTTGCCGCCAGCCTTAAGGCAAATCTCTAAAAGGCAGTACGCAGGCAGGCAGAGATGAGCGCGTGAGCCGGCATGATGCAAGCTCAATGCGTCTGGCTAAGTTAGCTGCCAGCACATCAATATTTTATTCAATATAATCAAGTGGTTACAAAATCAACTTGCTTTCCAGCGCGCCAAGCGCCATGCCTGCTGCTGCTTCGCATCGAGAAAAGTCCATGCCACAATTCGGCTCTTCTTCTGTCCCTGCGCCATCTCAATTGTTCTGTTCTCAAGCGCACCTGCATATTTAATCGCACGATAAACCCCGGGCAGGCTGGCTGATTTCGAAATCAGCGTGGTAAACCACATGCAGCTGCCGCGAAACCGCGCACTCTCCTCAACCATGCGGCACACAAAAGCCTCCTCGCCACCCTCGCAACACAGCTCCATACTCTGCCCGCCGAAATTCAGCACTGGAATTTTTTTCTTGTTGGCCTCCACGCCCAGATTCTTCCATTTGCGCTGTGTGCCTGACCTCGCCTCGGCGAGAGACGCATGAAAAGGCGGGTTGCACATACTCAGGTCAAACACCTCACCCGGCTTAACCACCCCCTCGAAGATCGCCGCTGGCGACGCCTGCAAACGCAGTGTAATCACCCCGCTCAAACCGTTGGCATCCACTATGCGTTGCGCGCTGGCAATAGCAGCCGCATCGATATCCGTGCCGACAAACTGCCAGCCAAATTCCCGCTGGCCGATGAGCGGATAAATACAATTGGCGCCCGCACCGATGTCGAGCACCTTTATTGATTTGCCATGCGGAACCACACCACCGTTACCTTCTGCCAGCAGATCGGCCAGAAAATGCAGATGATCCGCCCTGCCCGGAATGGGCGGGCACAGATACTGCGCCGGAATATCCCATTGCTTGATGCCATACACCTCATTCAGCAACGCACGGTTCAAGGCTTTGACGGCAGCGGGGTTGGCAAAATTGACGGATTCATCGCCATGGGCATTCGGCGACACGAAGGCCGCAAGCTCTGGCGTGCCTGCGACGAGCTGCTTGAAATCGTAACGGCCGCGATGCGGATTGCGCGGGTGCATGGTGGATTTTTCGGCTGGTGCGGCACGGCCTTTCGCGGTGGGTACACCGCGCTGTTTATCATTCATGTTTTATGCCTATGTTCAACCAATTGACTGGCTGGCATTTATTATCAGTGTGCTCAGGGTATCGCTATCATTTGCCTTGCAGACTCCGGCAGAAATGTTAACGGGTGGGAGGGATCTACCGTCAGGCAGGATAATGTGAGTCTGGCAGACTGTTGCGCGTAACCGTTCTGCTGTAGCGCTAACATCAGAAAGCGGTAAATTTGCCAGCAGTATGGCAAATTTATTTCCGCCAAGGCTTGCGGCACAATCACCCGGGTGCAGGAATGTCAGTATTGTTTGGGCGATGGTGCGAAGTGTCTGTTCATTGCTCAATTCCCGCTCGCTAGCTGAAATATTTTTCGCTTCATCTACTTTTAGCATGATCAAACACAGAGGTCGATTGCCGACTGTAGCATGACGCAGCATACGATCAAATTTCTCCTGTATTCCGTAGTGACTATACAAGCCAGTCAGCTTGTCGATAATGGCCTTCTTGTCGAAAAACTTATCATGCTGCGACAAAGTATCGGCTATGGTTTCATTGCCCATGCGTATCCGTTGTACCAGTATATTGAGCATGTTGCGTGCCGATTCATTTGAGCCTTTGATCAGCATCCAGAAGGTGGAGTAGCCAATGGCTAATAATTGGCAATCGGTGTTTGCAATAACATATGCGGAAACACTGCTGTCCACCAACACCGACATTTCACCCACGCATTCACCGGGGTTAAGTATTGCCAATGGCTCATCCAGATTTGAAAGCGTTAAATGAACGCCCAGCTGTCCCGAGATAATAATATATACGTGTTCATTGGGAATACCCGGAGACAGAAGCCGCTCTCCCTGTTTGAGTGAGATCTGTATGGATTGCTTAAATACAGGGGCAAGTATTTTGTGCGGAATACCACAAAATAATGTTGAGTTATCAAGCAACTTTAGAATTGTTGGCACATCAATCACTTCATTTACCCCTGTATATCTAATCCCGGCCGATTTGCTTTTTGTTAACCATATTAGATCTGCCGCCTTACCTTGATGGCGATCGTGCCGACCCCCAGAAAAGCGACACCCATGAGAACAAGTGTGACGGGCCAGCCCAAAGAATTTGCGAAATGCTTTGCCGTGTAAAACCCGATAAAACCGAGCATGGCAATCACCGTGGTAAACAACAGTGCCCTGCTTTGCAGCACCACGCAAGCATAAAGCATCGCTGCGGTGACCGCGAGGAAACCGAGTTCAAAAGCGGTGTTATGCACAAGATCGAACAAACCACTGTAGGCCATGATAGCCCCGATGAAATAGCCGAGCGTAGTCAGCCCGGCATACCGCCCCGCCTGCTGCAGGCCATAGGCTGCGGACATCACACTCATGCCGATGAGCAGGCTTGCCCAGTTGGCGGCGGTGGCCATCGCAATGCGATCGAACAGGCCGCTGTTCATCCAGTAAATTCCGATCAGCAATGCCGGGGCGGCAAGCACACGGTAAGGCATGTCTTCAAGTGCGCTGCCCACCAGAAACAAGGAGGCGCCCAGCACGATGGCAACGTAAGCCAACGGCACACCGAGCAGATCAAGGCCCACTTGCATGAATCCGTACACAAACAGCAGCGCCGTGAAGGCCAGCACCGTGAGCCGGTATTTTCCGAACAGCGCACTCTGCTGCAAGACCATCACACCGGACACAAAAAGTACCGCGAGACGCCAGTTGTCGCCGCGCGGAAACACCTCGTGAATGAGCACGAACCAGCCGCCGGTCATTACGAATACCGAGGCAAGTGCCAGCGGCAGAATGAGCTTCGGGTATTTATTCTCATGCAGTGCAGAAAGCAGCACAATAAGCAAAATGTAGCCTACGCCCAGCGTCATTAAAACCCGCATCACACTGCCCATGCTCTGCCAGAACGTGCCGACATAAGTACTGATGCCCGCGAGAATGAAGATCGCGCCAAGATAAATAAACAGCGTCTTGGCGATATCACCCCTGCTGCGCCGGGCAGGCTCCGCTAATGAGGCAGCTGGCGCATGAAAGGCGGTATCGACTTCGGCGGGTGTGATGTCATAGTTGCGCATGAGCTGCGCGATACTTGCCAGCGCGCTGCTTTTATCCGTTACACCTGTTACGCCAAAGATACCGGCCAGCAGCGGCCAACCCCACCAGCCGCCACCTACCAGCAAGACGATAACAATGAGAAGCAGCAGCATACTCATGGTGCCACGACCCAGCCGATGAAGCGTGTGTAGTTGCTGTAATTCATATTACTGGCATTCGGCAGACGGATGCTGCGCCCCTTTTTTGTCAGCACCGCTTCATTGCGGTAACGCGAGGAATACATCATTCCGGTGAACATATCACCCGCATAACCACTGGGACCCGCGCTGAATTCATAACCATCCGGTGCAATGCTGGAAGAATCGATCGTCACCCCGGCCAAATCGGGAACATCGATAGGCGTAAGCTGTGCAAGCTCCTCGGGAGTGGGTTTTTGTCCGGGTGGGGTGAGGCCGGGTGGCAGCAAGATGGCAATCTCCTTCACCGCCCCGGTTTTGGGACTGTAACGCCACAGACGCGGCCTCTGGTAGCCCTGGGTATTGCCCTGGTAGACGACCTGAATCTTCTGCTGCACGACCGAGATCTGCACACCGTTGTTTGGGTTACTGTAGTAATCAGTAGCGTAAACCACGTCGTATTGCGGAGGATCTACCAGCAGGGTAGGAATCCCTGAAATCAGCAGAAATGCCACAACAAGTAACAGAGGCAAACCCAGGCCAAAAGCGATGGTGGGATTCTCGCGGAAAAAGGATTTCATACAGTGCCACTCCTTTGTGATGAAGCCTTGATGCAGTTAAAACAGCGGGCAGGAAGTACAACAATATGATGCCGATTATCACTGCCCGTTATACCTCGGTCAATGCAAAAATTCTGGGGCGAAACCCAAGGACTGGCCAGTCCCCCATTGATTTAAAATAAACACTGCCTGTTGATTAGCGTTTTGCGTAAAAGTGGTATGGCCATTTCTTGAACCCGTCGCCGTATTTCTCAAATACCTGCTTGAGGAAAGGATATTGCTCTTCCAGAAAGGTCGAATCCTGCTGCATTCCAGGAATATCCTCCAGCCAGTCATGCATGGTTTCCATCAGCTGGCCGATTTCAAACCATATCATTTGGATATCCACTGTGTGAGCCAACATTTCGACACAGACTTTTTCAAGACTTTCTGCCATGTGCTGAATTGCCGTGTGTTCTTCGCTATCGCCAGCCCACATCGAAGCCAGCGGCACGGGTTTGCCTATGCGGCTAATAAAATGTCCTGACGGTGCGGAGGCTGCCTCGCGCGTGCCATGAAAAATCTCTTTCCAGTGTTCTATATCATGCGCGTGCAGCGATGCATTGAAGGTTGCAAGCAACTGCATCGTTTTGTTGTGGCGTTTGTTTCCAAGTTTGAGGAATGGTGCAAACAGTGCCAGAAGCACGCCGACGATGATAAAGGCAAACGGAAGCCATTCCCTGAAATTGCTAAGCGATATATTCATAAGCAAAATTTTATACCTGAAATTGATTTAAGGAGCTGACTGGCGAATCTGATTAGAAGAGCATTTGTGCTCACAATTTGTCATCCGGTTTTTTGATATTAATCAATAGGGGCACAATAATCAATGGCTCACCACAAAGCAAAATAAAGTGAATCAATGACAGGATCAAGCGAATCTGGGGTGACCCGTATTTCACAGACTTACCTGATTTCAGATTATTAAACCCAGAATTTCCATTAGCCCTCGTAGCGAGGGTGATCAAGAGGTTGAAGATGTGGGAGAAAAACAAAAAAATGTGCGGAAGGCGTAGTCACTCTACGTTGACAAACATTTTTTTGTTTTTGTCTCGCAGATTCAGCCTATTGAGCAGCCGCAGTAGAGGGCTAATGGAAAATCTGGGTTAAACTTTCCATAATAGGAATGAGTGCAATATCTAGGTCGTTTGGCATATATGTTTTTAGTCAGAAATGATATAGATTCTATGAGCCTCAAAACATTGAACTGATTCGGTCTCGATTGTGCCACCGTTCCACCATTAGTTGTTGCACTTCGAACCTGAATCCACATATTTAAAATTCGCAAGAGCACTTTACCCATAACTTTGCGCATGAAATTTAATATCTTGCAGCCCCACTCCCTCAAGACCAGAGTGACATTGTTCACGCTCGGCATCTTTGTTTCCAGCATTTGGGCACTCTCATTTTACGCGAGTGAAATGCTGCGCAAAGATATGCAACGGCTGCTGGGTGAACAACAGTTTTCGACCGTTTCCATTTTGGCAGCAGAAGTTAATAAACAGCTGGACGACCGGTTTTTAGCGCTGCAAACAGTTGCCGGTAGTATTACCCCTGCCATGATGGGTAATCCGGCCAGCCTGCCGAGACTACTGGAAGCACGCCCGCTTCTGCAAAGCCTGTTCAATGCAGACATCTTTATCACGCAACTTGATGGCACTGCGGTCGCCAATATTCCGCTCTCAACAAAGCGAATCGGTAGCAATTTCATGGATCACGATGTAATAGCGGCAGCACTCAGGGAAGGCAAATCGACGGTTGGTCGGCCAATACTGAGCAATAAACTGAAGGCTCCGCTTATCTACATGGCAGTGCCCATACTCAATGCCCAAGGCAAAGTGATAGGCGCTATCGCAGGGGTGACTAACCTGGAGCAGCAAAATTTTCTGGCACAGATTACGGCAAGCCGCTACGGTCAAAGCGGCGGTTATATTCTTGTTGCACGCGCGCACCGGCTTGTTATTACCGCCGCCGACAAGAGCCGCATTATGCAACCTCTTCCCGCGCCTGGTATCAACCCGGCGATTGACCGTTTTATAAATGGATACGAAGGCTATGCCATATATGCCAATCAATTTGGCGTTGAAGTACTGACTTCCTCCAAGCTCATTCCTGCGGCAGACTGGGGCTTGGGTGCCTCTCTACCCACTGCAGAAGCCTTTGCTCCGATTCGCGACATGCAACAGCGGATGTTGTTCGCAACAATCTTCCTTACCCTGCTGGCGGGCGGTTTGACCTGGTGGATGTTGCGGCGCCAGCTGCTGCCGATGCTGGATACCGCCAGGATCCTCGCCAGCCTGGCGGAGTCAAGCGGTCCGATACAATCCCTGCCGATCACCCGGCACGACGAGATCGGCGAAATGATTGGCGGCTTCAACCGCCTGCTCGACAGTCTGGCGCAACGCGATGTTGCCCTGCAACAACACAATGAAATTCTGCGAAATATTTTGGAGACTTCGCTGGATGGTTTCTGGCGCGTTGACAATCAGGGTCGCCTGATTGAGGTCAATCCGACCTACTGCCAGCAATCCGGCTACAGCCGCGAAGAACTGCTTGTTATGGCGATCCCCGACATTGAAGCCAATGAGAGCGCCGTCGAGACTGCAAGGCACATTCGCAAAATCATCGAGACGGGCCGTCACCAGTTCGAATCCAGACACCGGCGCAAGGACGGATCGATCTGGGATGTTGAGGTAAGCGCCACCTATCTGAATGTTGCGGGTGGCCTGATTTGCGCCTTTTTGCGCGACATCACCGCTCGCAAGCAAGCCGAATCCGATTTGCGCATTGCTGCTGCGGCCTTTGATTCGCATGAGGGCATGATGGTCACCGATGCCAATTCCGTGATCCTGAGAGTAAATCAAGCACTCACTGAAATTACCGGCTACAGCGCCGTTGAACTTGTGGGCAAGACACCGCGCATTCTCCAGTCCGGTCGTCACGATCAGGAGTTCTATCGTGCCATGTGGAAAACCATCCGTAGCACCGGTGGATGGCAAGGTGAAATCTGGGATCAGCGCAAGAACGGCGAGATGTACCCCAAGTGGCTGACCATCTCGGTGGTCAAGGATGAGCAGGGCGTTGTGACCCATTACGTCAGCGCACAGTTCGACATTACCGAGCGTAAAAATGCGGAAGACAGGATCAACGCACTCGCCTTCTTCGATGCGCTGACAGGGCTACCCAATCGCTTCAGTCTGCACGAACGACTAAAACAAGCACTCGGTTTGGCCGAACGCAACGGGAAACAGTTGGCCGTCATGCTGATCGATCTGGATAACTTCAAGATCATCAACGACACCCTGGGGCATTCGGCCGGCGATCAGTTGTTGATTCAGGTAGCGCAACGACTCTCGGACTCCGCCCGTCAAAGTGATCTTGTGGCGCGCTTGGGCGGTGATGAATTCGTCATCATCCTGCCAGACATTGATTCCCCCACGGACGCTGCCAATGTTGCGGAAAAGATTCTGACTATGCTATCCGCTGCCTACCCGATCGACGGACATGAGCTCCGCACATCGCCGAGTATTGGTATCTGTCTCTATCCCGATGACGCAACGCGGAGCGAGGAGCTGATCAAGAAAGCAGACGTGGCGATGTATCACGCCAAGTCCAATGGCAAGAATAACTACCAATTCTTCAGGGACGAGATACAAGCCGCGACCCTCAAGCGTATTGCCCTTGAGGCCGAACTGCGCAAGGCGCTGGAGCAACAGCAGCTCGCCCTTTACTATCAACCCCAGCTGGATTTGCGTACCGGCCACTTGTCCGGTGTAGAAGCGCTGGTACGCTGGCAACATCCCGAACGTGGACTGGTTCCACCCATTGACTTTATCCCCATCGCGGAGGAAACTGGTTTGATTATTCCTCTGGGTGACTGGGTGCTGAAACAGGCCTGTCAACAAATGGCAACGTGGCACGCCAACGGACTGGATCACCTAAAAATATCGGTGAATCTTGCGGCCAGCCAGTTTGCAGATCAACGATTGCCGGCACGCATTGCCGAGATTCTGGCACAGACCGGCCTGCCGGCTAGCAGCCTTGATCTCGAGGTAACGGAATCGATGACCATGAAGTCGCCAGAAGAGACGGCAACCATGATGCGGGTGCTGACCGGGCAGGGCTTGAGTTTGTCGATAGACGACTTCGGTACGGGCTATTCCTCACTGAGTTATTTGAAGACATTCCCCATCAGCACCCTGAAAATCGACCGCTCCTTCGTCAAGGACATCGAGACCGATCAGAATGACGCGGATATTTGTAGCGTGACGGTGCTGCTTGCCCACAAACTCGGCCTTGACGTGGTGGCCGAAGGCGTAGAAACAGAAGCCCAGCTCAGGTATTTGCATTCGGTCGGCTGCGAGAAGATTCAGGGCTATCTCATTAGCAAGCCGCTGCCGGCAGACAAAGCTGAAGAGTTCATCCGCAACAACCCGATCATAGAAAGGACTTGGCACGATTGATCTGCGGAATTAATGTCAACTTCCGTAATCCGGGCAACACGCTGTTCTGATCACACAGATTTTTCGTCTGCTATTCAAACCGGCTAGTAAAAAACCAAGCTCACTCAATTCCAGACAAGACTAAATTTCAATGGAAAAATTCTTAAATCCCCGCAATACAATTATCGTTGTAGGAGTATTGACGCTTTGGCGCTTGTATTTATCGGCAGGTTTGCAGCTTCATCCGGATGAGGCGTATTACTGGCTGTGGTCGCGGCATCTTGACATTGCCTATTATGATCATTCGCCACTGGTGGCTTATTTTATTTGGATGACTACCCTGTTTTCAGAAACTGAATTATGGGTAAGGCTTTCAGGAACGATCGTTACACTCATCACAAGTGTTTTGATGTGGCAGCTTGCCATACAGCTTTTCCGAAATAGTGTGGTCGCCGCTGGCAGCGTGATGCTGTTTAATGTTTACCCGCTGACGATGCTGGGGCTGATTGTTATTACCCCGGATATTCCTCTGTTTCTATTCTGGTCATTAAGTGTTTATCTCTTTTGGCAGATCATGCGCAGTAATAAAACCTGGTTATGGTATGCGCTCGGAGTTTCGTTCGGTCTGGCTCTCCTTTCAAAATATACGGCCATTCTGCTGCTTCCCTGTTTTTTCCTTTATCTGGCTTTAACCGAGGATCGTCGCTGGTTGAAAACCTTCTATCCATATGTATCACTGCTCATTGGATTGCTTTGCTTTCTGCCAGTTGTGTTCTGGAATAACGCTCACGACTGGGTATCTTTTAAATTTCAGTTGGGCCACGGTCTTAGCGGCCAAGATTACTCATTCGGCAGGGTGGCGGAATATATCGGCGGACAGATTTTCCTCACCGGGCCCATTGTCTGGCTCCTCGGAATATATTCGGCTTTCGCCTGGTTTTTCCGCAAGGATAAAGCGCAGTTATTTTTAATCCTGACGGCCATTCCTGTCATTATGTTTTTTGGGCTGACTTCCTTGCGGAAAGTAGCTTCACCGAATTGGCCGGTATTCGCGTACTTCACTTTTAGCATTCTGCTCACAAAATATTTTCTTGATAGCTCTTCATTAATACGGCGTTCACTATGGTACTGCGCATTATTTGTAAGTCTGTTGCTGTCATCCATCTTTACGCTTCATGCCAAGTTTAGCGTGATACCGCTTGCGAAGTTCTCAAAAGAACTGGCTGTCGCCGATGCAACCAACCAGTTTTACGGTTGGAGAGAACTCGGAGCCGAATTGAAGAAATACCCCGACATGGAATTTGCCGTTACACCTTCTCACCAGTTGGCTGCCGAACTCATTTATTACACAAATGAAAATTTGCTTGTTCAAACTGATAAAAAGGCAACCAGAACAAGCCAGTTTAATTTGTGGCCGGAGCTCAAGGAATTTGAAGGGAAAAATGGATTTTATGTTTGGGAAGAAGGCGGCTCAGTCGGCCTCTACACGGACTATTTCACATCAGCCACAGTGAGCGATAAATTGACTATCTCCCGTGGAGGAGTACCGGTGCGAAGTTACAGAATTATTGCCGGGAAAAATAGGCATCCTCTTCCTTCTCCTGGCGACTAAAAAATCAGCGTTGCCGGTCTTTCAGCATCCATAAAGAAGGGCCACCTGAATGCTTGTTCTACTATTACAAGTGTCCGTGAAATACAGGTTACCTCAACCAGACCCCATGGATTCACGTTGATTCCATTGATTCTTTTCCGCCACGTAAAAACAATATTTGTATATTCCTAACCCATAACTCCAATATGGATTAGGCCATGGCCTAGGCCAT
>Ga0105091_10000143_pt1 | contig 25917 bp, 26 predicted proteins | sample PPLLak1March2015_FD_87022 | JGI IMG/M metagenome (GOLD analysis project Ga0105091, IMG submission 87022) | Freshwater sediment microbial communities from Prairie Pothole Lake near Jamestown, North Dakota, USA - PPLs Lake P7 Core (1) Depth... | ecosystem: Environmental > Aquatic > Freshwater >... | reverse complement strand
CTAATGTCCATCACAAACTAGATGGTACCTTTTGCTGCAAGTCATATTGGAAGACTCAATAGTAGGCCGCATCATTTGAGGGAGAACTAATGAAGAAGGGAGTTAAAGAATTCTTCCAAAAATACAGAGATACCCTCTTACTAAATAAGTCTATTGCTGTCAGTGGGCTCATATCATTTGCGATAGGAATGTGTTTTACTGAACTTTATGCAAATTATGCTGGTCCTGAAAGTAGTATTGAAAATTCGATTTATACACTTGTCATAGGTTATGCTTCTTACCTTCCGATATTTGCATACCTTTTCTATAGAGATAATAAGGATCGCTATGTCGATCCCAATAATGGAAATAGGAATACAAACAAGTTATTACTAGACATAAAGAAATTGTTTACAGCATTCTCGGCTTCTGAATGTGTATTTATCGTTACCAAAACTTATATCCATTTCCATCAATTAGAATTAGGATATTTAGAGGCATATCAAGCGTATTTCGTCGCAGAACTGGTAGCTTGGACTTTCTATTTTGTTTCAATGAACACGATCCTAAAGGCTGTAAAAATGTACGGAATATATGAGAATTCACGAAAGCTATGCGACGCCAATTAATATATCCAAAACTGCAATTAGTGTACTTACTCTCATGAAACGGAAAGGGCTTTACATTCCCCCGAACTTTTTCAATAAATCAGACGATCGGGGAAACTTGCTTTGTAGAGTCGCTGAATGTAATAAGCAACCAAAACTCCCATTCAGGTACTTTTGCAGCAGGTCCCATGCAAAAGAATTTGCCAAATGGCACTTTCTGCATTGTACATGGATCGGCGTGAGATTAGCTATTTTCAAGAGAGACTCGTATGCATGCCAAAAGTGTGGTAAATCTTGGAACAAGGAACAAATAATTAAATTGACTAGGCGCAATATGCGATTCTTGAATTTTGCAGATGTATTGGATGTAAAGGGAACCGATTTAGAATGTGATCATATCCAACCAGTGGTGCAGCTTGTTGAGCGTTTCCGTAGGGTATCTAAAATTCGTAATGCCAGTCCAACCAACTCATCGAACAATTTGCCGTCTACTAGGGAACGATTGCTCTCCTACGATAACCTCCGAACACTTTGTTCAAAATGTCATAGCAATATAACTATCAATTTTACAATGACTAGACACTATGAGAGTAAGTTGCGATCATCTGCAGAAACAGCTAATGCTATGATCAAGTATTACGCGATCGAAAAGGACAATAAGACGGGTCCAAAATTAAAATAGTTCAATGCGGAATTACCGCTGCTAAAATACTAAAAGAACACTAAGCAGGAATGGTTATCTCCTTGACTTGACAACTCGTTCTGAATATCTTCACTTGCTTGAGTCACCATGGCAATGATTTCTCCAGGATCTTGAATAGTAGCATCATTTGTCGACGTTGACGCTACTGCAACTCCAGTCGTACCTATTGATGTCAACAATAGTCCTATTGCCTCCAGCAAGAAGAAAAATATCCAACTTGTTCCTTCTAATTTTCGTGAAGTTCTCGTTCTCAGGATCAATTATGGTCCAATAATGTTTGAATTTGAAGTATAAACACTTGATAAAGAAAAACAAGAGTCAAAATAAAGTGAAATTTCGGATACAGGAATTTGCCAAATATCTATGTGGAGCCTGAAAATTGCCCTCTAGATGAATGTCGTAACTCTAGGTCTTTGCCTAAAGTGTCCCTTAAAGCCAATTCCAAATAAGGAAAGCGAAACTGATAACCCGATTCAATTAATCGCGAAGGCATAACGCGAGTGCTAGACAGCAACAACGCATCGGTAAGCTCTTGACCTACTATCACTCTTAAGAGAAATTTAGGAACGGCAAGGAATGTTGCTCGTGACAAGATCTTTCCCAAGGAATCTGTAAATTCGGTGTTCGTGACAGGATTAGGAGAAACGGCGTTTACCGGTCCGCTAAAGGTCTCATCTGCAATCATTGATAATATAATGGTGATTAGATCCTCCAATGCAATCCAACTAACATACTGATTCCCTTTACCTATCCGCCCACCTAAACCTAACTTAAAAACAGGCAGTATCTTCGCAAGAAGGCCTCCTGATGAGGATAACACTATCCCAAGTCGTAGATTGACGACGCGAATTCCAGCCTCTTTCGCAATATGAGTTGCGTATTCCCATTCTCTACACAAATCCGACAAGAAGTCAATAGATGGAACCTTGCTCGGAACAGATGATGCTCTAGTACCTGCTTGACTATCTTCTGATAATATCTCATCACCTCTATTCCCATAGAATGCGATAGCGGACACAGATACCAATACCGAAGGCGGTTTATCGAGAGAGGCTAGTCGCTCACATAAAGCGGTGGTAGCATTTATTCTACTTTCTGATAACTTTTTTTTCTTTTCCTTTGTCCACTTTCCAAATATGTTTTCTCCGGCAAGGTTAACTACAGCATCTACATGATTGTCGTTTATAGGATCTAAATTGAAATGACTCGGAGTTTGACCTTGATTTGTACGCAAAGAGGGAGCAACAAGCCGATTCCTGGAAAGAGGAACTACTCTATGGCCACCGGTCGTGAGGAAAGGCATTAGTGCGCTTCCCACAAAACCACCCGAACCAGTAATTGCAATAGTTAGAGGTCTCTCACTTTTTCTTATTCTATTTATGACGGAATGCGTACGAAGGTCCTGACTAATAGTCCGATGACGATATTCAAAGATCTTCCTTAGGTTCTTATCCACAAATCGGTGGGCTGCTAATCTACCTATTCGACCCGCGGGAAGTGAATATTCTATGCGATCCTCTAATATACAAGATGTACCGAATCGCTCAAACAAGTGTAAATGAACAAATGATGGAAAAAACCCTTTTATCTGGATATCTTTGAATTGTTTTTCCGGGATATATTCAGCGTGTCTAACTGCCCATTTCATAGAGAGAGGCCCAATTTTTGTTCGAAGCTTTACAACACCATTATTTTGAATGGTGCCGCTACGCCCGATTACCTTAAATTGTTCCCATGGCGGTTTTAGACGTTCGAATGCGCCTTCTTTTATGTGCCAGGCAAATATCTTCTCTAAAGGTTGATCAATTCTGCTTGAGTGTACAAAGGTTTCCACCCGATAGCTATATTCTTATCCTACATAAATTGATAGGATTCATGACTTGTTGATCACTCGATGGGAACGATAGGTCAAAATTGTTAATCTCATAAGAATTGAAAACCTCGGGTCTTAAGAGAGAACATAGCTATGTGTGAGCGCATTGACGATGAACAGCATGAGGAATTGACTACTGTGAATTTCTTAACGGCTTCAACAAAATTTAACCTCTTAGTACTACTGCTAGAACTGCCCAAATGAAATCTCCTCACGATGAATCGATTCACCATTCAGGCATATCTGTTCATTCTTGTTGTATTTTGTATACCATCTGTAAACAAAATAAGCAATGGCAATAATTACCACTGCGATTATCAGAGGACTGAGAAGGTAAATGACAATGGCTGCGACTATGATGAGAACTGCTATTATTACTATATCTGATATCTTTAGGTTGCTCATTCAGATCTATTTCACATCACCATCACTTAAGCTGTACGTGTACTATGTATGGCACTGAAGTTAATTAATTGCAATAGATGTTATTTGAAGACCAGAATAGTGAGGTTCAGAACCCATCTTGGATAGCAAATGAGACAAGAATAACTATGGGTATTGAAAAAAATACGATCAAGATTGCAAATCCAATCTACTCAATAGTTATGGCATTAAATCTCATTTTCTTTAAGACTTAATTATCACAGCTTAGTTTTGGTAGACAATTGAATCAAGTTGTCGACAAAAGGAATTAGTAACAAACCATCCAGTGTAATTAACAAAAAATGGAGCTGTATCATATGTGGAAAGAACATGGAGAGCGAGTACATTCTTAATTTTCATCTCTTGTTGGAACACAGCGAATCAAGGCGATCTCCGGTAGGAGTGGCTTGACTAAGGAAGCATATCGAACTAAAAAAATTTGTTTGCCGCATATTTAGAACCATAAAGTTGTCAACATTTATTATAATGAGGATGAGTTTGATGCTGCCACCAATAGTCATGACCCTAGTAATTCTGAACCCATTGTAGCATTCACGTGACAACGGCATCGACAACGCTCCTATCTTGGATCTGGATCAGACCATGACATTGTTATAGATGGACTAGAGGTTAAGATAGGTCATACAGAAACTGTTTATTTAAATGGTACTGTTAGCGTTGAGAGCATGAGCGCAAGTGATATTGATGCAAGTACGGCCCATTCATAACGGGTGCCATTACTGATTTCAGACAATTTGATAGCAGTGGGCAATAATCCATTTGGACAAGACAGAAGAGCCTTGAGAATATAGTTATTTTGAAGATATTTCGAAATTACTAACCCAACACTTTAGCCTGACTCATTTCAATCAGGCTATATATACTATATAGAATAACCTTTAATGCGTTTACCTGTCCTAGTAATGGAAGATAGAATGGTTAATGCGAAATCCAGGATCCCTGACTTATTGCGAGTTTCTGTCCCCGTCTTTGCTGTTGCTATCTTTGCATTATTTGAATCTTCACCGTCATTCTCTCAAACCCAAGCTGATAATGAAGTGGCAAATACTTCATCGAAGAATATAAGTAATGTCGAGATGAAGAAGGAGGGTAAATCTGTTACCTACTATGACAATGTCTCAGGTTACCTAGCAACTCCTCAAAGCAATATTTCTACATCAGACAAGGTACTCCCTGCAGTAGTGATGATTCATGAATGGTGGGGGTTGAATGACAATATGAAAGAAATGGCCGATCAATTAGCAAATGAGGGTTATGTAGTATTGGTAGCCGATCTGTTCAATGGCACTGTTGCAGCAAATCCTGAGGAAGCTGGAGAGTTAGCAGGCAAAGTGAGAGATAATCCTTCTAATGCTATCGCGAATCTGCAATCTGCGGTCAGATACCTGGCCTCATTGGAAAACGTGAACTCATCACGGATCGCATCCCTTGGGTGGTGTTTCGGGGGAGGGCAATCGCTTCAATTAGCATTGAATACTGAACCAGGCTTTCCATTGGCTGCAACCGCATTATACTATGGTAATTTAGTTACTGACCAAGAGGAGCTCTCGAAGATAAAGTGGCCCGTTCTTGGAATATTCGGCAATCAGGACCAATCGATTCCTGTGGATCAGGTGAGACTGTTTGAAGAAACTCTAAATGCAACTTCAGTACCAAACGAGATTTATGTATATGATGGAGTTGGTCATGCATTTGCAAATCCTTCTAATGACAACTATGCACCACAGGAAACTTCTGACGCGTGGGAAAAAACTTTGGCGTTCCTCAAAAAGAATGTTTGACCTGTAGAGTAACTAGTGAATATATTAAGTAAATTATAGAAGGGCCAAAAAAAGCATAATATAAAAGATACTGCATTTCTAAACAAGTGGTATCTGGCTGGTTTCTACAATAACCAATTAATTTCCTATCACTATCAAGTTAAGGAGAACTGTATTAATTTTTTTCGATATCTCAAAACCCCAATTAGCCCATATTTGAGAGCTAAATCCTTATGCGCAAGGAATAATATACCTAATTCTATTCTTAGGTGGGAAAGAAAATATCCAATTATTATAAATTAATGCTAGATACTTAAGAATTCTGCCTCTATACTACCGTTGAATTTTTAGTTACTAAGGAATTTCTGAAATATATTATAAGCATGTTCTGCGTATTAACATTGGGTAAGGAAAAAGAGGTGAAATGGATAACCAATGGCATGCAAAGGTATCTGTATTAGGCATAAAGCTCAGAAACCAGTAGGCTCAGGAAGGTATGCTGCTGGTCAGAAGCGTTGTCAAGTCTGTGAAATCTTTCTCAACTGGATAGGTCTCTGGTGCCCATGCTGTGGATACAGGCTCAGAGGAACACCAAGAAATTTCAAGTACAAGAATAGGTTGCGAGAGCAAAAAATGATGAAAGATCTTAAGAAAGATACACACCAAGTACTGGTGCGTATCAACAATTCGTAGTATTTATCGAATTCCAAGAATAATCATATCCAATCCTATATCTATTTGTAAATGCTTGAAAGAAACTGAGAAGTACACATCTTATTTTTGTTTTGCCTCATATGTGTTATTTTGCTTTATATGTATTAATATCCGAAATATCTCTCATCACATATGGCTGCACATTTGAGAGTGTGTGACGAAAAGACATTGAAGGATGGTGATATAATGGGTTTTGACTACGAAGTTAATGTTGACAACAGCACACGCAAAGCCAATAGGCGTCTATTAATAGCCAAGGTTGGAGGCAAAATTTATGCAACAGATGGAATATGTACTCATCAGTATGCAGATTTATCTATGGGGATTCTAAATGAAGGTGAAAAAACAGTAACGTGCCCCCTTCATTTATCTGCTTTTAATTTAGAAAAAGGGATCCCTCTGAATCCACCTGCTGAAGAGCCGTTAAAAACTTATGAAGTCTTTATCAAACCGGAAGACGGCGGAGTCTATGTATCATTACCTGATTAGGGATCGAATGCTTCCACAAAGGAGTTTACCTACGTAGACCGCTTTTTTTGCTTGCTGAAAATGTCAGTTTATTCATTGATGCATGCATTTTGAATATTTTCAACAAGGTATTAAAGTATCTATGGTGATACACCGTAGCACGAAGAAATCAAAGGGAAAGCATAGGATTAGAGCTAGACAGAGACCAGTAAATGAAATTAATGAGGATGATATTAATTTTTTTGTTCACAGTTTAGAAGAAAAATTAGAATCTGGAGTGTATCCTAAGCTAAGGGAATTAGAGAAAATGCTTAAACCTCGTCTCTCTTCCCAAAAAATAATTGCTGTGTTGGGTTACCTGCAAAGATCGAGGATGATAGAGGTGGATCTTGATGGAAACATAATATGGATAAGGCGTGATACTTCTGCAAGTGCTGAAAGTGGCACTTTGTTTGATTCTGCTGTCATGAGTGAGGACTTTAGGAAGCTGCTGCAGAATCACAATCACACGCAACAACACGCCGATTAGCATCTACTAATTTGATTTGGAGCGTTCAAGAATTATCGGACAACACATTCTTATATCAAGTTCCAGCATTGTTAAAGAATACCAAATACTGAATATAGGAACTAGGAATGACAATGTTAAATTTCCAAAGTATTATGCCATTTGTTGCACAATTCTTCATTCAGCCCGTTAAAGTAGACGATGGCGTTATGAATTTAGCTTCGATATATTGATCCATTTCATAACGACCTCAAACGCGTTAGCTCTTAGTTGGCTAATGGTAAGCCTATTGTTGGAGATGACTTCATCGGCTAACGCAATGACTTCGCTTATTCCCACGTCTAATTCTCGTCTCTCCCGCTCCATAAAATCGCTCTGAGCTAAAGGTGCGTCCGTTCTTCCCCTCTCCATTAGATGGACAAACCGAACATTCGATGATGCATGAATTGCCAGAAGTCGCACTTGGCCAACCCGATTAAGAACAGTTACCTCAGCAATGCTCCTTATGCCGTCAACAACTAAAACGGCATTATCTCCATTTCGTTTCATCATTAACATTGAGTCAATTTTCTTTACAACTAATTCCGCAACGGCCCCCGGACCAAACTGTTCGCGCAACTGGACCATCAATTTCCCTAGATTTGTATCATTGAGCTCGAGTTTAAGCCGCATGGCCTCTTCTCTAATTACGTCACCCATCGTTATAACAAGGAACCCCTTCTCCTTCAGCGAGCTTGCAACCGTAGACTTTCCTGCACCTGGCATTCCGGTCAGACAAATAATGACTAGCCTCTTTGCAGTCAAATCACCTGCATCTTTTTCTACCAAGTCTCTTTCCACTACTTCCGTAGCTTACGAACCACTGGGTGATAATAAGATACTTCTTGATTGCATTTCGGAATAGTTCTCTAAGTTTTCGAGAAGATGCATTTACTTTCAGATGATGGCATTGAAACAAATGAATTACCTCTAGGTCTGATGGTGAATTGATTTACTAACTATCTTATCAAATTTATAACCTTGATTGTGAAAATTATCTTTTGTGGTCTCGATCAAAAGGATTCTTAAGAAGATGGAAGCAGCACTGTACACTACTAGACCACCAAGAATTACAGCTCTCGAATCTCTACGAAGTGAAGAAGGAAGCGATCCATTCAAGATATTGATTGGAACCATATTGTCAGCTCGCACAAGAGACGAAAGTACGACTAAAATTGTGCATAATCTGTTTTTGCGTTTTAAGAACAGCAAGGAATTGGCTAATGCCAACTTGGAAGAAATAAAGGAGATAATCAGAAGCATAGGATTTTACAATGTTAAGGCAGAACGAATACAAGATGTTTCAAGAATAATAACCCAGGAGTATAAGGGAAAAGTTCCAGAATCAATAGAAAAACTCTTGCAGTTACCTGGAGTAGGACGCAAAACAGCTAATTGTGTATTGGTCTACGGCTTTGACAAACCTGCCATACCTGTCGATGTACATGTTCATAGAATATCAAATCGACTTGGCATCGTCAATACCAAAACCCCTGAAATGACAGAGATTGAATTAGCTAATGCAACAAGCAGGAGAAATTGGACGAGAATCAACAATACCTTTGTCATGTATGGACAGAACATTTGTTTACCAAGGAACCCTCGGTGCAATTTGTGTCAGCTCAAGAATGATTGTAATTATTACCGGGAAAAAGATTCCGGAGGTTAGGATCGGCCATGCTAATGATTCTCATTAGGAGAACGGGCATCATGAAAACTAGACAATTAAGATTTGAGATATAGAGCTTTTGCCTTAAGCCAACGATTATCATGTTGGAAATTAGTAAAAATCAGCATTTATTGAACTGCATTCTTGTGATTTACAAAAAGCATTCTTACGGCAGTTGCAGTAACTGACTACAGAACCTCATAAATCCAGGCGTAACGCCCTGAATTATTATCATGTTGACCTCCCATTTTTTATTTTAGTTGTTGGTGTTTGTTATTTTATAACCCATGTTTGAATCAATTCAATTAGCTTATTTTTGATCAAGAATTAAGGCGGATTAGATCTCTTCTTGAATACCACCAGGACCACAACCAAACCTCCAACGCCTACAAGCATGGCAAATGGGAGATAATAGACTGGAGACTCTGAAGGGTCGCCAAAAACTAAATCAAATGCAATGGTCCCCGCATATGTATTTAGTGGAGAATTTAAGCTATCCTTACCATAAATTGTTATGTAACTTGGGTTAAATCCATCAAGGGATAGTCTATCTGTTACTATCCTTTGACCATTATTCACTGATAATCCTTGATTATTTCCATGTCCCACAACTATTGACTCATCTTTACTCCAACCGCCAGTGTCTCGCTCATACACTTTGATATATCCGGATTCTTCCGTGTTTACTGCGGTCCAAAATTTGTCGGAGGTACCACCAAACATGGCAATCTCAACAAACTTCTCACTTGGGCTTGCTTCATGCAATCTAATGATTGTCTTTGCATCATCCCTTTGTGCATAAGACATGTTATTCTGGATTGTCATCATCCAATTTTCTCCGATTGGGGCTTTAAGAGTGTAATTTGCCGGATTTCGCCGATCTGCATTAGACACATTGAATGCATAAATAAACTGTTCATTACTTTTTGTCTCTGTGGTCTTTATTGGTTGAATATTTTGTAAGCGTTCCTGACTCTGTCCAATCGCAGAACCGAACTGTATAAGAAAACCAAATAATAACAAGAATAGAAATACTCTTAAGGCCATTTTGTTCCTGATACACTTATCCACGGCAATATTAACCGTTATGGAATATTTGCCTTTATCCTAAGCACACATTTTTCAAACAATGAGGCGGATGTATACTCTTCACTTAGAAATCTCGACTTTGAAGTGGAAGGATTAGAAATTGATAGCGTTGAGCAGCACAGAATTTGATATGATACCGTTTACCTCGACCTATCTTTGGGAACATTAGTATTGTTTAAGATAGGCAGGATGTTGATTACTGTCTGAACGAATCATCTTCATCTTAATATCTATCAGAATAATCTCGATTCAAATTTTCAGAGATACTATGCTGGATTTCAAAGGAAAATCAAGCTAGCAATATATGGCAGAAACCCATTATCCTCTGAAAGGTAGATGGCTGTCCCTCAGGCGATACAAAACCAACTTAAAAAGGAAGCACATTATGGATGCGTCATTTGTGGATGTCCGGTGCTTGAATTCATAGACTTCAACCAAACTGGGAGTCAAGTACATGAATCGTTGCGACAAGAAGTATTTCTACCAGAAAATATGGTGGCAATCTGCCCATCACACAACAAGAAATTCCGAACAGACGAGATAGACCCCTCATTTTTGGCTTCTAGCAAGGATAGCCCTTTTAACAAGAACCACAGCGATCTTGCATTTGCGACTACGTCATTAAATGAACTCACTATATCACTGGGAGGATGCACCTTCGTAAACACTTCAAGACTATTGGTAGTAGATGATTTTGAACTCATCAATGTGGGAAGAATGGATCAGAGGCTGCTCGTAATGGATGTAAATTTCTTTAATAGAACCAATCAGTTAGTTGGGATAATATTTGAAAATAGTTGGAGTTCGGAGTGGAGTAAAATTGGGGACTGGGCTATTGAATATCTTCGACCCAGGCGACTAATTATAGAGAATAAACGAGAAGGTATATACTTCGAGGCCAAAATCGAAAATGGTAAAGACCTCAGGATACTTGCAGATGGTCTATTTTATAATTCTCAAAAAATACAAATCACTCAAAATGAGGTTCTCTTGGACGATAGAGAGATCGGAGCCGATATCAAAGGGACTGTCTTAACCAATTATGATGTTGGTATAAGAGCTGAGAGCGCTATTCTTTGATGTTGTGCCTACTCGTCTAGGCTGACTCCAGATTATTTAACGAATGGCTCGGAGTAGGAAAGTATGACTTTAGCAACTTCTGGTCTCATTAAATGGTCAGCTGGCATTGTTCCAGAACTTACAAGTTTTCTCATCTTTGTACCACTGAGTTCTTCCCTTTCTTCCGAATTGTGGGGACATATCTTTGCGCTAGAATACCCCCGACACTTCTTGCAGTAATAAAAGGCTGGAAAGAATACTGGTTCAATTTCCAAGTCTGGATACTCATTGAATATCTTCTGCGCGGCAAATGGTTCATAATAGTCGCCTACGCCAGCGTGATCCCTACCAATAATGAGATGCGTGCATCCAAAATTCTTGCGCATTATTGCATGATGAATAGCTTCCTTCGGGCCAGCATACCTCATCTCCGTATGAAGGGTAACAAGCATCGCACTGCCGCTGGAATAATAAGTATCAAGTAGAGTTTCATATGTATGAAGTATTACTTCATCCTTAAAGTCTCCTAATTTTTTCTTACCAATAAGGGGATTGATAAATAGGCCATCAAATAGACTAAGTGCAGTCTTCTGCAAGGTTTCGTGCGCTACGTGTGGTACATTTCTGGTTTGAAAACCTACTACACTCTTCCACCCTAGAGTTAGAATTTCGTTCCTGGTTTCAGCAGGAGTTTTCCTCAGCTTTCTTGATTGCGAAAAGGGGATTCGGGAGAAAACTTTTATCTTTCCTCCTACCAGCACATCATTCATACTCATAGTTTTCATCACGCCTGGGTGCTGCAGATCAACTGTTTGGTATATTTCTTTTGCAACTTTTTGCTTATCAAATCGATATATATCATCGACTGACATAACCCCAAATGCTTCACTATTATTTACTAGCGAAACTTCACCTGCATCTTTCATCTGGATCGCAGTTTCACTTTCTACATCAAGTACAATTGGAATCGTCCAGGGCAATCCGTTTGACAACCTTCCTTCACTAACGATACTCTCAAAATCAGCTTGACAGACAAATCCCTCCAAGGGGCTAAAAATGCCGTCGGCAATGTTCTCAATATCGTTTCTCGTATCGGCATCAATAACAATAGAGAACATTTCATCAAGATTTTTTTGGTGAGAACTAATTCTATTCATCAACTTACCTCCATGGGGTGGAGGCATTCCACTTTTTGCCAATTATACAATCACTTATTCCTGGTAGGATCCCAATGCAAACCGCATTCTTTATGCGCTGAACTCTCCCACCACCATCTTCCTGAACGTGGATCTTCGTTTGGTTCTACTGCTCTGGTGCAAGGCTCGCATCCTATACTCGGATAACCTTTGTCATGAAGCTTATTGTAAGGTACATCATTGTGCCTGATATAGCTCCAAACCATCTCGTTGTCCCAATCTGCTAATGGGTTAATCTTAATTATATCATTGTGAATAGTATCAATTTCTATCTTGCTGATGGCAGATCTAGTCGACGTCTGTTCTCTTCTTAAGCCAGTAATCCAACCTGACATATCTCTTAAGGCTCTATCAAGTGGATGAACTTTTCTAATTTCGCAGCAGAGTTTTCGATTTTCAACAGAGTCATACATCAAATTCATTCTATGAGTTCTGAGCATACTTTCTAGCTCGTGGTGATCAGGACAATAAATGTCCACCAAGATTCCATATTTCTTCTTAATCTCATCCATTACATCATAGGTTTCTTGGTTTAGCCGACCAGTGTCCAACGTAAAGACCTTTGTCTTCTCTGTATCAATTTTTGACATCATATCAATTAGAGCCACGTCTTCGGCCCCAAAGCTTGAAGCTAAAGCTACTCTTTCACCAAGTGTTTCAATGGCCCATCTCAATATCTCTTCTGCAGATTTGTCTCTCATTCTCTTTTCCAAATCTTGTACCTCTATCAGAGTAAAATGAGTAGGTATGGATTGACCACCTCTTTTTTCCACAATGGTTCGTACCTCCTTACACTTATAATTTTTCGTTCCTTAATGGGTTGATAAGGAATCAACCAGAATTTATAAATTTAATGTGGCATAACATCAGACAGAAATGAAGAAATTGGTATGCAGAGACGTAGGTCTGGACTGTGACTATGTGATTCTTGGAGATTCGAACGAGGAAGTGACTTCCAAGGCTTTTAAACATGCATGGGAAGCTCATGCGATCAGCGCTGAGGAAATGACGTCCGATATGAAAACTAGAATAGGCGAGAACATCGTAGCTACCGAATAAAGAATAACATTCACTTAAGTAAAAAGGATAGGTATGTGAGGACAAGAACGCAATTGAAAGATGTAAACATGCGAAACTTCTCCCTACTAAATTATATCAAATGTGATAAAACATGAACCTACCTTTACCAAGAATCTCCACAAAAATTGGGAATTGGTTAGAAGACGTCAAATTGCAAAGTCCTCCTTCTTCTTATCCAATAATTTAGCATATTTTTATGTTAGTTTTCATGTTAAATTGAACGATTACAGTTGTGTTGACACCGAACTTAATTCTACTCTGAAACCAACCAACAATAAGACACTGCATTTCTGATGCCGTGATAGAAATGCAGCAGGATTTCGATGTTTTTTGATACAAAGTTAGACGGAGGATCATCTTCGCATGAATTTAAGGGGTCTGGTGGTGCGTACTCGCATCGGTAATAATAATAATAATTGTTAATTAACCCAAGATGTTGAGGGTAAAGTTTGCAATCTCTGGTCGTATTGGGTTAAATAAAATCCCATACACAGGAATTTCCATCCTGTACTGGCCAGCCTGATTGAATTTGTAATTTAGCATAGGTATCGTCATTACTCCTTCGGTCGCATGTAAAGGAACCTCCGGTTGACCTGTTGAATTAGTTGCTTGGAATACTCGACTATTGTTGTCATAAATTCTAAGATTAAAATCGACATGCTCTTGTAACGCATTAGTACCTGGCTTTAGAAACGATATTTTGAATTTGGTCGAACTCTCATTAACCTTAATAGGGTATGGGGTGGGCTCCAAGAATACTTCCAGACTTGAACCGCTAGTTGCATTTTGTAGCGGTGACTTGCTGGCGCTGGACTTCTGGGCATACAACATGTACGGCGTACAAAAAGAATACACTGTTAGTAGTGATAAAACTGTCAAAAAGAAAGCATACCTACTATGCATCATTGCAGAGGGAATATTATTTACCTGAATATTTATGATTTACCATTCTTTTTTACAAGATGTTTGTTATCGATTTGCGAAGGTAATGCAATGCATTTATTCTGTCTCTACGTAATATATTACGTGATATAGTAAAAGTGAAAGGTAGTCATTATAACTTTTCACCATCAGAAGTTGTCGCAGATGACAATTTTAGGTCCTTTGCAAATCTCATTACGTACGGAGTTATGAATGTGGTTATTATAGTTACTATACCTATTATCGGGAATATGCTAGTCGAAATTGCTCCGCTCTGCTGACCAGTCTTAGCGACAACCAATGACATTTCAGCTCGTGCAGATGATATACCTAGCCCAGTTCTTAGAGCAATATTCTTATCATATCCGGACTTAAGTAACACAGCGCTTATTATCAATAATTTTGAGGCAAAAGTCGTTACTATTAGAATCAAGGCGGGTAGAATTAGGAATGGGATCTGTGATATATCCATAAGTGCCCCTATCGAAATAAAGAACAGGGCCGCGAATACATCCCTTAATGGAACTGTTACTACTCTTGCTATCGCTGCACTCTTGGATTCGGCGACCAATACTCCTGCGAGAAATGCCCCTGTTGCTACCGATAATTCGAGAGACGACGCCAAGAACGATAACCCGAAAGCTAAGCCAAGTATAGAGATAAGGAGTAAGGCATAATCATTGGTCTTACCAACTTTGTCGATTATGTTTGGAATGAACCTTGAACCCACCGTAAGAGTAATTCCGATAAACGCAGTTACAATTGCAACGGAGATTGCTATCTGAATTATGGACGCAGTTTGATTACTATCATTTATACCCTCAATAGCTATGGACTGAAATATTCCAAGGGCAGTAATGGCGATAATATCTTCAACAATCAAGACTCCTAGCATGAGCGTGGCTGACTTGTCTCTAATCATATTTAGCTCTTCCAGGATTCGCACAATAACTATCGTACTTGAAATAGACATACCTAAGGCGAGAAATAGTGAATCTCTAAAAGAGAACTGTAACGCCTGAGCCACATAATACGAAATAATCATAGTACCAATCGTCTCACTTAGTGCTACTATAATGGATATTCTGCCCACTGATCTTAATTTAGCAATAGGAAAGTCAGTACCAATAACGAAAAGAAACATAATAATCCCTAACTCGGAAAAGGCGTTTAGAGTATCGATGCTCTGAATTAGGCTAAATGGCGGAGTATGTGGACCTATTATCATACCGGCTATGATATATCCTATAATCATAGGTTGCTTTAGTTTATGAGTAACTGCAAGTATCACGGCGGCTACAATCATGACTACGGCAAAATCCTGAACTAGAAACACCGAAGACAATGAATCACCAGGAACCTCTGATTGCATTATGATGTCCTGGAAAAGCAATTCGATAGTTATTTTTGTGATCAGTACATTATTAAGAATTTGGTGTCCAAATACTCTAGCATGTTCATACTTCGTTTCAGTCTTTTTTGAAAAACCTATTTTCGGGTTTTGAGCCCGGCAAAGTTGCTCCGATAGAAGCATTCATAGAAAATTAATAATTTAACAATGTATTAGACTAGAATGATATACATATCTGCCTTATCTGATAACAGTTAGTTATCCGGGTTATTATGTTCTATATTCTGGAATTTCTATCAAAGATATTAGTTTCAAACTTAGCTCGTCTGTTCCAATCTACAATCAAGCAAGATTGAATCCAATGGTTTATTTTCGCCCCAATCTATTTCAGTATTAACGGACACCGAATCAGAATCTATAAAAAAGAAGCTGGACCTTGTAAAATTGCCTGGCGAAGGTGGATTTTATAGAGAAACTTACAGATCTAAATTTTCCACCACTCACACATCTTCTCGAAAAAACAAAAATAAGGTATCACTAGATAATACGCGCTCCACGGTAACTTTGATCTACTACTTGTTAGACGGAAGAGGTCACTTTTCTGCCTTTCATAGGCTTAATTCCGACGAAATTTGGCACTTTTATAGGGGAAGCCCAGTAACGATCTACGTCATTGACAACAAAGGTAATTTGACGCAAATTAGGCTTGGAAATGATATAAGTCATGGAGAACAATGCCATGTCGTCATCAGAGCCGGTTTGTGGTTCGGAGCCAGGGTTGACGATAGCACATCGTTCGCGCTTATTGGATGTACGGTTACCCCAGGCTTTGACTACAAAGATTTTGAGCTTGGGACAAGAAGTAAATTGATTCGGATGTTCCCAAAGCATGAAGCAACAATATTGAGTTTGACATACGAATAATTCTTTGAAAAACTGGGGGGCAGTGGATAGAAACTCTATGAAGCACAACGCACTCTGCATTCATCCAACCACAACAATTTAAGATCGATCCTGCAATTATAAGGAGTATGGTGAAGAACAAATATGGTTAGACTGGTCCAGACCGATAGAGTAAAAGAACTTCTCATACTGGAAGTGCGCAAAAGCGAAATTGAGGACATTCTGAGTTCTATCGATGCGATGACTGAACGGCAACAAAGATTCCTCCTAGAGAATCTTCCTGCGACTGAGGAGGATAGAAGAAGGGTCGATAAATTTAAGCACCTAAGAGAAGATTTTAGGAAATTGTTGCAGAGCCCATAACTTGAGACGATGACGACCTACATCGTTTAGCGGCGCTTTAGTTGGTAGAAGTATTTTAAAGATGAAAAGGGATAATCGATTATGAAATGAGACTAGTTCCCAAAGTATCTTAGACTTCTTCATCGTAGCACCAATTATCTAAACATGTGTTGAAGCAAATACGGGTATAACCTAACTCTGGGCGCTTTTTCACATGCCAAGTCCTACTAAAGATGATTTATTCTAAATTCATGGTTACGCGGCCGGGTATTTGTTTTTTGGAGAGCCGACTGTAATATTGTCGCAGTTTATGAATTAGGGGAAGGTTAGCCACCCCTAGATGCCTATTCTTGATTGCTTAAAAACACGTAGTTATTGCGTTTGATCTAATTGTCCTACTTTAGACCCTACGACACGCTCACATGCTGGATTGTCAATGCAATACATTTGCAGTGATTAATGGTAATGCATTGACGACTAGTTATTATTGTAATGTACGTTTCATACGTAATTTTTCCTTACCCTTTCTATTGTTGGGTGACGTTCTTAGAGGGCACTTACAGCATGGACAGATGTATCCGTCATGAAATAAATACACTTCACATCTACTGCAATATTTTATCCCAAGACTATAACTTCCAATACTTGAACCCATTCTTGTACAGATGTTGCGACAAGGCAAAATGAAACATAATAAATAACAATTTGAATATCCTAAAAGTATTGTAATACCTCGCTGTGAGGGGGAGTATCCCCATTCCTATTACCATAGATTATCCATTAAGGTTATGCATGAACTAATGTCTGAGTTAGATGCGGTTTGTTTAAATGATAATGAGAAAAATCTGCTGGTACTCCATTATCTTAATTTAAGTAAATTAACTGCAAATTAGCATCTCAAATTAACTAGATACAGTCGAAAACAAGATCCTAGTATAATTGTACGCCTCATCTCTTATCGTCGTGAGGGATGCCTTTCAACTTAGTCTTGCGCTTTTGCCATATGATGAGGGCAAGGATAGATGGGACAATAATGACAATTGAAGGCACAAGAACATAACCCATCATATCAGAGGTACCCCATAAGCCAAAAATAGTAGACTTCACTTCAATTGGGAAAGTAAAGGAAACTTGACGACCGGTAAAATAAATATCATAGATGTCCACAACCAAACTGTAAATACCAGGCTTTTCGAATTTGTACTGATAAGTATAATGCCCGTATGGAACAGCTATTGGTCGATTCAAACCCGACAATACACTTTCATCACCTTTGATTGTTATATCTACCGGAATTCCACTTATGTCATCGCCGTTAATGGCGGCTATGGCCATAAGAATCTTAACAGTTGCACCCGTGTGTGGCTGCGGGGGATCGGTTTTCACACTAACATCATAATTTCCTATTCTTTGTTGTAAACCTCCCATAGGCATATCTGCGTTAGAATCAGAAGGTGAGAATAAAAGGATCAATAATCCAGATACAATTCCTACGGTACAAGTCCTTGCAAGCTCTTTGTGGTCACAATGAATATGGTAATTATGATGAGGAGAATTAAGCCAACTCCAGGCACGCAAAGAAATGCTAATGGTCAAAAAATCCACAATAACCGGTTTACAATTCCCCATAAGACTTTCAATAACTCTACCTTAAACCGTATATTTTCCTTGTCCTTACACACGCCTTTCTCAGTATGAAGCATCTCGGATAAAAACAAGTCTACAGAAACCTACTATCTCCGCAACTACAGTGTCTATATTAAATCCAGTACTAAAGGCCGCTGATTGACAATGTAACGTCCTTCTCGATTATGTTAATCCATCTAAGCAAGAGCAATTTTCAAATCAGTGCCAAAGAGGGCATGCCAAATTGATTGACATTAAAATTCGAGCTTGCCCACCGAATGAAGTTCAATTACAGAAATTATCTAACAACTTTGGGAGATAAGCAGCTGAATACCTAAGATCTCGAAATTGGTTCAGTTCAAGATCTTCAGTGTATTCATGAGCCTATCAAAAAATATTCGTGTGATTAGGGACGATGAATATGACACTTCATATCCTCTATAACTAATTAAACTAACCCAATTATACTAAATCGTTGCTCCTGAAGGATCATGGTCATGATATTTTCTGAAAAAACAATGGTAGTAGTCTTCGGTTGTGTGATTACTGTTCTAGTTGGAATTAATGTAATGCAATTGACAAATCCGGATCCAGTCAGAGCTGAAGACAAGAGCACCAGTATTTCATGCGACAGTATTGGAATGTGTGAGAAAACTGAATGTGTCGATGGGGTCTGCGATACCAGTCCGACAAATTCTTCAAGTATTATCGATAGCCCATCGTCAACGTTGTCAAGAGCAAACGACAAAGATTCTCAGAGTGCGGATAACACAACTAGCACTTCCTTGACACCACATGATCAACGAATGGTTCTACGTGAAAGTTTGAAGAGATAGAGAAGTTTTATCTCTAGTTTTATACATGATCGGAAGTCCACAATGTAAAGCAACAGAATAGCAAACAAAATGCACTGTGAGTTTTCCGGAACTCTCATTCGACTCTGTACATTGGACAAATCTAACAATCAATTCAGTGTGATGGTTCTGATGGAACAGTAAGACGTATTCTTTAGCCCAATACAAGAGATGTTAGGAGCTTGACTAATTACCAATAGCTGGTTAATTAGTCAATTGCTTCACATGACCTCTAAAATTAATTCCCTTCTAAAACATACTTGACAAGAGAATCAAGATTAGCAGTGGCAAGGCAGCACACCCTGTCAGCTCCTCCATAATAGAGGAATAGCTTTCCGTCTATGACACATGCGCCAGATGGGAATACTACGTTATTGACATCACCACTCCTCTCATATTCTCTCTCTGGTTCCAGGATGGGATGTTTACATCGACCGAGTATTCTATTAGGCACATTCAAATCTAGGACGGCTGCACCTGTCCTATAGACCTTGGAGGTACTTACTCCATGGTATATTACTAACCAACCTCGCCTAGTTCTAATGGGGGGTGGGCCAGCTCCGACCTTTGCAGCTTCCCAATCCTGTTCAGGTCTTAAAAGTATTGAATACTTCTGGAAATTTATTAGGTCAAAGCTCTCAGCCAACCAAATACTTGGTTTGTCCACACCATATGACGGGCCAATCCAGGAACTGGGTCTATGCAAGGAAAAATAACACTTCCCGTCTTGTCCGTTTGATGATTTTAGATCCCCCGATATTGGGGCCATCTTTGCTGAAAAATAAACAACATCCTTATCGTCATGCAATGTTGAGGTTATGAGTCCAAGCCGCTGAAATTCACGGTAGTCTTCCGTTGTTGCCAGTGCTGTAGAAACGGTTGGAAATTCCCTAACGTAGTTTGAAGGAACTACATATGAAAAGTAAGCTCGAGATTCCAGTTGGAACAAACGAGGATCCTCTATGCCATATCTTTCATATTCCTCGACCGGTTCGATAGCCATACCATTATTTCTTGTAAATGTAAAGCCATCACTACTGGAAGCATATCCTATCCTTGAAACATAATCCTTGTATTCTCCAACTGCGCGATAAAGCAAATGGACCTTCTGACCGTCGTATAATGATGCACAGTTAAACACAGATTTTGATTCCCACCAATTCTTTTCATTGGGAGTTAGGATGGGATTGCCATCGTACCTTTCAAGGATCATGTCTGCTGAGCTCACCGCGTACTCGTTCATAAGGTCTACGCCAGTAATTTATAATGTTATACCACCAAAGATTGGGTAGTTTGATTTTAAGATTTGTCATAGGTGGATGTTACTGATTAAATACGTTTAATCTTTCTTAAAGTGTCACAGTCAACCTGAGCTGCACTTCGGTCAATTATTCTATAGTAAGATTGTTTACTCTTATTTATCTATACAACAGATCACAAACACGTAATAGCACAATAGAATTAGGTCACCTTATAGCAACAGAAAAAACATGATTCCTCCATATCCATATACTAATCAGGAATTGGCGGTTGTAAGTGAACAAGATAATATCATAGGTTCTGCGTTGCCTGACGTCGTCTATTCTCGGGGTTTAATCCATAGGTTCGCTTCAGTCTTCATACTTGATGGCCAGAATCGACTTTTATTGCAAAAACGAGCCTCTCACAAAAGAAGACATGGTGGCCTTTTTTCCGAATCAGTCAGCGCCCAAGTAGAGTTTAACGAGAGCTATCTTCAGGCAGCGTCTCGACGAATTCAGGAAGAGCTGGGACTTACGAATCACTCCGACCCTCTCTTAGAAATATGTAAGATGTACATGGATGTAAAGGAGGAGTACGATGATAACAATGATAACTACACGTACCTAAATAATGGTGGTTATGGTCGAAATAATGTCAGCAATCGCTGGAAAAAGACAGCATTTGTTACAATCTACAAGTTATACTTGCATGATGATGAAACAATAAAGCATATCTCAATCAATCCCTCTGAAATATCTAACATATATCTATTAGATTTGGACCGGGTAACAGAATTTTATAACGCCAGCCCAAGTCTCTTCGTACCAGGTTTCGGATTTACGTTAAAGGCATTTCTAGAAAACGAGAACTCCACAGGTCAAATTCGTAGATAGGTAGAGGGTAAATTCTTATAGGATTCGACACATTCAGGATGCCTCACTGGGAGTCCTGAATCTTGTCTTCTCATAGCTAGTAATTAGACAATGACCAAAGCATAATATAGACCGATATCATTGGAGATTCCAATGTCGCATGTTCACTTGCCAAAAGATATAAAATGCAACAACGAGCAGCTGTGGTGTCGGAATACATAGTTTGATTAAAATGAAAGTAAGAACCATAAATCCGGCAACTGAAGAAATTCTAAGAGAATACGATATACTCTCCGAAGAACATCTTTTGCAGATGACGAAGAAGGCTGAAGAAGCTTTCAAAACAGAATGGAGACTGGTAGGGAACAATAATGGGAATAGGAGGGCCGATTACTTGTATGGCGTTGCTAGCCAACTAAGGAAGGAAAAGGAAAAACTCGCTACGATAGCTACCAATGAAATGGGTAAAGCGATTAAAGAGTCCAGGTCAGAGGTAGAAAAGTGTGCTTGGGCGATAGAATATTTTGCAGATCATGGGGATATATTTACAACGGATGAGGTCATTAATACAGATGCTAGAAAGAGTTTTGTTACTTTTGAACCCTTGGGCGTTATCGCAAGCATAATGCCATGGAACTTTCCATACTGGCAGGCCCTGAGATTCGCGGCTCCTTCTCTTATGGCCGGCAATACAATTATACTAAAGCCAGCAAGTGCTACAATGCAGTGCGGAATAGAAATTGAAAGAATTTTTGAGGAAGTAGGGTTACCAAAAGGAGTATTTCAGACGGCAGTAGGCGACTCCAGGGTTGCAGAATACCTGATAGAGTCCGAGAGTACCACCGCCGTTACCTTCACCGGGAGCGTTCCTGTTGGTTCCAAAGTGGCACAAAGGGCTACTGCCCACCTCAAGAAGACGGTTCTGGAATTAGGAGGGAGTGACCCTTTCATAGTTTGTGAGGATGCTGACATAGAAAAAGCCTCTACGGGAGCAGTCAAGGGTCGCTTTATCAATTGTGGACAGAGTTGCATAGCTTCAAAGCGATTCATCGTTGTCGATAAGATTGCAGATGAGTTCGTAGAGCTGTTTGTACAAAAAACAGAAAAACTAAGAGTTGGAGATCCATTATCTGAGGATACAGATGTAGGACCACTCGTAAATCATTCAGGGCTAGAAGCCATAGAGGGGATGGTCAAAAGGGCGATTAGTCAAGGAGCAGAGTTACTTGCCGGAGGAATGAGATTGAAAAGTAAGGGGTATTATTACAGTCCAACAGTACTTGGGAAAATTCATCACGGTATGGAAATCGCACAGGAGGAATCCTTTGGGCCTGTTGCACCGATACTAATTGCTGAAGATGAAAAAGCTGCGATTAAGATCGCAAACGATTCCAAATTTGGTCTAGGCGCAAGTATATGGACACAAAACTTGGACAAAGCTGAAAGACTCTCTAGGATGGTAGAAACAGGCATCGTGACTGTGAATAATGTAGTGCTCTCTGATCCAAGGGTTCCTTTCGGTGGCATTAAGAATAGTGGATTTGGGCGAGAGCTATCAAAATATGGTATGCTTGAGTTCGTAAATATAAAATCTGTACGGTTCTATGACCAGCTCGCTAAGACTCATCATGTAGAGTAAGAATTAGAATCATTTACAGATCTGGATTACACTTAGAATGCGTTTGCAGCGTGGATCAAAATCCTAACAATTAACAAAGTTTTCTACCCTATTTCCTGTTCAGGCTGAGGCAAAGAAACGAACTACCATATACTATGGCATCAAGCCATTTCTCGTAAAACTGTTGCAGTATTACAGACTAAACTATGAGAAGTAAATGCAGCTACAAACGATCACCATCACAAGATGCATTATATTTTATAGAAAGGTACAATGATGATCATCAATAAGACGCCTTATGAGACGAATAGCGTGCAAGCTGGGAAGAACTAACATTGTGATAATAATCTAACCACACAGTTCTTCCATTCTTAGAAATACAACAAGGTTTATCAGACCTGTGATTTAGAAATAGCTTTAGAAATTGTCGTTGAGTATTGACGAAATAGACTCCAAGATCTTGAAAAGTGTCTTAGTTGATGCAAGGCTTTCGTACAGAAAAATAGCCGATCAAATAGGAGTTTCAGCTCCGACTGTACTTTCCAGAATAAACAAACTTCAGTATCATAGAATAATAAAATCCTATTCTGCTATTGTAGATCATGAAAAATTGGGCTATGATTTGACAGCGATAATAGAGGTCATTGCTCAGAAAGGAAAGATTGTTGAAGTTGAACGTGCTATGTCTAAATTTCCTAACGTATGTGCTGTTTATGACATAACAGGACTCACTGATATGGTAATTATAGCCAAATTCCGAAATCGTAGGGACCTTAGCAACTTTGTCAAAAGAGATCTTGCTCTTCCTTCGATTGAAAGAACGAATAGTCACATGGTACTTGTTACTGTGAAAGAGAATTTCAGTTTTTTCTAACGGAATGGGAGATATTGTCAATCTGGACTTGGAAGTAATTTCCAGATATGACTGCAGATACCGAATTTACTCATTTATTAGCCGTACTCATTTAGTAGAAAGAGTTTCTGGTTTGCCAATTCAAGTCGTATGGGTAGAATGTACGGCGTTCACTAATATGAAGACAGGCAAGTGAGAGTTTGAAAGAAGAACTTATAATTGATATCCCCGCGCCATTGTTCCTTTGTCATCGACATCACTTTACAATCACATTTTTGAATTCACACTCTTTAGACAGCGAGCTAGGAAAACAACTGGTGCTAATGTAAGCTCAAATAGTGAGTACAACCAAAGAATAAAATTGATAGGTGATTAATAGAGCTCGCCGGGGTACCCAAGCTAGGTAAGTCGTCGACCCTAAAAGGGGTCAGCCTCGAGATCTAAGGCTTACATGTAAGCTGATGTCCGTCCAGGACTCGTGGGTTCGAGTCCCACTCCCGGCGCTACAGTCGTGGGTTGATCCAACCGATACCAAAACAATTATAGTTAGGGGACTGTGCAATGGAGGTAACTAGTTTAGTGAAAGGCAACTTCCATTTAACGGCCGTCGAGTCAAACCGGACAGGCACCAGTGGTACTAACTTTTCAAATTTTGGCGGCAATGGGCTGCTCTCTATCGTACAACACCAATCAAACTATATCAAAAGACTTTACGGAAGTTGTGAATAGAAATATATCAAACGGAAAAATTATACACAATTACATCATTGCAGAAGAAACAGAAATTAATATTCAAGAATCCACGAAAGGTGACAAGATAAAGAAACTCTGTTCACTGTCGAGGTTCTTTCAACACCAAAAATGTTTTTCTGAAATGACAAAAACTGACATTCTAAGTTATCTTAATAGCCTACGAAAACCAGTCTCAGACGACCCGACTCACAGGAGCGTTGGAACATATAATGGAAGGCAAATGGTGTTCATGAAATTCTTTAGATGGCTATACAATCCAGATGAACCGGATCACAGAAAGAGGACTACGCCTCCATGCATGGTAGGCGTAAAAAGCCTCCCTCGGAGAGAAAAGTCTCCGTACAAACCAGAAGACATATGGACAGATGACGACCACACCATATTTCTCAAATATTGTCACATGGCTCGGGATAGATGTTGGCATGCGATGGTTCATGACACATCCGCAAGACCCCACGAATTGCTTGGCCTCCGCATTAAAGACATCAATTTCAAGATTTCACCCGATGGAATTCAATATGCTGTCATTCATGTCCATGGTAAAACGACATCTCGGACTCTTCCTCTTATAACATGTATTCCATACGTGAAAGAGTGGTTGGGGAACCACCCATTGGCCAATAACCCAGACTCAAAACTATTTGTTTCACTTGGAAGATATAACTTTGGGCAACCGCTAACCCGTGATGGATTGCCAAAACATTATCAGTCGTATTACCGAGATATTCATTTCCCCAACTTGACGAAAGATCCGATTGTTCCCACTAAAGATAAAGAAACAATTCGTAGACTATTGGATAAGCCTTGGAATTTGTATATATTCCGCCATTCAGCGCTGACTCACAAGTCGCAGATATTGAAAGAGGCTACACTCAGAGACCACGCCGGATGGAGTACAAATTCAAAGATGCCCTCAGTCTATCTTCATTATTTTGGAACAGAATCATGCAACTCTATACTGGAAACCTCTGGAATTATTAAAAAAGAAGGTGATCGAGCATTGGGTCTAATGTCCATTCGATGTCCCGGTTGTAAAGAACCGAATAAACCAGGCAGTAGATTCTGTATAAAATGTGAGATGGTGCTGACTTATGATGCCTATGCGGAGACATTGGCAAAAGAAAAAGAACGAGATTCCGAAATAAATCATCTTAGAGTGAAATTAGAAGTTGTCCAGGAAGAACAAAATCAAAGGTTCGATCAGATCATTGAAATGATACGATATAATCCAAAACTAGCTCGCCTCAAACGGGAGGTGTTGATGACAAGACCTTTAAAGAGGAAATAGGATTCTGTCATCTCCACTGTAACTACTATAGATTATTCCCATAACTGATAACTTTTGACTTGTATCTTCATTTTAAAGAGCTAGTTTCTATCAGATAGATTTAGT